>Ga0326727_10024123_pt1 | contig 11532 bp, 10 predicted proteins | sample MB2enrmetagenome_FD_207643 | JGI IMG/M metagenome (GOLD analysis project Ga0326727, IMG submission 207643) | Lab enriched peat soil microbial communities from McLean, Ithaca, NY, United States - MB29MY | ecosystem: Environmental > Terrestrial > Soil > Wetlands > Peat | place: USA: New York... | reverse complement strand
CCGGCCTGATTTTCCCCCGATTGGAGGAAGTTTAGAAGTCGAGCCGCAGCGTCATCTGGATGTTGCGTCTTGCGATGACGGCGGGGCTGAAGCGTGAATCATAGCCGTACTGAGCCAATATGTTGGGACCCTCAAACCCACCAACAGTGGATGAATAGCCAATCCAGTTCAGATTGGCGTGGTTGAGAGCATTGAACATCTCAGTTCGGAACTGCAGCTTATACTTCTCTGTGACGAAGAACGTCTTGTAAATTCCTAGGTCCATGTTCCAAGCGCCTGGCCCTTGAAGGAGGTTCCTTCCCATCATCTTCGGGGACCACGGACCAAAGTCCGACACTCCTAGGACCGGATTGACAACCGATTCGTCAACAACCCCGGATGCTGCCGTGGGCAGTGTGTAGACATCGTACAGGTCGCCAGCGCCCGATGGATCTGCAACTGGCGCATGGAAGCCATGTGGAATTGCCGAATTGAGTGCCACGCGCGGGCATTGGTTGTATGCAAGCCCCGAGGCGTTCGTGCAGTCATAAATTGTGAATGGAGCGCCGGACCGAGCCGTGAAAATCGGGGATAATGTCCAGCCATCAAACGCTTGCTTTACTAACCCATGTGTATCCTTGGCGAATGGAACCGCCCAAACAGCACTGAGAGATACGCGGTGGCGGTTGCTAAAGTCCGCCGGGCCCCAATCCAGATGGGGATTGAAGGGGTCGGTGTACCCAACGTTCCACTGGTTAGTCGAGGAACTGAACGTGTCGTCCAGTTCGTCTTGCGCGAGTGAATACGTGTAGTTCGCTGCCATCGTCAGGCCTGTCTTCCCCAGGTTCTGGAAGTTCAAGCGGAAGATGGCTGCATTGTAAAGGGACTTGCCATCGGACGTCCGTTTGTTGATGTTGGCATACTGGGTGTTCAGACGGTACCAGCCGAGCCCTGCCCCGCTGCAGTCCAACGAGGGATCAAGACCGCCCACGGGAATGCCAAGAAAGACGTTCCCGGCGCCACACATGTTGTAGTTCGTTAGGGCGTAAAGGTTCTCGCCCCTGGATCCCGAGTAGTCAATACCCGCCAGCATATGTGGCGAGAACTGGTGCTCGAGTGACAGGCTGTACAGGTGTGCATACGCATTCTTGATGTTTGGATCCACCCAGCGCATCTGGCTCACTGGAAGCGGTGCGGTGCCGGACGTGCCCGAAAGTGGCCCGTAGTTGCTGTTGGTGATGGGGCCTGCTTGGACCCCAGGCAGAGTAACGACGGCGTAATTGGGCGGATTCTGAATGATGTTAAACGTGACGTTGCCAAAGTTTCGCTCGTAGCCGATGCCGTATCCGCCGCGAACGGAAGTCTTGTCGTCTCCGAAGACGTCCCAGGCAAAGCCCAAGCGCGGACCAAAGTTTCTATAGTCCTTCCCCCAGAGCCCACCGACTGGGCTTGTGGGCGTGGTTGCAGCGGAGCCGTTTTCGATTTGTTGGTAAACATTGCCCCCGCCGCCATAGTAAAAGTTGGAGTCCAGATACGGATTGACGTTGTGCTGGACACCGAAGTACTCCCAGCGGAGGCCGAGGTTTAGCGTGAAATGCGGATTCAGCTTCCATGCGTCCATCCCGTAAACGGCCATTTCATTGTAGCGGTTGCTGCGCGAGAAGTTTGGAGCTGTGACCGGGAGATTGATCGTGCAGCTTGGATCGGGCGCAGCCGGGTCCTTGCACGGGAACTTCCCTTGCGGATCAATTGCCGCCGTGAAATTCGCCAAGTTGCCGCTAATTAGGTTTTCCATGCCCACGCTCGCGTCAGTGCCGCCGAGGTCTTCGACGGCTTCCTCGTAGGCTCCGAAGGCGCGATTGTCCTCAAGAAAATTCAGGGATCCACCAAACCGAAATTCGTGTTTTCCGTGAATGTAAGTCAGGTCCTCGTAGACCTGGAAGAAGTTTTGCGGTCCGCCAAAAGGAATCGCATTCCCAGGCGTCGTCGCACTGTACCCAGGCAAGTAAATGGTATCTCCCTGAGACGTGACTGCCGCCTGGTTGGTGGTGAAATAAAGTGTGGGGCTCACTGGATTTGCCCCGAGGGGTTGAATCGTCTTGAGCCGGTTGTACACGAATTTCGACTGTTCAGTGAAGTTAGAACTGATCGTGTGCGTCAACGAGAGCAGCATGTTCTGATCGCGTTCCTGCTGCCCTGTGTCGTAGCCGACAAAGGGGCTGGTGTTAACTGCACCTGCTTGATCAATTTCATTGTAAATGGCGTAACGCGAATAGAACGAGGTCCTCGAACTGATGTTGTAGTCGAACCGCCCCACGATGTCATACGTATTCTGTGGGAGGCCGCCGCCTGAGTCGCCGGGCGCATACCATAGCACCTTGTCGAAAGCCGACGTCGTAGATGGGAGCGCCGTGCAAAGGGGCCCCGTGCACATTCCGCTATTCGCAAGCGTGTACGTAGCAAGAGTCGTTAGACCGGAGCGAGGAACTCCGTAGGTGCTGAAAAATGACCTGCTGTTTGCTGCCAGCAGCGCAATAAGAGCGGGGTCCACAATCGCACCAGTTACCGGAGCATTGCTGCGGACGCGTGTCCATTCTGGATTGAAAAAGAAGAACATTTTGTCCTTCTTGATGGGACCGCCCGCCGACCCGCCGAACAGGTTTCGAGTGTACACAGGCTTCGGAATTAAGTTCGCGTTGTCGTAATAGCCATTTGAACCGAGAGCCGACCATCGGCCCACCTCGTACGCTGAACCGTGAAGGGCGTTCGTGCCCGATTTCGTCGCGACGTTTACTACGCCTGCATCGGCGCGGCCGTATTCGGCGGTGAAGTTGTTCGTAATGATGCTGAACTCCTGCAATGAATCCAGAGGAACTTGCTGGCCCACCTCAGCGGTAAACTCATCGTTATTTGCCGCACCATCCAGGAGCACATTCGTGCCAGCCGACCGCAGACCATTAATCGTGACGCCCACGCCTCGGCCGCTGGGGTCATCCTCGGAAACTCCGGGCGCGGTCACGGCAAGCAAGTACGGATTGCGGTTGAGAGTCGGTAGCTGCATGACCTCTGTGTTTGAGAGCTCCGTGGTCAGCGTTTGCGTCTCGACATTTACGGTCGCCGCGCCTTCGCCCTGCACCTCCACCACAGTTTGGGAAGTGCTGATTTGCAACTTGAAGTCGAGTCCGTTCTTGGAGCCTACAGTCACCTGAACTCGCCTCTCCATTTTCGCCAATCCCTGAGCTTCCACTGTCACCAGATAATCACCCGGCAGCAAGTTGGTGACGCCGTAAAAGCCTGCGTTGTCCGAGGCCGTTGTGCGCGTGGCGCCAGTGGAAAGCAGGCGCACCGTCACATTGGCCTTGGGAACAACGGCGCCGCTGGGGTCCGTGATCGTTCCGGTGATTTGCCCGGTTTCCGTCTGCGCCCAGGCGAAGCCTGTGAAGATGAGCACAAGTGCCAACGCGCCCAAGAAAGTCTTCATCGCGAATTGCATCCTGCTATTTCCAAATAAGCAGTTCACGTTTCCCTCCTGATTAAGGTTCCGATTGTGCCCGCCGGGCACGTTTTCAAAGATATCTCGCCGAAACAACGAAATCGATGTGGAGTCACTAGCAAATTCCAAAGTCCACTGCCCCGCTTTCCTTTTGTCCCCCCACCCCGGGAAGAGGTCCACCCATGAATGCAAATCAATGTGGACAGAGAATCGACCGTCATTCCACCGCAATAAGTGTACCAACGGGTACTTTTTGGGTACCAACTTTAAGTCATTTATTTATAATGATTTATGGAAATGTCATGAAATCGCGGAGAATAATGTATGCAAAAAATACTGACAATCATATTCTGTGGATTCTATTTTGCGTATTTCAGGGAGGCGTGGGTGGCTTGGTAAGATCTATCTTCAGACCGTTTATGCGGGTGGAGGAGAGTCCACTTGCAGGTCCGTTGCTCCCTATTCACTTCCCGATGCAATGCGTCTAGAATGGCAGTCTTGCCCTTGCGCCTGGGACCTTCACACAATCGACGCACCGAGTGATACACAGGAGCGAGGACGTGCGGTTGAAAGGAAGTTGGTCCGCCTGTCCTTATCCGCGGTCTCGCGTCTAAAGTCGGGAAACCTTTTGGGCGGTTTGGGCGTACTTAACTGAGTGGCGGCCAAATTCGGCGGTCCGAACATCTGAAATCTCAAAAAGGGTTGGTTCAATGAAGACGTGGAAGAAAGTGGCGATCGGGGTTTCAGCAGCCGTCGTTTTATTGGTTGTTGTCCTCGTTAGCATCAATCAGGCGAATAAGGGCGTTGTTACAGTCCAAACCGGGCAAGTCGTCAAACAGGATCTGACGTCGGTTGTGACGGCGTCGGGCGAGATCCGACCGAAGAACTACACGAATGTTCTCGGCGAAGGCTACGGCAAGATCACGGACATTGCCGTTAAGGAAGGCGATCGCGTCAGAAAGGGAGATGTACTGCTGCATCTCGAAAACGTCCAACCCGGCGCGGACGTCCAGGCCCAGGAATCCAACGTGCTCTCCGCGGAAGCAGGCGTGAAAGTCGCCGCCGCGAATTATGACTCAGCCGTCGCAACTCTCGCCCAGCGCGAGGCCGATCTTGAGAAGGCAAAGTTCGATTGGGAACGCTCCCAGCAGCTTTACAAAGACCAACTCATTTCAAAGCAGGAGTACGACGCGGGCAAAGCGACTTACGACGGCGCCGTCGCGGCGCTGAATGCCAGCAGAGCCCAGGTCGAACAGACGCGCGCAGCACGCGAACAGTCTCAGTCCGTGCTCGGTCAAAACCGGGCGGCGCTTACGCGCTTGAAGGATGTCCTGCGCAAAACGACCTATGTTGCGCCAATCGAAGGGATCGTGAGCTACATTCCCGTGCGCGTGGGAGAGAACGTTGTGATGGGAATCCAGAACGCCGAAGGCAGCAACTTGATGACGATTTCGGATATGAGCGTCGTGACCACCGAAGTGAAAGTGGATGAAACGGATATTACCAACGTGCGCGAAGGACAAGCGGCGGAAGTGAAGATCGATGCCATCCCTGACAAGGTCTACAAGGGTCGCGTTACGGAAGTGGGCGTGCTCGCCATCCTTCGGTCGTCCGGCCAGGCAGCGACCTCGCAGACCACCGCTAATACGCAGGAAGCGCGTGACTTCAAAGTGGTAATCACTCTCGATAACCCCCCGGAATCGTTGCGTCCCGGCCTTTCCGCCACGGCCAAAATTCAAACGGCTCAGGGAAAGAATGTCCTGACGATTCCCATTCAGGCTCTTGCGGTGCGCTCGCAAAAGGACCTCGATGAAGCGAAACAGAGCAAGAAGGGCGGAAGCGTGACGCTGGCTGCGTCCAAACCGCCGAGTGATGCCAGCGGCGACCCCGCTAAGAAAGACATTCAAGGCGTTTTTGTCGTGCGCGGGAACAAGGCCGAGTTTGTCCCCGTTCAAACGGGAATCACGGGCGTCACGGACATCGAGGTCACCAATGGCCTGAAGGAAGGCGACAAAATCGTCACCGGCAGCTACAAAGCTCTCCGCACGCTGAAGCCCGGCGCAACCGTCAAGGTTGACAACTCCGCGCCAAAGATTGAAGAGTCATCCAGCTAGCCGAAGTTGAATTCAAGGAGCCCCATGGCAATGTCCGTCGAAGAAGTCGCAGCCGACCAAACCTACCGCGAAGACCTCGTCAATTCCGGCGTGGTCATCAAGACGGAAGATCTGTGGAAGACTTACGAGATGGGCACCGAGCAACTGCATGCCCTTCGTGGAGTGAACATTGAGATTGGAAAGGGCGAGTATGTGGCAATCATGGGTCCCTCAGGCTCGGGAAAATCGACGCTGATGAACTTGATCGGCTGTCTTGATACACCGACCCGGGGGAACTACTGGCTCGCGGGACGGCTTGTGAGTCAACTCGATGACGACGAGTTGGCTTACATACGAAACAAGGAGATTGGCTTCGTTTTTCAGACGTTCAACCTGCTGGCGCGAGCAACCGCGCTGCATAACGTCGAGTTGCCCATGATCTACAACGGTACCCCGGCCGAGGAGCGCCTGGAGCGCGCAAGGAAAGCGCTGCAACAGGTGGACCTCGCCGACCGCATGATGCACAAACCGAACGAGCTATCCGGAGGCCAGCGTCAGCGTGTGGCTGTCGCGCGAGCTCTGGTCAATTCGCCTTCCATCCTTCTCGCTGATGAGCCTACGGGAAATCTAGACTCGGCCACCGGTGAAGAAATCATGGCTCTCTTCTCACGGCTGCATCAGAGCGGCAATACGATCATCCTCGTCACTCACGAACTCGACATCGCCGCACACGCCCACCGAATAATCCGTTTGCGCGACGGTAAGATCGAAAAAGACGAACGCACGAAGTAAGCGCACCACTGCTGCCATCCGGTAGTTCATGGTTGCGATGTGACGGCCTTGAGATAGCGATAATAAAACTCCACGCCCTTGTAATACGATTCGATGCCTACGCGTTCGTCGCGGCCGTGTGCGCGAACATCGTCGAAATCCAATGCGACGCCTGAGATGCCATAGGTGGGCATTCCGGCGCCATTCGTATAGACACCGTCGGAAGCGCCGGTCGCCATTGTCGGAATGATGCGAACTCCTGGCCACATCTGGTGTGTCACCTGTTCAAGGGGAATCATCACGTCCTGGCGTAGGGGCGTGGGCGGAATTCCCTGATCGGCCGGGGCATTTGCTAGTGTCTCTCCCTTGTTGCTGACAAAACTCACGGTAATTTCAGAGTCGGCTAAAATGCGTACGAGATCCTCTCTCACTTCTTCGCGTGAATGACCCGGTAAGATCCGGCAATTCACGATGGCCCGCGCCCGTTGCGGAAGGGCGTTGTTGGCGTGGCCCGCGTCAAGGCGCGTTGCAACGCAAGTCGTTCGAACTGTGGCGTTGTAGAGCGGGCTCGAAGATAGCCTCTTCACGGCTGCCGGATCAGGAGGATTGCTCACAATCGCTTTCATGTCCGCGGACGTTTGTCCCGCCTCAATTGCAGCCATTTGCTCGAAGAATGCACGGGTAACTTCAGTGAGTTCGAACGGAAATTGGTACTGCTCGAGGCGCGAGAGTCCGTCAGTAAGATGATAAATGGCGTTGTCGGCCACCGGTAGCGAGCTGTGGCCTCCGGGATTCCTCACCTCGAGTTCAAAATCGGAATAGAGTTTCTCGCTCGCGTCCAACGACATCATCACAGGCTTGTCATTCCGTGTGTAAATGCCACCCCCATCGGGATTGAAGACAAACTCCGCGTCGATCAACTCGCGATGATTGCGAAGCAGCCAATCCACACCGTTCGACTTTCCGCCCTCTTCATCGGCCGTAAGCGCAAGGATGACGTCGCGGTCCGGCACGTAGCCTTCCTGCTTCATGCGAATTAGCGTGGTGACCAATATCGCGTCAGCATCTTTCATGTCTTGAGTTCCGCGACCGTAGAAATAACCGTCCTTCTCAATAAACTGAAACGGATCGACGGACCAGTCCTCGCGGTGCGCCTCGACTACGTCAAGATGCCCAATAAGAAGGATTGGCCTATGCGCTCCTGCCCCATGGAGTCGCGCAACCATGTTCCCTTTGCGTTCGTTTGGGCCAAGGACTTGGACATCGCCTGCGGCGAACCCAGCAACGCGAAGACGATTGGCCATCGCTTCGGCTGCCACTGTCGTGCTGCCAACGGAATCGGTCGTATTGATTTCGATGAGTTGCTTGAAAATGTCGTGCGCGAGTTGTCTCGTCGAGCCATCAACTTGCGCACGAAGCGCGCCGACAACCGCGAGGCTCAACAAAACTCCAGACACAACCGATCGATGAATCTTCATGCGAAGCTCCTTGGCTGGAAACCTGAAAGCCTATCAAACATGTAAGCTCGATTCCAAATTAGTCGCGCGATCAGAAGGGCGGTGGAGAGAAGGGCTTATCGAATGACGGTTCGAGAAGGAAGACGGCATAGCGATAGATTTCCAATTTCTTTGCTTCCGCAAATGTGTTTCCGCCGAATATTCGCCCGAACGCCGCGTGGACCTCGTGCCTCTTGTCCTCCGGAAGCAATCCCAGCAACTCGCCAAAGTGATTCTTGGCCTTTGTGAACGGGTCATTCTTGTCAGTCACGGAAGTTGCTGTCGGTGGCGCAGCCGCGGCTGGTCTGGTCCCGTCTTTCAAAGGCGTGGGCGTTTTCGAGGCCTGAGTTTCGTAGCTCTGATAGAACTCGAAGCGGAATCCCTTTTGGTAGAGAGCCGCATAGGCGGATCTCGCAGCGTCGCCGGGCGGCTCGGTTGATGCGAGTGCCTTCGAGGTGAAATCTCTGAGCGCCTGATCGAAATCGCGGAAGTTCTTCAGCTCCGCAACGCTCGGCCCCCTGCGGGTCTTCGCAAGCGAAGCCACAAGCCTGTCGGTACGAGCATCGTAACAACGGCCGTACGCGGCAATCGCGCGCAGGGCGCCTTGGGGGCTCGCGTCCTTCTCCTTGCTGAATTTCGCGACCCAATCCGTGGATGTCATGTCCAAAATCTGCGCACAGGTGAGCCCGATCTGGTCTGCAACCATGCCCTTGCTGGGAGGCGTTTTCGTTTGTGCAAGAATCGGGGAGGCGAGCAACAACAAAACAACGATGACTGCAAGGATCGTCCTCATGAACCGGATGCTACCTCAGTGAACGGCCTTTGAGGGAGGGAATTTGACAATGAATGCCTCGCCATCCCTAGGTGCGGTCGCGTTTGCAGGAAGGATAAGCAGTCCGCGGCCGAAACAACTCCTCAGCCGCTCGACCACTGCCTTTCGCCATTCCGCATTGGCAACCTGCACTTCAACGTCCGCGCCGTCATTCTGTCGCAGAAGCGCCCCCAAGCGCGCCTGGTCTTGTTTGTTGCGCTGATGAAAGACGACGACCGTCACCGCTGGGTTTGTGCTCGTGTGCGTTTCAAGCACCCGGCACACGACGACGTTGGTGGAAGTCTCGTCCCTGGCTTGGTTCGTTTGCGCCCGCAGCGACTGCTGCGAAGAGAGACAAAAGAGAAGAATTACGCAGAGCCATGCCCGCTGAATCAGGAGCGCTTTGCACGCCGCCTGGACGTTCGCGTAGCCCATCATCCAGATTTTGTAGATTGGCGCCGAGAAGCGGTGCGACGATTGTTTCATGTGGAATGAACCTCAACTACTGGCTGAAAGACTCCTCTCGTCCACGCCGGGCAGATCGCACGAAACTCACACCAATCACACAGTCTTTTGACTGCCGGAAACCGCGTCGTTGTCTCGATGTCCCTTATGAATCGCTTGGTCTCCTGAACAATTCTTCGAAGGTCGGACTCAGTTCGTCGCAAACGAAAACTCACTCCGCGAGATAGATAATGCCGAACTAGCTCAACTCGTCTTGCCTCCGGATGCATATTTTGAACAGCGACCTGATAGAGAGTTAGCTGGCGATCATCTTCAAGTTCCGATTGGTCCGGAACCCTTTTCCCGGTCTTGTAGTCGTGAATTTCGCAAGTGCCATCGGGCCGCGAGGCGACGCGGTCGATATAACCCCTAAATACGCGCCGCCCGCTTCGGTCCAGCTCAAATTCGACCAACTCTTCCAGGAAGATTGTGCGATTCTGATCGAAAGGGTAGTTCTCGCGATAGTAGTTGCGAATACAATCCACGCCATCGTCGAAGTATTCGCTCGCCCTCTTGACGGGACGCGCAATCAAAACGCCACTGTGCCACCCGCCTTCCCATCTCTCTTCGTAAAAGTCTAAAAGATCGTCCAATTCATGTAGTCTCTCGTCCCAAAGATCACGATAGAGAAGCTCTAGTGCTTCATGTACGCGTTTTCCTAGAAAGGCTTCGATGCTTTCAATGCCCGTTTCAACGCGATCGAGATATTTCAATTTGAACCTCAACGGACATTTCTGAAAACAGTCGAGCTTACTATGGGAGTAGGCGACTATACCTTCTTCGGTCATTCTGCGCATATGGTAACGAGTGCGAGAGGCCGTAGCAAGACTCAAAGGAAGGGCTGGTCAGTCGAGGACAAGGCGGCCTTTGGGGACAGGAATGGGTTCGCCGTGTTCCTGCAAATCTTCGAGGCAAAGTTCCGTCACTTCGCGGGCGCGCTTCATAAGCGTGTCCAGGTTTTTCGCTTGCGTGTAGCATCCGCGCAGTTCCGGCACGTGGGCCACAAAGAAGCCTTCCTCATCACGCTCGATTACAACAGTGAACTCACGTTTTGCTTTCACGCGATCCTCCCGCCAGCAAAAGTGTAGCACCAAGCCGGAATCACAGCACCCTCTGAAGAACTTGTCCGAGTAAGTAGATCGCGGCCTCCCCCAGTAGCGTGGCGTACTGCACCATCTCCATTTCGAGAGACCAGTTAGGAGGGTGCAACGAGACGTACGGCTTGAGTTCTCCCAGATCAACGGGGGATTCCTTGTCGCGAGCAGCCTCTCTCAGATCGGCACCGTGGGCAACTTTATTTCGAAGTGTGTATAGAGGAATTGCGAGGTCCTTGACCGTGTGGTTCGGTGGAAGAAAATGAGGCGAGTTCCAATCTGGAAACGCCAAAGTGGACGCACCAAGCAACTTGCACAGTCGTTCTTTGAAGTCGCGACGCCTTCCACTCTTGAGTACGGCGTCCATCCCGGTGACTGCAAGCAGGCAAGCGATCAACGGATGCGGGTGTTCCAGGGCTAGTTGAAGGAGGTGTATGGCATTTATCTTACCGATGTCCGTCCCGCTCATGACGCGGTGGACTCTGGGGAGCATCTCTTGCACGTTCTTAAGCAGGAGCGCATCAAAACGTCTCATTTGCGACCATTGCCCGCCGATCATTGGCCAGCGACGATCATCCATACCGTGCCACAGAATCTGCCCATCGCGGGACTCCGTTCCATGAAATAACAAACCGTAGGTCACGATCGGTTTTATGATTTGAAACGCCATCAGTGCATCGAGCAAACGCTCCGCCGTGCGTGGTATATCGACTGCCCGAAGCGTCGACTGGAGAACGCGAAGCACAAGGAACCAATCAGCCCTGCCGACATCTTCGGATTGGACCTTGCTTAGAAGTAGACTGAGGTCGTCCCTTGCCGCTAGCAGGCGCACGTCCGATCTCAGGAGGGCGATATCATTGCCCAGGGACATCTCTGATCTATCCCCCAGACTCACGCCCTTGAGGGGAATAGTCGTCCAGACGGTCTCGAATTCACTCGCCACAAAGGACTCCACTTCCGTTAGAAATGCAAAAGGGCCAAACTCGCTTACGCGAATTTAGCCCTTTGAGATTTAATCCTGGCGGCGACCTACGTTCCCGCGTCGTTACCAACGCAGTATCATCGGCCCAACGAGGCTTAACTTCCGTGTTCGGGATGGGAACGGGTGTGACCCTCGCGGTAGGACCACCAGGAAACTTGAAAAATCGAAACTCCAACTGCGAGTCTCGAATCACAACTGAAGGAAGCAAGCAAACCGCAAATTCCGCAACAAAAGCAACGCGTTGGGAAAGTTTTATGGTTAAGCCGAACGGCCGATTAGTACGGGTAAGCTACACGCATTGCTGCGCTT
>Ga0326727_10024122_pt1 | contig 11532 bp, 12 predicted proteins | sample MB2enrmetagenome_FD_207643 | JGI IMG/M metagenome (GOLD analysis project Ga0326727, IMG submission 207643) | Lab enriched peat soil microbial communities from McLean, Ithaca, NY, United States - MB29MY | ecosystem: Environmental > Terrestrial > Soil > Wetlands > Peat | place: USA: New York... | reverse complement strand
ACATTCCAGATGATGTTCATCGCGTCGTGCAGCTCTACGAAGACGGAAGAGGAGCCAAACGCCAAGGTCGCCAAGCCGGCCAAAGTCGCTATCACGCCTGTTCGGGGCTTGTAAGCGCCTCGGATGACTCCCTGAACCGTGCGTGCCAGGTCCGGCCCGGCCAGGCCTCGGATTTCCGACGCGAGCCGGCCTTGGGCGGCCTCTTGTCCGAAAACAACCGCGGCTACAGCGACGGCTATGACAATGAGAGGAGCCAGCGACAGCAGGGTATAGAAAGCGACGGAAGCGCCGAGGCGCTGGGCATTATCCTGGATCCAATCCGTCGATGCATCCTGGATTACTCTTGGCAACGCTTTGATTGGCAGCCACGAGGATCGATCGTCGTGGCGAGAGGCGCTTGGTCTCGGAAGTCTCAGCGCTTGGTCCATCTCACACTCGAGTCAGGCCGAGGCCGGGTTGCGGCGCGGAGTCTTAAAACCTCTCACCGCAACTTCGCTTCGGCGCGCTATGCTACCGTGCTGCCGACGCCAGTTCCTCGGCGGTGTGTAGGGTCACCTGATCCGCCCGGGTGATATCGAGGATGGCTTTCGTTCTTGCCACTTCCGTGGGTGTGCCGTGCGCCATAAGCAGGAATTTGTCCGTTTTCAGAGCTTGCTCATACCGGACGATACTGTCCTTCGGGATTCCCATGCTGTAGAGACCCGCACCGATCGCGCTCAAGCCTCCCACCACCACCGCGCCCTCGAGAGCGCCGACCATCCAGGCCACCAATGGACCGGCTACCAGGATGGGGCCAATGCCTGGAATGGCGAAGAATGCCGATCCCACCAGCAATCCCCACAAGCCTCCCCAGAAGGCTCCCATCTTGCCCCAGTATTTCATCCGGTCGCCGGCGTTATAGTAGCCCACCACGCGCTCGTCTGTATGGGTATCCTTGCCGACGATCGATAACGCGTGCATGTCGATGCCTGCCCGCTGAAGTTCCTTCACCGCCGCTTCTGCGTCCGTGTGCGTGCCGTACACCGCCACAACTCGATCTCGATCGGACATTTCCATCTCCTTTGACTTTGAAAGTGACTGGCGAAAGCCGGAGACCCGCGAAAACCGGTACAAAGTACCGGCCGCGAACGAAGAATCAATAACATACGGGTCCAAAACCGGTACTGAGTACCCGTTTTGGCCGTTACCGGCTGTCACGCCCAGTGGGCAGGCAACTCCAGGTTCCCGCTTGCAGACTAGACCATCCGGCAACCGAAGTCTGATCAAACTTGCTCACCGCTCCGTACGGCCGCCCGCGCCCTCTGCCCGGCGAACAATCCGATCAGCCAGCCCATCGCGCCCCCGCCGCCGGCTCCAGCAAAGGCAGCCATTGCCGCCCCCGCGGCCACGAATGGTCGCAAACCCCCGGCCGGAAGCTTGCCGGTCGCACTAAGCCAGGCTAATACCGCACCTATGGCCGCACCCACTGCCGCTCCCAAGGCTGCGCCTGCGGGCGCCTTTCTGCCCATCTCGTGCTCAAAGGCCTGGTTGCCTTCCTTCTGGCGTAAGACTACCGAAGTGCCTGTGATTTGGTACCCCGCGCCTCGCAGGACATCAATCGCATCCGAAACGGTCGGTCGGTCGGAGTAGATTCCAAATGGCGACATATGCTTTGGCATGCAGTTCTCGGCTACGGAACTTACTTGCACGAGGCGTGCCAACGTCTTTGTCCGGCAGGGAAGAGGATGAGGTCGATCCATAAGTGCAGAACCTGCATCCAGGTGCAGGTAGCGCCGCTTCGGAACCTTTGATGGGCGGCGTACTTCACATGGCCCCTAACCTGCTCCTTGAGTCGGAGGATGCATAACGGAACGCGATGATTGCGATTCGCATCCCGCGACCTCGGGCGGAACCGCTCGGGCCCTAAAACGGGAGGTACGTTTTGACTATGATGAACACATTAACGGAAACGGCGTCGGCGATTGGCGACAAGATGTCCGAGGCCAAAGAGACAGTGGAGGAGATCGCCCGGTCCGCCGGCAAGAAACTGGACGCGGGACGAGACGAAACGGCAGACAGGCTCCGCTCGGCGGCCTCCTCCGTTCGCACAACTGGACGCCATGGTTCCGAGACAATTGACAGGATCGCCAAAGGTACTGCGGATAGACTGGATTCAGCCGCAGCTTATGTTGACGACTGTAGTGTGAGCGGTGTGATCGCCGGCTTGCGCCAGTTCGTCCGCCGGCATCTGGCAGGCTCCCTGGTGGCCGTGGCGGTGGTCGGTTTTGTTGCTGGATGTGCCCTGAGACCCACCACGCACGCCCGCGCAAAGACCGACGCCAGCTAACACCGCTTTCAGAAAACGGCGGGGCGCCTTGCGTACGCCTTACCAGGGCGTTGCTCAACCGTGAGAAGGTGAGCAAGAGCAATAGCCACGGATGCACACGGATTAACACGGATCAAAAAGCAAAGGAGTTATCCGTGTGCATCCGTGTCCATCCGTGTCCATCCGTGGCTCAGTAGTGATTCTTGCGGTCATTGATCAGTTTTGCACAGACGGACGTCCCGGCCAGTGCCAGTATATAGGGGAAGAATTTGATAAGCGTCATGCGCCGTGACCCTACGTGGGTTACGGCGCGTTTTTCGCTTGCTCCCCGTGCCGGGAGTCCACTCTAAAGAGTCGGCTTATGGACAGGGGAAAGGAAGAGTTATGCTTCGTCGAGGTTTGATCGGGCTTGTTTTCGCGGGACTACTGGCGTCTAGCGCGGCGGGCGAAGTCGTCATTCGCATCGGGCCACCCCACATTAGGATCGAGAGCCGGGGGCGGCCGCCCAGCCGCGATCATGAGTGGATTTCCGGGTACCATCGTTGGGATGGCAACGCTTATGTCTGGGAACCCGGCAGGTGGGAACGTCGTCCGCGTCCGCGCGCCCATTGGGTAGCCCACCACTATGTTCGCCGCCATGGCGGCTGGGTCTTTGTCGAAGGTTATTGGCGTTAGACTCCGCACATTGGATGTCTTCCCGTTCGGGCGCTGGCGCCCGCGAGCCCTCTCATACGGACAGGGAAGCGTGGGTTCCGGGACGGCCGCGTCCGGAAAGAATCGATACCGGCCAGCCCGAAACCGCTACGCGTAGCGGTCCAAAAACGTGGAATCAATAACTTACGGGCAAGAAACCGCTACGCTGTAGCGGTTTTTCCGACTGATCTCCTGGTAGCGTGAAAGCAAGATTTGCGCCTAAAAGCAGCAGATCCTGCACGCTGGGTGGGATGGCCGTCGCGAAACGCCGGCTCGGGATCGCCACTTCATTGTCTGTCCAGTACTTGCGATCTAAGTGAAGAGTGGCACTCCTCGTGCCTTATAGGCGGCCATGAAAGAGAACGACAGGCCGATCTTCGATCCCAAGCTCTTTCTAAGCTTGGGCAAGGTCGGTGAAGGACGAACGACTGCCGACTACGACAAAAATCAGGTTGTGTTCGCACAAGGCGATCCCGCTAGCGCCATCTTCTATCTCCAGAAAGGCAGGGTCAAGCTCACGGTTGTGTCCCACCATGGCAAGGAAGCGGTGGTCGCCATTTTGGGGGCCGGCGACTTCTTTGGCGAAGGATGTCTGGCGCACCAGGCGCAGCGCATGGCGACCGCGACCGCCATGGACCAGTGCTCGATCATGAGATTGGAGAAAGCGCGAATGATGCGGCTGCTCCACGAAGAGCCGACCTTTTCCGAGGTATTCGTCGCGCATCTGCTCTCGCGCAGCATTCGCGTGGAGGAGGACCTGGTAGATCAGCTCTTCAACTCGAGTGAGAAGAGGTTGGCGCGAGTGCTTCTACTGCTGGCTCACTTCGGAAAAGAAGGCCAGCCGGAACCGGTAATTGCTAAGATCAGCCAGGAGACGCTGGCGGAAATGGTCGGCACCACCCGGTCGCGAGTCAGTTTCTTTATGAACAAGTTTCGCAGACTGGGATTCGTCGACTACAACCACAATGACCATATGGAAGTCCACAGCTCGCTGCTGAATGTCGTCCTGCACGATTAACGCGGCAGCCGACGCTCGACGGGCGAGGAGAAGGCCATGAGAAGATCAGCTACCGATACAAACGGGTTCAAAGACATCCTCACACGAAAAGAGGCTGAGCTGGCTCGGGTATTGCGAAACCGGGACGACATCGCGGTCGAGAAGAGCGCGGATCAAATGGATGAGATTCAGTTCGCGACGGAGCGAGACTTGGCGATTTCGAGCGTGGACCGCGAGTCCATTCTGCTCGGTGAGGTGAAAGCCGCATTGCGGCGGCTTCGCGATGGCAGCTTTGGAACCTGCATTGAGTGCGCGGAGGCGATCGGCCCAAAACGCCTCGTAGCCGTGCCATGGGCGCCGCGTTGTATCCAGTGCCAGGAGGCTGCCGATCGGGATCGGCAGCAGGGAACGGAATCCTTCAACGAGACGCTGGTCAACGCCGCGTGAGTCGGCATTCGAACCGTCGCATTCCGCGGCTCGGCTATGAGAGGATGGCCGCTGCGCGATCACGAACCGGGAGCTGCCGCCTTTGCCACTTCGCGCAGTTCCGAGATCCGGTTCTGTAGCGTCCGCAGGCTGATCCCCAACATCTCGGCGGCCAGCTTGCGATTGCCGTGCACGTGATCGAGAGTGAGCTTAATGTAGGCCTCCTCGAGTTCGATGAGTGGCTGGCCAGGCCGGAGCATTGCCGGACCCTCATGGCCGGGTGATGGCCGGGCATACGGGCCGGGGCGTGCACCGAACGTAGGCGAAGCAAGATTGGTCAGCCGGATCAAACCCTCGCCTGCCGTGATGGCGGCCCGCTCCAGAACGTTCCGTAGCTCCCGCACATTACCGGGCCAGGCATGCCGATACAGAAGATCCAGCACTTGGGCATCCACCCCTGTAACGCGCGTGCCGTGTTTCTGGTTCAGATCGTGCAGCAGGACATCGGCGATAAGCGGGATATCTTGCTTGCGCTCCCGCAGTGGCGGAATTACGATCTGGAATACGCTCAACCGATAGTAAAGTTCTTCTCTCAAATGCGTTCCGATTTCCTGACTGGTCGCGGCAAGTATCCGAGCGTCCACTGCGATTTCGTGCTTACCGCCAAGCCGGCGCACTCGCAAATCCTCGATAACGCGCAGCAGCTTTGGTTGTATAGACTGCGGCATCTCGCCGATCTCGTCGAGAAACAAGGTGCCCCCGTGCGCCTGCTCAAAGCAGCCGGCCGAGCGCTCCATGGCCCCCGTGAACGCGCCCTTTTCGTGGCCGAATAACTCGCTCTCAACCAGGGTCTCGGGTAAAGCGGCTGCATTGATCGCGACGAAAGGGCCATCGCTGCGGGAGCTGCACTTATGGATTTCCCGGGCAACCAGTTCCTTTCCGGTGCCACTCTCTCCACGGATCAATATGGGCGCCGTGGTGGGCGCCACCTGCCTGATGAGCGAGAAGATTTCCTGCATCGCCGGGGAAGTTCCTACCAGGTCCCCGAGGACTCCGCGAAGGCTCAAATCGCGCTTGAGTTCGTCGGTTCTCTTCAGGCTTCTCTTATAGCGAATCGCGCGTTCCACAAGGATTGTGAAGGCGCGCGGTTCCACGGGTTTCTCCAGGTACCAGAATGCCTTGAGATCATGGACGGCGGACAGCGCTTTTTCCATGCTGCCGAAGCCGGTAAGCGCGATCGCCGGAGTGAGGTCGCCGCGTTCCTTCAGGTGCCGGAGCAGTTCAAAGCCGTCCATCCGCGGCATGACCAAATCCGAAACGATGACGTCGGCGTGGAAAGCAGCGAGCCGTTCCAGCGCTTCCTGCCCGTCGGCCGCGCTCTGGGTCTCAAAGTCACGCTCCGAAAGCATGGCGGCCAAGGCGTTACGCTGCCCCTCCTCGTCATCGACGATGAGGATCCGGCCCGAAACCGCAGGTTGCTGGGGCATCGCGAACCTACCAGGGGTTCCTGGAATTCATCGGCACTGGTGGATGAGGCCAACGCGAGAATTCGATGAACGTCTTAGTCCGCTCCGGCGTGCGCAGGCGGGGGAGCGTTACCAGCAAATGGGGATTTTCGAGCGTTTCAGCCGCCTTCTCCACGGCGGCTATCGGAACGCTGGCATAGCCGAAGACACCATCGGAATTCCACGGACCCATTTGCCGCACAACGGGTCCGAATCGGGTTACGAGACCCTTCAGCTCATCATCCGTCAAAACGATTTCTTCCATCTTTTCTCTCCACGAGAGCCTACTGAGCTTCGCATATTACAGTGACAGCCCGAATCGGAGCCGCGACCGTGAGGGAGCGGTCTTGGCGCGGCATGAGTGCCACGGTATCATGCGAGCCTCCGTAGGTCCCGGTTGCAGCCGGATGTCCGCTTCCGTCTGCGGCCTTCCTTTGTTTGGTGCGGCTGCTATAGACGCCGTGACGGTCCTGCCAATGTTGCCCGGCGATACTGACACTTCGGATCACTTCGTTCGTGTCAAACGGCTTTGCCAGCACGTCCCATGCTCCGAGGTTCAGGGCTTCCGCCCATAGCCGGTCATCCGCCAGCCGGGAAGTCACGATTAAGAGAGGGGGATCGGGAAGAAGCGAGATGTGGTCCAACATCTCGCCCCACGTGCCCGGCGTGATGTCGCAATCGCAAATTACGATTGGAATTGGTATTTCCCGCAACACGGAAAGGGCCGAAGCAACGGTGGCGCTGGCGATCACGCCCCAGTCGGATTGGAAGATGCGCTCGAGAGTAGCGGGGTCTTCTTGGCTGGGGCTGACGGATAGAACAACATGGAAAGCAGTCTCACGTCCGGGCGGCTTCTTCCCGCCGTTCCATCCTTTGGTTTGCGGTCGGTTTCCCTGCAAGGTTCCCTCCAATCGGAGCTAGGCGCCCCGCGCGAAGCGGTGGTAACCGGAAGAAGCGCAGCCAACGTGGCTGCTGATTAACGGCATGGGCCGGCACCCCAAAGCCTCGACCCGGCAACGCCTTGGAGATCGGCAATCCGGCGATGGCAGAACAACACCTGCGCCTCTGCTTTCAACTCATCTGGCTTATTTTTGATGATAGAATCCGGGCGGGGCGAATGGAACTAGGAGGATGCCTAGGTAAGCTCGCTTAATCGCCTGGGTTTCGCCATTCCGGCGCGTCGCGATTCGGCCTCAGCGCACCGCCGGCAAAGCAGAGTCAGTCTATAGGCAGGGACGGGGCGACCCCATTCAGTGAGCCGTTCTGGCCATTCCGGCCCTGAGGCGCGGAGAGACTGCTTATCCTGCTCCATGCTGGTGGCCGGCCTCTGCGCGGTGTTCGAGTGAGCGACAACTTTTCGAGACTGATGATTGCTTCGTCCAGGCGCGCACGCTCTTCGCGAAGTTCCGCGATCGTCTTCAAAATATCCATAGTTCCTCCTTCCCTTCAAGTCGCAGGGGCAGAAATTCCCTAGGATATACCATGTTTTCTGATGATAAACTTCGGGCGGGACAGATGGAACTAGGAGGTTGCCTAGGTAAGCTGTTACAAAACCGCTACAGCGAAATAATCCCCCGTCGGGCCGTTATGAGAGAATATGGTCGCACGCCCCTGCCGATCGGCGGCCTCGCACCACTGGGACGGCTTCCCAGAAAGGAAGGTTATGGCCCGCAAAAGTTCGGCGCTACCCAAAAAGAACACTCGACTGCGCGCAAAAAATACTCCCGCGGCGGCGCCTCGACACAAGCCTGACCAGAAGGTCGAACCGGAGGCCACTCCCGGCCCGGTTGATCTCCCCGTCCCGGAACAACCTCACCCAATCGTAGGCGTGGGGGCTTCGGCGGGGGGCTTCGAGGCGTTCCGGGAACTCCTCAAGGCTTTGCCTTCGGATACCGGCCTGGCGTTGGTACTGGTGCAGCATCTCGATCCCGGACATGAGAGCCTGCTGGCCAAGCTGCTCTCCAAGGCCACCGCGATGCCGGTGGCGGAAGTGGAAGAGGGCATGGCGGTGGAACCGAATCATGTCTACGTCATTCCCCCGAACAAGACCATGGGGATCAGGAACGGGACGCTCCACCTGACGGCCCGCGGGGAGCCGACGGTGAAGCACCTGCCCATCGATTACTTTCTGACCTCGCTGGCCGAAGACCGGGGCAACCGGGCGATCGGCGTGATTCTCTCCGGAACCGCCTCCGACGGAACCATGGGGCTGAAGGCCATCAAAACCGAAGGCGGCATCACCTTCGCCCAGGACATCAAAAGCGCGAAGTACGACGGCATGCCGCGCAGCGCCATTGCCGCCGGATGCGTGGATTTCGTCCTGCCGCCGGAGGCCATCGCCAGCGAACTGGCGCGCATCGGTCGGCATCCCTATCTGGGAATAGCGCCGCCGGCGCCGGTCGAGGAGGGCGATGACGAACTGCAGAAGATCTTCATCGTCCTGCAGAAGGCGACCGGGGTGAATTTCACCTATTACAAGTACAGCACCATCAAGCGGCGGATCGCCCGCCGCATGGTCCTGCACAAACTGGAAAGCTTGAAGCAGTACCTGCAGTTCCTTCACGAGAACCGGGCCGAGCCGGCGGCCTTGTGCGAAGACATCCTGATTCACGTGACGGGCTTCTTCCGGGAGCCCGAGTCGTTCCAGGCGCTGGCGGAAAGGTTCCTCCCCAAGATCGTCGAGAACAAGCCGGCTGGCGAGTCGATTCGCGTCTGGGTCCCTGGCTGTTCCACTGGGGAAGAGGCGTACTCCATCGGCATGATCCTGCTGGAATGCCTGGGGGACCGCGTCGGCAGCATGCCCATCCAGATCTTTGGCACCGATATCAGTGAAGTGTCGATCGAAAAAGCGCGCGCGGGCGTGTACAGCGAGAGCAGCCTCACCGAGGTCTCCCCGGAGCGCTTGCGGCGCTTCTTCGTCAAGGTGGCAGGAGGCTTCCAGATCGCGAAATCGTTGCGCGAGATGTGCGTGTTCGCGCGCCAGGACCTCGCCCAGGACCCTCCGTTCTCGCGGATGGACCTCATCAGTTGCCGCAACGTGCTCATCTACATGGGGCCGGTGCTCCAGAAGAAGGTCATGGGCATCTTCCACTACGCTCTCAAGCCCACCGGGTTCCTGATGCAGGGGAAGTCGGAATCCATCACTGGCTTCACGGACCTCTTCACGGCGATCGACCGGGAGCACAAGATCTGTTCGAAAAAGCCCGCCGAACCCGGCCGGGTTTTCGATCTGTTCGCCGACGCGAGTTACCAGAAAGCCACGGCAGCGGCCGCTGGGAAGCCGGAAACGCCGTCGCGGTTCGATGTGCAGGAGGAAGCCGACCGGATCGTCCTCAGCCAATACGCCCCGGCCGGCCTCGTCGTCGATGAGAGCCTGCACATTCTCCACTTCCGCGGGCAAACCAGCCCCTACCTTTCTCCTCCTCCGGGCCAGGCGAGCCTGGGCTTGCTCCGCATGGTGCGCCCGGAATTCGCCGCGGAGCTGCGCGCGGCCATTCACCACGCGAAGAAACAGGAAATCGCCGTTCGCAAGGAAGGCATCCGCGTCCAGCGCGATGGCCATCTCTCGGACGTCTCGATGGATGTGGTTCCCATCAAGAGCGATCTGGGCGAGCGTTTTTTTCTGGTATTGTTCCAGGAAACTCCGGTGCGCGAGCCCGCCGGCCCGGCAGCGGGAGGCCAGGCGCGGGCCGGCGGCAAGCGCCAGGCGCAGGAGGACGCCCGGCTGCGCCGGGATTTGCAGGCGACCAAGGAGTCCCTCCAGTCGATGATCCAGGAGCAGGAAGCCATCAACGAGGAGCTGAAATCCGCCAACGAAGAAGCCCTTTCCAGCAACGAGGAGCTGCAATCGACCAACGAGGAATTGGAAACCGCCAAAGAGGAGCTGCAGTCGACCAACGAGGAGCTGGTCACCGTCAACGAGCAGTTGGGGAACCGCAACTTCGAGTTGGCGCAGCTCAACGACGATCTCACCAACCTGCTCAGCAGCGTCAACATCGCCATCCTCATGCTGAGTGGCGACTGGCGCATCCGGCGTTTCACGCCGCAGGCCGAAATACTGCTGAACCTGCTGCCCGCCGACGTGGGGCGCCCCATCGTCAACCTCCGGCCGAACATCGATGTGCCGGACCTGGCCACCCTGGTCACCGAGGTGGTCGATACCATGACTTTGCACGAGCGGGAGGTTCAGGACTGGCAAGGCTGCTGGTATTCCATGCGGGTCCGGCCGTACCGGACCATGGACAACAGGATTGACGGCGCGGTGATAACGTTTATCGACATCGACGCAGCCAAGCGAATCCATCTCGAATTGCAGCGCGAGCAGACCTTCACGGCGGCGGTCCTGGAATCGGCGGCCGCCCTGGTGATGGTCACCGACATGCATGGCCACATCGACCGCTTCAATCTCGCCTGCTGCCGGCTCAGCGAGTACTCCTTCGCGGAGGTAGAGGGAAAGCTCTTCTGGGACGTTCTCGTGCCCCCCGAGGAAATGGAAGCCGTCAAACAGGGGTACCAGGAGCTCGCGGAGAGCCGCTCCGCGCGGGAACACGAGAATCATTGGGTGGACCGGAGCGGCCAGCGGCATTTGATCTCCTGGTCCAGTACGGCGGTTACCGAGGCCCAGGACGCCACCCGGCACCTGGTCTGGGTCGGCGTGGACGTCACCGAGGCCAGGCTGGCCGAACACGCGCTGCAACAAACCGAGATCCTTCGGCACAGCCAGGAGCAACTGCGGACCCTGACAGCCGGCCTGGTGGAGGCCCAGGAGGAGGAGCGGCGGCGGATCTCACAGGAGCTCCACGACGATATCAGCCAGAGGCTGGCGGCGCTGGCCATTCAGGCGGAGGTGTTGCATCAGGCGCACGGAATCTCCGCGGACGAACTGCAGGGCAAACTGGGGGAGTTGCAGAAGCAGATGGAAGCCCTCTCGGAGGATCTCCGCCACACTGCCCGCAACCTTCACCCCTTCACGCTGACGCAGCTAGGCCTCGAGCCAGCCCTGCGATCCTACTGCGCGGAGTTCTCCAGCCTAAAGCAGTTCAAGGTGCGCTTCACCGCGCGCGCCCTGCCTGGGACAATCCCCTCCGCCGTGGCCCTGTGCGTCTATCGTGTGGTCCAGGAGGCGCTGGGGAACGTCGCCAAGCACGCCGGGGCGAAGCGCGCGGTGGTATCTGTCTCCGGCAGCGGCGGTGCGCTGCACGTCGACATCCGGGATAACGGCCATGGATTCGACCTGGACCAGGCGAAAGGGAAGGGACTCGGATTGATCAGCATGGAGGAAAGAGTCCGGCAACTGGGTGGGACCTTCTCGATCTCGCCAAGGCCCGGCGATGGAACCCGCATCGAGATCCGGATTCCCGTCAAAACAGAGCCGCCGGCGCCCGCGGTGGAATCCAGTACACTATGAAGAAGCCGCGGTTGTTGCTTGCCGACGACCATACCATCCTGCTCGAAGGATTGAAGGCCCTGCTGTCGCCGGAATTCGAAGTGGTGGCGACGGCCGCCGATGGCAGGGCGGTCCTCGAAGCCGCCGAAAAACACCGGCCAGACGTGATTCTGCTGGACATTTCCATGCCCGGCCTGAACGGCATCGAAGCCGCGCGGCG
>Ga0326727_10024121_pt1 | contig 11532 bp, 13 predicted proteins | sample MB2enrmetagenome_FD_207643 | JGI IMG/M metagenome (GOLD analysis project Ga0326727, IMG submission 207643) | Lab enriched peat soil microbial communities from McLean, Ithaca, NY, United States - MB29MY | ecosystem: Environmental > Terrestrial > Soil > Wetlands > Peat | place: USA: New York... | reverse complement strand
GTAACGGGCGCGCGGAAAGGCCGGCTTTACGCGATCGCCTGCAAAAATCGTGTTGCCGCCCGCGTGGTCCCAATGGAGATGGCTGTTGACGACGATGTCGATCGAATCCGGGTCGACGCCGCGGCGCGCCAGCGCCTCCGGCAGTGGCTCGGTGACCGCCGGAACGTTCATAAACTCGCGCTGGCGGGCGTCCCTCTTGTCTCCCAGACCGGTCTCGATCAGGATGTTGTGCTCGCCGGTGCGCACCAGGTAGCAATTGAAAGCCAGAGGCACGCGGTTGCATTCATCGACGCGCGTCTTCCGGCTCCAGAGGGTCTTGGGGACCACCCCGAAAATGGCGCCGCCGTCCCACCAATGGACCGCATGGTTGACCCGCGCGATTTCGAAGTCGCCGACCGCAACGGTCTCGGGATTGGCGGACGGCATGGGCGCGCGGACTAGCCCTTCACCAGCTTGCGGCCGCGTTCGAACAGGTCGGCGGCATCGTCCACCAACTGCCGTCCGCGCTCGAACATGTCTTTGCTGGCTTCCACAATATTGTTGCTGGATTCCGTCACTGCGTCCTTGCTTTGCTGCACCTTGTCGGCTAAAAATTGGCGCGTTTCCTTACCGCTCTTAGGCGCGTAGAGTATGGCAACGGCCGCGCCGATGAAGGCGCCGGTCAAAAACCAAGCCACGTTGTTGCCGAAATTGAAGCCCTCTTCCTCGTTATGATTCTGCTGTTCCTGGGACATTCTTGACGCCTCCGCGGAAGCCTCGCCAAACGGGGCCCCCTCCACATTCTGCGATATCCTGAAGCGATGGCGCAAGATCCCGGACAGCAGCAGGAACTCGGCGAGGACTTCTTCGATACCTCGCATGAGCTCGACATGATCGCCCTCTATCGCTCGCCCACGGTAGGTTCGGAAATCGAGGCCCACGTGATTCGCGGCATTCTCGATTCCCACGGCATCCCGTCGCTGCTGTCGCGTGCCATGGGGAACCCGCAGCTGGGGTTCGAGGTCCAGGTGCATCGCCGGAATTTTCAGGAAGCCGCCCGGCTGATCGAAGAGGCCAAAGCGGCTGGCCCGGCGGCGGCCATGGAAGCGGAAAGACAGTCGGAAGGCCGGTAATTGCCGGCTCGAAATCCCGGGTGAAAGGTGCGGAAGCTGCGATCTGCGACAATCCCTTAGTTCAACCGCACCACCCGGGGGCCTCTGGTACAATACTTACCATCCACGGATGGTGCGGGGGAAATACATTATTTCTATCCCGCCGATTCAGTTTTTGACTGGCCAGCTTGACGGGAGTGCCAGGCCGGGTTTTATGGACTTCGACCAGCTCCATACATTTCTCGAAATCGTCCGCCTGAAGAGCTTTTCCAAAGCCGCGCAGACGTGCTATCGCACGCAGCCCGCCATCAGCGCGCAAGTCCGGCAACTGGAGCAGGAACTGCGCGCCGAACTGTTCGAACGCTTCGGCAGCCGCATTTCACTGACCACCGCGGGGCGCATATTCGCGAACTATGCCGAGCAGATTCTGGAACTGCGCAAGCGGGCCCAGGATTCCATCGCCGAGCTGGAGACCAATCCGCGCGGTGAACTGGTGATTGCCGCCAATGAAGCCACTTGCATTTATCTGCTGCCGAAAGTCTTCTCGGTGTACAAGAAACTCTTCCCGGCGGTGCAATTGCAGTTGGACCGCTCCTACGGTTCGCGCGTGGTGGATGCCGTCATGGAGAATACGGCCGACTTCGGCGTGACGCAGCTGCCGGCCGAAGAGAAACGATTGCAGGTGGTGCCGTTTAACCGCGATGAAATCCGGTTGATCGTGCCCGCCGGCCACGCGCTGGCGCATTTCAAGAGCGTAAAGCCGGAGGATGTGGTGCATTGCGTTTTGCTGCTCCCCCGCCAGGGGAAGACGCGTGCGCGGCTCAACGCCTGGCTGGAGGCCGTGGAAGAGGATCTCAGCATCTCCATGGAACTCGATTCCACGGAAATGATGAAACGGTTCGTGATGGCCGGCATGGGAGTCACTTTCCTGGCCGTTTCCAACTGCCGCGAGGAGATCGCCGCCGGCAAACTGCACGCGCTGCCGCTGGCTCCCGAACCCATGTTCCGCAATCTGGGACTGGTCTATCGCAAGGACAAAGCTCTCTCCAAAGCGGCTCTGGCATTCATTCAGATCGTCATAGAACACGTGGGCAACGAAGAGGGCGCCGGCGAGAATCAGAAGCCGGAGCCTAAGGTGGTAGCGCGATGAAGTGTCCGCAATGCCGTAAGGAAGTGCGCACCGGGGCGGCCACCTGCCAGCACTGCGGCGCACCCGTCTCTGCGTCGGGAGTTTTTCAGACATCCACGGTGCTCATATCGACCGAGCGCGCGGACCGCGTCTATCGCTCGGTCGAAGAAGTGCCGGTGCGCCTCCGCAATCGCCTCCTGAAGACTACCAACGGCGCCAATTCAGCCACCATTCTGATCGCCGACCGCAAAGGCCGCAAGGAAATCGATAAGGCGTTGCGCAAGGCGCCGGCCTTGGCGCAGCGGCGCATGGTCCACTCCATGCTGACCGGCGAGCCGCCGGTGGACCCGCTGGGATGGCTTACGCCGGCGCTCCGCAAATGGATCGCCGCGGTTGTCGCGCTGCTGGCCGTGCTCCTCGCGGTAGCGGTGTTCGTGTACAAAGGCTACCGGCCCTAAGATCGCTTCGCACCGGCCCTAAGATCGCTTTGCACCGGCCTTAAGATCGCTTTGCACCGGCCTTAAGATCGCTTCGCACCGGCCTTAAGATCGCTTCGCACCGGCCCTAGGATCGCTTCGCTCTTGCGGCTTCCTGGTATTCTTGAGTTTTCTATGATCGGAACCGCGGTGGTGTTTGGGGCCTCCGGCCAGTTGGGCGTCGAATTGATGCGCGAACTGAGGAGCCGGGGCTATACCGTCACAGGTTGGGGGCGGCGTCAGGTGGACATCACCGATTCCGCGGCGGTGGAGCGTGCGCTGGCCAACTCGGCTGCCGACGTGGTTTTCAACGCCGCCGCCTATAACCAGGTGGATGTCGCCGAAAAAGAGCCGCAGGCGGCATTTCTGGTAAACGGCCTGGCGGTGCGCAATCTGGCGGTCGCCTGCCGCCAGATCGACGCGCGGCTGGTCCATTTTTCCACCGATTACGTTTTCGATGGACGGGCGCGCCACCCATACGCGGAAGACGATCCAACTCATCCGCTCAGCGCCTATGCGGTGTCCAAGCTGGCCGGCGAACTGTACGCGCAGGCCTACCTGGACCGGGCGATTGTGGTGCGCACTTCGGGCGTCTTCGGCCCCGGCGGACTGTCCACGGCGCGGGGGAATTTTGTGGAGCTCATGTTCCGCCTGGCAGCCGGCCGGCAGCCCATCCGCGTGGTGGAAGATCACGTGGCGTCGCCTACCTACGCGCCGCTTCTGGCTGCCCGCACGATCGATCTGGTCGACCGCGACCTCTCCGGCGTATTCCACATCGCCGGCGGCTTTCCGATTTCGTGGTTTCAATTCGCGCGGCTGATTTTCGAGCTGGCGGGTCTGCAACCGCTGCTGCTCGCCACCAATGAGCGTGAATATCGTACGCCTGCTCAGCGGCCGAGGTACTCGGCGCTCTCCAATGCCAGGATCGAACGCCTGGGACTTCCACCGATGCCGCCCTTACGGGAAACACTGGCGGCATATCTCGGGGAGCGCGCGCGCAAAAGTCCGGCGTGATTCATGGTGGGGCGGACCCCCTGGTCTGCGCGGGACGCCTACGTCCCGCTGTCCCGTCGAAGAGTCAGGTGCCTAGAAAGAGAAGAGGCCGACCTGGGGGTCGGCTGCGGACGTGGGCGTCCGCCGCACTTTACTCCACGCGCGCCGGAACGAACACGGTGCGAGGCGTGGCGGCAGTGCCGTCCAAAACCCACAGCGGACCGGTAGTCAGCTCGGTCAGGCGAAACAGATTGCCCATCGGCGCCAGGGTGGTCGGCGTGCATGCGCATCCGATGGCGGTGCGGCTGGCGCCGGCCAGATTGAAGGCGGCAACCGATTGCGCCGTGGCGCTGGCGACGTACAACGTTTGCTTGTCCTGCGAAAAAGCGACTCCGACGGGGCCAGCCAGCCCTTCGTCGGGAGCGGCCAGCAACTGCGTGCCGGCGGCGCCGGAGGCATCCCGAATCAGTGTCAGGCCGGTGAGCGAATCCACCACCGCGGCATCGTGCCCGCCGGGAGCGAAGGCGACCTGGGCACTGACCTGGGCCGGCACCAGCATGCGATTCTGACCCTGCACGCTGAGCAATCGCGCCGTACCCTGGGCGATGGTCAGGACATACGTGCCGTCATCGCTGAGAGCCAGCGACGGGGCTGAAATACTGTGAGAACGGGGGCCTGTCGCCCCAGCCGCCGCGTTCCCTTCGACCCTGACCGACCCGGTCAAAGCAGGCGCGTTCGGCAGACCTGTCAGCACGCGCGCCGATCCGGCCGATATGAGGGCCACAGCGGTGCCCGAGGGGCTGAAGACCACGCGCTCCGGAGTTCCCGTTACGCCGCCCAGGCTCACTTCCGTGGGCGCGCCGCCATTGAGGAGGAACAGGTGCAGCGACTGGTCCGCGCCCACCACAATTGCCGAATCCTGACGAGGCGCGATGTACGCTGCCGCTAGGTCGATGCCAAAACTCAGCGGATCGCCAAGCAGTGACGCGCCGGGCACGCCCTGGATGGGCCGCATTACGCCGCCGGAGTTGTCGAATACGAAACCCGCTACGGGGCCCGAAAGGCGCCCCTGCTGGGCCGGCAACGAGCCGGAAGCTGCTAATAACATGCCGCAAATGGGCCACAAGATCTTCATAAGCTGTTTTCTACCTACGACCTATTATTATAGTAGGCGGACCGATTGTGCCGGTTCCCGGGGTAATGGTGGTACCAGTGACAGTTGTAGAACTGCTCCCGCCCGTGTGCGTAGCGGCATAGGCCGCACCGCCCGCCGCCGCGGCGGCGGCCACCACGATGATCACAATCGCCTTGGCCGATAGCGCAGCGGCGACACCCGCACCGGCGCCGCCCGCGCCGGCCGCGGCTCCCACCGCAATCGATTGGCTGATGGTGGCGGTCGCGGTCATGCCGTTGAAGGTCGCGTTCACTCCAATCTGGAATTGCCCCTGCACGCTGTTCAGGTGGATACCGCGGGCTACGGCACGCCCTTGGGCATTTGTCGTAACGGTGAGGCTATGGGAGCCGTCGGCAAAAGTTCCCCCCGGGCCATGCTCGGGCAACAGAAAAACTACCGCCGCGCCCGCTACGGGCTTGTGATTTTCGTCCTCCACCTGAACGATCGGCTCGCGCGCCGTGCGCTGGCGGATGTTGTTGATGGCGCCGTCACCCTCGACAATTACCAAATTCAGCGTGTGTGCCGGCGCTTGTGCGAACACGGCCGGAACACAGGCGATTGTGAGACACCCACCTACCAGGAAACCAAGACCGCGCATCCGAATCCTCCGCGGCTTCCATTATGGCGGTTCACGCCGGGAAACTCAAACGCGTTTTTGAGGGTGGGTACTGGAATCGGACAGCTCTCTTAATGCATCGCGGCCCCACGGCCCCGCGATTGCGGACGCTTCATAACGAACAGGAGGGGAAGCACCAGCAGGAACACGATGCCCATAGCCATAAAGGTGTCGACGAAAGAGAGCATCGACGCCTGTCGTTGGATGAGCCCCCAGGTGGCCACATAAGCCTGCCGGGCAGCCAGAAAAGGATCGGACCCATGGGCCTTCATGGCGCCCTGGAGGCCCGTCGTCATGGCGGCCGCCGCCGGACTGAACGGCGTAACGTGCGCCCCCAACTGGTTGGTATGAAGCTGCTGGCGCCGGAACAGATAGGTGGTGGCGGCGGCGATTCCGAAACTACCTCCCAGGTTCCGCATGAGGTTGAACATGCTGGTGGCGTTGCCCATCTCTTCTTTGGGAATCGGGTCCATGGTGGCGGTTGTCAGCGGCACGAACAGCATCGCCAGCGCCGCGCCCTGGATGAACTGCGGCCAGAAAATATCCCAGTACCCGGCCTCCAGGCTTAACCGCGAGAGCGCATACAGGGACCAGGCGGCCACCGTCAGTCCGATCGCCAGCACCTTACGCGGATCGAACTTGTTGAGCACGGTGCCTACCACCGGCATCATGAGGAAGGAACCCAATCCGCGGGGCGCCATGGCGATGCCGGCGTTCAGCGCCGGATAGCCCAGCAGCGTCTGCAGGAAGATCGGCACCAGCAGCAGGCTGCCGTAGAGCACGAACCCCAACACCGTCATCAGAAAAACGCCGGCGGCGTAGGTTCGTTTCTTGAAAACCCGCAGATGCACCACCGGGTCGGCCGCCTTCAATTCCCAGATTACAAATGCCGTCAGCGCAACTACCGACAAGATCGCCGCGATGGTAATCCAGTGGGAGGTGAACCAGTCATCCTCCTGCCCTTTATCGAGCACGATTTGCAGCGCCGCCACGCCCAGCGCCAGCAGCCCGATACCCCAATAGTCGATGCCGCGATTCGATCGCTTGATGTAAGGCGGGTCGAAAATGAACCACCGCGTCATCAAGACCGAGGCCAGCCCGACCGGCAAATTGATGTAGAAGACCCAGCGCCAGCTATAGTTATCGGTCAGCCAACCGCCAATCACGGGACCGAGCATAGGGGCCACCACAATTCCCAAGCCCCAGAAAGCCATGGCCTTGCCGCGATCCTGCGGCGGAAACGCTTCCAGCATGACGGCCTGCGATAGCGGTTGTAGAGCCCCGCCGGTGGCGCCCTGGATGACGCGGAAGACGATCAGGGTGGCAAGATTCGGCGCCAATCCGCAGAGGAAGCTGGCAGCCGTGAACCCGAACACCGCCCCCAGCAGCATCCTCTTGCGCCCAAAGAAGTTAGCCAGCCAGCCGGTCATCGGCAGGACGATGGCGTTGGCTACCAGGTAGGATGTGAGGGCCCAGGAAGCTTCGTCAACGCTCGCCGAAAGGCTCCCGGCGATATGCGGGAGAGAGACATTAACCACCGTGGTATCAAGCACTTCCATGAATGTGGCGAACATGACTGCGATGGCCACAATCCACGGGTTGACGTGCGGGTGTTGGGTTTCCTGTGCAGACAGCCTGAGTTCCCTCTGAGACTATGATGCAACAATTGGCTTTTCCGACGCTTGCCGGCTTCGCCGACAGCCCAGTGAGCCCCTTCGCCCGTTAGTACGGAAGTGTTAACTGGCCAAAAGATAGAGCGATTGTAGGACTGCCAGTACCTCCTGCGAGCTTGCGCGGGCCCCGGCCGGTTGTCATGATCGAATTGTTACAAGGAGAGCAGAGGGCACTATGACATTCATGAAAGATTTTTTCGGCAACGAGCAAGGTCAGGACCTCATCGAGTACACGCTCCTCATGGCATTCGTCGCGATTGCGTCGGCCGGACTTTTTCTAGGCGCCGGCGGAGACGTCAAGGGCGTCTGGACTACCAGCAACAACCAACTCGCACAGGCCAACGCAAAGGCCTCGTAACTGGTTCGGATTCATCGCGCCGCCATACGGCAAACGTCCGATTGACAGCCCCCGCTTCCGCTCGCCCGCGCGGTTGACTCTCCTTTTGGCGGGGTGCTACCCTGGACGTTCTAAAAAGCTTGGGTTCGCGTTATCCGAAAATAAAGACATCATGGACGCCACTCTGCGTGCGTTAGGCGGAATACTGCTGAATGCAGTGCCGACGTTTCTGCTGGTAGTGTTTCTGCATTTCTACCTGAAAAAAGTCTTCTTCCAGCCCATGGAGAAGGTGCTCCGGCAGCGGTTCGAAGCCACCGAAGGGGCCCGAAAGCTGGCCGATCAGTCGCTGGCACGGGCTTCCGCCCGCGTGGCGGAATACGAAGCCGCCATCCGCGCGGCGCGATCGGAAATTTACCAGGCGCAAGAGGAATTTTACAAGGAGTTTCAGGATCAGCAGGCGGCGCAAATCGCGGCAGCCCGGCAGAGCGCGGAAGCCGGAGTACGCGAGGCGAAGGCTCAACTGGCGGTCGAGGTAGAAGCGGCCAAAGCGGCCCTGGCGGAGGCAAGCCAGGCAATGGCTGATGAGATCGCGGATTCCATGCTGAAAGGAACCGCTGCATGAGGCGCGCCGGCCGCTTAGTCCTGCTGCTCTGCCTGACCGCCGCATTCGCATTTGCCGAAGGAAAAGAGGGCGGCGACCAAAACCTGCAGATGTGGAAGTGGGCCAATTTCCTGGTGCTGGCGGGGGCGCTGGGCTATTTGATGGTGAAGTCTCTCCCGCCGCTGTTCGTCTCCCGCACGGCGGCGATCACCAAAGATATGGTGGAGTCCCGGAAGATCCGCCAGGACGCCGATGAGCGCGCCGCCGATGTGGAACGCCGGCTGGCCGCCATCGAAACCGAGATTGCCGCGCTGCGCGCCGAGTCGCGGGAAGAGACCAACGCTGAGGCGGGCCGCCTGGCCGAACATACAGCCGCCGAAATCGCCAGAATCCAGCGACAGGCGGAACGCGAAATTTCCGACGCCGGGAAAACTGCGCAAAAGGAATTGCGGCGCTTTGGCGCAGAATTGGCCATCGACTTCGCTGCGCAGAAAATCCGCGCCCGCATGACGCCCGCCACGGAGGACCGCCTCGTCCGCGGTTTTGTGCGCGATCTGAAATGACACTCTCTGCCGTAGCCACGCGATATTCCCACGCCCTCGCCGACGTGGTAACCGCCAGCGATTCCCCGCTTCGCGCCGACGCCGCCATCGCGCAATTACGGGCTTTCGAAGCGGTGCTGCGATCCTCCCCGGCTTTGCAGAACGCGCTCATCACCCCGGCCGTGCCGGCCGCCCGCAAACGGGCTGTGGTCGGGCGGATCGGTCTCGTACTGGGACTGGCACAGATTACACGCAACTTTCTTTATGTTCTGGTGGACCACCGCCGGATCACGTCGCTTTCGCAGATCATCAGCAGCCTGGAACTGGTGTTGGAAGAGCGCCTGGGTTTCGGACGCGCGGAAGTGAGTTCCGCCGCCGAACTGAGCGAAGAGCAGAAAACGGCATTGCGAAGCGTATTGGAACAAGTTTCGGGCAAACGCCTCCGCGCCCGGTATGCGGTGGATAGCGGGCTGATCGGCGGTGTGGTGGCGCGCATCGGATCGACGGTCTACGACGGGTCGGTGCGTGGCCGGCTGGAATCTTTGCGGCACCGCATGCGCGCGGACAGCTGATCGGAAGGAAATATGGCTCAAATTCGAGCGGACGAAATTACCAAGATTCTCCGCCAGGAGATCGAGAACTACGAGCGGGCGATCGACGTCAGCGAGGTCGGCTCGGTCATCTCCGTAGGCGACGGTATCGCCAGAATCCATGGCCTCGAAAAGGTAATGGCGGGAGAACTCATCGAGTTCCCGCACGATGTGGCGGGCATCGCCATGAACCTGGAAGAGGACCAGGTGGGCGCCGTGCTGCTGGGCGATTTCGCGGAGATCAAAGAGGGCGACGAGGTCAAGCGCACCGGCCGCATCATGTCGGTTCCGGTGGGCGAGGCGCTGATCGGCCGCGTGGTGAACGCGCTAGGGGAACCGATCGACGGGAAAGGCCCGATTCATACCACGGAGTTCAATCCGGTGGAACGTCTGGCGCCGGGCGTAGTCGTCCGGCGCGGCGTAAAAGAACCGATGCAGACGGGCATCAAGGCCATTGACGCCATGATTCCCATCGGCCGCGGCCAGCGCGAACTGATCATCGGCGACCGGCAGACGGGCAAGACGGCCATCGCGCTCGATACCATCATCAATCAAAAGGGCGGCGACCTGATTTGCATCTACGTGGCTATCGGCCAGAAGCGTTCCACGGTGGCGCAGGTGGTGAAGACGCTGGAAGACCACGGCGCCATGCAGTACACGATCGTGGTGTCGGCATCGGCCTCCGACCCCGCGCCCATGCAATATATCGCGCCATTTGCGGGATGCGCCATGGGTGAGTACTTCCGCGACCGCGGCAAGCACGCGCTGTGCATCTATGACGACCTTTCGAAGCACGCCGCGGCGTATCGCGAGATCTCTCTGCTGCTGCGCCGTCCGCCGGGCCGCGAAGCCTATCCCGGCGACGTATTCTATCTCCACAGCCGTCTGTTGGAGCGCGCCGCGAAGTTGAACGACGCTCACGGCGGCGGCTCGCTGACGGCCCTGCCGTTCATCGAAACGCAGGCGGGCGACGTCTCGGCGTACATTCCGACCAACGTGATCTCGATTACGGACGGGCAGATCTTCCTCGAGTCCGACCTGTTCAACTCCAATGTTCGCCCGGCCATCAACGTAGGCATCTCGGTGAGCCGCGTGGGCGGCAACGCGCAGACCAAGGCGATGAAGTCGATCGCCGGCGGACTGCGCCTCGACCTGGCGCAGTACCGCGCGCTGGCCGCTTTCGCACAATTCGGATCGGATCTCGACAAGGCATCGCTCGACCAGCTCAATCGCGGCAGACACCTGGTGGAAATCCTCAAGCAGGGGCAGTATCAGCCGCTGCCGCTCGAAAAACAAGTGATGATCATCTTCGCCGGCACCAAGGGCTATCTCGACGACCTGCCGGTGGAGGATTGCCGCAAGTTCGAAGCGGGGCTGTACGAATTCATCGACAACGCGCATCCCGGGCTGTGGGAAGAGATCCGCACCAAGAAGGCGCTCGACGACGCGCTAACCGCCAAGATCACTGCGGCCATCAAGGAGTTCAAAGCCGACTTCACCAAGGCAAAGCCTGCCGAGAAACCCGCGGCCAAGGCGGCGGAGAATAAGTAATCGCCCATGCCCAGCCTGATCGACATCCGGCGGCGAATCCGCTCGGTCAAGAACACGCAGCAGATCACCAAGGCCATGAAGATGGTCTCGGCGGCCAAGTTGCGGCGCGCGCAGGATCGCGTGATCGCGTCGCGGCCGTACGGCGCTATGCTGCGCAAGATGCTGGGTAACGTAGCGGCAGCGGTGGCGGGGGACGAAAACGCAGGGAAGAACCCGCTGCTGGCGCAACGGCCCGAGCAGCGAATCCTGCTGGTGCTGGTAACCAGCGATAAGGGCCTGGCGGGAGCCTTCAACACCAATCTCATCAAGGCCGCGCAACGCTTTGTGGCCGAGCATAAAGACGCGCCGGTAGAGATGGTGCTCATCGGCCGCAAGGGCCGCGATTTTTTCCGCAAGCGCGGAGCCAAGGTGGTGAGCGATCACATCAACATGGCCGGCAAGCTGGTCTACGCCGACGTGGCGGCCATCGCCGGCAAGGCCATGGAGCTGTATTGCAACGAGCAGATCGACGCGGTCTATCTGATCTACAACGAGTTCAAAAGCGTGGTGGCGCAGAACCTGGTGACCAAACGTGTTCTGCCCATCGAGCTTCCCGAGCAGACGAACCCGCCGGACTATATCTTCGAACAATCGCCGGTGGAAATGCTTCATGCGTTGTTGCCGCGCTACGTGGAGACGGAATTCTATCGCTCGCTGGCGGAATCGACCGCCGCCGAACATGCCGCCCGTATGACGGCCATGGAAGCGGCGACATCCAAC
>Ga0326727_10024120_pt1 | contig 11533 bp, 11 predicted proteins | sample MB2enrmetagenome_FD_207643 | JGI IMG/M metagenome (GOLD analysis project Ga0326727, IMG submission 207643) | Lab enriched peat soil microbial communities from McLean, Ithaca, NY, United States - MB29MY | ecosystem: Environmental > Terrestrial > Soil > Wetlands > Peat | place: USA: New York... | reverse complement strand
TAATGGCAAGAGCAGCCAAAACCAATACAACTATTCCTGATGAGAAAATTAAGGCTCTGTTGGCGCCCGTTATAGCTATGACTAGGACAAAAAAGCAGATGTTAATGAAAATGTTTCTTGTGATAGCAGAGGTTACAAGCTGTTTGATTACCCTAGAGAGGGCTATTGGTATGAAAATCTCGAGACCAACATAGGTTAGCAATGTCGCCTCACTTACCGCTTTGCCTAGAAATATCAGTGTGATGAATGGTGTAACGGCTAGAGAAAGAGCGTATATAAAAATGGATGAAACAGCCGATGCTTCAGTATGTCCACCCCAAAGATAGGTAAATGATATCACAGATACTGCAGATGGAACAGCCGCCTCAAGAATCCAGCCAGAACGGAGGTCTCCCCTGAAAAGGAACGCCATAGCCAAAGTAATGATTGTGCACAGCATGAACGATAATATGAATGCATTCCTAATGGTCTTCTTGTGGGATCCAATTTTCATGCTTCGTAGTTCGATCGAAGAGAGCGAAAGTGTCATCATCAAGATTAGGGATATCATTGATATGTCGCCGTTTGTTATCGGAAAATTATGTGGAAAACCGCCGATAGCCAAAACCACAATAACGGCTGTAAGCATCATCAATGAAGAATTGCTAAGGAAAGCTACGACTTTCTGGGTTACAAAATTGCTGGTTTTCATATCTGACGTAGAAGCCTTAATTACAAATCTTATATCTTTTTCTTATTGATTTAGGCAAACTGGTAAAAACTGAAAATTAAGAGCAAAAAACCTGGGCTTCGTGATGTTACGGTGAGGAAAGTGAAATGGAACAAGGGATTTGCTGTAGTTGACCTGGCTTGGTTAAAGGCAATCCTCTGCAAAAACGCCAGGTAGCCTCCTTCAAGCAGTTTTCTGACAATCTTAGTATCAAAGCTTTTTAAAAGATTCAGTTTTACGAATAAAAAATGTTAAATTTGTATATTATGCGTTGATATTTGCGATAATTTGGCTTTTCAATGTTTGCCTGTTTAAAGAGCATTTCCATGGTTAACAATTCGTTTTTAGGGACCAAAGCTTTCGCTTGGCTAAATATTGTCCCCTGAGAAGGTTGATTCAAAAAAAAAGAAAAAGAAGATAGGTGTGCTTTATGCTGGCGGGATTTCTTGACAGGCTAAGTCAATGTCGACTCCTTGGCGTTTTCGGTAAGCTCTGATTGCCCAGTAGAGTCCGAAGCCGAATATGAATGGTACAAAGGCTAAGATTGCGAACAGCGGGTAAGTTAGCAGTCCGTAGACAGGCCAGGCGAGGAATTCGTAGGTCAATATCCCCATCCATATGACTGATATGACTCCGAAGATGACGATGACTGGGAAGCCTTTGATTTCGATTTTTGCTGGCGATGCGTTGTAGAGATCTTTCCGTCGCCATGGTAGAACTATCCCCGATATTCCCGGTAGCAGCATACAAGCTAATGCAGGTCCAAGGATGAGCATTGCATACATTCCGCCGACTAACGTGGAGTTTATTGAGTTAAGGCCAACTTCGAAGCCTAGCGCTATTTCGTAGAAGACGACTGACATGATGACTGCGAAGACTGGCGTGTGGTACTTGGGGCTTACTTCTGAGAACTTGTCTGGCGCTAATCTGTCGATGGACCATCCGAACACGTTCCTTTGGATCTGAAGTGCAATCACTGGCAGCATCACAGCGCTGGAAATTGAGAAAGTCATGCCTAGCACAATTATGGCGCCCAAAATTGGGTTTTGAGCCGCTAACCCGAAGAAGTATGTGACAATCCACGTTAATCCTCCGGTGAAACCGCTGGGCAGTACTGCAGGCGTTGAATATGCTGCTGAGGCTAGTGAGGTCATGAAGTTGTAGCCGACGCTATTTAGGAAGAAGAAGAACATCAGTCCCATGAATACCAAATTAAAAGTTGCAGAACCTATAATTGAAATCAAGTTTCTCTTGACCGAGTTTGCATTCTTGATTTCGCCTGCGAAGTATGCCGAGTAGAAGGTCCACATGACACCGCCGGCTAGAAAGGGTAACAAGGGTACCAACAAAGGCAGGGATATACCTAAGCTCGGTATATGAAAGCCCGATGATGCAGCAGTTGAAATGACGGCTTGGTACGGGTTGGCTGAACTGGCTAAGCTACTATCACTTGAGTGGATGAAAGTGTTGAACAAATTGACGAATGTCGAGTTAGGTGTGAAAGCAAAAACGCCCACACCGATGGCAGTAGTTGACAACGTGATAATCTGCACGATGTTCACGGTTCTTAGCAGGTTTTTGGTTCCAGAAATGGCGATAAACCCGTAGACGATGTTGAGTATCGTTCCCAGCAACAGCGAGTTCAACGGTACCGAGACCCACGAACCTAAACCTTGAAGCGCCGTGTTATGCGTTTGGTATCCTATCAGGTAGAATGCAGGTCCGAATCCAGTCTGCCAGATAAACCATAGCATAAAGCCGACCCATAGGGTTTGCAAGAATACCAGTGCAAAGTTGAATGCAAAGGCTAGCGACGGATGTAGAATTCTACTGTTGAAGACATAGTCTCCGCCAGAGCGTGGCATGGTTGCTGTCAAGAATGAATAGACGACTCCTATCGAGAACGCAATCAACAGTAAGGGTAAAGCTGCAATAACGTTACCGCCTGGAAGACCCGTGATGTATAACCCGAAGAGTATGACCATGCTTCCGAATGCGCTTGCTGCTCCGTTGAAAAGGAAAGTATCAAAGAGTGTTGCTTCTCTTACCAGACCAGTCGCTTTTCTTTTGAAAACTTTTGGCTCCTTATTTTGCTCCTCTGACATATTCTCTCCTGACTTACCGATTTTGCATTCAATTTGTATTTAAGACTTTCCACACCCTAAAAAGCCCGGCATTTTTTCCCATGGAAAAGTCATAGAATCTAACGTTCGCTCGGTTTAAGCAACAGATGTTTTGGTTTATTAAGTTTGGCTGTATGAAAGAAAAGCAAAGCGGCAAATTTATGAATATTTTTATATCCGAGCATCTTATTCACGTGAGAGGTTAAACTTACATGGTCGAAGAGATTAACGGTTCCAATCCAGTCAGCAAAGATGAAACACTAATAGCAGACGCCAAAAGAATCGTTGAAGAAGCGCAAAAACGGAAAATTCCCCTGCGCATTTTGGGCGCCCTTGCAGTTAGGCTTCATACACTTCATCTAGAGAAACTGCACACTTCACTCGACAGATTAGAGGGTCAGAAGGACCAATTTACAGATATTGACTTGATGGGGTACAGCAAACAAACCAGCGACATCTACAAGATGTTCAAAGAACTCAATTTTGTCGTGGACAAACGGGTTGCCGCATACTTTGGCAAAGTTAGGGGCATCTGGTATCACCCTCAAAACCTCTACCACATCGACGTCTTCTACGACAAACTTCCATTTTCACATGACGTCGAATTCGGTTCAAAACCAGGCAAGGGACGGCTCGAATTAGACTACCCAACAATCACACTGGCGGATATCGTTCTTGAAAAAGCGCAAATGCACCAAATCGGTGAAAAAGACATCAAAGACGTCATCGTGCTTCTAATCGGCCATGAGCTTGGCTCTTCAGAGAAAGAAACCGTTAACTTAACACGTGTTTGTGATCCACTTAAAAATGATTGGGGTTTCTATTACGAGTTCCAGACGAACATGGGAAAAGTCAAAGCGTTCGCTCAGAAGTACACTAAAGAAGGCAAGCTCTCAGAAGCCGAATTAGCTGATGTGACAGCAAAAACTAACAAGATAATGGCTCAAGTTGAGGCTGAACCCAAAACCAAAGATTGGATGAAACGGGCCAAAACAGGCACTTCCAAGCAGTGGTGGACAGAAGTGGAAGAATATGAACGGTGAAAACCGTCCTAAAAAATTATCTTGGGTCGGGCTTTTTTAGCCTGAAGTGAACTGATGACTTTTTACGGACTTTTCATCAATATTAACGATGACTCCGTTCAAAATGCCTTCAGAGTATTGACTGCCTGGATTGAGGCAAAGAGTTCTACCGATTTTCGCAGCGCTCCTACATTCATGGATATGGCCATGCAACCCGAGCAGGGGCTGAAATTTTTCAATGGCTTTTCTCACCGACGTGCTGCCGGCGCCTATCATGGATGGTTGGCCCGACCTGAAAACTGGTTTTAAGGTTGCGTCCAACTCTTGGCATGTGTCGAGTTCTGAGTTTATCGGTGGGCAGTGCGTGTTGAAGGTGCAGTTTTGCATTTTTTGGACTTTGCAGGCCATCACCTCGATTTTTTCATAGAGCTTGTCTTCAGGCAGTTCTCTTGGCGCTTCGAAGGGTGTGATGTTTGAGTATCCTGTGCTTATCATCTCATGATGGTCGTCGATTTGGACAACCTGGTCTTCAGGGTTGGTGATGTATTCATAGCCTTTGAAGCATTGGTCGATGTGGAGGCCGTCGTCGTTGCCTGGCGTTATGTAGCATTTTATTTTTGCAGCTTTGAGTCTCTCTTCAGCGATGCTGAGCCATCTGTTCAAGCCCTCTATCATTAATTTTTGGAAGAGGGCTTCAATTTTCTTTTCGTCGCTTCCGATTTCTGCCATTTCTTCATGGGTGGTTCTGTAGGGGTAGTAGCCTGTGAAGCGGATGGTCTTCTCTAACTCGTCCAGTTCATTCTTGTCTTTGACTCTTCGGTCGATTCCCAGAAAGCTTGCGACAAAGGAGTTGTCTGGCTGTTTAATGAGAGGCACTACAAGTTTACCCGTGATGTCGCCGCCCATTATGAGAACGTTTGCTTTGTAGAACTTAGCGCAGTTGACAAACTTCATGAATGTTCGCTCAGAACCATGTACGTCTGTAGCGAAAAATATTCGAGTCATCCCCATTCGTTTCGCCTTTCCTAACCATGCGATAGGGATAATATATCCTTTTTTGAAAAGAGACAATAGCGGTTGGTACATGCAGCTCGAGTTGAATATTTATGTTCTTTGGGAATTCTTGGCTAAATTGATTAGAGTATATTAAGGGGTAATGCACAGCTAGTAGTCTGCTCTTTGAAAAGGGGATAGCATGTCAAAGCATAAGTATGAAAAGGGAGAAGAGTCATATTCGATTCCAAATCACACGCACTGTTTTGGTTGCGGCAGATCCATGCCTTACACTGAAACTGGCGACCCGTTCTGTAGCAAGGAATGCAAAGCTGATTATGAAAAGACCACAGGAAAAAGGAGAAAGGTACTGATGGTCTGTTTAGCGCTGCCTATAGCAGTGGTGATCTTGCTTATCTTGGCACAGGCATTGCACTTCATTAAGTAAGTTTTTTCTTCGCCTTTCCTGTCCGAAGCGTTCGTTTAGTTAGTGGTGCAGATAACGGTCGAAAGCCTTTGTTGCTCCACTAGCCGTCTTAGCCGATTCATGGTTTGAAGCATCACATTGTTGATTATGGTGTCAACGTCCACGCCAAGTTCAGTCGCTTCGTTTGCAAGCTTTAGATAAAACCGCTTGTCAAGCAGTATTGTCGCGAACTTTGTGTTCGAGTAGCTAGTGAGGTTCGCCACTCTTTCGGATGGTTTAGCAAGCAGTTGGTCATCGCCAGTTGTACGGCGTGCAACTTGATTTTCCCATCTTTCTTTTTGCGTTTTGGGTCCGCCTAGGCCTGGTCTTTGTTTGAGCTCTGTTGAGGCATATTTCATAATCCATCTGTAGCTCATGCCTGTTTTGCGGGCGATTGTTTTGATGAGTTCGCTGTGGGGTACGCCTTGTTCTATATAGACTTGGCCTAGTTCATCTAGCATCTGGTTCTTTTCTTCCGCTGGGACATTTCGGCGGCAAACGTTGCTCACGAGCCTTGCTAAGAGTCGTTGTTCTTCGGTTTCCACGCCTGGGACTTTGACTTTGAACCAGTCGGGGTCGGCTTTAAGGCGGTGTGCGCCGTCGATAACTTGTCCCTGCTCATCAATTAACACGGGATAAAGTCTGCCAACCGCTGAAGAGCTTTTTTTAATCACCGATACAATCTTTCTATCGTTCGACTTGCTGTCTGTAAAAGCACTCATGTCTCCGCACTTCTATTTAAGAAAGGAGCCGATTTATATTTAAAATGTAGTAAGTTGCGTTTCCACAAACTCTAACTGTTTTGGCAAAAGCTTTTAAGAGAATTGAACGTAGAAACGTGGAATAGGCTCTCCATGAAAAGCGAGTGAAAATGCAGACAGCGCAGGAGCAAATTCAGATTCTTATAGAACTGGGGTTAAATTCTTGCGAGGCGAGAGTTTACATAGCTATCGCCAGTGTGGGAACCTGCACGGCCAAGAGCATCTCCAAATCCGCCAAGGTTACCAAGCCTGATGTTTACCGGTCGCTAAAGACGCTTCAGGAGCGCGGGTTGATCGAGAAGATAATTTCGTCACCGACGCTTTTCAAGGCGCTACCTGTTGGTGAGAGCATTTCTCTTTTGCTTGAGCGGAAGGACAAAAAATACAAGTTGTTGCGGGAAAAAAGCAGACAGCTCAAGCGTAGTTTTAGGAGCGGCCTCGTCCAGCTCGAGCCTCAAGAGGCTGAACAGCAGTTTATCTTGATAAGCGGGAAAGAGGCGGAGCTCGAAAGGCGCAGGAAAGAAACAAAGAACGCTAAGAAAAGTATTGACATGATCAACTCATGGAAACGTTTCCCCCAAACAGCCTTCTTCTACGCCGAAGACAACAAGGTAGCTTTGCAGCGAGGAGTGAAGATCCGCGTGATAACAGAGGAAGCGGAGAACAATGCAAACATTGCCAAGTTTTACGAGGATGTTAAGAAAGCTGGGTTCTACAGGATAAGGTACGTGGCGTTTCCTCTTTCAGCGGTCGTCTCCATCTACGATGAAAAAGAAGTCATAATCACGACGTCGCCTACCGCAAGTTTTGGGGAAGCCAGCATCCTCTGGTCCAACAATGAATCAATCGTGCGGATAATGCAAGAGTATTTTGAAATGCTTTGGAAAAAGGCCAAGCCCTGTAAAAGAAAAGGGAAGAAATCGCTTGGTTTAGAAGTATGAGCCGATTTGTCGCTCTTTCTGGGGATCATGTCGGTAGGCTAGGTCCCACCACATGTACTCGTACTCGCAGCATCGTTGGAAGATATCTCGAATCCTCTCCTCAACTTGTTTGCCGTTCTTCACTTCGTCATTGATTGATTTTTTCAATGAAACGAGAAGTTCAAGATGGGTCTTTTGGCTCGAATAGTTCCCGTAGGCCAGGGCGATTTCTCGGTTTACGCCGTAATGGTCTGCTAAGCCTGTGCCAATCCTCAGTGGGCATACGACGCCGCCGATTTCTCTGGGTGAGTAGCTCCATGCGCAGGGTAGGATAGCGGCTGCCATTTCCCCTGCTGGCCTGGTTGAGTAGATTTTGAATTGGTAGTCGATGTATGCTCGAGCGGCTGGAAGTGGGGTTGTTGAGTTTACCATTGTTTCGGTGAGTTGCCTCTCGGTTATGCCGACTTGTTTTATGAGTGCGACGTATTTGTCGTATTCAGGGTTGGTGTCGGTCATCCACTTTATGTATTTCCTTGTCTCAGCAATCGTGGGGGCTTTCGCGGCTGCGGCGGCACAGCATCTGAACCACTCGTTAAAATAGTAATAGTTCTGTATGGCATAGGTCTTGTACTTTTCAAGAGGAAGCTTTCCCGCTTCTATCTCAACTAGGAAAGGATGCTCGTCGATCTGTCTGAAAAGAGGATCAAATTCATACCTTAGTTTGTCTATGAAGCCGCTGTGGTTTTTGCACTCGTCCGCCAGCTGAGCCTTCAACTTTTCAGTTGATTGGTCTGTGAAACTCGTATTGCCACCTGAGTTTGAGGTGGGGCTAGTTAATTCTTATGCTTTTTGGTTACGGGAACTCGATTCGAAGGAGCTGTGGGCTCCTCCAAAAAAGTGATTCTTGGAGAACGTCTATATTTTTCAGAGAATTTCTTTCATGTTAAGGTCCGCTAGCGTCTTGTGTATGCCTCTCCACTTACTGAGGTTGCTGATTTGACTCCATATCTCTTTTACTGAAAGTGGTTCCATTTTTCGCTGTTCACGAATGCACTGTTCGTCGTTTGCAAGGCGCACGCTGACTTCGAGTGTTCTGTTGTCGACTTGGTTTATGGCTATCTCTAATTGGTCAGGCCCGTAGGGTTTTTCGTAGCTGATTACGTCTGGTGCCTGGAGAGTGATCATCTTCAGTTCGGAAAGCAGGATTCGCCATGATTTGACTAGGTTTTCCCATTTGCCCAAATCATCAAGCATGGCCTCAAGCTTGTCTAGTTCTTTCGAGTTTACATCTCTGCCGAAAAGCGGCATGACATCAAAGGTGATCAGATGATCGCTGCCTTTGAAATTCCAAAACCTGTAGCCCTCTACTTCTATCACGTCGGATGACATTTAAAATCGCCTGTTAATTGTAGATTAACACTTTCTCTTAAGCGTTTGCGCGCTTGCTCGGTGTGCTCAGCCAGAACCGTCTTGCTACTCGCTTAGATTCATTACTTTTGCGAAGTTGTCGCCTAAAATTCCCTCGATTTCATTCTCAGGGATTCTCGCTGTGCCGAGTCTTTCGGCTTCACAGTTGACGGTCCTCAGCATTTTGACGAGTGCTTTGTGGTCGTAGGCTGGATAGTCGGAGCCGAAAAACAACTTTTGCAATGGAACGAAATAAGGTTTGCAGCTCAATAGGAAGCGGTAGAGGGTTTCTCGGTCGATAGAACCGTTGAAGTATGAGAGGTCGCCATAAAAGTTGGCGTGTTTGGTTAAAAGGTATTTGGCTTCATCCACCCATGGCAACCCCATGTGCGCGATAATGAGGCGTAGGCTACGGAACTCGTTGCCCACGTCGTCAAGCAACATGGGCTTGGAAAACTTCAGGGGGGCGCTGGTGACTGTTGAGCCTGCCATGTGAACGGTAACGGGAATGCCCAGCTCCTGCGCCTTCTCAAAGATAGGAAAGGCGAGGTCTCTGTCGTCGGGCGACCAGTGCTGATAGGTTGGGTAGAGTTTGAGACCGTGGAGTTTGAGGTCGCAAATCGCCCGCTCAAGCTCTTTCACTGCAGCTTTGGGACCTTTGTAGTTAGGGTTTACCGAGGCAAATCCAATCAGCTTGTCTGGCTGCTGTTTGACCAAGGCGGCGATGTAGTCGTTGCATTTCTCTGGGTGAGGGGGCCCAGCGACACCTGTGACGCCTGTGGAGTCAGTGGTTCCGCCCAAACCCAAATCTTCAAACCAGTGTGGCGAAAAGCCCAAGATGACAACTTTATCGAATTCGGCGTAGTCCTTGAGTAGTTGGTTTGGGTCGGCCTGCTGGAAGGACTGATTGCATTTTTGCCATTCTTCCTCTGTTGGCAACCTATGGGACGGGAGCAAGCCCTGCGCACGGTAAACGCACAGCAAAGCCTGCCTGTTGAATTTCACAGCAAACTCTTCGTTTAACCCCATGGCTAAGATGTGAGTGTGGCAATCGATTAGCATAGTCTCCTAATGGCCCGGTGAAGCTAATAAGATTTTGCGGAAAGCTACGTTTCTCTTACAGCCTCCCCCTCGAATTACTAGACTTTCCAAATGGAATCCTATTAGGGTCCAAATAGGTTTGAGCGCTAGTTTATTTTGAAAAGCGCCTTTGCGTTTTTTTCAAAGACGGCTGTGTAGTAGCTTTGGGGGATTGCTTTGGCGAGTGACTCGGCAGAGTAGGCTGGGTTTGCAAAGGGGTAGTCAGTTCCAAAGAGGATTTTGTCTTTGCTCAGCAACGAGAGGGCACATTCGATAGCGGGTTTGTAGAAGGATTGGGCAGTGTCCACGTACAGCAGATTGACATATTCGCTGGGCGACTTAGAGATTTTTGCGCGGCTTTCAGGGTTCATTCTGAACTGGTTGTCTATACGGCTGATGAGGTATGGCAGTGTGCTGCCCATGTGTGGAACTACGACCTTTAGTTTGGGGTAACGGTCGAAGACGCCGCTAAGGATCAGCCGCAGTGTGGTGAGCGTAGTTTCGAAGATGTAGCCGACCATGCCTATCAGCCCGTAATCAACCATGACCTGTGCCATCAGAGGTTCGGTTGGGTGAATCAGGATGGGCACGTCAAGTTGGATGACTTTCTCGTAAAGCGGATAAAACTCTTCATTGTCGAGTTGTTTACCCCGCACGTTGGTGAAAATCTCGACGCCTCTGAGTCCCAGCTGCTTCACGGCTCGGTCTAGCTCATCAACCGCACCAGGCACGTCACGAAGCGAGACAGCTGCCACGCCGAAGAATTTGCCAGGGTACTTCTCGACGGTTTGGGCAATTTCATCGTTAACCGTCATGGCAAGTGTTTGGTCCTCAAACGCGTCCATGCCTGGCATAGCTATGGCGAGGATTTGACCGTCGATTTTGGCTTGGTCGAAGTCTTTGAGTTTTCGGTCCACAGAAAACATTCGCTCGTCGACGGCGTATTTTAAGCCATTCCCGTACCACAAAGCGTAGCCATCTGCCGTTTTCTCTATTTTTGGCATACGTTTGTTGTGGACAAGCGCTTCACGATAGGCGGGGGTAATAATGTGAGTGTGAATATCGATTTTTTGCATGATTGCAAAATGAGCATTTTGCCTAATAATTGTAGTGTTTTTGGCTTCCCCAACCGCCATGAAGGAGGTGTGAGTTCACAGAAAATCTTAAGAGGGCAAGTTCAACGCTACATATCCATGACTCAACAACAAAAAAGAGCGGTTAACCCTAAAAATATGCACGGCACATGGGGCCTTTACTCGCACGCCGTGGTGGCGGGAAATTTCATGTTCATCTCAGGCCAAGTGGCGCTTGACGAGCAGGAGAAAATTGTCGGCAAAGACATTGAAACCCAAACCGAGCAGGTCATGAAGAACCTGCAAAGTATCCTGAAAGCCGAAGGTGCAACATTCGACAACATCATAAAAATCCGCGTCAACCTGATTAACCTCGCTGACCGACCGGGCTTTCACAAGATCCGCAAGAAATACTTCAAGGATAACTTGCCCGCCAGCACCCTTGTAATGGTCACCAGCCTAATCGATAAGGAGTTTCTCGTTGAAGTGGAAGCGGTCGCGTACTTACCAACCGCAAAAAGTTAATGTAATTACTCATCAAGAAAGTGAAATTATGGTTGATACCAAAAAAGTCGATGAAGCAAACAAGCTCGCGATAGAGAAAATCATGAACTCAAACCCCGTTCTAGTGGACGTGAAACTAGCAATCCAAGCCATCCCAGGCTTCCAAAAGAATATGTTCCTCTGCTCAGGGCCCCCAATTGCATGGGAAAACAAGAACGACACTGTGAAAGGCGCAATTTTGGGCGCTGCGGTTTTTGAGGGCATGGCAAAAGACATCAAAGAAGCTGAGGAGCTGGCGTCGAGCGGCGGCATCACTTTCTGCTCAACGCACGATTACAACACGGTTGCTCCTATGGCTGGGATTGTTTCGCCCTCCATGCCTGTCTTCATCGTCAAGAATGAAACTTACGGCAACTTCGCGTACTCCAACATGAACGAGGGAGTCGGGCAAGTCAAAACCCTGAGGTTTGGTGCC
>Ga0326727_10024119_pt1 | contig 11533 bp, 11 predicted proteins | sample MB2enrmetagenome_FD_207643 | JGI IMG/M metagenome (GOLD analysis project Ga0326727, IMG submission 207643) | Lab enriched peat soil microbial communities from McLean, Ithaca, NY, United States - MB29MY | ecosystem: Environmental > Terrestrial > Soil > Wetlands > Peat | place: USA: New York... | reverse complement strand
ACGTAGTGGATCTCCCGGATGGTGGGTTTTTCCTTGACGTAGACGTGGATGATCCAGCCTTTGGGAGTCTCCTCGCGCTCGAACCGCAGATCTTCGAAATAGCCGGTGTTCCACAGGGAGTTGAAATCGCGCTCGATCGCCGCCTGGTCGTATATATCGCCCGGGTGGGTGAAGATGCGGGCGCGGATGGTCTCTTGCGGAATACGCCGGCTGCCGTGAATCACAATCTGACTAATCACGTCAGACTGCGCAAACACCGCCACTGGGCCCGCCAACAGTGCGATCAGCAACAAGCCCGCGGGCAAGCGGCGCCTGCTGATTGCCTCGAAAAAGAGGCGCGCGCTCCACCGCGCCGCAGAAATCCCCTTCAGCGACTTAAGAATTGGACGACCTCTAGAATGAAAGTGGCGGAAAACGTGATTATACAGGAGCAGTTTGCAAATCAAGCAGCCTTTACACAATTCAGTGGTCAGTGGTCAGTGGCCACTGACCACTGAGCCACTGCGGCAGTTCACTCAAGGCGGCAATGCGCGCTACGTCCCAGCCGTCATAGACGCCGTTGGGGTCGAGCAGCAAGGAACTCATACCGGCCAGGCTTGCGCCGCGCGCGTCGATGGCGTAAATATCGCCCACGTACAAGCTTTGCTCGGGCTGCGCCGCCATCACTTCCAAGGCCGCCCGAAAAATACGGGGATCGGGCTTTTCATAGCCGGCTAAGCCGGAATCGATCACCTTCTGGAAAAATCCACTCAGGCCGGCGCGCTCGAGGACGCGATCGATATGGCCGTCGGCATTGCTGATCACCGCCAGACGATAATCGTTTTGCAGGCGCATCAGGGTGGGAACCGCCTCCGGATCGGTCAGGCTCCAGTGGCTGGAGTCGCCGGCCCGCGCGATAAGTTCGGGCAGCAGATCGTAGCCACAGCCGAGCTCATCCAGCAGGGCGGTGAAATAGAGCTGCCAGTATCCCCAGTTGACCGGGCCGGCATGGGCCCCGAGATCTTCAGGCCGACGGGATGGAACTTCCTGGCCATCCCGTCGCTGATTGCGTTTGGCAGCTCGTTCCGCCCGCGTGAGCTGGGCGGGCGTGGGCTGCACGTGCCGCAGCAGGGGCGCCATCAGCCGCGTCAGGTCCGGATGAATCAGCGTTCCCCCCACGTCGAAAAAAATGGTGGTAAGGCGACTCAAACCTTCTCCACCTCCACCAGGGTGGAGTAAAACGTGGGCCCGCGGCCAAGATCGGTAAGCCGCTCGGAGGTTAACGCGTTCACATTCCCCTGGCCGGAAAGTTTGGCCCAGCCCAACCGGGCGGCGACTACCCCCGGCTGCACCGTGCCGTCCACCCGCGCCCGCAATTGAAGCTCGCCGCGTTCATTGAACACGCGCACGCGATCGCCATCGGCAATGGCGCGCGGTGCGGCATCGGCGCGGTTGATCTCGAGCACGGCGGGATCTTCCAAGCTTTGCAGAAAAGGCAGATTCGCAAAGGTAGAGTTAAGAAAGTTATCGCATTTGCGGGGCAGAAACTCGAGCGGATATTTTTCTGGTGCGCCGCGGCCCGCGGCGCCGGCAAGCGCATGGCGGGATTCCACCGGAGGCACGAAAGCCGCTACCGGGTCCAGACCCATTTCCACCAGTTGCTCGTTGTAAAGCTGCGCCTTGCCGCCGGGCGTCGCAAAGCCGTTGGCGAAGGGCAGGAAAGCCGCATTGGCATGATCGGAACCGGATGCCGTCGCTGCCAGATTCATGCGCACCGACCCCTGGCGTTCGAGACTTTCGCGGGTAATTCCCGCCAGCCACGGATGCGGATTCGCCAAAGCGGTATCGATCATCTCATCGACCGACTCACGGAAGGCTTTCTCTTCAAACCCCATGCGCAGCGCCAGGGCGCGAAAAGTTTCGACATTGGAACGCGCTTCCCCCAGTGGCGCAATCGCCGGGTTCGAGATCTGCAAGTGATAATGGCCGTACGAGGTTTGCAGCTCTTTGTGCTCAAAAAAGGTGGTGGCCGGCAGGACAATGTCGGCGTAGTCGCAGGTGTCGGTCAGGAATTGCTCATGCACCACGGTGAACAGGTCGGGGCGCAATAGTCCGTGAATCACGGAATTGTGGTTGGGAGCGATGGCCGCCGGGTTGCAGTTATAGACGAACAGGGCCTTAACCGGCGGGTTTAAGGCCTGGTGCAAAGCGCGCCCTAATTCCGCCATATTGATCGTGCGGGTCGCCGGTCCGAGATCCTCGCGGGCAAGCGCGGCCCGGTTGATGGGAAATCCGCCGCTGGTGGAAAGCTGGAGTCCGCCACCGATCTCTTTCCAGGAGCCGGTAAGACACGGCAGCATAGTAATGGCCCGCGCCGCCATGCCGCCGTTCTCACCGCGTTGCACGCCGTAGTTCAAGCGGATCGCCGCAGGGCGCACGGTGGCGTACTCTCGCGCCAGCCGGCGGATGTCGGCGGCGGCGACGCCGGTCCAGGCGGCCACTCGCTCCGGCGGATATTCGCGCACGCGTTCCCGCAGCGCCTCGAAGCCAAGCGTGTGGCGGGCCACAAAATAGGCGTCGTAAAGCTTCTCGCCGATCAGCACGTGCATCAGGCCCAACGCCAGAGCCACGTCCGTGCCGGGATTCACCGGCAGATACCAGTCCGCGCAAGCCGCGGTGCGGGTGCGGTAAGGATCAATCACCACCAGCCGGGCGCCCTGGCGGCGAGCCTCTTCGATGAACGGCCACAAATGAACGTTATTACCGTGGATATTGGCGCCCCAGGCGATGATCAGCTTTGAGTGGCGAAACTGCTCGGGTTCCGTGCCCAACTTTGCCCCGACCACGGATTTCAGACCTTCTCCGCCGGCTTCCGAGCAAATCGTGCGGTCCAGCCGGGAGGCGCCCAGGCGATGGAAAAAACGCCGGTCCATGGAGGCGTTATTGAGAGCTCCCAGAGTGCCGCCGTAGGAGTAAGGCAGAATAGCTTCAGCGCCGAAGGCTTCGATAATCTGCCGGAAACGCCCGGTAATGGTGTCCAGCGCTTCATCCCAGGTAATGCGCTCAAAACCGGCGAAGTCGGAACCCGGAAAGGACGCATCCCTTTCCGGCTGCGGTTTAGCCGGAAAGGGCCCTTTGGGCGCGATCCGTCTGAGCGGATAAAGCACCCGTTGCGGCGAGTAGACGCGATCCAGGTACTTGGCAACCTTGGCGCAAAGAAAACCGCGGGTGGTGGGATGCGCGGGGTCGCCCTGGACCTTAATCGCTCGCCCATTTTCGACGGTAATCAGGATGCTGCACGCGTCGGGACAGTCGTGCGGGCAGGCAGCATGCACCACGCATTTCATAAGGCGATTATGTCACAACTAGAGGCAGCTCTCGGCTCCCGGCTGTCGGCTCTGGGCAAGACAGAGGCAGAAAGCAGTAACCAGCCGCAAGCAGACGTGACCACGGTGCCCGGCGACAGATACCATGACTCCATGCTGGTGATCATGGCCGGGTTGCCGGGTTCCGGAAAAAGCGCTCTGGCGCGCGCGCTGGCGCCGCGCTGCGGCGGCGTGGTGCTGGACAAGGATCCTATTCGCGCCACCCTGTTCGGGGCGGAGGTGGAATACACGACGGAGCAAGACGATTTTGTGGTCAACATCATGCTCCAAACCGCCGCCTGGTTCCTGGCGCGCAATCGCCAACGCGTGGTCATCCTGGATGGCCGCGTCTTCTCGCGCCACGCACAACTGCACCGGGTTACCGATTTCGCCGAAAAACTCAGCCTCGATTGGATCGTCTTCGAATGCGTCTGCGCGGAACAGACGGCGCGGCGGCGCCTGGAGCAGGACGTGGCTGCCGGTGTACATCCGGCCCAGAACCGTACCTATGCGCTTTATCAGGCGGTCAAGAAACGATTTGAGCCGATTCCAGAACCGAAAGTAGTCGTCGATACGGAGCGCAGCCTGGAGGAGTGTGTAGACCAGGCGCTGGATGCCGTTACCCGTTACCCGTTGTCCGTTTCCCGTTACCGGTCGCGTCGGGAAACGGGAGACGGGTAACGGGGTAACGGTCGTTACTCACTCACACCTGCAAAATCTCTTTCTCCTTGGTTTTGGCCATCTCTTCCAGCTTTTTGATCTCCTCATCCGTAAGCTTCTGGAGCGCATCCAGGCCGGAGCGTTCCTCGTCTTCCGTAATCTTCTTGTCCTTGGTCGATTTCTTGACCGTTTCCAGGCCGTCGCGCCGGATATTGCGCACCGCGGTGCGATGCTCCTCCAGGACTTTGTGCAGGTGCTTGACCATCTCTTTGCGGCGTTCCTCGGTCAACGCCGGCACCGGCACGCGGATCAGCTTGCCGTCATTCATGGGATTCAGCCCCAGATCCGCAGAACGAATCGACTTCTCAATAACTCCCAACAGCGACGGGTCCCAGGGCTGGACGGTAATCAACTGGGCCTCGGCGGCATGCACCGTAGCGACCTGGCCCAACGGCATTTGCGACCCGTACGCGTCCACGTGCACTCCATCCAGCATGTGCACGTTTGCCCGGCCGGTCCGCATGGCCGCCAGTTCATTGCGAAAATCTTCCACCGCCTTGTTCATGCGCCCCTGGAGCTGGTCAAAAGTGCTTTTGAGAGCCGGTATGGATGCCACCTTGATCTGTGCCATAGTCGGGAAGCCTCTTCCTAAGAAGTTGACGGCGCTACCCAAGCCGCGATGGCGGCATGCGCAGCAAACAGGCGAAATTATAACAAGCAACAAGCAAAACCGAACCGCTCTTTCGCCGCAGATTAACGCGGATGAACACCGATCTGAGAGTGCGCTGTGGCTCGTCACTTTTGGATCTGCGCGTATCAGCGTAAATCAGCGGCAAAATGGCCTTCGCGTTTCCGCTTGCCACTTGTGGCCTGCCGTTTATCTGCTAGCATCTATTAACACTGTGAGCGCTCGAGCCGAAAACACTTTGGCGGCGGCGCGCGAGTTCTACCGTCAGCAACTGCGCGAGTCGTTCCGCTATTCCCGGCTCTTCTCCGAGCCGCGGGGCAGCGTCGCCGATACGGTAGTGGATACGCTGGAGTTCGAAACGGTGCTGCGGGAATGCCCCGCCGGGTCCTTCGACTGTGGCCGGCGGATCGGCGAAATGGCAGTGGTACACCTGGACAAGGCGCCTGTGCTGGCCATGCAGCGAGAGTCCGAAGCGGCTCACCGCCACATCGGGGAGTGGTGGCACGATCTGCTGAATTTCGAATGCTGTTGCTTCTTGCAGGGGGTCACCACCAGCGAAGGGCCGCCCTCCAACCGTCCTCGCCGAGGCCCCAGCGCAGTTTGCACCAATTTCTCCTGGGCAATCTCCGAAGTCGTGGAGCGAATCCGAACCGGTCGGGCGATCGAGAACGCTCTCCGGCGACCGTCCACCCTGTTGTTCGCGCGCAGCCGGGCGGGCCGGGTTACGGTGGTGGAGGTGGGGGCCGATATCGAGAAAATATTTCGTGCCACCAACGGTTTGCGGACCGTGGAACAGATTGCCGCTACCGCTGGACTTGCCCTGGAAGAGACCAACAAGATCCTCGCAGCCTTGGCCGGAATTGGGGCCATCGTGCCGGCGATGTCTCCCGAAGAAATGTTGCGGCGGAGTAGCGACAGTAACCTGTAACAAGTAACAAGTAACAAGCCACAAGCAACAAGCCGCAAGCGACAAGCAAAACAATAACCAAGCCCGCCCTGGCGTTTTGTTCCGGGCTGTTGTATCAACTGCCGTGTTTGTCGCGTTCAACTGCACGCGGAATCGCCGCGCTCCGGCTTGTGGCTTGCTGCTTGTGGCTTGTGGCTGTTTCCCCACTCACGCTGCCGGTTCCCGTTCTTTCCGGCGCTCCTGGCGGAACTCCAGCGGGCGAGCCCCGGTGGAGGGAGGGACGCGCGGCGTGCGCCGGCGCTCCACCGCAGGAAACCCGTTTAAGATCCCTTCCGCCAGCCGGGGTTGACGCCGCTCGTTTACCGCCTCGACGGCGCGGTCCAGCAGCGGATCGAACAAACGGCGAGCGCTGTCGAGTGTGACGGCGTAGACCAGGTGGGCCCCCAGGACGTTGGCGTGAACGTAGGCCGGATATTCCGGCGCCCATTTTGCTAAGCCGGTAGCGGGGAGCAAGGCTTCGTCAACGCTGGCCCAAACCACCGCGCCATAGGCTACCCCGTGGGCAGCGCCTGCGGGCGGCCACAGTTCGCGGAGCACGCCGTAGAGGCCGCCGATCAGCGTGCCGAATCCGTAGTGGACGAGATTGCCGGCCACCTCCTTTTTGTCAGCCGGCAGGGCCCGTCCGGCGACTCTCCGGGCAATCCTGTCCGCCACCGCCACAATCGGATTCTCGGGCGCTTCCTGCGGCTCTTGTTGTTCCTCCGTGGGAGACGCCGGTGGTTCCTCTGCGGCAGCCGGCTGGTGCCTGGACCGGAGTTTCTGGATCGCCGCTTGGGAATTGACCTGATACTGTGTCATCACCCAGGTACCGATCAGACCCGCGGCTAAACCGGAGATCAAGCCTTTCCAAATCCGCTGCTCATCCAGGGCCGGGAACTCTGTTCCCTCGGTACGAAATTGGCCGTGATAGGTCAGGTTTTGGTCGTAAAGGGCATCTTGCGTGCGGCCGGGCATTTATTCTTCCTCCCCTTGGCTTATGGTCGTCCATGGGATGCGAGAACATCCGTTACCCGTTTCCCGTTCTTCACCGTTTCCCGTTCCCCGTTTCCCGTTATCCGTTCGCAAAACAGTAGCTCGCAATCAGTAAGGTTGGGGAACGGACTGATACCGTTACCCATTCCCCGTTACCCGTTACTCGTTTCCCGTTCGAAAAACAGTAGGCCGCAATCAGAAGGTTGGGAACGGACTGATCGAGGAAGAGGAAGGGAAACATAGGAGACGGGGAACGGAGAACGGAAAACGGGTAACGGTGAAGAACGGGAAACGGAAATTAAGCGCTGACTAATGAGCCCACGCGCTCGCCCGCCACCACCCGGCGGATGTTGCCCAGTTGGTTCAGATTGAACACGACGACAGGAATGTTGTTTTCCCGGCAGAGGCTGATCGCGGTAGCGTCCATCACCTTGAGGCCCATTTGCAGCATCTCCAGATAGCTGATCTGGTCGAAGCGCTTGGCGTCTTTGACCACCATGGGATCGGCGTCGTAAATGCCATCAACTTTGGTGGCTTTCAGGATCACGTCCGCCTTGATTTCGACGGCCCGCAAGGACGCGGCGGTATCGGTGGAAAAAAACGGACTGCCGGTGCCGGCGCCAAAGATGACAATGCGCCCTTTTTCCAGATGCCGTATGGCCCGGCGGCGGATGAAGGGCTCAGCTACTTCCTTCATCTCGATGGCCGACATCACCCGCGTGTAGGCGCCGCATTTTTCCAGCGCATCCTGCAAGGCCAGCGCGTTGATCATGGTCGCCAGCATGCCCATATAGTCGGCGGTGGCGCGGTCCATTTCCTTGGCCTGCACCGCAACGCCGCGAAAGAAATTACCGCCGCCCACCACGATAGCGATCTCCGCGCCCAGGGCACGCGTCTCCTGGATCTCGGCGGCAATCTCCCGGACCCGGACCGAATCCACGCCAAAACCCTGGTTGGCAGCCAGCGCTTCCCCGGAAAGCTTCAGCAGAACGCGTTTGAAGGAAGAAGCCATAAACCTATGATTTGGTAATTGGGTAATTTTGTAATTTGGTAATTTTCAATCCGCCCATTTTACAATTACAAAATTACGCAATTACTAAATTACCAAATTTTCAAGCCTCAGGTTTGGCCGCCTCTGTGGCGGGTTTGCTGAAGCCTATGGTAACGTTGGGATCGCCCACTTTGAACCGCGCGAAGCGGCGTACGGCGATGTTTTCTCCCAGTTTGCCGATCTTGGTCGCGATGAGCTGGCCGACGCTGAGGTTCTGGTCCTTGATGAAGGGTTGCTCGTACAGGCAGACGTCTTCGTAGAACTTGCTCATCTTGCCTTCCACGATCTTTTCCACCACGTTGGCCGGCTTCCCGGTAGAGGCCGCCTGCGCTCGGCAGATATCTTTCTCTTTTTCGTAAGCCTCGGGCGAAACATCTTCCTTGCGGATAAATTTCGGGTCGCTGGCGGCGATGTGCATGGCAATGTCGTGAATCAGTTCCTTAAAATCCTCGGTACGCGCCACAAAATCGCTTTCACAATTGACTTCCACCAGCACGCCAATCTTGCCGCCGGCGTGGATGTAGCTCTCTACGGCGCCCTCCTTGGTCGTGCGCGAGGACTTTTTCTCCATCACCGCAGTGCCGCGTTTGCGTAACCATTCGATGGCCTTGTCGACATTGCCGGCGGAAGCGACCAGGGCGTTCTTGCAGTCCATCATGGGGGCTCCCGTTTTGTCGCGCAGTTCCCGAACCAGGGAGGCGGGAATATTCGTTTGTGGAGTGCTGCTCATGCTCGATTAAGACCTTTCTGAGAACCGTTTCCCGTTCCCCGTTTCCCGGAAACCGCCTGCGTTCGCCGCGGGAAACGGCGAACGAGAAACGGGAAACGGCAGCCGAGGTCCCCGGCAAGTCCTGCTTTGTCCCGCTTTGCGGGATGGGGTAAAAGTTTCACGGCGGCAGCGCCGCCTAGACAAATAGACCCGCACCCGGAACCGGCGCGCGGGTCCGCATAGCCAGATAAAAGCTTCTTGCCGGGAGGCGGCAGCAACCAAAATCTTCAGTAACGGTGGGCTTCAGCGGCCTCTTCGGCCTCATCAGCGGAGGTCATGGCCTGGCGCCGTACGCCTTTGCCCAGTACTTCGTCCATGCTGACTACGTCGCTTTCGTCACCGGACTCCGCCGTGGGCACTTCGCCTTCCCCCTTTGCCTGGGCCATGCCGGCAGGCGAGGTGGCATATTGTGCGGCGCCCACCTCGGCCGCTTGCTTATCGGTGGCCACCTGGGAACCTTCGACTACCGAGTCGGCTATTTTGGTGGCAAACAGGCGGATGGCGCGCAAAGCGTCGTCGTTGCCGGGTATCACGTAATCGACTTCGGTCGGGTCGCAATTGGTATCCACCACGGCCACCACGGGAATGCCTAATTTGCGGGCCTCCCGCACAGCAATCTGCTCTTTGTTGGAATCGATCACAAAGATCGCGTCGGGCAGCCGGCTCATGTCTTTGATTCCCGCCAGGTTCGCCTGCAGATGCTTGCGCTCGCGTTCCAGCTTAATCACTTCTTTTTTGGGCAGCAGTTCGTAGCGGCCATCGGTGGCCATCTCATCCAGTTCTTTCAGCCGTTTAACCGATTTCTGCACCGTGACCCAATTGGTCAGCAGGCCGCCCAGCCAGCGCTGGTTGACGTAGTATTGGCTGCAACGCTGAGCTTCCTCCGCCACCGCATCCTGAGCCTGCCGCTTGGTTCCGACGAACAAAACAATCTTGCTCTCGGCGGCCAGGTCCTGGACAAACTTCGACGCTTCTTTGAACATCTTCAGCGTCTTTTGCAGGTCGATGATGTAAATGCCGTTGCGTTCCCCAAAGATGTATTCCTTCATCTTGGGATTCCATCGTTTGGTCTGATGCCCGAAGTGAACGCCGGCTTCGAGCAACTCCTTCATGGTAATGTTCGCCAAGCAACCTCCTTATTGGTTTGCATTCCAAGCCTTGGTCACCGTATCAGGCTTGCGTCCCCCAACCTGCCGGGGATTACAAGCGCGCCCGGAGACCCCCTGGAATTACATTCCCATCGCCCGCCCTCGGTGCACGGGGACGGGAAAATTTGGTTCCGCGTTTTCCCACCGTTACCCGCTCTGCGGAACCTTCCGAGCCGGCAACGAAACCTGTACCCGCGCTTTAGCGCTTGGAGAATTGGAACCGCTTGCGCGCGCCTTTCTGGCCGTATTTCTTTCGTTCTTTTACCCGGGCATCGCGCGAGAGCAAAGTCGCGGCTTTCAGTTTGCCGCGCAGCTCGCCATTGAATTCCAGCAGGGCGCGGGCAATGCCCATCTTCACGGCGCCGGCTTGGGCGGTAACCCCGCCGCCGGAAACATTGGCGAGAACGTCGAATGCCGTATCGGTTTCCGTCAGCACCAGCGGCTGCCGCGCCTCGATGCGCTGAGCCTCAGTCGTGAAATATTGTTCGAACGGGCGGTCATTGACGCGGAACGCGCCGTTCCCTGGGCGCAGAAACACGCGTGCCGTGCTCGATTTGCGCCTCCCTGTGCCGTAATACTGAACCTGATCAGCCATTCCCTTTATGCTTTCAACCACCCGCCCGCCGCCGTTATCCGTTGGCAACGGCCAGCGCTTCCGGCTTTTGCGCCACGTGCGGGTGCTTGTCCCCCTTATAAACTTTAAGCTTTCTGACCATGGCGCGGCCCAGTTTGGTTTTGGGCAGCATGCCGGCAACCGCTTCCACCACAATCGATTCCGGGTCCCGCGCGAAACGCCGGCGGAAGGCTTCGGTCTTAAGCCCTCCCGGGTACCCCGTAAAATGGCGGTAAAGCTTAGCTTCCGGCTTCAGACCGGTGAGTTGTACTCTGCCGGCATTGATCACGATCACGTGATCGCCGGTATCCAGAAAGGGCGTATAACGCGGCGAATGTTTACCGGCCAGCAAGGTCGCGACACGCGTGGCCAGCCGGCCCAGTGTCTGCCCCTCGGCATCGACGACGTACCATTTGCGCGCAATTTCCCCCTGCTTGGGGAAATAGGTCGACATCTGAACTCTCCCAAGATAAAAAAGCCAAGAATACCACTGAGCTAACCCGACGCCGCGATCAAACGCGTTAGGGACTACCCCCAGGCGGGCAACCAAAGAACAGCACAAACTATAACGTTAGACGAGTATGCCGCCAATTGTCAACGCAACACTGGGGGCGAAGGTTACTCGTAGGCAAGGGCGGCTTTGATGGCCGGATACAGGGCTCCCAGGATAGCGCCGATAATGGCAATCACCGTAGCCCACCCGATCCAGCCGGCCGGGACGATGACGCGCAGAGTGGGAAACCGGCTCACGATCCCCGCCCGCGCCGCGTAGCTGAAAGCAATTCCCACCGCAATTCCCGCCAGCGCCAGTAACAACGTCTCGCGCAGGATCACATTGACAATGTACAGGCGTGAAGCTCCCAACGATTTTAGAATGCCGATTTCCCGGGTACGTTCCATCACCGCGGTGTACATCGCCTGGAAAATCACAATAAAACCAATTACCACCGAGACCCCGATGACGACGGCAATGAATTGGGCCAGCCCCGGCAGGTTTGTCACCGTCATCATGGAGAGATATTCGGCCATGGAGCGCACGGCATAGCTCTGCATTCCCGGCACGGCCTTAACCTCCTGAACCACCCGGTTGGCGTTTGCCGGGTCGTCCAGTTTCAGGTAAAACACAGACGCTTTGCCCTGGGCGCCAATGAGATCCTGCAGGGTCTGAATGGGAATGAACTTGCGGGCGCCGCGCCCGTGCAGCGCAATGCCGCACACCCGGAAGGGATGGTTCAAGATCTGGATGGTGTCGCCCACTTTGACGTGTTGCGCGCTGGCGAAATAATCATCCACCAGGACATCGTTCGGGCCTTGGAAAGGC
>Ga0326727_10024118_pt1 | contig 11533 bp, 9 predicted proteins | sample MB2enrmetagenome_FD_207643 | JGI IMG/M metagenome (GOLD analysis project Ga0326727, IMG submission 207643) | Lab enriched peat soil microbial communities from McLean, Ithaca, NY, United States - MB29MY | ecosystem: Environmental > Terrestrial > Soil > Wetlands > Peat | place: USA: New York... | reverse complement strand
TTCCTTGAGAGCCGGTACGGCCTGGACTTTGGAGACATCGGATTCGATGAGGACCGATTCGAGAGTATTGTGACCATCGTCCAACTGGTCGAGGAGAGCGGGAAAAGCTCACCCGCTCAACGGGACTGAAGACCGTGCCGGGCGAGAAATCCGCGCAGATATCGAAGATGTGGAAGTACACCTGTGCGCCATCATGAAGATCGTCCCGCAGATCGATGCCAATCCGCGGCTGGTGAGTTTCGGCCAGACGGCGCTGGGGAAGGCGGCGCTGATCGCGGCTTTCGCCGCAGGGCTTTTCGTCTACGGCGCGGATTCGTGGATTGAGATCGCGGCGGCCATCGCGCTGATGGCGTGTTTTCCGGCGCGGCGGCGGCTGCTCGCCAGCATGGTTGCGCTGTACTGGCTGTTTTTTCATTCCACCTGGCTGAACTGGGCCTTCCTGCGTGCGCTCGCGAAGGCCGAGGGGCAAAGGACGGACTGGCTCCTCGCGGTGCTGGTTTTCTCTAGCCTCGCGGCGGTGTTTGGCGCGCTTGCGGCCTTCTTCCACTATGTGCGCGCGCGGCGCGTTTCGTTCGCGGCGCGGCGGCCCGTGCTGTGCCTGGTGGCGGGCTATGCCGCGATGCTGGCAGCGGCGGGGTTGTTGCCTCTCGGCGGCGTGACGCGCCTGCTGATGTGGTGTGCGATTGCGGTGACCGCGCCGTACCTCTGGTATTTCGCATACGCCCTGAAAGACGCTTCGGCCAAGACGCCCGATGGCGCCATATTGCAGTTCGGCACGCTGCAGCCTTTTTGGGGCGGCACGAACGTGCCGTATGCGAAAGGGGCCGCCAATCTGCGCAAGATCGAGGCGCGAGATCCCCAGGACCTGAGCATTGTCCAATTAAAGGCGATCAAGCTCCTCGTCTGGGGCTTGATTCTGCGGGTTGCGCTGCGTTTGCTGCAGGTATTCGTCTATGGCGGGGCGCTGCACGCGCCGAGTCTGGGGGTCCCCAGGCTGGAGGCAGCGCTGCGACTCGCGACCGTGCCGGTCCACCTTGCCTGGGCGAGCGTGATCGCGCATTTCGCGGAGGCCATTCTGGAGCTGACAGTGAATGGCAGTCTGGTCATCGCCTGCTGCCGAATGGCCGGATTCTACGCGCTGCGAAATACCTACCGGCCGCTGGAGGCCCGGACGTTGGCGGAATTCTGGAACCGCTACTACTACTACTTCAAAGAGCTGCTGGTGACCTTCTTCTTTTTCCCGGTGTTCACGCGGTATTTCAAACAGCACGGCCGGTTCCGCATGTTGGCCGCGACCATGGCGGCGGCTACCGCGGGAAACATGGTCTATCACTTTTTGCGCGATTACCGGTACGTCGCCGGGATGGGCTTGTGGCGGGCGCTGGCGGGATTCCAGGTTTATGGCTTTTACGCCACCGTACTGGGGTTGGGGATCGGGATCTCGCAGTTGCGCGGCCACGGCAAACAGCGCTTGGGCGGCGATGCGCCGTGGTGGCGGCGGGCGCTCGCGACAGCGGGAGTGCTGTTGTTTTTCGGTCTGCTGGAGATTTTCGACCAGGAAGGCCGGTCTTATGGGTTGGGGCAATGTTTGCGGTTCTTCCTGCGTCTGTTTCTGATTCCGGTTTGAGGCAAGGCCGCCCTACCGCTGCACCCTTCCCGACCCGCCGCTCTTGAGCAGCGCGTTCACCTCGTCCACGGTAGTGCGGTTGAAGTCGCCGGGAACGGAGTGCTTCAGGCAACTCGCCGCCACCGCGAACTCGAGCGCTTCCTGGTGTGTCGCCAGCTCCAGGAAACCGTAAATCAGGCCTCCGGCGAAGCTGTCGCCGCCGCCCACGCGGTCCACAATGTGGGTGATGTCGTAATGCCGGCTCACCAGGAATCCCTGGCGGTCGTTCAGGCACGCCGACCAGCCGTTGTGCGAGGCGCTCTTGGATTCCCGCAGCGTGATGGCAATGGCCTTCAGGTTGGGGTACTCCTCGAGCACCTTGCCGGTGAGCTTCTGGTACGGCGCGCTGTCGAGCGAGCCCGAGTCGACGTCCACTTCGGCCTGGATGCCCAGCGTCATTTGCACGTCTTCTTCGTTGGCGATGACGACATCCACGTATTTCACCAGCTCGCGCATCACCTCCACCGCCGGCTTTCCCCACTTCCACAAATTCTTGCGATAGTTGAGGTCGCAGGAAACCGTGAGGCCTTTCTCGCGCGCCCTTCGCACGGATTCGAGCGCCAGGTCGGCGGCCGAGCCGCTGATGGCCGGGGTGATGCCGGTGATGTGAAACCAGCCCGCGTCCTGGAACGCGCGGTCCCAGTCGATATCGCCAGGCTTGGCGAGGGCGATGGCGCTCTGGCCGCGGTCGTAGACCACCTTCGAGGCACGCTGATTCGCGCCGGCCTCCAGGTAGTAGATGCCTACGCGCCCCTTGCCGCGCACGATCTTCGAGGTGTCCACGCCCATACGCCGCAACTCGGCGATGGCGGCGTCGGCGATGGGGTGCTTATCCGGCAGCACGGTTACATACGCAGCCGGCAGACCGAAGGACGCCAGCGCGACGGCTACGTTGGCTTCGCCACCGCCGAAAGTGGCTACGAATTGGGGGGTCTGCAAGAACCGCTCGAACCCCGGCGGCGCGAGCCGCAACATGATCTCACCGAAAGTGACTGTGGTTTTTGGCATGGGAATCGATCCGGAATATTCGTTTTAGCATAAGCAAAGGGCAAGCTAAAGCATGCCCTACCGAGGCAAGGTAGGGCATGCTTTAGCTTGCCCAGATCGCGAGGGAACCGCGAGCCTGCGGCTATACTCAACATTGAGAGAAACACCATGAATCACGAATCAGTCCAAACCTTGAGCCGGCGCAGTCTGCTGAGGCAGACAGCCGGTGCGGCGGCGCTGGCCGCGACGGCCCAGGCGCAGCCAGCGGCCGAGAACTCCGCGCCGCGCACCAGAGACAGCTTCGACTTCGGCTGGAAATTCTTCAAGGGCGACGCGCCCGGCGCGCAACAGCCGGATTTCACGGACACGCCCTGGAGAAGCGTGGACCTTCCTCACGACTGGAGCATCGAAGGCCCGTTCAGCCAAAATGAACCGGCCCAGGCCAGCTTGCCGGCGGGCATCGGCTGGTACCGCAAGCGCTTCCCTCTGCCCGAAGCGTACCGCGGCCGGATGGTCACCATCGAGGTCGGCGGCATCTACGAAAACAGCGAGGTGTGGATCAACGGCCAGTATCTCGGCAAGCGTCCCTACGGCTACATTCCGTTTTCCTACGACCTCACGCCTTACCTCAATTTCGGCCGCGATAACGTCGTCGCGGTCAAGGTGGACAACTCCCACCAGACCAACTGCCGCTGGTATTCGGGATCGGGCATCTACCGGCGCACGTGGCTGCTGGTTACCAACCCGGTGCACGTCGCATATTGGGGCACGTTCGTGACCTCGCCGCACGTCTCCAAAGAGGCGGCCACGGTGCAGATCGAGACCAGGGTCCGCAACGACGGCAAAAGCGCCGCACGATGCACGCTCGCGACCAGCATACTCGACCAGGACGGCAAGACGGTCCAGTCCGCGGAGGCGGTCCAGGAGGTTGCGGCCGCGGGCGTTTACGAGTTCGTACAGCAGTTGACGATGGCGAAGCCCAACCTCTGGTCGGTGGCCAATCCGTACCTGTACAAAGTCCGCAGCACGGTGCGCCAACAAGACCAGGTGGTGGACCAATACGATACGCCCATCGGCATCCGCGAAGCCGTTTTCGACGCTGACAAGGGATTCCTGCTCAACGGCGAGCACGTCAAGCTGAACGGCGTGTGCATACACCACGACGCTGGTTGCGTGGGCGCCGCCGTGCCCGAGCGGGTCTGGGAGCGGCGCCTGGAGCTTCTGCGCGAGATGGGCTGCAATGCCATCCGCACCAGCCACAATCCCTATGCGGAGGAGTTTCTGGATCTGTGCGACCGCATGGGATTCCTGGTCATGAATGAGGCCTTCGACGAGTGGAAGGTGCCCAAAGGCCAGATCGGCCCCAACGGGTACAGCAACTACTTCGACGAATGGTACGAGCGCGACGTGACGAACTTCGTCCATCGCGACCGCAACCATCCCTCGGTCGTATTGTGGAGCGCGGGCAATGAAATCGGCGACCAGTCCGCTCCCAACGGCGCGGATACGCTGCGCAAACTGCTGGCGGTTTTTCATACCGAAGACCCCACCCGCCTGGTGACGGCGGGTTGCGACAACATTGCCTCGGAGCCCGCCAGGAACACCGCCCGGCCGGAGTTTCTGGCGCTGCTCGACGTGGTGGGCTACAACTATGTGGACCGCTGGCGCGACCGCCTCGAGAAGTATTACAGCATCGACCGGCAGGCGTTTCCACAACGGCGCGTGATTGGCACGGAAAGCGGGTCGATGGGCGGCGTCCGGGGAGACTATGGCGCGATCGGCAGGGGCCGCAACATCGACGTCGAGCAGTTGTGGAAGTTCGTCCGGACTTACGACTACGTGGCCGGCGACTTTATGTGGACCGGCATCGATTACTTGGGCGAGGCGCGCTGGCCCGCGAAGGGCTCCTCGGCCGGGGTCATCGACATGTGCGGCTTCCGCAAAGACGGCTTCTACTTCTACCAGAGCCAGTGGACCGATAAACCGGTGCTGCACCTGTTCCCGCACTGGAACTGGAAGGGCAAGGAGGGGCAATTCATCCCCGTCACCTGCTACACCAACTGCGACACCGTGGAACTGTTTCTGAACGGCAAGTCGGTCGGCGTGAAGGGCTACGCTTTCCCGCGCCTGGGCATGGAGGGCAGGTACGGAAACTACCCCGCGCGGGCCCGGGTGCTTCGGACGACAGCCGACCTGCACCTGGCCTGGGATGTGCCGTATGAACCGGGCACGCTGAAAGCCGTGGGCACAAAAGACGGCAAGGTGGCGGCTACGGTCGAGGTTTCGACAGCGGGCGAGCCGGCCATGATCGGCCTCTCGGTGGACCGGGATGCGATCGCAGCCGACCGTCGAGATGTGGCGCACATCACGGTTCAAATTCAGGACGCGAGCGGCAGGATGGCGCCCACCGCGGCCAACGAGGTGGCGTTCGAGCTCGAAGGCGAAGGGAAGATCATCGGGCTCGACAACGGAGACACCGAGAGCCACGAGAGTTATCAATCGCCCCGCAGGAAGGCCTTCAACGGATTGTGCCTGGCCATCGTGCAAGCGACCGGCAAACCGGGCCAGATCCGAGTGACGGCTGCGTCGCCGGGGCTGAAAGCCAGCAGCGTCACGGTCACGACGAAGGGGTAAACTTTGCGCAATCGCTCCCTGACGGGGTGCCCTCTGGGCCCGGCTCGGAATGCGGCCCCGTACCGAGCCGCGACCGTCAGGGAGCGTCGCGGTGTGGGTAGAATGAAGTGTCTCGCAGGAGAATGCCATGAATCGAAGATCTTTCTTTAAGTCGCTCGCGGCGGCATCGGTCGTGAGCGCCGCGCTTCCCCGCCGCGTGGAAGCCGCGCTTCCCAAAGCGAAAATCACCCGGGTCCGGATTTTCCAGCCTCCCAATCTGAACCAGCTTTTCAACCAGAGCAACATGGTGGTGACGGTGGAGACGGACATCGGAATCACCGGAGTGGGCGAAGGCGGCTCGAAGGATACGCTGGAACAGTCCGCCGGATCGCTGATCGGCAAAGACCCGTTCCGCACCGAGGCCATCTGGCAGGAGATGTACATGGCCTGGTTCTATCCTCCCGGGCGGGAGAAGATCGACGCCGTCGGTGCGTTGGACTTGGCCCTGTGGGACATCAAGGGCAAGGCCCTGAAGCTGCCGGTGCACCAGATCCTGGGCGGGTCCGTGCGGAATTACTGCGAATGCTACCCCACCGGCGGCCCTGGGGGGGCTAACGCCGCCATGAGCCTGCGGGATCGCGCGCGCGCCACCATCGAGGCCGGTTACCGCGCTTTCCGCATCGATGCCGGCGCCGGCGCTCCCATCGTCGACAATGTCTATAACACGCACGAACGCGTCCGCATTGTGGCCCAGGCCTGCAAGGAGGTTCGGGAGGGCGTCGGCAAGAACGGAGACTGGAACGTCGACCTGCACCAGAAATTCGATTATCCCGACGCCCTGCGCTGCTGCAAGCTGATCGAGGAATACGAGCCTTACCTGGTGGAAGACCCGACGCGCGACGAGCAGTTCCTGGAGGACATTCCGAGATTGCGGCAGATGACCACGTGCCCCCTGGCCGCCGGCGAGGAGTGGGGGCAGCGATGGAACTTCAACCGCCTGGTGGAGAACCACGACATCGATTACAACCGCTGTACGCTGCCCAATGTCGGCGGAATCACGGAATTTCTGAAGATTATGGCCCTGTGCGAAACGCACGTGGTAGGAATGGTGCCCCACTTCACCGGGCCCATCTCCACCGCCGCCCTGGTGAATTGCCTCGCCACCTTCCCCGGCCCGGTGCTGTTCGAGTACAACTATGGCGACCGGGTCATCGATTACTTGCCGGAGTGCCTGGATTTCAAGCAGGGGAAAGTCTACACCAACGAACGTCCCGGCCTGGGCGCCACGCTCGAAATGAAGCTGCTCAAACCGGTCAGCGAGGTGACCCAGCCCATCCGCCGGCAAATATACCAGCGCCCCGACGGATCGCTCACCCACTGGTAGGGAACAACCCGCGCCCCGGGCGCGTATGCTCCTCACAAGGAGACTTCATGAGAATCAGATGTCTGCCGCTGCTGGCCGCGGCATGTTGCTTGAGCAGTTGCGTCATCGACACCGTCACCGGGCCCGTGCGGCACGACTCCCGCAGCGTCGAGCGGGACGCTTCCCAAAGCGTCCGCGTGGACCTCAACATGGGCGCCGGCAACCTGATCGTCGGCGGGGGAGCGCGGAAGCTGCTGAATGCCGATTTCACCTACGACGTACCGTCGTGGCAGCCCGAGGTACGGTACAGCAGCACCGGCACGCGCGGCGACCTCACCATCCGCCAGCCGGGGCAGGGCCACGCCCAGATTGGTCGCACCCGATACCAATGGGATCTGTCGTTGAACAACGACGTTCCCATCGACCTGAGCGTGCATTTCGGCGCGGGGGAGGCGCGGCTTGACCTGGGGAGTCTGTCCCTGCGCAGCGTGGAAGTCCACATGGGAGTTGGCAAGCTGGACATGGACCTCCGCGGGAACCCCAAGCACAACTACGACGTGCACGTTCACGGCGGCATCGGGGAAGCCACGGTCCGCTTGCCGGCCGGCGTAGGCGTGTACGCCGAAGGTGCGGGCGGCATCGGCGAAATCCGAACGCAAGGCCTGCAGCGCGAAGGCGACCACTGGGTCAATGATGCGTACCAAGACTCCAAGGTGAGAATCCACCTGGACATCCACGGCGGCATCGGCTCCATCCGGCTGATCGCGGATTGACGGTCACGCGAAGTCGCGAGCCCCGGATCGGGTATAACTCGGGTTATACTGGGAGCATGAAGACCGCTGTCTCGGTCCCCGACGACCTTTTCCGTCTGGCGGATGCCGCTGCCCGCCGCCTCCGGGTCTCGAGAAGTAAATTGTACGCCACGGCGATTTCGGAGTTCCTGAACCGGCAGCAAGGGGGTGCGGTGACGAAGCGCCTGAACGAAGTGTATTCGCGCCGGCCCGCGAAGCTGGATTCCGCGCTCGATCGCGCCCAACTGAGATCCCTCGATAAGGACTCCTGGTAGAGATGGACGAGATTCAGCGGGGAGAGATCTGGTGGGCCGATCTCGCCGAACCTCGCCGCTCCAAACCTGGATACCGGCGGCCGGTGCTGGTGATCCAGGCAGACTCTTTCAACCGCAGCCGCATTCAAACGGCAGTCGTGGCCGTGATCACCGGCAATTTGGAACTTGCCGATGTGCCCGGTAATATCCTTTTGCCCGCGCGCTCGACGGGCCTCCCCCGCGACTCGGTCGTGAATGTCTCGCAACTGCTCACCCTCGACCGGAGTTTTCTGACCGAGCACGCCGGCACGCTGCCACCGCGCCTGCAACGCATGGTAGATGAAGGCCTGCGCCTGGTTCTCGAACTCTAGCCCGGCGAGGCGTGCATTCCGGTCTTAACGCGGTGAATTTCTTTCCGTAGGGCCAGTTCACTCCTCGCGCAGCAGTGTCACAGGATTGAGCGACAGCGCGCGCCGCGCTGGAATCCACGTCGCCAGCAGCCCCAGAAACAGCATAGCCAGGACAACGCCAGCCAATACCAGCGGATCGCGGGGAGTTGCCTGATACACAATGGAAGCCAGCACCCGGCTCGCCAGAATTCCGAGGAGCAGTCCCGCCGCCGAACCAAAAGCCAGCAATTTCAAGGCCCTTCCCAACGCCGCTTGTAGCACTTCCCTACGCTGCGCGCCCAGGGCGATGCGAATTCCCAACTCCCGAAGCCGCGTGCTGACCGAGTGCGCAGCCATTCCAAAAATGCCGGTTATAGACAGCATCGCGCCCATCACGCCCAGCAAACCCAGCGATACTGTCGCCATAAGCGAACCAAACAGAGCGAGGTCCAGTTCTTTGTTCCACGTTTGTATGTATAAAGGCAGCCCTCGATCCAAACCCCGCAATGTATTCCTCATGGCTGCCGCCAGTTGCCGCGGATCGCGGTTCGAGCGCACCACCAGCCATGTGTCGCTCGATGGCGATTGCAGGATTGGGAGAAACATCGCCGGCTGCGGATCTTCGGTCAGGTTCCCATATTTTCCGTCTTCTACAATTCCCACCACTTGGATGCGCGCTCCATCCCGCCTCTTGAAATTTCCGCCCAATGCGTTGGTCACGGAGCCGAAGACTTTCCTGGCGAACTCCCGATTCACTACGGCTACGCGCGGCAGGCCTTTGTCGTCATGCCGTGAAAAACTCCTGCCCGCCAACAAGGCTGTGCCCGCCGCATGGAGGTATTCAGGGGAGATGCCGTACATTACGGGTACAGCCGCGGCATTCGACGGTCTCGTATCTGTCGTTTCGTCGGTAAAGACATTGGTTTGTATCCAATCCCCGGATAGTGGCGTTCTGTCGGTCAACCCCACGGACGCTACGCCGGGAATCGCCCCTATGGCATCGACCATGCGCCTTTGCATGGCGGGCACGGCGTCCCCCCGGTAACCCACCATATCCAGATTGGTATTCATCAGCATCGCGTTCCGTGGCTCGAAACCGAAATTGCTGTGCAGCGAGCGTGCCAGTCCACGCACCGCAACCATCGAAGAAGTCACCAGCACCGCACAGATCGCAATTTGCACGGCCAGCAACAGGTCTCGGACCGTAATCCGCCGCCCAGCCGTGCCGGTCGATCCCGACTTGACGATCTGGTATGGATCGGCCCTGTGCACCTGGCGCACCGGAACCAAGCCGCAGAGGACCCCGCTGACCAACGCCAAGGCTAGAGCTATTCCATAAACATTTGCGTCGGGGTTCACAGGCATATGGATTGGGAATCTGGGTATCGGCTGCCACGCGCTCAGCCAGCGCAAGAGCACGACGCTGCCCCCTAACCCGATGGCGCCTCCCATCAGTGAAATCAGCACGGCTTCGGTAAGCATCTGCCGCAGAATGCGGCTGCGGCTCGCTCCCAGTGCGAGTCGCAGGGCAACCTCGCGAGAACGGTCAGCGGCGCGCGCTGCAAACAGGCTGCCCAGGTTGGCACATGCGGCCAGCAGAATTAACCCCGCCAGCAGCATCAATCCCGTAACGAATGCCCGTACCGGACGGCCAAGGAAGTCGCCATAAAGACCTGGACGCGCCAGGGAAAAGGTCATTTGACCATCCACTGTGGGATAGGTCTTTTCCAGATATGAGCCAATAGAGTTCAGATCGGCAACAGCTTGTGCCGGAGTGACTCCCGCCTTCAAATGCCCCATCACCATAAAGACCCAACGGGTTGTGCGCGTGTTCAGGACGTTCGTCCCCAGTGTGCTCGCCCCCTCTACCTGCTCCCTGTTAACCATCGGCAAAAAGAAGTCGGGAGACAAGAACAGTAGAGTTCCCTGGAACTCGGGCGGGGCTACACCGACGATGGTGAATGGATGCTTGTTGATCTGAACTGTTCGGCCCACGACGCCGCGGTCGTCCTGAAAATGGGTGTGCCAGTACCCGTAGGTGAGCACGATGAAGGGAGCGCTGTCCGGACCATGCTCATCGGTGCCGTGGAAGAAACGGCCAAGATACGGCTGAATGCCTAATACGTCGAAGTAGTTCCCGCTCACTTCATAGACCCAGACGCGGGAAGGAATCTCGCCCGTGTCCAGCCCTGCCATCGTGACGCTGTATGCCGCCAGACCATCAAAGCTGCGGTTGCGATCGCGCAGGTCGAGATAGTCGGGATACGATTGCGAAGGCACACGATCGCGCCCGCGCTGGATTCCGTAGAGGCTCTCCGCCTGAGGCACATTCAGCGGGCGCAGGATCGCCGCGTTCAATACGCCAAAAACCACCGCGTTCGCGCCTATCGCCAGCGCCAGCGTCAGTACTGCGACTGCCGTAAAACCCGGAGACTTCGCAAGAATCCGCAGTCCGTAACGGATATCCCGAACGGTATTGTCGATGAGGTTGACCCGCCGCATGTCGCGGCATTCCTCTTTGCGTTGCGTGAGGCCATCCATCGCGCGCAAGGCGGCCTGGCGCGATTGCCCGGGTGTCAGGCCCTGCGCGATGTATTCCTCGATCTTTCGCTCCAGGTGGTACTGCAGCTCTTCATCCAGATCCCGCTCGACCCGCTGACGGCGGAAAAGGGATCGCAAGCGCAGCGGCACGGCGTAGAACCAGTGTTCCAGGCGCATGGCTCATGCCTCCTCGAGCTGCACAACTTGCGTGATGGCATCCGAGAGCCGCGTCCAGCTCGCCGCTTCTTTTTGAAGCTGTCTGCGGCCCAATCGGGTCAGCGAGTAGAATTTCGCCCGCCGGTTGTTCTCGCTCGCTTTCCACTCGGCGGTGATCCACCCCTCCTGTTCCAGCTTGTGCAGGGCGGGGTAGAGCGACCCATCGCTCACCTGCAAAACGTCGCCCGAAACCTGTTTGAGGCGTTGGCTAATGGCCCACCCATTTAGCGGTTCCAGGGCCAGGATCTTCAGAAGCAGCAAGTCCAGGGTTCCCTGGACCAGGTCGGTTGGTCGGCTCATGGCCTCTCCTATCGGTTACCGAGCCAGAATATCACAGACTCCCCTCGGTAAGCAAGGGGAAAATGAGGCTGAGGCTTGTCGAGGTCCCTACGATTTCAGATCCAGGATGAACGTCGGCACCACGCCCGCGGCCGATGAGAAGCCCGCTTTGCGCGTCGAAAGCCAGCTCGAGCAACCCTGTACCTTGCCCAGGTAGGCATGCGGGTGCACGTCCACCTGCATCTCCCGGAACTCGAGTCGGCCGAAACTCATGAGCGGGAATATCGAACGCACCGGGTCTACGCGCTCCTGCGCCACGTACGGCGCACGCATGGCCTGCTTGAGGGCGCGGTCCCATTCGGCGTCTCCCATCTCCCAGCCGTAGTAAGCGTGCAGGTCGCTGTAGTCGTCGTTGGGCTTGAGCGCCAGCCGCT
>Ga0326727_10024116_pt1 | contig 11533 bp, 15 predicted proteins | sample MB2enrmetagenome_FD_207643 | JGI IMG/M metagenome (GOLD analysis project Ga0326727, IMG submission 207643) | Lab enriched peat soil microbial communities from McLean, Ithaca, NY, United States - MB29MY | ecosystem: Environmental > Terrestrial > Soil > Wetlands > Peat | place: USA: New York... | reverse complement strand
AGCGGATTGCGGAGTTGGAGAAGGAGCTTTCCGAGCAGTCGAAGGAAAACCGCGAACTGCTCCAGTTGAAAATCGAAATGACCCGCCGCCAGCTCGAATCCGAGCGCAGCCGGATCAATTTCAATTAAACTGCGCCTTTCCAGTCCCGCAAGGCGGGACGAAAGAAAATAGCCCACGGTTTCAACCGTGGGTTTCTTGGTCAAAATCATTTCAAGTCCCGGAGGGACGACAGAAACAACGGATGGACAATTTCTTTCGCCCCTGCGGGGCTTGTTCTGATTTCACCCTTTTACCCACAGTTAAAACTGTGGGCTATTGTCGGACACGCCTTCGGTGCTCACGTTTTGGCTCCCGATTTTTTCTCCCGCGCCTGCATCGCCTGCTCGTAGCATTTCAAGGCCTCGTCATAGCGCTGCAACCGGTTGAGCAGCCCGCCCTTGAACAGAAACGCCGTGACCGGCGCGCCGTCCGCGGCGATGGCACGGTCGCAGCACGCCAGCGCCTCGTCCACGCGGTCCAGCTTTTCCAGCGCCGACGCCTTTTTGACCAGCGCCTCCGGGTTTTGCGGCTGCGCGGCCAGGAATTTTTCAAAACAGTCCAGCGCCTTCCGGGCTTCGTTCGCGTCCAGAAACGCCTGTCCCTCGGCGAGCGGGTCGGGTTTCGCCGCCAGCCCCGCCAGCAGCCGCCCGCCGCTTTCGAGTTCGAGAATTTTTTTCTCCAGCGACCCGACAATGTCCAGCAGGCGCGCGTTGGAAACCTCCACTGTCGCCCGGCCCGGCGCGGCGAGCTGCTGGACAGCCCCGGCGGACGCCAGCGCGGCGCTCTGGCGCGAGGTGATGTCCACCAGCCGCGCCACCGAGCGCCATTGGAGATAGGCCATGAACAGCACCGCCGCCAGCACCGTCAGTCCGAACGCGCCCGCGAGCATGAACATGGACTGCTGGTTTTTCTGCGCCACTTCGAGGTCGGCGGCGTGCCGCGCGGCGATGGCCTGTTCGAGAGCCTGGATGCGCGCAGCCGTGTCCGCAGCGCTTTGCCGGGCCTCGTCGCGGCTTTTTTCCAGCGCCATTTGCGTGTCGTGGAGCTGCGCCTGGATTTGCAGATAACCGTTTGCCGTCACGTCGGCGTTCGTGGAAATGGGGTCGGTTTGGGCCGCGAGGCTTTGCACCGTGAGAAACACGGCGAGACAGGCCGCCGGAAAAATTTTGGAAAAGCCGGATTTCATAACCAGCCGCGCAGCGTGGGCATTCGGCAAAACGAAGTCAAGCGCGTCGCGTTACCGGCAGCATCTTGATTTATTGTAGTGTCGGCGCTGTGCGCCGGTTTCGAGCCACAGGCTCGACGCTACAACAAATTATCACTTCGCCTTCAAGTCGAATTTCAGCCAGGTGCGCGAATGGGTCTGCACGTTGTCAATTTCCATGCTGCCCACCTGCCACTGGCCGGTCACTCTGTCTTTCTGGAAGTCTTTCGGATAAAATTCCTTGAGCTTTTTGCCTTTGGCGTCATAAGCCTCGGCCTCGACGATGCCGGACGTCTCGTTGTCAATCCAGCACAGCACGCGCGAATAGCCGTTCGTGGATGGATCGGGATTTGTGCTTTCCAGAACCTTGCACAGCCGCCCGCGCGCCGTGTCGCCGCGCAGGACTTTCTGCCCCGGCCAGTGGAGAAATTCCAGACCGAAATCCACAGCCCAGAAATCTGAACCGGGAAATGGGCGGATCCATTGTGTGCCTGACCAGCTAGATTCCCCCATCCCGCTGGCAACCGGAATCGAACCCGCCGAATAAAGACGACTCCATGTGTAATCGTTCGGTTGATTGTCGGCGTGGACAATCTTGAGACGAGTGCCAGATGTGAAGCCGTTGCTGCTTGTCATTGTCGTTTCATAAATACTCATCCAATTCGTTGGTGTGGCAATGATTTTGCAAATCAACGAAAACTCGGCGTGGCTTTTCGCATCGCGAATCGTCATCACACCGGTGTTGGTGAAATTTTCGGAAGGCCGCTGGTCCAGAAGTTTTTGGGCGAGCTGCCGGCCTTGAATTTCCGCGTCGGACAAGGCGTTCGTCGTTTGCGCCGTGGCGGCAATAGAGGCCAGCAGGATTGAGAAAAATCCGACGAGCCTCGCGAAGTAATTCCTCCTCGTTCTCATTTCGGCGCGAGCGCGAGTTGCAGCACCTCGGAAATCTGCCGGACAAAATGCGCCTTCAATTTGCTCCGCACCTCCGCCGGCGCTTCGAGCCAGTCCGACTTGTTGCCCTCCGGCAAAATGACCTGCTTCAGGCCGAAGCGCTGCGCCGCGAGGAGCTTTTCCTTGACGCCGCCCACGCGCAGCACGCGGCCGCGCAGGCTGATTTCGCCCGTCATCGCCATGTCGGATTTCACGCGCCGCTTGGACAGCAGCGACGCCAGCGCCGCCACGATGGCCACGCCCGCGCTCGGCCCGTCCTTCGGCGTCGCGCCGGCGGGAACATGGATGTGCAAATCGTGTTTGCCGTAATCGTCAAAATCCAGATCGAGCTTCTTGGCCTGGCTGCGGAGATAACTTACCGCCGTCTGCGCGCTTTCCTTCATCACCTCGCCGAGCGAGCCGGTCAAAAGCAGATTGCCGCGCCCGCGCATCCGCGTCGCCTCGATGAACAAAATGTCGCCGCCCACCGGCGTCCACGCCAGCCCGGTGGCGATGCCGATCTCGGTGATTTTTTCCGCGCTTTCGGCGACGAACGGCGCGTGGCCGAGAAAATCCGGCAGATGCGCGGCGTCGAGCTTCACCGTCAAGGCCGTGCCGTTCTGGGAGATGATTTTGCGCGTGGCCTTGCGGGTGAGCGCGGCGATTTCACGTTCGAGCTGGCGCACGCCGGCTTCGCGGGTGTATTCGCGGACGAGCCGGCGCAGCGCGGCGTCGGAAAATTTCACTTCGTTCCTGGTGAGGCCGTGTTCCTCGAGCTGGCGCGGCACGAGGTGGCGCCGGGCGATCTGCAATTTTTCGATTTCGGTGTAGCTGGGAAGTTCGATGACCTCCAGCCGGTCGCGCAGCGCGGCGTGGATCGGCTCCAGCCAGTTCGCCGTGGTGATGAACAGCACACGCGACAGGTCGAACGGCAGATCGAGGTAATGGTCGGTGAACGTGTTGTTCTGTTCCGGATCAAGGACTTCGAGCAGCGCCGACGCCGGATCTCCGCGAAAATCCGCGCCGACCTTGTCCAGTTCGTCGAGCAGGATGACCGGGTTGCGGCTTTCGATGCGGCGGAGTGTTTGGATGATTCTTCCGGGCATCGCGCCGACGTAGGTGCGGCGGTGGCCGCGGATCTCGGCTTCGTCGCGCATTCCGCCGAGCGAGATGCGGGCGAATTTGCGGCCGAGCGCGTCGGCGACGCTTTTGCCGAGGGAGGTTTTGCCGACGCCGGGCGGACCGGCGAGGCAAAGGATCGGGCCTTTGATTTGCTTGCGGCGCTTGATGACGGCAATGAATTCGAGGAGCCGGTCCTTGACCTTTTCAAGGCCGAAATGCTGCTGGTTCAGGATTTTTTCCGCCGCCTTCAAATCCAGCTTGTCGCCGGTCTCCTTTTCCCACGGCAAATTCAAAATCCAGTCGAGATAATTCCGGCCGACGCCGTATTCGGCGGCGGCGGGCGGGGTTTGCTGGAGGCGTTCGAGTTCCTGCTCGGCGGCCTTGCGCACTTCTCCGGGCATCGGCGTCTGCTCGATTTTTTCGCGGAGCGATTTGATCTCGTTGGCGTTCGGGTCGGTGTCGCCGAGTTCGCGCTGGATGACGCGGATCTGTTCGCGCAGGAAAAAGTCGCGCTGGGACCGGGCGATGGAGGAGGCGACGTCGTTCTGGATTTTGGAGCTTAACGTCAGCACCTCCTGTTCGCGGCCAAGCAGGGGCAGCAGCTTCTGGAGCCGTTCGCGGACGGAGATGGTTTCGAGGAGCAACTGGCGGTCTTCGAGGGTCAGGTTCAGGTTTGCGGCGATGAGGTCGGCGAAATGGCCGGGGTGGTCGGTGTTGAGGGCGGCGATTTTGACCTGGTCGGGCAGCGCGCTGGACATTTTGGCGATTTCATCGAACTGCTTGTGCGCGTTGCGGAGCATGGCCTGCAGTTCGACGGAATTTTCCGTCTCATCGCGCAACAAGTCGTAGGCCGCGCGCAGGTAGGGCGCGGGCGGCGTGAAATTTTTCACGCGGATGCGCCAGAGACCCTCGACCAGCACCCGCGCGGTGCCGTCGGGAAATTTCACCATCTTGGACAGGCGCGAGACGCAGCCGACCTCATACAAATCCTCCGGGGCCGGCTCGGGAACTTCCGCCTTGCGCTGGAGCACGGCCGCCAGCAGGCGGTCGCCGGTCACGATGTCGTCAATCAGCTTCAGGCTCGGCCCGGTCTCGACGAGCAGCGGCACGACGGCGCCGGGAAAAATCACGATGTCGGAAAGGCCGAGCACGGGCAGCATTTCCGGCAGCGACCGCGCCGAGATGCGCGGCGGCGCGTCCGCCTTTTCGGCGGCGCCGAGTATGCTGACAAACTCAGTCTCCGGCGATGTTGTCGTCGTGTCCATCAGTTGTTAAAAGCAGCCGCGCCGGAAAAGATTCACGCGCGGTCAATTTCCGTCGGCTATCGGCACCTTGGTTGTCTTGGTCTGCGGGTGATGCGCCGCCGGCACGTCAACCCGCAGAAAGCCGTTCACATAAATCGCCTTGGCTTGGGACAAATCATAGCCGGCCGGCAGGTCCAGCACGCTCTCGAACGGGCCGTAGCTGATTTCCATGATCAGAAAACTGCACTTCGGCGCGCGGCAGCAGTCGGGACGGTTTCCAGAAATCCGCAGGCGGTTTTCCTCGATGGTGATTTCGAGGTTTTCGCTTTTCATGCCGGGCAGCTCCACCTTGACGACTAGGCCGGTGTCGGTGACATAGACATCCGTGTTGGGAACCCAGCGTCCGTTGGCGCCGCCACCGTGGCCGCTCACCGCCGAGCGCCGGGAAACAAAATGAACCGCCGAGCTGACTTTGGTTACAGCCATGATGAAAAACAATATCGCAAACAACCGGCTTGGCAAGCGAAGGGCTTGCGCTGCCTTACCAGAGAACATAACCGGAAAAGGCATCAGCGCAAATGAAAATTATATTTTCCAATCGTTCCCACCCCTGGGTTGCCGCGGATTTGAGAACAAGCGGAAAAAACTTTGAACCCCGGATTCCGAACCCTAAACTTGGGCCATGTTCCGCCACACGCACCGCGTCACCTACGCCGAATGCACCGTCGGCAACCACATTTACCACTCGCGCTACTTCGATCTGCTCGAGGCGGCGCGCGGCGAATTCATCCGCTCACTCGGCCCGACCGTCCTGCAATGGCAGGAAAAGGACGTGATTTTTCCCGTCATCGAGGCGCGGGTGCGCTTCAAGTCGCCCGCGCGCTACGACGATTTGCTGGCGATTGAAGTCTGGCCGACGCTCATCGAGCGCGTGCGGTTGAACTTCGGCCATCGCATCACCAACCAGCATGGCAAACTCATCCTCGAAGCCGAAACCTTCCACGCCTGCACGGGCACGGGCGAAAAGCCGAAGCGAATGCCGGAGGAACTGGCCGCCAAGCTGAAGCCTTTTGTCAACACGCCCGGCTTGATTTAGCCACCGAGACGCAGGGACACAGAGTTTGATATTTTTTGTTCTCTCTGCGCCTCCGTGTCTCTGCGGCAAATCCGTTTCCCGCCAATCCGCTTCCTTCTTGCGTCCGCCATCCGCGTTTGCGAGAATTCCGCGGCGCGGGCGATGCAACAGCAAATTTACCCCAAACATTATTGCGGCGTGTTCGGCATTTTCGGTCATCCGAATGCCGCCGAACTTGCCTATTACGGACTTTACGCGCTCCAGCATCGCGGGCAGGAAAGCGCCGGCATCGTCACCTGCCACGAGGGGAAATTTTTCAAGCATCACGGCATGGGCCTGGTGCCGCAGGTGTTCAATCCCAAAATCCTGCACGACCTCGTCGGCAACGTGGCCGTCGGCCACACGCGCTATTCCACCACCGGCTCGTCCAATTTGCGCAACGCCCAGCCGCTCACCGTGGATTGCACGCGCGGCCAGATCGCCGTCGCCCACAACGGCAACCTCACCAACGCCGCCCAGCTCCGCGACGAGCTTGAAGCCCGCGGCCTCGTTTTCCAGACGACCGTGGACAGCGAAATCATCATCATGATGCTGGCGCAGCCGACGCTCGGCGGCATGGAAAACACGCTCGTCCAGACGGTGCGGCGCATCGAGGGTGCCTATTCGCTCGTCATCATGACCGAAAAGGAATTGATCGGCGCGCGCGACCCGTTCGGCTTCCGGCCGTTGTCCATCGGCAAAGTGAACGGCGCGTGGGTGCTGGCCAGCGAATCGGTGGCGTTCGACCAGATTCAGGCGAAATTTGTCCGCGACGTCGCGCCGGGCGAAATCGTCATCATCAACGAAAAAGGCCTGACCAGCGTGCAGGCGTTTCCCCAGCACCAGAAGCGCGCGTTCTGCATTTTTGAATACGTCTATTTCGCGCGGCCCGACAGCACGATCGGCGGGCGCAGCGTTTACGACGTGCGCAAGGAAATGGGCCGCCAGCTCGCCCGCGAACACAAGGTCAAGGCCGATCTGGTGATTCCCGTGCCGGACAGCGGCGTGGTCGCGGCGATGGGTTATTCGGAGCAGTCGGGCATCCCGTTCGAAATGGCGTTCATCCGCAACCACTACGTCGGGCGGAGCTTCCTCCAGCCGACCCAGCTCATCCGCGACTTCGACGTGCGCGTGAAGCTGAACCTCATCGCGGCGCTCGTGAAGGGCAAGCGCGTCGTCATCGTGGACGATTCGATTGTGCGCGGCACGACCTGCAAGACGCGCGTCAAAACGCTCAAGGAGGCCGGCGCGAAGGAGGTTCACGTCGCGGTCAGTTGCCCGCCGCATATGCACCCGTGCGTTTACGGCATTGATTTTCCCGACCGCAACAAGCTGATGGCGGCGAACAACACCGTGGACGAGATCCGAAAATATCTCAACGCCGACTCGCTGCATTACCTTTCGCAGCCGGGCATGGTCAAGGCCACCGGCCTGGCGAAGGAGGGGTTTTGCATGGCCTGCTACGACGGCAAATATCCCGTGCCCTACGACCCGGTGCTGGACAAGCACATCATCGAGCGCCGCAAACGCCAGGCGCAGACGCTCGGCGAGGCGGTGGAGAAGGACAGTGAGCAGATTAAGTTGTTGCAGGTTTGAGCCGGGGTGTTGCCGTGATTGACCTCAAACAATTCAAAAACCTCCAGCTTCACGGCGGATTTGTCATCAAAGATATCAAATTGACGGACGACCCGATTGTGGATGCAATCGGACGCGAAGCCGTTGCGCAAACGAGCGCCGTTGTCCGCGATTTTCGACTGCTCATCCGCTCTGGTTTGAGCGAGGAGGAATTGTCCATCACGCTCTACCACGAAATTCTGGAAGCCGCTTCCGTCGCCATCGCCAATCCACCTGACGCTGTCGTTGATTTTAATGAGGCGGATTTTGAGCGGGCCGCTCAGAACGCCCATAAACGCTGGGGCAGTGCTTCGCCCGCCAATCTCAATCTCCTGTTGCAATTTCACGGATTTCAAGGAGAATGAATTTATGGTTGCCCGCGATAAAATTCAGTTCGACCTCATCAAACTGATGAACGGCGAGCGCATCCTGCGCCTCACCGAGCCGCAATCCGGCCTGTCTTTGGAAAAGAAACTGGCCCCGGCAGATGCCGTCGTGCGGCAAAAGGAGAAACTTCTCCGCGCATTCGAGGCTGCCTTGGATCGGGTTGAGTTGGCGGCGGCTTGACGGAAGTTCGTCGAGAAGGACAGCGAGCAGATTAAATTGTTGCAGGTTTGAGATAGACCGCAATAATTTGAACCATTCCTAATTAGGGGAATTATACACAATGTTACCCTAAACCGGAATTAGCCGGAAAGAGCCGGAAAAATGCGGAAAATCAAGGGGTTAAGTCAGGGGGTGGATTGTGAGGGATTGGCCTCATTCGGTTCAGATTCCATCTGAACAAAAAACATCTGATACTTCTGCCCCTGACTATGGCATGTTTGTATGCACTCCGCAAGAGCATTTACCCCTTTTGCTGCGGGAATCAGCCAAACATTTTCACAGGGCCTTTGAACTCCTCGGATTGGCTTGGTTATTATGCCGATGGCATCGGAAACTTTATTCCAGAATTGCCATTCGTTGGTTTCTTTTGCGTTTTTCGGTTTTTCAACGCAGAAAAGGAAATAGTTCATGCCCACAATCAGACGCTCGAAATCAAGGGTTGTCAAATACCAAAAACCAATGAAGTTACGCCCATTTCAATTCTTGAAGTGCTTGGACAAGTTCCGGCCTCATAATCCACTCGTAATGGTCAGTCTCGTTGCCGATGGCCAGTGTGCGCCACCAATGCGCGTCACCGCTTGGCGTTGGCGGCAAAACAACGTGAAGTGCATCGCAGACATCGTGTGCAAACCGGCCATAGGCTTTGTTCACGTCACCGTGGCTGGCGTAGCCAAGTTGCTTGGCGTCTCGAAAAGTGGAAATCGTGTGATTAGGAGCGTGGCAGTGCGCCCGGAGCAAAGCCAAGTCTTTCGGGTCAATGCCGGTTCTGTCCCGCACCGCGAACAAAGCCGCCTTGAACTGCTCGGCTGTGGCAATTGGGGTTGGGTTGCTGTATGCGTCCATAAACCGGAGGGCGGGTTGTGAAAAAGCTGTTAATTTGTTTCGGGGTTGCCGCCTGCTATTGTGGGCTTAAAGCTCTTTGGAATCGCTGGAGTGATACGTTTATGCGGCCTCTTGTCACTCTGGACAAGGTGAAGAAGATGCTCCGCTTTTTTGAGACGAAGTTCGAGAAGTCCTATTTGAGAATCCTTTTGTTTCAAAAGGACGCGCATATCTTCTGGTTTCATCTCCGTATATGGGTTGTGCTTTTTCGTGTCTTTGTTCATGCTGGGTTTGATAAATGTGTATTTGTGTATAATGAAATCTATCAGGACGTGTCAAGCGGTGAAAATGACCGCGCAAAACCCCTTGAAAACAAAGGCGAAAATGAACTAAAATAAATTCATTTTGACACTTGACAACCCTAGCGTTTTAGGGTAACTTGATTCCAGAATGAAAACGACATTTGAGTTCAAGACACTGACCGAGTTCACCGATTATTTCTGTGATGAGGCAGCGTGCGTCAAGCACTACACCGCGATTCGCTTTGGCAACGGCGAGTATTGCCCTCATTGCGGCCACATGGAAATTTATACGTTCAAAGACGGCAAGCGGTATCGCTGCGCGAAATGCAAACAGGATTTCACCATCAAGACCGGCACGGTGTTTGGCGAAAGCAAACTGCCGTTGCGGAAATGGTTCATGGCGATTTACCTGCTTTCGACCACCAGCAAGGGCATTTCATCCGTGCAACTGGCAAAGCATGTTGGCGTGACGCAAAAGACGGCGTGGTTCATGGCGCACCGGATTCGTGAGGCTCACCAGCAAAACAAGGGTCAGCTTTTCGGCAAGATTGAAGCGGACGAAACTTTCATCGGCGGATTGTCCAAGAATATGCACAAGGCGAAACGGGAAGCGGCCATCAAGGGCACTGGCGGTGCGGGCAAGACTCCGGTGTTTGGAATGAAAAGCCGCACCGGTGAAGTGCGGGCGAAAGTTGTCCAATCTGTCGGCATGTTGGACTTGCACCGAGAAATCAAAAGCAACGTGGCGCAAGGCGCAACGCTTTACACGGATGGTTGGGTTGGCTATCGCGGACTGGCCGCGCAGTTCAATCATTCAACGGTTGACCACATGGCGAAGGAATACGTCAACGGCGATTGCCACACAAACGGCATCGAATCGTTTTGGGCATTGTTCAAACGCGGTTATCACGGCGTTTATCACCAGATGAGCCGGAAACATTTGCAACGCTACGTCAACGAATTCACATTCCGATTCAATCGCCGCGCCAGTGAAATGCAAAGCGTATTTTCCGACGTGGTTGAACGGGTTGCAAACAGCGCACAATTGCCTTACAAAGCACTGATTCAAAAACCAGCATGAAAACCAAGATTGATTCACGGGCGTTTCTTCGGCGAGCGGTGCTTGTGGCCGCACCGCTTCTTTTCGCAACCGATTTGATTTGCAAGTTCACGCTTAACAAGGAGACGTATATTGCGCTTGTTCAAAACAATCTGCTGATTATTTATGCGGCTTTTTTTCTTTCCGCTCTTTACGCAACAATCGTAAAGCCAAGTCGCTAACACCAAAATTCCAATATCGTGAATATCTTTAACAAGCTGAATTGCGATGGACGTAAAAACGCCGCCGCCATGGTCAGCGGACGCCTTGATTATATTTGCTGGCTCTTCGACCATCACGCCGTCCGGCGGTGTGGAATTGGAAACAATTTCAGCAATGCCGTCAAAGGCATCAAATTCAAGTGAGATTCTTTGCATGAAGATTCTTGAAACTGGCAAAAACGATTAAAAACAGCAAACATTTATGAGCAGACCGCAAAAAATCATTCCGCCAATCAAAGGCGATTTCAACAGCATCCTTTCCGCCGTAGCAATGGGCAGCGGCAAAGGGAAGCGAGCGGCGATTCGATTGCAAGCGCGCAATGCCGCCGAAAAACCGGCACAGTTAAAGCCCAAGAAATCTTGAAGCAAATGAAGGTAAATCAAGTCAGTTCAACCCAAATCAAGGGTAACATTGTAAGTAAGTCCCCTAATTAGGCGATATCCCGTATGATTCAGAAACTAGCGATTGTTGTTGCTCTGGCTGGCCTGATGTTTGCCGCTTACCGGATTGGGTATGGTGCTGCCGAACGATCGCGACGATATGCAGATCGAGATCGTTATGCGGAGGAGATGTCTGTTATGACATATTTGTATTTAGCTGCGGAGCGTGGGCAGACCGAGCGACTTCAGGAGTCCTTGGGTATGGAGGTTTTTAGCGCTACACTTTTCTACGAGAGTCGCGTGCCTAAATCGGAACGTAATCTTTTGAGTCCTGATTATTCTACAGCGAAGCAGATAAGCACAAAGGTTAAAGATCGTATCGGGACAAATGCATGGTCAAGAACCGGGGGCGGATTCTGGCAGGTCGTCACAAACTGATTATACTGCCTGCCAAATTGCCAACTCCAACGACCATTGGCATTTTCAGCTCCCCTTCACCGCTTTTGCCTTCACCGTTCTCGATTTTGCCAACCAAAAATCCTGAACGGGGTTGATTGTGGCGACAAATGGGTTGGCAAAATCCGTTTCATTCGCTTGACTTTCCAGCGCGGACAATTCATTAAGCAGCGCCAAGACAAGCTGAATTGTCCCGAATGAATTTGTTTCGCCGCAAAAGTGTCACCAGCCTGCAGGCCGAGGCGTTGACCGACAACAGCCTCCACCGCGCGCTGGGGCCGCTGAATCTGGTGCTGCTGGGCATCGGCTGCATCGTCGGCACGGGCATCTTCGTGCTCACCGGCACGGCGGCGGCGCAAAACGCCGGTCCGGCGGTGGT
>Ga0326727_10024115_pt1 | contig 11533 bp, 8 predicted proteins | sample MB2enrmetagenome_FD_207643 | JGI IMG/M metagenome (GOLD analysis project Ga0326727, IMG submission 207643) | Lab enriched peat soil microbial communities from McLean, Ithaca, NY, United States - MB29MY | ecosystem: Environmental > Terrestrial > Soil > Wetlands > Peat | place: USA: New York... | reverse complement strand
CGTAGTTGTTCGAGCAGTTGGTCGTGAGTACCGGCAACCCATAGGTATGAAAGTACGCCCTCGCCAGGTGATCGGAGGCCGCCTTCGATGCAGCATAAGGACTGTTGGGCGCATAAGCAGTAGTCTCTGTAAAGGCCGGATCTTCAGCTTCCAGCGTTCCGTATACCTCGTCGGTAGAGACATGCAGAAAGCGGAACTCTCGCCGTCCGGTCTCGTCCAGCTCCGACCAATATAACTTGGCTTGTTCAAGTAGCGTAAAAGTTCCCTGTACATTGGTGCGAATAAATGCGCCGGGGTCGGCAATCGTGCGGTCTACATGGCTTTCCGCGGCAAAATGGACGATGACCTTGGGCCGGTGTTCGCGCAACAATGTGGCCACAAGCTTCGCATCGCAGATATCACCGCGCACCATCTGATGCCGGGAATTACCCTGAATCTCCCCAAGATTCCCTCTTCCAGGCTCGACTTTCGAGTTTGGGGTCGATGCTGAAAGCCCGCTGGTAAATAACTACTACTGCCGCATCTGCAAAGACAGAACCGCTCATCGAAGGTCAGTTCCGAAGCTTCAAAATCACGATGTTGACATGGAAGCCAGGAGGAATGAGTTAAAGTTTGCCTGCTTTAAGGTTTTGCCATGGGGGACAGCTACTCTGATTTTGCTATAGGCCGAAGTCTGTAAGCAGTGTGGCTCCCAAATTACCTGGCGAAGAGCAAAACGGCCGTCAGCCTTTTGCGGAGCAGCACCGCAATGCCCAGTAACCCTGTGTCCAGCAGAAGCAGGTTCGAAGGCTCCGGTGTAGCAGCCGAATTTCCCGTGAGCGACACATCGTCCAGGTTATAGTAGCTAGGCGCGTCATAGCCCTGAAAAAGCACAGTATCGCTTCCGGTTCCAGTCAGATCGAAGGAGTAATATGTGTATTCGCTCTGGGGGTCATTCGGGTCTACTCCATTGATGTCCATGATCAATGCGCCATCCCAATAAACTTGAAATTGATCATTATCCGGATTGCTAGTGAACGGTAAAATACCGGGGGGGTTATACAGCCAGAAACCGAGGGTATAGTTGGACCCTGTCTGGGTGGTCAGCGTCTGCGAGATCGAATCGTATTGTTCCGTCGCCTGGCCGAACTCAGCGGCGTAACTGCCACTGTGGGGAATCCCGTAGATATCAATGTCAGGGTTGGGTTCTGAATAGCCGACCGTCCAGCCGGTCCAGTCGCCGGTCTCAAATCCACCATTTGTGATCAGATTTATAGGGCCTGCCCGTAGCGCTGTGGGTGCCACCAGCAACACCGCTAAGCAAAACGCCAGAATCAAACCCTTTCGCATACGATTACCTCTCGTTGTCCTCGTTGACACTGGACCTGAAGCCGGTAACTTATCCCGCTAGCTGATTAGATGCATCTGGCCGCACCTTTGAACCTGACAATTTATTGGCGCTACGCAGAAAACTATAAAGTAGGTGGAAGACCAACACAACAAGCACAGTAAAGCATAATTTACTCCATTTGTCCATATAGAAAACAGTTGCAGCAATATGCTTTGGGAGTATGCACCGTCGGGTAATTCGACTGTAACCCATCCTTCCATAAGTGACTGACTATAAATACCTTATACTCTTCTCGAGATGCAGATTGGTGAAGATTTCACCTTGTGCGTAAATTGACTCCGACACTTTCATCTTATGCTGTCCATTGATTTCACTTTACAGGGATCACGGTCGCGTAAATGCTTGAAAAGCATAGGAATCCTATTTCACCTTACGCGTAAACCCACAACAAAAGCTGCTGTAATCCTGAGCGAACGGGGCCCCAGGCGTACTTTTCAGCCTGGGGGGTGAGTCGAAGGATTTGCTGTTGTTCTTCTATGAATTTCTGACTCGCCATACTAGGGAATCTTTATTGTTTCTGGAATGCCCCGTGCCCCATTCTTTCGCGCACTTTGCGATAGGGTGGGAAACCTGAACCCTCAATGTATCGGCAGGTGGCTCGCTCATCAGGATCAGAGAATTATCCTGATCCATGAAAAACTGTGCCTCGTTCATCGCGGCGCACTATTGTCAAGTTCCAAGACATGGTTTACACCTCGTTATCAGGACATCCTTTACAGCAGGAGTTCAGCGGGGAGCGTACCACTACAGTGGAACGCTCCCCGCTGAGGTCGATTTCCTGCACCAGGGTGCGGCAGAAGTAGATCAGTACGCGCTGGTTGAGGCGTTCGAGCCGGACCGTATGCGAGGCCAGCGCCTGGACAGTCCCCGCACCGCAGGTGACTCCGGGAGGAAGAGCGTGAGAATAGCCCAGGGCCGGGGTCCCCAACACGCTCGGTTTTCGCGTGGTGGGGTGGAGGGCGAAACCCTCGGTCAGCGTCCCACCATCCGCCTCGCCGTCCCGTAGGGCCGGCCCGAAACCTTTCGCACGACTCCCCTGACCCCTGATCCCTGCAATGCAGATTATTTCCTAACTTCGTCGCACAATAATCCCAGAAGTCTTCCTACAAACATCGTCCGGCACGTCCTCTTCGCCTTATCTTCCATTCGGAAGCTGCTGGCAGAGGCCGAAACGTCCCGTAACTCCTTATCCTGGACGACTTTGCAGGGAACTCCTTTGTTTTGACGATTTTACAGCGCAACCCTGTCTGTAACCTCAACAAAACAACGACTTTGCGTCCAAAGTATGGGTGGGGGTACACGAGGTGCCAGCTTTGTAGTTGTAAGATGGCAGTCATGAAATCCGTCATCTGTGCTGCGCTCTTTGTCCTTTGCGCCGTTACGCTCGCAGCGCAATCGCCTGATATTCCCGCCTCTGTTCTCTCAAACGATATTCCTCCCTCTGTTCTCGAGGGCACTCTCTTGGCTGGTCCTCCCGTTCCACAGGTACACTCGAGCGATCTCGGCTTCAGCTACAGCCTTCCATCGGACTGGGAGGTGATCAGCGAGCATCCAACACAGCCCTGGGAGCAGATGCAGGGGGCCAGGTACGCCCACAACGCAAAGGAATTGCTCGATGCTTGTGTTTTCGATGTGCTGACAGCCGGCCATCGTAAACCTGCCTCCATCATTACGGTCTCGGCCATTCCCTTTGACTGTGTTGGGTCACGGATGTCAGAGATAACCGACAAGGACCTTCCGGGCATTGTTGCCGGCGCATCCCGGGCCATGCAGAAAAGCATTAATTTAGAAAATCCGTTCCATGGCGTCTACTCACTTGGCACTCACCATCTGTGGATTGAACGAGCCACCGGCGCGCCCATCGCTCACCCGGAAGAGAAGGGAACCGTGGAGACGGTTTGCAGCCTTCTCAAGAGGGGTATTGCTTGCTGGACGACCTTTGCCGGCGACGATGCCGCGCTCAAAACCTTCGAACAAGGCGCGGTGACGCTGGAAGGCGAGGCGGCAACGGCGCTGATTCCCGACGACGTCGTGCAACACAAGCTGCTGCCGGGAACCGGCGATCAGCAGTCAGGAATTCTTGATAACACCAAGGTGCTTTACATATGCATCGGACTTTTCGCGGTCCTGGCCGTCATCGCTGCGGTGCTGTTCATGCGCTGGCGCAAGAGACGCAGCACGAACGCAACTGATTCCTAGTCATTCAGCACCTGGTCGATGGTCTGGATGTCCACCAATCCGCTGCATCCGTAGATCACTGGCAGTACCTTGTCCGCCGGATGCGCCCTCCGCAGTTCGGCGACTTTTTCCGTGCCGCGGCGATACGCGGGCAGATACATTCTTCCCAGCAGCGGATGCCGTCCCCATGCGCCGGACAATTTGTCGGCGCGCTCTTCGGTGACCAGAAAATCGCGGCGCAGCGTCGCCGCTACCTCCGGCTGCTTCCGTCCCTCGCCCCAGGTCAAATACGACGACTGGTTCTTGGCGTCGTCCTGCAACAGGGCCAGCAGTACGCCGATCTGCGTGTCCTCATCGGGCAACTGCTCAATCTCCGTGACGCCATGTGCAATTAAAATCGCGTTGTTGGCGACTCCCTCAAACAACGTCGCGGCGCGCGTGTTCATGGTCAGAATGGTCGCCTCGAAGTCCGCCTTTCCGCGCACGTATAAATCCTGCAGGTAAGCGAAGGTGGTCACGTGCCCCGGCACAACCTCGTGGCTGATGAGCTGCTCAAATTCCGGATACGAAATTTGCAGCGATGCATTGATCTCGTAGCTGGCCTCGTATTGCGGCGAGTCGTCCTTGTTGCGCGCCCGACCAATATAATTCATTGACCCGGAGAACCAGGCGTCTTTGATGGGCTGAAAGTCGATGTTGGCTCGCGGCACTCGCCCGAGTTCCGGCGGAAGATGTGGCAGCAGATGCTTGGCGCTCAGGTTGTCGTAGTGCGCGATCACCGCCGCGCTCAATGCGCGCACCGAAGCCATCGGCGTCACCCGTTCCCGTCGCCAGGCATCGACAACCTCCAGCAATTCGCCCTTATACCCTGCCCGGTCCAGCAGCTCCGTTACCCGCTCGCGCTTCTTCTCCGGCCGCGAGGCTTCCGGCTGCCCGGCCGTTGCCGCGTACACGCAGCGCGCGTAAGGCACAGCATCGCCTTTGCCGGCAACCTCCATCGCCAGCTCCCACATCACATCCAGGCAATCCGCCATGCCAATCAGGTAAGCCTTGCGCAGCTCCTCCATTCCGGAGGCTTCTTGCCTCACTCCGGCGATAGCCTGCGGCACATCCACCGCCCGCAGGTACTCCTCCACGGCTTCGCGATTCTTGACGGATACGCCGCCCGCCGCGCGCAGTTTCGCCGCCGCCGGATGCGTGTAAGCAACAGGCAGCGGAAAATCGGAGAACCACGAATCGGCAATGAACCGCCCGGTGCCCGAGGGACACATCACGTCGCCGCCCCACAGCGTGTCAATTCCTAAAACCGCGTCAGCAATATACTTGTCCGCTTGATTCATCGCTTACACCTTTTCCTTCTTCACGGAATAAATCCACACATACAAACAAAGTCCCACAAACAGCAGCGCAGAAACCGATTGCGAGACCGGATCGTTCCCGTAGAACGGCGTGGTGATCATGTCCTCGTGATACCAGTCGAACAGATGCAGCGCCGCGCCCAATACGCCTCCCAGCGCGCCACCGGCCATCAGCCCCGAGGCTAGGATGACGCCGCGCTCGCGAATCCTGCTGCCTTGTTCGCCGCCGGTCTTTTCCGACTTCTTGTTGATAATGTGCGACAGAATGCCGCCGGCCAGTATCGGCGAGGTCAGCTCCAGCGGCAGATAGATTCCCAGCGCAAAGACCATGGAAGACTTGCCCAGCATCTCCAGAATCAGCGTAATAATCGCGCCGATGCCAAAGAGCATGTAGGCCACTGGTTGGTGGCTCATGAAACCCACCACTAGTGCCTGCATGATGGAAGCCTGCGGCGCAGGCAGAGCTCCAGGGCCAGTCTCTCCGAACTTATATGTGTGCGCCAGCAGGACGATGGTCAGTCCACCGATGATGGCTGCGGTAATGACGCCGATGAACTTCACTTTCTCCTGAGCTGCCGGAGTGGAGCCGAGCCAGTAACCGGCCTTCAGGTCGGTAATGAATTGCCCTGATACGCACAAGGCGGTGCACACCATGCCTGCAATCGCCATCACGAAAAACATACCCGTGGTTCCGGAGAGGCCAAAACTCAACAGCACGACACAAGAGATGATGATGGTCAGCATGGTCATGCCGGAAGCTGGATTGTTGGCCGTGGTGGCGATGGCGTTGGCTGCCACCGAGGTAAAGAAAAACGAGAAGATCAGCGTCAACGCCAGCCCCAGCGCCAGCACCGTCCACGAAACCTGCAGGCGTCCAAAGAAAATCGCCACCGCCAGAGAGCTGACCACCACGCCAAGAAGAATGGAGATGATGGAAATATCGCGGTCGGTGCGCTCCGGTGCCGCTGCCTCTCCGTGGCGGAAGGTGCGCAGCGCGATGCCGAAGGAACCGGCCACCACGCGCAGCGATTTGAGAATGCCGAGGATGCCCGCCGTGGCGATGGCTCCTACGCCGATAAAACGCACATAGTTGCGCACGATCTCCGCCGCGGTCATTTTGGCAATAGGAATGGTGCCCGGGTAGACAGCGGCGTCGATGTGGCTGCCGAAGTACCAGATCAACGGCGCCAGCACGAAGCTGGTTAGAATGCTGCCCGCGCAAAAGGTGAGAGTGGTGCGCAGGCCCATCACGTAGCCCAGGCCCATGATGAAGCTGATGGCCTCGAATCTGAAGACCATGCGGCCGCGCTCGGCCAGCGAACGCATCACCGGCACAAACTGAAAGTCGAGATATTCTTTCCAGACGTGAAAAGTAGAGACAAAAAAATCATAAGCGGCGGCGATGGCCGTGGCCTGAAGGAGCAACTTAGCTTGCGAGCCGCCCTTTTCTCCGGTGACCAGCACTTCTGTAATGGCCGTGGCCTCGGGAAAGGGCAACTGGCCGTGCATCTCGCGCGCGAAGTAGCGGCGCAGCGGAATCAGAAACAGCACGCCCAAACAGCCCCCGGCCACGCAGATGAAAATGGTCTGCACCGGGTGCGGATCGAGGTGCAGCGTATACAGCGCGGGCAGGGTGAAGATGGCGCCGGCCACCACGCTGCCCGACGCCGCGCCGATGCCGGTGATGATCACATTTTCCAGCAAGCTGGTCCGGCGTTTGTACACGCGCGCCAGCCCGATGGCCAGAATCGAGATGGGGATGGCGGCTTCCATCCCCTGGCCCACCTTCAGCCCGGAGTAGGCCGAGGCGATGGAGAAGATCACGCAAAGCAGAACGCCCCAAAAGACAGAGCGCAGCGTCAGTTCCGGCTCTTTGGCCTGCGCGGGAATAATGGGCTGGTACGTTTCGCCGGGTTTCAGCGGCAGGTAGGCATTTTCAGGTAGAGAATTGCTTTCGATCTCGGTCATCGGTCCATCATCCCCTGTGCCGGGCAGTTTGTCCGGCGCATCTGGCTCGGCTCTCAGGCGTTCATAGGGCCGCCATTTCAAACCGGTCTTCGGGCTCGTTCACAGCCCGGAATACACCATACACTCTACCGATGCACAGGAGTCAAATCAGGCGGGATCAGGGGATTGGCTGGATGCTGCAGGCATTCAAAATGCGCGGGCTTATGGTTTGCGGGTGGCGGCGGGGGACTTGGCCACGACGGCCGGCTTGCGCAGCGGCACAATCGCCCCGGCTCCGGGCGAGGCTTGCGAGAAGCGGGCCAGCATCTCGGTGCGCACGTACTCCACAAAGCTCTGCATCTGCCGGTTCATCTCTTCCATGCGCTCGCGCATCTGCAAGATGATGGCCATGCCGGCGATGTTCACGCCTAGGTCGCGCGCCAGGCTGAGGATAAACTCCAGCCGCTCCAGATTCTCGTCGGTATAGAGGCGCGTGTTGCCCTCGGTACGCGATGGCTTCAGCAATCCCTCGCGTTCATAGAGGCGCAGTGTCTGCGGATGAATCTCGTACATCTCGGCCACCGCCGAGATCATGTACGCGCCCTTCGATTTACGTTTTGCGGTCATAGAGATTACCGAATCATCATACCCTAATTAAATTTACTAGCTCTGGGCCTATTCCCTACTCCCTGCCTTTTTCAAACAGCGCCGTGCGCGGGTCCTGGTTGTTCAGCTTGGCCAGCTCGCGCATAATCTCGCGGCTGCGCTCGTCGGCCAAGTGCGGCACCGCAACCTCGACGGTCACAATCTGGTCGCCGCGCTGGCCGGGATTCTGCGCGTTCTCCACGCCCCGTTCCCTCATGCGCAGCTTTTGTCCGCTCTGCGTGCCCGGCGGAATCTTCAACTGCGCGCGCCCGTCAATCGTCGGCACGTCCACCTTGGCGCCCAGCGAGGCCTCGGGCACGGTCACCGGAACGGTCAGATGAATGTCGTCGCCCACGCGACTAAAGACCGGATGCGTTCCGGTGCGGACAATCAGGTACAAATCGCCGGGAGCGCCGCCGTTCACGCCGGCGTTGCCCTTGCCCTGCAAACGAATGCGCTGGCCGTCGCGCGTGCCGGCCTTGATGCGAAACTCGACAGCTTCGCTGCGGCTGACCACGCCCTCGCCGTGGCAGGTCGGGCACTCATTGGAGATGCGGCCCGTGCCGTTGCATTTGGGGCAGGGAATGTTGAACTTCATCCTCCCACCCATCTGCGTCACCTGGCCTGTGCCGTTGCACTCCGCGCACTGCATCGGCCCGCCGGACGAAGACTGGCCGTGGCAGGTGGGGCAAACCTCCTGGCGATGCACCTCGAGCCGCGCCTGGCCGCCGCGGATGGCAGTCCAGAAATCCACCGTAGCCTGATATTCCAGATCCGTTCCCGGCTGCGGGCCGCGCGCGCGCTGCGGCTGCTGCGCTCCGCTGAAGATGCCGGAAAAAATGTCCTTGAAGCTCCCCCACGAAGCTGAATCCGCCGCCGCATCTGCCGACGAACCCCGGCTCGCATGCTGGCCCCGGTGCTGCCCCGGTCCGCCCTGGAAGCCGGTGAAGTCGAAGCCGCCAAAGTCCACCGGCATGCCGTGGCCCGCGCTCTGCCGCGCATAGGCCTCGGCCTGTGCCGGGTCGATCTGGTCGGAGTAAAAGCCCAACTGGTCATAGACCTTGCGCTTCTTCTCGTCGCTCAGCACGTCGTTGGCCTCGGAGATCTCTTTGAACTTCTCCTCGGCCCGCTTGTCGTTGGGGTTCACGTCCGGGTGATAGCGCCGCGCAGCCTTGCGAAAGGCCTTGCGAATCTCCTCCGCCGTCGCCGTCTTCTTCACGCCCAGCGTGCCGTAATAATCCTTGTTTGTCGTCGTGGCCATGGTTGCCTTTGAAATCTGTTCAGGTTAATCTGTTCAGCCAGGCATCTGTTTCGCCGCCGGCATTTTCATGGGTAACTTCAACGTGAGAGTCCACCCTGCCGAATCATGCGACCTGTCTGGCCTTCAATTCACCGGTCTCGGTTCGCGGCGCGGGAAAAATCTCCACCTCAATCCGAGCCGTCACCTCCCGGCTGGCCAGCGCCAGATCATAAGACATCTGCATCTTCATCCAGAAATCCGGCGTGGTGCCGAAGTACCGCGCCAAACGCAGCGCCGTATCCGCTGTAATCCCCCTCCTCTCCCGCACAATCTCCGAGATGCGCGTTACAGGTACGCGCAAGGCAAGGGCCAAAGCATTGGCCGAAAGTCCCAGCGGCAAAAGAAAATCCTCACGCAAAAACTCGCCAGGATGAATGGGCACACCCCTTTGCTGGTGCTTCCGCAAAATACTCATGCGCAATCTCCCTTAGTGGTAATCAACAATTTCCACATCCCAGGCATCTTTACCATCCCAGCGAAAACACACCCGGAACTGATTGTTGATGCGAATACTCCACCAACCCTCCCGCTCGCCTTTCAGCTTCTCCAGCCGGTTGCCGGGAGGCTTCAGCAAATCCTCAATCGCCGAAGCATAATCCACAGCCTGCAATCGCCGTGACGCAACCCGCGCAATCCTCGCCCATCGCTGGCTCGTCCCGGTCAGGAAGACCGCTTCCGTCTCGTCGTCGGCGAAAGATTGAATCATGCTTAACGTTTATCGTAACACGGAAAGCAGTCAATCCAGCCATTTTTTGTCCCGTTCCCAATTGCAACCCTCATAAAAATCCAAAATCCGCTCCCCAAATAACCCAATTTTGCGCCAAAAACCTCTACTTCGAAGTAGAGGTTTTTTGCGCGTTTTTCAACCCTTTTTTACGGTTGTACACATACACTTGTGCATCCATCATCTTCTTCACTCACGGATTAAGCCAGACATATTGCTTCCTGCAAGCCTGTTGCCGGAATTGCCGTGGATTCCTCGGCAAAGACTCAGAGTTGTAAGGGCATGGCGGTCAGTCGGGAACGCCGGCCTTCTTTGCTGCGGATTTTACTGGCGGCTTGGCGGTGCCGGCCTTGGGGATGGCGTCCAGATCTGCCTTGCCTTCAGCCAACTGCATGAGGAACTCCTGGGCAGAGAAGGGCTTCAACTCCTTGAGTAGCTTGCCGGCGCGGAGGTAGCTCCCATCGGGCTGCTGCACGCGGGCCTTGAGGGTGTCGGCCAGATAGGCGGGCAAGATCTCGTCGTGGATGCGGGCGATGGCCACCGGATCGCGGACAGGGAAGGCCACCTCGCAGCGCTCAAAGAGGTTGCGCGGCATCCAGTCGGCCGAGCCGAGATAGATCTCGTCGTTGCCTCCATTGGCGAAGTGGAAGATGCGCGAGTGCTCCAGGAAGCGGCCCACAATGGAGCGGACACGGATTCTTTCCGAGAGTCCCTTGACGCCGGGGCGCAGGATGCTGAGCCCGCGGACGATCAGGTCGATTTCGACGCCGGCTTGCGAGGCCGCATAAAGCGCCTCGATGACCGAGGGTTCTAGCAGGGCGTTCATCTTGGCGACGATGTGGGCAGGGCGTCCAGCCTGGGCGTGCTCACTCTCGCGGCGGATGAGGCCAAGGAAGCTCTCGGCCATGGTCAGGGGGGCCACCAGCAAGGGGCGGTAGTCGTCGATCTCCGCGTGGGCGGTCAGGTAATTGAAGACCATGTGGACCCGCTCGGTGAACTGCGGATCGCTGGTCAGCAGGCTCAGGTCGGTGTAAAAGCGGGCGGTATCGGGGTTGTAATTGCCGGTGCCCAGGTGGCAGTAGCGGCGGGTTACGCCGTCCTCGTCGCGGCGCACCAGCAAGGCCAGCTTGCAATGGGTCTTGAGCCCGACGACGCCGTGGAAGACCTGCACGCCGGCATCTTCCATCGAGCGCGCCCAGCGGATATTCGAGGCCTCGTCAAAACGGGCCATCAGCTCCACGACCAGCGTAGCCTCCTTGTTGGCCGCAGCCTCGATCAGCGCCGCGAAGACCGGAGAATCCTCGCTGGTGCGATAGAGGGTCTGCTTCATGCTGACCACGGCGGGGTCCTCGGCGCCCTGCTGAATGAAATCCACCACCGGGTCATAGGAGTCGTAAGGGTGGTGGAGCAGAACGTCGTGGCTGCGCAACTCGTCGAAGATGTTGACGGACTTGCGGCTCAGTTTTAATGGCTTGGGGGTAAAGTGGGGAAACTTGAGATCAGGACGCTGCACGTCGGAATAAAGGAAAAACAGCCGTGAGAGGTTCACCGGGCCGTTGTCGTGGAAGACCTGATCCTGGTCCAGCTCGAAGTTGACCCTGAGTCGCTCGACGATCTCCTCGTCGGCGCCGGTCTCGATCTCCAGGCGGACGGCGTCGCCTTTGCGGCGGTTGTGGAGCTCGACGCGGATGGTCTCCAGAAGGGAGCGGGCTTCCTCCTCCTCGAAGTAGAGGTTGGAGTTGCGGGTGACGCGAAAGGCGGCGCGGGAGAGCACCTCGTAGCCGCGGTACATGCCGGCCAGGTTCTGCGCGATCAGGTCCTGAAGCAGCAGGTAATCGTATGCGCCCTCTGCCGAGGGCAGGCGGACGAAGCGGGGCAGGGCGCGGGGCACGGTGACCACGCCCAGCACTTGCGGTCCGGAGCTTTTGCGCTTGCGCCGGAGCAACAGCGCCAGGCAGAGAGCCTTGTTGAGGACGCGGGGAAAGGGGTGG
>Ga0326727_10024114_pt1 | contig 11534 bp, 5 predicted proteins | sample MB2enrmetagenome_FD_207643 | JGI IMG/M metagenome (GOLD analysis project Ga0326727, IMG submission 207643) | Lab enriched peat soil microbial communities from McLean, Ithaca, NY, United States - MB29MY | ecosystem: Environmental > Terrestrial > Soil > Wetlands > Peat | place: USA: New York... | reverse complement strand
GATGGAGCCAACTTGGGCGATCTCGTCGGACTTGGTGACCTTGCGGCTGTTCTTGACGAGGTCGGCGACCACCGCCTCCACCGCCAGGTCGACGCCGCGCTTGAGGTCCATCGGATTGGCGCCGGCGGCCACCGCCTTCGCCCCTTCCTTGACCATCGCCTGGGCGAGCAGGGTGGCGGTGGTGGTGCCGTCGCCGGCGGTGTCGCTGGTCTTGGAGGCGACCTCGCGCACCATCTGCGCGCCCATGTTCTCGAACCTGTCGGAAAGCTCGATCTCCTTGGCGACGGTGACGCCGTCCTTGGTGATGCGCGGCGCGCCGTAGCTCTTGTCGATGACGACGTTGCGCCCTTTCGGGCCGAGGGTGACGCGCACGGCGTTAGCCAGCACGTCGATCCCGTGGATCATCTTCTCCCGCGCTTCCTGCGAGAATTTCACTTCCTTAGCGGACATGCTCCGTCACTCCGTAAGACATGAGAAGTCGCCGGCCTTGGCGCCGGCCTCTTGGGATCAGGCGCGCTTGCGCGACCCCTTGGCCGCGCCCTCGATGACGCCCATGACGTCGCTCTCCTTCATGATGAGGAGCTCCTCGCCTTCGAGCTTGATCTCGGTCCCCGACCATTTGCCGAACAGGATGCGGTCGCCGACCTTGAGGTCGATCGGAATCAGCTTGCCGTTGTCGTCGCGCCCGCCCGGGCCGACGGCGATGATCTCGCCCTCCTGCGGCTTCTCCTTGGCGGTGTCGGGGATGATGATCCCGCCCTTGGTCTTCTCCTCCGCGTCGATGCGCTTGACGACCACGCGATCGTGCAGCGGACGAAATTTCATGAATCCCTCCTCCTGAACTTCGGCGGCCTTGCCCCGCCATCTGGCGAATTCGGCGCCGGCGCCGAACGGCCGGCGGCATTCATCAAGTGGGAGGCGCCATTTGCGCCTTCAAGGGGGAGGCGAGAGAAAAATCAGCACTCGGCCATGGCGAGTGCCAACGGATTGAACCTACTGGAAAATAGCGCGTTCAAGCGGTGGCGCGGCGCGGCGGGGCCGGGGCGCCGGGTCGGCGTGGCGGGCCGCCCGCGAGCCTTCGCCGAGGCGCCGGGCGGCTCCCTGCGGCGGAATGCCGCAAGCAAAGCCGGGCGTCTCGGCGAGAACGGCAACGCCACCGACATCGTTCTGCTCGCCGCTTGTTTCAACGCGTTTGCATTCGACTACGTGGCGCGTTCGAAGTCGCAGGGCCAGCGTCTCAATTGGTTCATCGTCGAACAGCTCCCCGTCGTCCCGCCCGCCGCCTACTCCCGCCCCTTCGGCCCCAAGACCGCCGCCGACATCGTCAAGGACCACGTGCTGCGCCTGACCTACGCCGCCAAAGGCATATGCGGCCGTTCGCGCGCGACATGGGCTACGACGGCGAGCCGTTCGGCTGGGAGGAGGCCGAGCGGCGGCATTTGCGCGCGCGGCTCGACGCGCTCTATTTCCATCTCTGTGGAATCACGGACGAAGCGGACATCCGCTACATCCTCTCGACCTTCCCGATCGTCGAGCGCAAGGACCGCGCCGCGTTCGAGGGCGTCTACCTCACCGCCGAGCTCATCATCTGGTATTTCCGCGCCCTGGCGGCCGGCGATCCTCGCTCGCAAGCGCCGGAGACGGCGCTGATCCGCGCCGCCCGCCGCGCCTGACGGCTAACCCTTGTGGCGCTTGGCCGGGTGCAGCGCGGCCTCGAGGATGTTGGGGCTGGCGCCGATCACCAGCTGCGAGGAGCCGACGATCAGCGGGTCGGGGCCGACCACCACCCGATGGTCCTTGCTGTCGTAGGGCAGCGACGACAAGAAGTGCAGCATGCAGTTGAGCCGCGCGCGCTTCTTGTCGTTCGACTTGATGATCGTCCACGGCGCGTCGGCGGTGTCGGTGTTGAAGAACATCGCCTCCTTGGCCTCGGTGTACTCGTCCCACTTGTCGAGCGAGGCGCGGTCGATCGGCGACAGCTTCCATTGCTTCAAGGGGTCGTTCTCGCGCGAGCGGAAGCGGCGCTTCTGCTCGTCGCGCGTCACCGAGAACCAGTACTTGTAGAGCCTGACCCCGCAGCGGACGAACATGCGCTCGAGGTCGGGGCACTGGCGCATGAACTCGAGGTATTCGTTGGGCGTGCAGAAGCCCATGACGCGCTCGACGCCGGCGCGGTTGTACCAGGAGCGGTCGAAGAAGACGATCTCGCCCGCCGCCGGCAGGTGCTCGATGTAGCGCTGGAAGTACCATTGCGTGCGCTCGCGCTCGTTGGGCTTCTCCAGCGCGACGATGCGCGCCCCGCGCGGGTTCAAATGCTCCATGAAGCGCTTGATGGTGCCGCCCTTGCCCGCCGCGTCGCGCCCTTCGAACAGCACGACGATCCTCTCGCCCGTCTGCTTGACCCAGTTCTGCGCCTTGAGCAGCTCGGTCTGCAGCGGCAGCAGCCGCTCGAGATAGGCCTTCTCCCCCACCTTCGACTTGTAGGGATAGTCGCCGGTCTCGAAGGCGTGGCGGATGGCGTCGGGGTCGCGGCGCGAAATCGTCTCGACCCGCATCGACCTGGCGGCCTTCTCGCCGACGAACAGCGGCGTGGCTTGGAGCCTCGGCAGGCTCGGCGAGGGGGCGACCGGCGCCGGCGCCTCGTCGCGCGGCGCTTCGTCGCGCGGCGCTTCGTCGTCAACCGTCGTCGCGCCCTCCAGGAGCGCCTTTTGCCTCTCGGTGTCCTCGATCGCCATGAAGCCTCTCCCGCCGCTCGGCTGCGGCCGGCCCGGAGCGGGCCGGCCGGCGGTCGCCAAATCTTGCGTTAGCGCCAATTGGTTCCGTGATCCAGCTTTAGCGTCAATTCCCGAACAATTGGGAAACGCGGCGCATCGGCCTTCGCCTTCGGGCCGGGCGGCGGCGCGTCCGCCCCGCGCCCTTCGATCGGCGCGAAATTCGCCGCCGGGAGGCTTGCCAGCCATCGCCCCTCGGTTATTCTCGCGTCATGGCCCACGACGTCTTCCTCAGCTATTCGTCGCAAGACAAGGCGGCCGCCGACGCCGCCTGCAACGTCCTCGAACGCAAGGGCGTCCGCGTCTGGATGGCGCCGCGCGACATCCTGCCCGGCGTCGGCTGGGCGCAGTCGATCATCGGCGCGATCAACAACGCGCGGATCATGGTGTTGGTCTATTCCAGCAGCGCCAACGCCTCCCACCAGATCGAGCGCGAGGTCGAGCGCGCCATCAACAAGGGCATTCCGGTCATGCCCTTCCGCGTCGAGGACGTGCAACCGAACGCGACGCTCGAATACTTCATCAGCGAGACGCATTGGCTCGACGCCTTCACGCCGCCATTGGAGAAGCACCTCGAGCGGCTGGCGGACGCGGTCAAGCGGCTGCTCGCCTCGCAGTTCGTGCAGCCGGGCGGCGCGCCCGCGGGCGCGGGCGAGGCGCGAAAGGCCGAGACGTCTGAGACGTCCGAGACGACCGAGGCGGCCCCGGCCGACGCGGCCGAAGCGCCGCCGCCCGTCGCCCGCCTCACGGCGCCGGAAGGCGAGGCGAAGCCGGCCAAGCCGGAGGCCCCGCCGGCCGACAAGGCGGCCGAGGCGAGCGAAACGCCGCCGCCCCGCAAGGAAGATCTGCGGCCGCGCAAGGAAGAAGAAAAGGACGACTCGAGAAAGAAGGAGCGGAAGCTCGAGCCGATCGACCGCAGGCTGGTCCTCATTCTCGCCGGAGGCGCGGCCCTCGTGGCCGTCGCGGGCGTCGGATACGCGTTCAAGGACACGCTGTTTCCGCCCGCGAGCGTGGTCGCGGCGCAGGAGGAGCAGAAGGGCGACGCCTACCGCCTCGGCCGCGGCGTCGCCAAGGACTACGCGCAGGCGGCGAGCTGGTACCAGAAGGCCGCCGACCTGGGCGACGCCGGCGCGCAGACGAACCTCGGCGACCTCTATCGCGAGGGCCAGGGCGTCGCGCAGGATTACGCGCAGGCGCTGACCTGGTACAGCAAGGCCGCCGACCAGGGCTACGCCCCGGCTGAGACGAGCCTCGGCGACCTCTATCGCGATGGCCGCGGCGTCGCGCAGGACTATTCGCAGGCGTTGATCTGGTACCGCAAGGCCGCCGACCAGGGCGCCGCCGCCGCTCAGACCAGCCTCGGCGACCTCTACCGCGACGGCCGCGGCGTCGCGCAGGACTATTCGCAGGCGCTGATCTGGTATCGCAAGGCCGCCGACCAGGGCTACCCGCCCGCTGAGACCGACGTCGGCGATCTCTACGCCGACGGCAAGGGCGTCGCGCAGGACTACATCGAGGCGATGACCTGGCGGCGGAAGGCGGCCGACCAGGGCTTCGCGCCGGCGCAGAGCCGGCTCGCCGACCTGTACCGCGACGGCCACGGCGTGGCGCAGGACTTCGCGCAGGCCGCGGCGTGGTACCGCAAGGCGGCCGATCAGGGTTACGCGCCCGCGGAGAGCAGTCTCGGCGCCCTCTACGCCAGCGGCCGCGGCGTCGCGCAGGATTACGCGCAGGCGTTGAGCTGGTATCGCAAGGCCGCCGATCAGGGTTACGCGGCGGCGAACGCGGAACTCGGCGATCTCTATCGCGACGGCCACGGCGTGGCGAAGGATTACGCGCAGGCGATGGCGTCGTATCGCAAGGCCGCCGATCAGGGCGACCCGGCGGGGGAGACCGGCGTCGGCGATCTTTACGCCAACGGCCGCGGCGTGGCGCAAGACTACGCGCAGGCGTTGACTTGGTATCGCAAGGCCGCCGATCAGGGCTACGCGGAGGCGCAAGCCAAACTTGGCGACCTCTACGCCGACGGCCACGGCGTCGCGCGGGACTACACGCAGGCCGTGAGCTGGTATCGCAAGGCCGCCGACCAGGGTCAGGCGAGCGCGCAAGACCAGCTCGGCGATCTCTATTTCTACGGCCACGGCGTCGCCCAGGACTACGAGCAGGCTCTGAGTTGGCACCGCAAGGCCGCCGACCAGGGTTACGCCGCCGCGGAGACTAAGGTCGGCGTCGCCTACGCCGTCGGCCGCGGCGTGGCGCAGGACTACGCGCAGGCGATGGCCTGGTACCGCAAGGCCGCCGACCAGGGGGACATGAACGCGCAAGACGAGCTCGGCGATCTCTATTTCTATGGCCGCGGCGTGGCGCAGGACTACGCGCAGGCGATGGCCTGGTACCGCAAGTCCGCCGACCAGGGCTACGCGAGAGCGCAGAACGACGTCGGCTACTGTTACAACATGGGCCTCGGCGTGGCGCAGGACTACGCGCAGGCGTTGGCGTGGTACCGCAAGGCCGCCGACCAGGGCTACGCGGCCGCGCAGGACAACATCGGCACTCTCTACGCCGCCGGCCACGGCGTGGCGCAGGACTACGCGCAGGCGCTGGCGTGGCGCCGCAAGGCCGCCGACCAGGGTTACGCGCCCGCCGAGGCCAACCTTGGCGATCTCTACGCCGAAGGCCACGGCGTGGCGCAGGACTACGCGCAGGCGATGGCGTGGTACCGCAAGGCCGCCGACCAGGGGAACGCGAGGGCGCAAGACGAGATCGGCGATCTCTATTTCTACGGCCACGGCGTGCCGCGAGACTACGCGCAGGCGTTGACTTGGTACCGCAAGTCGGCCGACCAGGGTTACGCGAGAGCGCAGAACGACGTTGGCTACTGTTACGACGTGGGCTACGGCGTGGCGCAGGACTACGCGCAGGCGTTGACTTGGTACCGCAAGGCCGCCGACCAGGGTTACGTCGGCGCGGAGACGAACGTCGGCGTCTTCTACGCCAACGGCCGCGGCGTGGCGCAGGACTATGCGCAGGCGATGGCGTGGTTCGGCAAGGCCGCCGACCAGGGGAACCTGAGAGCGCAAGACGAGATCGGCGATCTCTATTTCTACGGCCACGGCGTGACGCAGGACTACGCGCAGGCGTTGACTTGGTACCGCAAGTCGGCCGACCAGGGTTACGCGAGAGCGCAGAACGACGTCGGCTACAGTTACGACATGGGCTACGGCGTGGCGCAGGACCACGCGCAGGCGATGACTTGGTACCGCAAGGCCGCCGACCAAGGTTACGCCGCCGCGCAGAACAACATCGGCTTTATGTACGCCAACGGCCGCGGCGTGGCGCAGGACTACGCGCAGGCGATGGCGTGGTATCGCAAGGCCGCCGATCAGGGGTACCCGGCCGCCGAGTCCAACATCGGCGACCTCTACGCCAAGGGCCAGGGCGTGGCGCAGGACTATGCGCAAGCGCTGACGTGGTACCGCAAGGCCGCCGATCAGGGCAACGCGATCGCCCAGTACGAGCTAGGCCGGCTCTACGAGCGCGGCCAGGGCGTCGCCCAGGACTACGCGCAGGCCGCGGCGTGGTACCGCAAGGCGGCCGACCAGGGCATTACGTCGGCCGAGGCCGCCCTCGGCGATCTCTATCGCAACGGGCGCGGCGTCGCGCGCGACTACACGCAGGCGGCGACGCTTTATCGGCAGGCGGCCGACCGGGGCGACGCGCGCGGCGAGGCGGGCCTCGGCGCCCTCTATCAGGCGGGCCTCGGCGTCGCCCAGGATTACGCGCAAGCGATGGAGTGGTATCGCAAGGCCGCCGATCAGGGCGACGCGAACGGGCAGAACGGCCTCGGCGAACTTTACGCCAACGGCTTCGGCGTCGCGCGCGACGACGCCGAAGCGGTAAGCTGGTACCGCAAGGCGGTCGACCAGGGCCTGGCGGCGGCTCAGAGGAACCTCGGCGACGCTTACCGCTACGGCCATGGCGTTGGGCAGGACTACGTCCAGGCGGCGGCGTGGTACCGCAAGGCCGCGGATCAGGGCGACGCGAGCGCGCAGACGAAGCTCGGCGTGCTCTACCTGGACGGGCAGGGCGTGCCGAAGGACGCCGCCCAGGCGCTGACGTGGTTCCGCAAGGCGGCCGACCAGGGCGACGCCGCCGCGCAGGACGACATCGGCTTTCTCTACGCCACCGGCCAGGGAGTCGCGCAGAACTTCGCCCAGTCGATGGTGTGGTATCGCAAGGCCGCCGACCAGGGCAACGCGCTCGCCGCGCGCGACATCGGCGATCTCTACGCCAAGGGCCAGGGCGCGCCGCAGGATTACGCGCAAGCGCTGAGCTGGTACCGCAAGGCGGCCGAGGCGGGCGACGCGGTCGCTGAGTTCAATGTCGGCTACTACTACGAGAAGGGAAACGGCGTCGCGCAGGACTACGCCGAGGCCGCCAACTGGTACCGCAAGGCGGCCGAGCAAGGCGACGCCGCCGCGCAGGACGACCTCGGCATGCTCTACCTGAACGGGACCGGCTTGACGCAGGACTACGTCGCGGCGATGAACTGGTTCGCCAAAGCCGCCGATCAGGGCAGCGCCGCCGCGCAGGACAACATCGGCTATCTCTACGCCAACGGCTACGGCGTCGCTCCGGACTTCGCCCAAGCGATGATCTGGTACCGCAAGGCCGCCGACCAGAACAATGCGGTCGCGCAAGCCGACGTCGGCGATCTCTACCGCGACGGCCAGGGCGTGGCGCAGAACTACGCCGAGGCGCTGAGCTGGTATCGCAAGGCCGCCGACCAAGGCAACGCCTACGCGCAATACAACGTTGGCCTGATCTACGAGCGCGGCGAGGGCGTCGCGGCGAACCTCGCCGAGGCGCTGGTCTGGTACCGCAAAGCGGCCGCCCAGGGCGAGGCGGAAGCGGTCGCGGCGGTGAAGCGGTTGTCGCCCAGCTCGGTCGTCGCTCCGAGCCCCCAGGCGAACTCTCCCGGCGGCGTCCGGGCCGGCTCTCCGGGCGCCTCCAGCACGGGCAAATGAGGCGGCGCCGACGCGTCGCAGGCGCCGCGCGCCCTTCCCCCCGCTGCGATTCTCGTCTACTAGGGCCGGCGCTGGGGCGGGCGGCCCGTCGCCGACATCGCGAGCGGCGAGCGATCGCGGCAGCCTGCGGCGCAGCTTTGTCGCGCGCGCCGCGTCAAGACGGCCGCGCGCCGGCGCGCGGGCCGTGAGGAATTGATGCCGAAACGGAACGACATTTCCACCATCCTGATCATCGGCGCAGGGCCGATCATCATCGGGCAGGCGTGCGAATTCGACTACGCGGGGACCCAGGCGTGCAAGACGCTGCGCGCCGAGGGTTACCGCATCGTCCTGGTCAACTCCAATCCCGCCACCATCATGACCGATCCGGAGATGGCGGACCGCACCTACGTCGAGCCGATCACGCCGGAGATCGTCGCCAAGATCATCGCCAAGGAGCGCTACGCGGCGCCCGGCGGCTTCGCGCTCTTGCCCACCATGGGCGGCCAGACCGCGCTCAACTGCGCGCTGTCGCTGAGAAAGATGGGCGTGCTCGAACGCTACGAGGTCGAGATGATCGGCGCCGCCGCCGCGGCGATCGACAAGGCCGAGGACCGCGAGCTGTTCCGCAAGGCGATGACCCGCATCGGCCTCAAGACGCCGCGCTCGCACCACGTCAAGACGCTGCCGAAGGCGCTCGCCGCGCTCGAGGACATCGGGCTGCCGGCGATCATCCGCCCGAGCTTCACCCTCGGCGGCACCGGCGGCGGCGTCGCCTACAACAAGAGCGAGTTCATCGAGATCGTCGAACGCGGCGTCGACGCCTCGCCGACCAGCGAAGTGCTGATCGAGGAGAGCGTGCTCGGCTGGAAGGAGTTCGAGATGGAGGTGGTCCGCGACAAGGCGGACAACTGCATCATCGTCTGCTCGATCGAGAACGTCGATCCGATGGGCGTGCACACCGGCGACTCGATCACCGTCGCCCCGGCGCTGACCCTCACCGACAAGGAGTATCAGATCATGCGCGACGCCGCGATCGCGGTGCTGCGCGAGATCGGCGTCGAGACCGGCGGTTCTAACGTGCAGTTCGCCATCCACCCCGACGACGGCCGGATGGTGGTGATCGAGATGAACCCGCGCGTGTCGCGCTCCTCGGCGCTCGCCTCCAAGGCGACCGGCTTTCCCATCGCCAAGGTCGCGGCCAAGCTGGCGGTCGGCTACACCCTCGACGAGATCGCCAACGACATCACTGGCGGCGCGACGCCCGCTTCGTTCGAGCCCACGATCGACTACATCGTCACCAAGATCCCACGCTTCGCCTTCGAGAAATTCCCCGGCGCCGAGCCGGTGCTGACCACCTCGATGAAGTCGGTCGGCGAGGCGATGGCGATCGGCCGCACCTTCGCCGAATCGCTGCAGAAGGCGCTGCGCTCGCTCGAGACCGGGCTAACCGGGCTCGACGAGATCGAGATCGAGGGGCTCGGCAAGGGCGACGACGAGAACGCGCTGCGCGCGGCGATCGGCAAGCCGACGCCCGACCGGCTGCTGAAGGTGGCGCAGGCGATGCGCCTCGGCATGGACGTGGAGGAAATCCACGAGGTCACCCGCATCGATCCGTGGTTCCTCGAGCGCGTCGCCGAGATCGTCGCGCTGGAGAATAAGGTCAGGCGCTACGGCCTGCCCGCCGACGCCGGCAATCTGCGGGCGCTCAAGGCGGCGGGGTTCTCCGACGCGCGGCTCGCCGCGCTGACGGGCGTCGGCGAAGCCGACGTCGCCAAAGCGCGCGCCGGGCTCGGCGTCGTCCCGGCGTACAAGCGCATCGACACCTGCGCGGCGGAGTTCGCCTCGCCGACCGCCTACATGTATTCGACCTACGAAGCGCCCTTCGCCGGCGCGCTCGCCTGCGAGGCTGAGCCGAGCGAGCGCGACAAGGTGGTCATCCTCGGCGGCGGCCCCAACCGCATCGGCCAGGGCATCGAGTTCGACTATTGCTGCTGCCACGCCTCCTTCGCGCTGAGAGAAGCGGGCTACGAAACCATCATGATCAACTGCAATCCGGAGACCGTGTCGACCGACTACGACACTTCGGATCGGCTGTATTTCGAGCCGCTGACCGCGGAGGACGTGCTCGCCATTCTCGCCAAGGAGCGCGAGGCGGGAACGCTCAAGGGGGTGATCGTGCAGTTCGGCGGCCAGACGCCGCTGAAGCTCGCCCATGTCATCGAGCAGTCGGGCGCGCCGATCCTCGGCGCCTCGGTCGACTCGATCGATCTCGCCGAGGACCGCGACCGCTTCAAGCGCCTGCTCGACAAGCTCGGCCTCAAGCAGCCGAAGAACGGCATCGCCTATTCGGTCGAACAGTCGCGCCTGGTCGCCGCCGACCTCGGCCTGCCGCTGGTGGTGCGCCCGTCCTACGTGCTCGGCGGCCGGGCGATGGCGATCATCCGCGACGAATCCGAGTTTGACGACTATCTGCTCGGCGTGCTGCCGAGCCTAGTGCCGGCCGACGTCAGGGCCCGCTATCCCAACGACAAGACCGGCCAGATCAACACCGTGCTGGGCAAGAACCCGCTGCTGTTCGATCGCTACCTCTCCGACGCGATCGAGATCGACGTCGACGCGTTGAGCGACGGCAAGACCGTGGTCGTCGCCGGGATCATGGAGCACATCGAAGAAGCGGGCATCCACTCCGGCGACAGCGCCTGCTCGCTGCCGCCGCGCTCGCTGAATGCCGCAACCGTCGCCCGTCTCGAGGAGCAGACTCGCAAGCTCGCGCTGGCGCTCGAGGTCGGCGGCCTGATGAACGTGCAATATGCGCTGAAGGACGGTGAAATCTACGTGCTCGAGGTCAACCCGCGCGCCTCGCGCACCGTGCCCTTCGTCGCCAAGGTGATCGGTCGGCCAATCGCCAAGATCGCCAGCCGGGTGATGGCGGGCGAGCCGCTCGCGGCGTTCGACCTGAAGCTCGGCGCGCTCGATCACGTCGGGGTGAAGGAGGCGGTGTTCCCCTTCGCGCGCTTCCCCGGCGTCGACACTGTGCTCGGCCCGGAGATGCGCTCGACCGGCGAGGCGATGGGCCTCGACCGCTCCTTCGAGGTCGCTTTCGCCAAGAGCCAGCTCGGCGCGGGCTCGAACCTGCCGCGCTCGGGCGTGGTGTTCGTCTCGGTGCGCGACGCCGACAAGCCGGGCGTCGTCGCGCCGCTGAAGCTCCTGCGCGCCGTGGGGTTCAAGATCCTCGCAACCGGCGGCACGCAGCGCTATCTCGAAGCGCGCGGCGTGCCCGCCGACAAGATCAACAAAGTCTCGGAAGGTCGCCCCCACGCCGCCGACCTGGTGCGCAACGGCGGCGTGCAGCTGATGTTCAACACTACCGAAGGGGCGACCTCGCTCGCCGACTCGAAGCCGTTGCGTCGCGCCGCCCTCTTGCAAAGAACGCCCTACTACACGACACTTTCTGGCGCGATCGCCGCCGCCGAGGGAATCAAGGCCTATCTGGCGGGCGATCTTGAAGTCCGGGCGTTGCAGGACTATTTCGCGTGATCCGACGCCGCCTCGCGCGTCGGTCGCGGGGCGGGATTTTTTGAGATTCGAATCGGGATGGTCGATGGATAGATTTCCGATCACGGCGGCCGGCCACGCGGCGCTGGAAGCCGAATTCCGGCGGCTCCAGAGGGTTGAGCGCCCGCGCATCGTGCAGGCGATCTCCGACGCGCGCTCTCACGGCGATCTCTCGGAGAACGCCGAGTACCATTCCGCG
>Ga0326727_10024113_pt1 | contig 11534 bp, 12 predicted proteins | sample MB2enrmetagenome_FD_207643 | JGI IMG/M metagenome (GOLD analysis project Ga0326727, IMG submission 207643) | Lab enriched peat soil microbial communities from McLean, Ithaca, NY, United States - MB29MY | ecosystem: Environmental > Terrestrial > Soil > Wetlands > Peat | place: USA: New York... | reverse complement strand
TGTTTGCGTATCGCCGAGAGCACGGCTTCGTCGTCGACGCCGAGGCGTTCGCGCACTAATTCGGCGCCGAGCCGGGCGTGGAGCACGATCGGGTGGGCGCGTTCGAACGCGTCGATGGGCATCGCGCGCCGCTCGCATTCGTCGACCAACCGTTCGGCCGGATAGAGCCGCGCGTAATCGTGGAGCATGCCCGCCAGCCGCGCCTTGCCTGTGTCCTCGCCGTGATGCGCGGCCAGCCGGTCGGCGAGGCGCGCGACGCCGAGCACGTGGGCGTAGCGGTGGCGCGAGCCGAGCTGGGCGTGCACGGCGCTGCAGAGCGCCGCGAAGCTCAGGGTCGTGGTTCCACGTTGAGGTTGCGTTCCAACGCCTCCAAGCGGTTGCGGTAGAGGTCGCCGCGCAGATTGCCCGCCCACATCACCACCGCGTTTTCGCCGTTGTCGCTATAGTACGCGCGCCGCGTCGAGACCGTGGTGAAGCCGTACTTGCGATAGAGCGACTGCGCGACCGTGTTGGACTCGCGCGCTTCGAGCGTTATCCAGGACGCGCCGCGCGCGATCGCTTCGCGCAACAGGTGCACCAGAATGCGTTCGCCGTAGCGCTTGCCGCGCTGGTCGGGATGGACCGCCAGCGTGGTGATGTGCGCGTCTTCCAAGATCACCCAGATGCCGCCGTACGCGACCACCGCTTCGCCGTCGTTGGTGGACGCGCGGCCGACGAAATAGTGTGCGAGCTTGTTGTCGTTGAGTTCGCTCGCGAACGCGCTCGGCGGCCACGAACTCGAAAACGAGAGCGCCTCGATGCGCAGCACGGCGCGAATGTCGCCGTTGGTCATCGGAACGATCTGCAAGCCTTCGGGCCGGTCGGCCAGCCGCGGATCGAGATCGGCCCTCAACGTTCCCCGTAATCGGCCGTCACGGCGTGAGGCGACGGCGCCGGCTCGGACCGCAGCGCCCGGCGCGCGACCGCGAGCGCCGGCGGTGATTCGAGCGGAGGCGAGCAATGCACGATGATTCCGCGTTCGCCGAGGCGCGGAGCGGCGCCCTGCCACGCGCCCGAGCACGCGAGCGTCGCACCCACAGGGAGGGCGCCGGCCAGAGCGTCGGCCACCTCGCTTTCGGCGCCGCAGAACACCGTCAGGGCAGATCCGGCGCGCAGGCGGGCACAGACCCGGCCGGGCCGGCCGGCGACGAACGCGGCGGCCGGATCCCCTGCGCCATCCGGGTCGAGGACGTCGTACGAGTTCACCGGCACCAGCGGCAGTCGCCGCGCCAGCGCGAGCGCTTTGGCGTAGGCCATGGCGATACGCATACCCGTGTATGAGCCCGGTCCCGTCGAAACCGCGACGGCCGTCAACGCGGCGGCCGAGGTGCCGGCCAGAACGTCCTCGACCAGACTCAGGCCGGCTTCGAGGGCCGCGTTCGGGCCGGCCGCGGCGCTCCGCGCGAAGGCCGGCTCGTCGCGATCGACCAGCGCCACCGAAAATGGTCCGAGCGCCCCATCGAGAGCGAGCAGCAACCTCATCCGGGGCGCACGATTTCGATCCGGCGGGGCGCGTCGCCGGAGCCGGCGATGGCCACGCGCAGCGCCCCGGCGGGCAGCAAGCCCGGCAGGCGCTCGGGCCACTCGACGAATGCGATCGCGTCGGCCGAAAGGGCGTCGTACAGTCCGATTTCGGCCGCTTCGGCCGGATCGTCGAGCCGGTAGAGGTCGAGATGTTCGATGCGCGGGCTCCCGGCGTAGGTGTGGCGGAAGGTGAACGTCGGGCTGGTCGCCTCGTCGGAGCCGTGGAGCCGGAGCACCGCCGCGCGGACGAAGGTCGTCTTGCCCGCGCCGAGGTCGCCCGAGAGCGCCACCGCGTCGCCGGGACGCAACGTCGCGGCGAAATCGCCCGCAAAGCGTTCGAATTCGGCGAGCGAGCGCGCCTCGAAGCGCCGGAGGCTCATTTGGAAGAACCCACGCTCGTTTTAGCGAAAGGCGCGGTGATGTCGTGGAGAACGAACGACGTATTGGTCGGCGTCATCACCGGCGTGTTCGCGGCGGTGGTTGCGTCGGCATTCGAGGCGTTCTTCATCGCCGAGCGCGTGTTGACGATCGGCGCCCACGGCGGAGGTCTCGGCAGCAAGATCCTCTTCATCGCGATCGTCGGCGGTGTGGTGGGCGGCCTCGTCGGGTTCTTCCTCGGAGCTCTCCTCAAGCCGCGTTCCAACGCGCAATAGAACACCCAAGCCGCGGCCTCCCCGAGGCGGGACCCGCGCCCGTGCCTGAAAGTCTGCATTGAACAACGATCGCATCTCCCAAATCAACGTCGAAGACGAAATGCGGGAGTCGTACCTCTCGTATGCGATGTCGGTCATCGCCTCGCGCGCGTTGCCCGACGTGCGCGACGGCTTGAAGCCCGTCCAGCGCCGCATTTTGTATGCGATGTCGGAGATGAACCTGACGCCCGACAAGCAGCACCGCAAGTGCGCCGGCGTCATCGGCGAGGTCCTCAAGAACTATCACCCGCACGGCGACTCCTCGGTCTACGACGCGCTGGTGCGCATGGCGCAGGACTTCACGCTGCGCTATCCCCTGATCGACCCGCACGGCAACTTCGGCTCCATCGACGGCGACCCGCCGGCGGCCTATCGCTACACCGAGGCGCGGCTGGCCAAGATCGCCCTCGAGATGCTGGCCGACATCGACAAGAATACGGTCGACTTCGTCCCCAACTTCGACAATCAGGGCACCGAGCCGACCGTGTTGCCGGCGCGGCTTCCCCAGTTGCTGGTCAACGGCTCGAGCGGCATCGCGGTGGGCATGGCCACCAACATTCCGCCGCACAACGTGGGCGAAGTCTGCGACGCGATCGCCTACTACACCCAGTACGAAATTGAGAACGGCGAGCAGGCCATCGACGAACCCAACGAGGCGCTCGACGACGGCCTCTGCGACATCGTTCAAGGGCCGGACTTTCCGACCGGCGGCTTCATCATGGGTCGCGAGGCGATCCGCCAAGCCTATAAGACGGGCCGCGGCACCGTGGCCATGCGCGGCAAGGCCGAGATCGTCGAAGAGAAGGGCAAGTTCAAGATCGTCATCACGGAAGTGCCCTTCCAGGTGACCACCGCGCGCATCGTCGAGGCGATCGCGTCGGCCTACGAAGAGAAGTCGATTCCCGGCATCTCGCGCCTCGACAACGAGTCGAGCCGCCGCGGCATGCGCATCGTCGTCGAGTTGCAGCGCTCGGCCACGCCCAACGTGGTGCTCAACCAGCTCTACAAGCACACGCCGCTGCAGAGCAGCTTTGGCTTCAATATGCTGGCGCTGGTGCCCGCGCCCTCGTTCGTTCCCGGCGGTCAGCCGACGCTCGAACCCAAGGTGCTGTCGCTGCGGCAGTTCATCGGCCACTACATCAATCACCGCAAGGTGGTCATCCGCCGGCGGACCCAGTACGACCTCGACAAAGCCCGCGACCGCGCCCACATTCTCGAAGGCTTCCGGATCGCGCTCGACCACATCGACGAGGTCATCACGATCATTCGCGAGAGCCCGACCACCGACGTCGCGCGCGAACGCCTGATCGAGCGTTTCGCCTTCACGCTGACGCAAACCAATGCGATCCTCGACATGCGTCTGCGCACGCTCACCGGTCTCGAGCGCCAGAAGATCGAGGACGAATACGGCCAGTTGATCAAACTGATCGCCGAACTCGAGGACATCTTGGCCAACCCGCGCCGCATCGCCGCGTTGGTCGCGAGCGAAGCCGCCGACGTCAAGAAGCGCTTCGCCGACCCGCGCCGCACGGCCATCGTGCCCGCCGAGGGCGAACTCAACATTGAAGACATCATCCCCGACACCGAGGTGGTGGTCACCTCAACCGTCGGGGGCTACGTCAAGCGCGTCTCGGTCGACACGTTCCGCGCGCAGAATCGCGGCGGCCGCGGCGTCATCGGCATCGCCAACTTGAAGAAGGAGGACGTCGTCCGCAACTTCTTCATGGCGACGACGCACCAGCACGTGCTGTTCTTCACCAACAAGGGGCGGGCGTACCGGTTGCGCGCCTACGAGATTCCCGACTCCACGCGTCAGGCGCGCGGCACGGCGCTGGTCAACCTGCTCACGCTGCCGCCGGGCGAAAGCGTGACCGCGGTCTTCCCGATCCGTTCGTTCGAGGGCGAAGCGTATCTGGTGATGATCACCCGGCGCGGCGTCATCAAGAAGACGTTGCTGGCGGAGTTCGGCAACATCCGGCGCAACGGGCTCAACGCCGTCTCGCTCGACGACAACGACGAACTGCTCGCCGTCGACCTCTCCGACGGCACGCGCGACATCATCCTGGCCACGCGCGACGGCATGGCCGTGCACTTCAGCGAGAAGGACGTGCGTCCGATGGGCCGCAACGCCCGCGGCGTCCGCGCGATCACGCTCGCGCCGGGCGACGAAGTCGTGGCGATGGACGTGGAAGAGTCCGACCGCCGCGAAGTCCTGATCGTCACCTCGCAGGCCTTCGGCAAACGCACCAACATCGACGAGTACCGCCACACCTCGCGTGGCGGCAAAGGCGTCAAGGCGTTCGCCAAGGAGAAAGAGATCGGCTCTGTCGTCGACCAGATTCTGGTCAAGCCGGAAGACGAAGTGCTGCTCATCACCTCGGGCAATCAGGTCATCCGCATCCGCGTCTCCGAGATCCGGCGTGCGGGCCGCTCGACCAAGGGCGTGCGCTTGCAGAAGCTCGAGCCGGGCGACGAGGTCATCGCGATCACGAACCTCGGCGTGCAGACCAAGCAGATCGAGGACATCACCGGCGAGCCGCCGGCCGGGGCAACTTAAGCCGGGCCGAGCAGCTCGTCGACGGTGAACGTGATCGCGGGGAACGCTTCGAACCGGACGAGGTCGCGCCCCGCGTACGTTTCCAACTTGTCGTAACCCAAGTCGTGCGGCAGGTGGCGCTTGTCGATCGTGCGGTCCGCGAGGTTGGCGATCCAGTACTCGCGCACGCCGGCTCGCGCGTAGAGCCGGAGCTTCTCACCACGATCGATGGCGAGCGAGGAGCCGGATACTTCGACCACCGCAAACAGTTCGGCTATCGACGGCGCGCCCGACTGGTAGAAGTCGTCGCGCGGCGGAACCACGTAGAGGTCGGGCATCGGCGCCGAATAGCGCGAAAGCGGCAACGAGCACTGCGGAAAGACGATTGCCTTCTCGCCCAGCGCCAGAACGAGCTTCTGCGTCATTCGCGCGATTACGCCCGCGTGATCGGGGCCCGCTTCGACCGCGCGGAAGACGACGCGCCCGTCCAAGAGTTCGTAGCGCTGGTCGGGATCGAAGAATCCGAGTTCCTCCATCTTGAAGAACTCGTCGATCCTGAACGGCCGGCTTGTCGTCGACATCTCCAGGTCACCTCGAGAGCGTACCGGCCGGCTTTTGCCGGCCGGTTGCCGCCCTGCTGTCGTATTATGAAACGGCCGCGCCTTCAAGTTCTTTGAGGAAGTCGTCGTGCTTGAGCGGGTGGGAGAACATCGGATAGTTCTTTTCGACGGCGGCCTGCTGTTCTTCGGGGCTGGTCGCCGCGGTGCAGTCGGTCAACGTAATGACGTTGTAGCCCTTTTCGTAACCGGTGCGCATCGTCGACTCCACGCAGCAGTTGGTCAAGAAACCGCCGAGCGCGATCGTGGTGATGCCGCGGCTGCGCAGGATGAAGTCGAGGTTGGTGCTTTCGAAGCCGCAGAGTCCGCGCTTGCCTTCGATCACGATGTCTTCCGGGCGTGGTTTCAGGACGTCGACGATTTCGGCGCCCCAGGAGCCTTTGCGAAACGACTTGCTATCGACGACGCCCTTGAGGATGCCGTACGGCTCCGGGCTCAACTCGTGGTAGTCGTCGGTAAAGGTGATCGGCGCGTACACGATCGTCGCGCCGAGTTCGCGGGCCTTGGCGACGGTCTCGACGGTGTTGGCCAGCATGTTGGTCTGGTCCATCACCGGCTTCACGGCGCCGTGCAGCGTGCCGCCTTCGCTGGTGAAGTCGTTCTGGTACTCGATCAGGACGAGGGCGGTCTTCTTGGGATCCATCGGTCACCTCTCGGTCGTGCGGGGTAGGGCCGCAAGTCTTCGCGAGAGGGGCCGAGTTGTTCCCTTCGGCTATAGCGGCGGTCCGATGAGTTCGTCGACCTCGAACGTCCGGTCGGGAAAGGCTTCGAACGCGATGGTTTGTCCGTGGCCGAAGAGGATGCGCTCGCCGTAGAGGTCGCCGACGGGATACCGGCAACGCTCGATTCGCCGGCCGGCCACGTCGACGATCCAGTATTCGCGAACGTCGTGCCGGGCATACAGCCGGAGCTTTCGCCCGCGATCCCGGCGCAGCGAACTGGACGAAACCTCAACCAGCGCCAGGATGTCGTCGGGCTGAGGGTTGGCGTGCGCGTAGAAGTCGTCGCGCGGGCGCAAGACCATCAGGTCGGGAGAGGGCGCCGAGTATTTTGAAAGCGTCGCGTTACTTGCGGTCATGACCAGTGCGACCCCGCGCAAACGATCGCGCAGAGCGTAATCGAAGCGCATCGCGCTCGAGTTGTGCTCCGGCCCCGTGGGTGGCATTACGAGGATCTCGCCATCGAGGAGCTCCACCCGGCCGTCCTCTTCGAACATGCCGTGCCGGCCCATCTCGAAGAACTCGTCGACGGTGAAGCGGCGGGGCCCGATTGGATTCTCGATCGACATCTGCATGACACCCCAGGTATGATGGGGCAGCGACGCTGCGCTACCGTTGCTGCGATGTTACCCGACCGTGTCGGTCCACCGCAAGGCGTCGCGCTTCAGTGCTTCCTTGGTGCTTTCGTCGGTACGGCGGTGGGGTCGGGTGCCGGTGCGTCGGATTGCGGGGCGGGTTCGACGTAATCGCCGACCGCCGGCAACGCGCCGCCGGAGACGGTCGAGTACAACACTTGCGCGTAGCGGCCGTTGACTTCGGTGACGGTCAATTCGATCGGGCCCTTGGGCGAGCGATCGGATCCGGCGTAGATGCGCAGTTGGTCGCCGGCTTTTACTTCGTTGCGCAGATCGACCATGGCCAGCGGCGGCGTCACCTGGATGATGCGCGAGACGCGCGGGAAGTAGACCGGATAGCGCGCCAGCGTCGCCGGGACGCTCTTCGACCACGAGATCTCGGGTACGGATTCGAGGTCGCCTTCGGGTTGGTTGCCGGGGTCGCTATCGAGGGGCACGCGACGGTCGTAGACGACTCGGCCGGTCACGCAATTCGTAAAGACTAAGCGCGTCACCGCGCCCACCCGGCCGCCGGCGCTCGGCATGCCCGGCAGCCGCGGCCGGAGTTCGAACGGCGCCGTGACCATGAAGTCGGCGTGGGCGGTGCGGCAGTCGTCGACCGTCGGGGCCGCGTCGCCGGCGAACGCGACGGTGTGGGCGTTGACGTAATCGGTCACCATCTTGGCCCAGAGGCTCGGCGACATCGTGGAGCGCGCCGAGTCGGCCACGGGCGCGTAGACGAGCACCCGGACGGGCGAAACGCGCGCGGCCAGGGGGGCCGTCGCGGCTCCGGCAAGAAGCGCGGCCAGCAACGCAACCCGCAACCGCGCGGGGCTGCGGACTGTCCAGCGTGCTGGAGGTAATGATTCTGCCATGAGTGCTCTCCCCGATGTCTCGCAGGCGACGTTCCAGCGCGACGTGATCTCGAGCGACCAACCGGTGCTGGTCGACTTCTGGGCCGACTGGTGCGGTCCGTGCAAGATGCTCGCCCCGGTCGTTGAGAAAGTCAGCCAGTCCTATGCGGGCCGGATGCGTTTCGTCAAGCTGAACACCGACCTGAACCCGAGCTTGGCCGGTGAGTACCATGTGTCCGGCATCCCCTGTCTCATCCTCTTCAAGGGCGGGCAGGCGGTGGACCGGATCGTCGGTTTCGTCCCCGAGAAGAAGATCACGGAGATGCTCGACAAGCACCTCGCCGCGGCCTAGCGCCGTGGGGCTCCGCGAGCTGCCGGCGATGCACCGGCTGTTGGCGGAGCCGCGGATCGCCGCGTTCGCCCGAACGCTCGGGCCGGACGCGGTGAAGGCGACCGTCGACGACGTGCTCGACGAGATGCGCCGGCACGCCGCTGTAAACGGCGGAGGCGTGCCGAGCGGCGCGGGCTTGGCGCTGGAAATCGCCGCGCGCCTGCGCCGCCTCGAACGCGCCGGGTTGGTCGCAACGATCAACGCGACGGGCGTGCTGCTCCACACGAATCTCGGCCGCGCGCCGCTCGCGCCGGCCGCGCTCGCCGCGATTGCGGACGTCGGCGCCGGTTATTCGAACTTGGAGTTCGACCTCGATGCGGGCGCGCGAGACTCGCGGTACGCTCGCGTCGCGGACTTGCTGCGCCGGGCGACGGGCGCCGACGATGCTTTGGTCGTCAACAATTGCGCGGCCGCGGTGCTGCTGATCCTCGATACGTTCGCGCGCGGTCGCGAAGTGGTCGTGGCGCGCGGCGAACTGATCGAAATCGGCGGCGGCTTTCGTCTGCCCGACGTGCTGGAACGGAGCGGCGCGACGTTGGTCGAAGCCGGCGCGAGTAACAAGGCCTATCTACACGACGTCGAGCGCGCGCTCTCGCCGAACACGGCGCTGCTGTTGCGCAGCCATCTCTCGAACTTTCGCGTCTCAGGGTTCACCGCGAGCATCGCGCCGGCCGAACTGGCCGCGCTCGGGCGCCGCGTGGGAATACCGGTCGTCGAAGACTTGGGTAGCGGAGCGCTCGTCGATCTGGAGCGGTACGGTTTGCCGCACGAGCGCACGGTCGGCGAGGCGGTGCGGGACGGACTCGACCTCGTCGCGTTCTCGGGCGACAAGTTGCTCGGCGGCCCGCAGGCGGGCATCGTCGTCGGCCGGAGCGCCGCGATCGCGCGGCTGCGCGCCAACCCGCTGTTACGCGCGTTGCGCGTCGACAAGGCAACGCTGGCAGCGTTGGCCGCGACGCTGCGCCTTTATTTTGCGCCCGACGCGCCGGCGGGAATTCCGCTCTACGCGATGCTCGGGCAGTCGCTCGACGCGTTGCGCGCGCGGGCCGAGCGCCTCGCCGAACGCACCGGCGCGCGCGTCGTTGCGAGCGAAGCCGTGCCCGGCGGCGGCACGCTCCCGACCGCGACGTTGCCGTCGATCGCGCTGGCCTTCGAACGCCCCGATGCTGAGGACGTCGCGCGACGCCTCCGTTGCGGCGAGCCCGCGGTCGTGGGACGGGTCGCCGACGGCGCGCTCCTGCTCGATCTGCGCACCGTGCCCGCGCAACGCGACGAAGATTTGGCGGCCGCAGTGGCCGCCGCGCTCGCCTAAGCGCGTGCACGTCATCGGCACGGCCGGCCACGTCGATCACGGCAAGTCGTCGCTGGTTCGCGCGCTGACCGGCACCGATCCCGACCGCTGGCTCGAGGAGCGCTTGCGCGGCATGACGCTCGACCTCGGCTTCGCGCACCTGCGCTTCGCCGACGGCGTGGAAGCGGGGATCGTCGACGTGCCGGGCCACGAGCGCTTTCTGCACAACATGCTGGCCGGTGCGGCGGGCATGGAACTGTTGTTGCTCGTCGTCGCGGCCAACGAGGGCGTGCGCCCGCAGACCCTGGAGCATCTGGCGATACTTCGCTACTTGAACGTTCGCGCGACGGTGGTCGCCGTCACCAAGATCGACCTGCTCGACGCGGACGACCGCGACTTCGCGCTCGAAGCGATACGCGAAGAACTTCGCGGAACGCTCGCCGAAGGGGCGCCGCTGTTCGCGGTCTCGACGGTTACTCGCGAAGGGCTCGACGTACTCGAGTCCGCCTTGCGCGATGCGTTGCGCGCCTTGCCGCCGCGTGCGCCGGAGGCGCCGGCCTATCTGCCCATCGATCGCGCCTTCGCTTTGCCCGGCCACGGCACGGTCGTCACCGGAACGTTGATGCAAGGCCGGCTCGGAGCGGGCACGCACTTGCGCGTCTCGCCGCCGGGACGCGAGGTGCGCGTGCGCGGACTCCAAGTGTTCGGCGAAGCGCGCGAGGGCGCAGAGGGCGGGACGCGCGTCGCGCTCAACCTGCCGGGCATCGAGGTGTCCGAACTCGCGCGTGGCGCCGTCCTGGCCGCGCCGGAGTTGGAAGCGCGCGACACGTTCGCGGTCGAGTTCAGGCCATTGCCCCACGCGGTCGCGATGCTGCGGCGGCGTACGCCGGTGCGCGCGTACATCGGTTCCGCCGAAGTGCTGGGCAGGCTCGTCTTCGAGCGCGTCCCCGACGACGCGGAGCCGGTTGCGGCGACGTTGCACCTGCGCGAGCCGGTCGTCGCGGTGCCCGGCGGAGCGTTCGTCGTGCGCCGCCTCTCGCCGAAGGATTTGCTCGGCGGCGGTACGTTGAACGCGCTCGCAACGACGTCCGCGGATTCCGCGAACGGCGTCGATACGTCGCCCGAAACCGAAAGCGTCGCGGCGGCGCTGCGCGGCGCGGGCTCGGCCGGTGCGCCGGCGGAGCGGATCGCCGCGGTCGCGAACGTGCGCGTCGCGCTCGCCGGCGAGATACTGGAAAGTCTCGTGAGCGAAGGCCGCGCGCTGCGCTTGGCCAAACCGGAAGCGTTCGTCGATGCGGAAGTCGCGAACGACGTCTACGCGCGCGTCGAGACGGTGCTGCGCGAGAGCGAAGCCGCGAAGCCGTGGCTGCTCGGGCTCACGCTCGTCGCACTGGCTCGTGCGCTCGCGACGCCCGAGGTTCCGTTGGCTCGGCTGCTCTTTGCGTTTGCCGAAGACGGCCGGCTCGCGCATCGCGGCGGCTACTTCTCCACGCCGGGCTTCGCGCCGCGGCTCAACGCGGCGCAGCGCGCGTTCTTCGACGCCGAACTGGTCGTCGACCCGAAGGCGCCGAACGCTCCCATTCCGTTCGATACGTTGCGCGCGAACCTCAACGCCGCGCGGATCGAAGGGCTCGCGCAGGCGCTCGACATGCTCCTCGCCGGCGGCGCGCTGGTCAAAGTCGGCGACGCGGTCTACCGGCGCTCGCAGATGACCCGCATTCGCGCCGACCTCGAAAACGCGCTGAAGGCGAAAGGCACGCTGACGATGGCCGACTTCCGCGACCTGATCGGGACCTCGCGCAAATACGCGGTTCCGCTGTTGGAATGGTTCGACGCGGCGGGCGTCACGCTGCGCAACGGCGACGTTCGCGTCCTCCGGCAAACGGCGAAGGTCTAGCCGCGGCTAGAGGCGATTCGCTCTCCCGGCGGAAGGTGATCGCGTGTTGACGACCGAGCGCGTCGAATCGGACCTCGGATGCTGGCGGTTGACGAACTATGCGCCGTCGCCGGGCGATCCGCTCCGTGGCGCCGTCGAGCGGATCTGGCACTTCGAGGGTAGGCTCGCACAACGCGCCGAGCGCGTCTTCCCGGACGGCACGCTCGAAATCGTCGTGCAACTGCGCGGCGGCTACCGGCCTATCGGCGACGTTCCGGGCGAGCCATTCCCTCCGTTGTCGATCGGCGGCCAGCGCACGGCGGCGTTGACGATCGAAGGTCCCGGCACGCCCCTGCGCATCATGGGCATTCGCCTGAAGCC
>Ga0326727_10024111_pt1 | contig 11535 bp, 9 predicted proteins | sample MB2enrmetagenome_FD_207643 | JGI IMG/M metagenome (GOLD analysis project Ga0326727, IMG submission 207643) | Lab enriched peat soil microbial communities from McLean, Ithaca, NY, United States - MB29MY | ecosystem: Environmental > Terrestrial > Soil > Wetlands > Peat | place: USA: New York... | reverse complement strand
GATGGGCGGTATCCCGTCATCATGTCCGTCACGCCATACGGCAAGGACAAGCTTCCCGATCGACCGGATTCCTCCGGGCATGGCGCCGATCCGGTTCAGAGTGGCACCGGCATTCCCTCGGAAAGAACCTACGGAAGACTACGGATCAGCGGATCTCGAAATCGCCTTTCAGCCTGATGTCCGCGGACGAGGCTCCCACCTGCGCCTCGTACTTCCCCGGTTCCACCACCCGTTTCATCTCCCGGTTCCAGATCGCCAACAGCGATGGCGCGAGGCTGAAGGAAACCGCGCGCGTTTCGCCGGGCTTCAGATGAACGCGCTCGAATCCGCGCAGCGACTGCTCCCAGTTTGTGGTGGAACTCACGTACTGCCGGATGTAGAGCTGCGGGATTTCGTCGCCTTCGCGCGCGCCCGTGTTGGTCAGGTCGAAGGCGATCGTCAGCAAGCCGTCGAGCACGGTTTGCACTGGCGAGATGCGCAGGTTGGAGTAGCGGAAGGAAGTGTAGCTCATGCCGAATCCGAACGGCCACAACACCCCCGTCACGCTCAGCGGATCGCGGCCGGTCTGCTCCACGTTGGCGCCCGGCTTGGTGGGGAAGTTCAGCTCCAACTGGCCGGTGGTCTTGGGAAAGGTAGCGGTGAGCTTGCCGCCGGGGTTGTATGCGCCGAACAACGCATCCACGATGGCCTCGCCGCCGTACATGCCCGGCAGAAAGGCCTGCACAATGGCCGCGCTCGACCGCTTCGCCTCGTTCAACGCCACCGGGCGGCCGCTGATATCCACCACGATGGTGGGCTTCCCCGCCCCGGTTACGGCGCGGATGAGATCGTCCTGCCGTCCGGAAAGATCGAGGCTGGTCCGCGAGCCGCTCTCGCCCACCGTGCCGCGCAGACCGGGCACGCCGTTGTACTGATCGCCCACCACCACGATGGCGATGTCGGCCTGGCGGGCGTTGGCGGCAGCCTCGTCGAGAAGTTCCCGTTCCCTGGCTGTGGGCGGGTCGTGGAAGATTTCCGTGTCCGGCCACTTCTCGTCGAAGAAATCGGCGCCCTTGGAATACAGCACCCGGATCTTCGCGGCGCAGCGCGCTTCGAGCACCTGGCGCACGGTGGCGGCCGGCATGTCGCCAGGGCCGTAGCGGCCCATCGAGTGGTACGGGTTATCGGCGTTGGGACCGCTGATGGCGATGGTAGAGATCTTCGCCGCATCCAGCGGCAACAGGTCGCGGTCGTTTTTCAGCAGCACCAGGCTCTCGCGGGAAGCCTGCCGGGCGACGGCCAGATGGGCGGCATTCAGCACCACCGCATCCGGCTTGTCCAGCGGGCGGTACGGACGGTCGAACAGGCCCTCGCGCATCTTCACGCGCAGCACCTCGCGCACCCGCGCGTCCAGCACGGCCATCGGCACCGCGCCTTCGCGGACCAGTTCGCGCAGCGGCAGCACATACGAATCGGGCAACTGGAAATTGGTGCGCACGTTCAGCCCGGCGAGGATCGCCTGGCGTACGGCGTCCCTTATGTCGGCGGCCACGTGGTGCTTGCGGTAGAGATACTCCACGGCATCGCTGTCGCTCACCACGTAGCCCTGGAAGCCCATGCGCCCCCTCAGCACGTCGGTCAGAAAATACCGGCTGCCGGTCACGGGGATGCCGTCGTAATCGTTGTAGGAACTCATCACGCCCAGCGGGTTGGCGGCGCGGATCGCGCGTTCGTACGGCCACAGGTGCAGCATCTCCATTTCCCGCGGCGCGATTTGCGGATCGGTGCGGCTGTCGCCCTCGCGCGCGCCCTTATCGTTGGAATACACCGCGAAGTGCTTCATGGTGGAAACCACGCCCTGCGATTGCAGGCCGCGAACCGCTTCCACCGCCAGTTCGGAAACCAGGAACGGATCCTCGCCGTAGCAATCCAGCGCCCGTCCCCAGCGCGGATCGCGTAGCACGTCCATGATGGGAGAGTACACGTTGTCGTAGCCCAAGGCAAACCCCTCGCGGCCCGTGATCTCGCCCTCCTGGCGGACCAGCGCGCGATCCCACGTGGCGCCCATGGCCAGTTGCGTGGGGAACGAAGTGGCATGCCAGTGCTCGACTCCGCGGATGCCCTCGTTGGTGAACTCCGCGGGAACGCCCAGCCTGGTGTCCTCGATGAAGAACCGCTGCACTTCGTTCAGCGCCCAGGTGTGTTTGGATGCCGGCCACACGTACGCCATGCCGGGCGCATCGGGAGTCAGCTTCCAATAGGGGTTGCCGTTCAAGTGCTCGTCGATGTTGGCGACGCCGTCCTTCCACAGGTCCTTGGTGCGCCAGTCCCCGGTGGGCAGATAGTCGCGCAGCACACGGTGGTATCCGTAGAGCGTGGCGCACTCGACGGTCTTCTCGTCCAGGTTCATCTGGCCGATGAGGTCGTCCAGCCGCTTCTCCTCGGGCTGGGTAGGATCTTCGTAGACGTCCTTGCGGCCGTTCTTGTTGAGGTCGATCCAGCCGTCGTGATAGATGTCCTTGCGGGTGACCACGGGCTTGCCCGTCCGCATGCACTCGTCGTACGTGGGCGGGTACAGCAGCGGCGACTGCGGGGCTCGCTGCGCGGCCCGTTCCTGCGCCAGCACCATCGCTCCCGCCAGGCAGACAGCCGCCGGAATCCAATATCGAAGTCTCATGGCTTGCTCCTTTCGGTGGCCCAAACCGCACCGTAGCTCGCGAACCGCGAAAGCCGGGCCATCACGGCGTTCAAGCTCCCTTCGGATAGCACCCCAGCACGCGCAGGAAGTCCGCCAGTTCCTCCAGGTGGCGCAGGGCATTGCGGGCGTTGGGCGTGTCCGCGCGGCCCAGAAGGTCCACGTAGAAAAGGTATTCCCAGGGCTTGCCGCGCAGAGGCCGGGATTCGATCTTGATGAGGTTGATGTCGCGCAACGCGAACGCGCTCAGGGCGCGAAACAGCGAACCGGGAATGTTGCGGACGCTGAAAACCAGGGACGTCTTCCAGGTGGTGTGGGCCGATGGCGGCACGGGGTGGCGCCGCACGTACTCGGGCGTCCGCAGCAGGAAAAAGCGGGTGAAATTCTGGCGGTCGCTTTCGATCGAGCGGCGCAGCACCCGCGCCCCGTAAATCTCCGCGGCCACCGACGAGGCGATGCCGGCCGCGTCCATCAGCCGCTCCTCGGCCAACATCTTGACGCTGCCCGCCGTGTCGTAGAAGGGAGTGCGCTCGATCCGCGGGTTGCGCGCGAAGAAGTCCAGGCACTGGTTTAGCGCCACCGGGTGCGAAAACGCCCGCCGGATCTGCGAGAACTTGACGCCCTTCAGAGCGATCAGGTTGTGGACGATGCGCACGTTGGTCTCCGCCACGATGGGAAACTCGTAGGTGACCAGGTGATCGTAATTCTCGTGGACCGAACCGGCCAGCGTGTTCTCTATGGGCACCACCGCCCCCGAGGCGCGCCCATCCTTGAGGCACAGGAACAGGTCTTCGAACCGGGGGCACGGCAGAACCCGCACTCCCGGGCCCAGCAGTTTGCGCGCGGCCTCCTCGCTGAATGCGCCGCGCTCTCCCTGGAAGGCGATCGGGCCGGAAGCGCGCTTCATTTCGTCCTCCCATCCCAGCGGCGCACGCCCGCGTCGGGGAGCCCGATGAGGTCCAGCGCGCGGTCGATGCTATGGTCCACCAGGTCCATTACGGTTTGCGGATTGTGATAGAAACCGGGAATCGGCGGGGCGACGATGGCGCCCATTTCAGCCAGCAGAGTCATACTTTTCAAATGACCGAGGTGTAAGGGGCTCTCCCTCACCAGCAACACCAGCCGGCGTTTCTCCTTGAGGATGACGTCGGCCGCGCGCACCATCAGGTTGCAACTGATGCCGTGGGCGATGGCGGACATGGTGTGGATGGAACACGGAGCGACCACCATCGAGTCCATCCGGCTGGAACCCGAGGCCAGCCGGCATCCGATGTCCTCGTTCGGGTACCAGAAATCGGCCAACGTCCGGATCTCGGAGGCGGTCTTACCGGTTTCGAGAAACAGGGTCTTCTCGCCGGATCTGGTGAGGACCAGGTGAATTTCGGTATTCGGCCGGGTGCGCAGCCGTTCCAGCAGCCGTACGCCGTAGATGGCTCCGCTGGCCCCGGAAATCCCCACGATCACCTTAACGCTATCCGTCTCCAAGATTCGCCCTCTGTTCCGGAATTGGGCCTCCCGGCCTGTCCCACTCTATCATGGAGCGCCGCGGCGAAAGACGAACGATAGCCGAGCGTTAGCGGGAGCCTTCGTTTTCGACGCGGAGCAGTTCCATCAGCGTCTCCAGGTCGGCGAGGAACAACTGCCGCTCCACCTCGCGCGCAGCCGGCGGAATCAGGAAGTGGTATTGGCGGAAATCCCTGGGCGCACCCGCCGTGCGCAGGTATTCATCCAGGTCGCTTCTCTGGTCCGCCATGGGGTGGGCCAGCCATTCCGAAAACAGCCGGTGATGGCTGCGGCTCAGCGCGCGGTCGCTGTCCTCCGGACCGACCAGCGTATTCAAGACCTCGTGCCGGTAGAGCCCGGAAGCGGAATCGCGGAGCGATGCCAGATACGCTAACCGCCCGAACACCGTGGGAATCTGCGACAAAGCCTTTCGCCACACTTCCACCGTCGGCATCCCGGATGGCGGCGATTTGGCTGTCGGCTCGGCCAGGGACTGATCTCCATCCTGAGCATCGCGATGCCGGTGAGATCACGCCCCGAAGTTCTGTAATGGCACTCTTTCCCCGGAAAGGCGGGCCCAGGCTCGATTCTATACCATCGATAGCACGCTGGGAATCCGCTGTGGTTATTCAAATCATCCGAAGATTGTTAACTACCGTACGTTTACTGCCGGCAATATATTGCATTTCGACCGAAATACGGTTAAGGTTACAAAAAAGAAAACAGGCGCAAATGAATTGGGCCATGGGAATCGCGGTGCTTGCATGCGTGCTCCTGGTGTGCGCGCTGGTTCTGGTCGTCCGCAGACTCGGCTTCCGTTCGCGCGATTTGCCGGTGACCGCCGAATGGATCGAAGAACTCTCCATCGAACGATATCGCCCCATGGCTCGCCTGCTGGATAGCCGCGATCTGGAGTTTCTGCGCGCTCAGCCCGGATTCACGCGCAGCGTCCTGCGCAAGGTCCGGAAGCAACGCTGCAGGATCTTTCGCGGCTATCTGCGGTGTTTGCAGCACGATTTTGGAAGCGTGTGCGCCGCCATCAAGCTGGTAATGTTGCAGTCCGAAGAGGACCGGCTCCAACTGGCAGTGGCGCTGGTGCGGCATCGCCTGATGTTCGCTGCCGGCATGGCCGCGATGTACTGCCGGCTGGCCCTGTTCCGCTGGGGCCTGTGCGGGGTGGACGTCGCCGGCTTGGTGAAGCGCTTCGACCGGATGCGGTCGGAACTCCGCACGCTGGTGCCCGCGGCGGTCTCGACCGGCGCCTGACAGTTTCCCGCCTCCTACAGCCGCTTGATGATGTCTTTCGCTTCCCGCCTGTGCGGGAATTTCTTTTCCGCCTCCCGGAATTCCCTGGTATGCACCCGGCGGCGCGCTCCGGAGTGCTCCACGGGATACTGCAGGTGCAGCATTTCGTGGAACATCACGTAGTCCAGAGCGAGCGCGGGGACGGCCGCCCGGTCGAAAATCCGGCTGATGATGATGGCGTTGTGCGCCGGATCGAAGTGTCCAAGCATGCCCCGCGATACGCCCCGGCTCCATCCCAATTGCGGGCAACCTAACAATCCATTGAAAAATTCGCGATTCAGCCGTTCGAATACTTCCGCCAGGTTATGGACTTCCCCCTGCGGACCCGAAACGAACTTGCGTCCCCGGATCTGCCGCACCAGGTTGGCCTGGCGGCGCACATCGCGGCGATTGAGGTAACTGCGGTAGCGGTAGTTGTACTGCCGCGGTACCGGCTTGCGATACAACTTTCCGAGCAGGATGAACGCCAGCGCCTCGAACACCGGAGCGGGCGCGCCTTCCAGCAGATCCGAGATGCGCACCTCGATCCGCCCGTCATGCAGCCGGACAAAGCTATCGGCGTTGGCGAAGCGGCAGAACTCCACGCGCAGGTCCGGCGTTGGCGTGCGCGGTTTCAATGCGTGAAACACCCGCGCGTAGGTCTGCTCCGGCGTCTCAAAAAACAGCGAGCTTTGCAAACCCTCGATGAGCGGCGGCCCCTCGGCTGGCACCATCCCTACCAGCGTACCCTAATCGTCCGGGCGGGGGCTGAGCGGCCGCGGAGGCAGGCTCCGGCGAAACTCGCCGCCGCCCCAGGCCACAAGCCGCGCCCAAAAGCCGCCGCCGATGCGTTACCCTGAACTCTTAAAGGAACCCAAAACCGTTGCCCAAGGCCAAAATCACAGCGCTGGGGTGCTATGCACCTGCGCACGTGCTCACCAATCAGGACCTCGAGAAGATGGTCGCAACTTCCGACGAGTGGATCATGACGCGCGTCGGCATTCGCGAGCGGCATATTGCCGGCCCGGACGAGGCCACATCGGACATGGCGGCGGCCGCCGCCCGGTGCGCGCTGGTGCAGCGCGGCATCGATGCGTCCGAACTGAACGCCATCATCGTCTGCACCGTGACGCCCGACATGATGTTTCCCTCCACCGCTTGCCTGGTACAGCACGCGCTGGGTGCGAAAGGCGCCTGGGGCTTCGACCTGATTGCCGCCTGCTCCGGTTTCGTCTATGGCCTGGTCACCGGCGCGCACCTGGTGGCGGCCGGCACCCACCGGAAAGTCCTGGTGATCGGCAGCGACACCATGAGCCGGATCATCGACTATACGGACCGCTCGACCTGCGTGCTGTTCGGGGACGGCGCGGGCGCCATGCTGATCGAGCCCACCGCGGACGGCGAGCAAGGACCGGACGGCCCGGGCTTCATCGATTTTATGGGCGAGGTGGACGGAAGCGGCGGCAACGCCCTGAAAATGCCGGCCGGCGGCAGCCGCATGCCGGCCTCCCACGCCACGGTCGATCAGCGCATGCACTTCGTCCACCAGGAAGGCCAGGCGGTGTTCAAGTACGCCTCCCGCAAGATGTATGAAGTCTGCCGCGACCTGCTGGCCCGCAACTCGGTGTCCGTGGACGACGTCGCGGTGATGATCCCGCACCAGGCCAACCTGCGCATCATCAATGCCGCCGCCGAGCGTCTCGGTATTCCGCCGGAAAAGGTAGTCATCAACATCGAGCGCTATGGCAATACCACCGCCGCCACCATTCCCCTGGCCACGCACGACGCCATCGCCGACGGCCGCTTGAAAAAGGGTGGCGTGGCGCTCTTCGCCGCCGTGGGCGCCGGTTATACCGTCGGCGCATCTCTGTGGAGATGGGCATATTAGCCGGCCGCCATCCCCCGGTGCTGCACGGGCAAACCCCTGGGCGCCGGGGTGCCCTTGATTATCTGCCCGCTCAACAGTTCGCCCGTAACCGATGAGACATTGACTCCTCCTTCGCCTTGAATCTCGCCACCTCCTGTGGCTCTGGTGACGCTCCCGAGCCGCTCCTTACCGTCGTCGAGACTCGCCATCCAAAGAAGGCGCCGGAGGCGGAAGCAGGCGTCCCTGCCATGAATCTGCGGCACGCTCGGCCGGTTCCTGAATTGGAGCCACCGTTCCCAAGGTCAGCGGGTTCGTGAGATTCGTGGCCAGCGCACAGAAGTCAGTGTGTTTCGATACATTTGGTGGGGAATGTTCCCGATTGTCACCAGCGCGGAAAGGCCTGACAATTCAGTTTTCTAGACCTGATTTTCCGATGTGGCACCGCATGGCGGGTGATGGCAGCGGCGGACTTCGGCCGGGCTGTGAGCACTGATTGGGTTCGTTCCGGCGGAGGCTCAATTGGGCTTGTGCTACGCGGACGGCATCGGAGTGAAAAGAACCTGAACCAGGTGGTCGATTGGCTCTCTCGATCCGCGCCGAAGACCGAGGATGCGGCGGCGCTGCTGGCGCAGTTTGGCGGGGGCCACTGGTGATCGTGGCGCAGTCCAGGAAGCGTAGATTGAAAATTGGAAAAGGGGACGTTGGGATGATCGCAAGACCAATTTGCTCGTGCTTTGTGTTGCTGACACTTGTCTCGGTGCCGCCGGTCATGGCAAGCACCTCGCCGGCCGATCTAGTGACGGTGACGTCAACGACCGTCAGGGCCACGGCCCGGTCGTTTGTGTTGGCTGACGTCGAACTCAAGAACGTCTCCACTCAGACAGTGACTGCGTATACCGTATCGGTGAAGGTGCGATACTCCGACGGAAAGGAAATGTCGAGAGCAGTCACAACCGATTCGGTATGGGTCTTGTCCCTGGACCGTTTAGGAATCGCAGCCCCCCCTGGTTCCCGATTCGACCCGGGAACCGTTGCGAAGGAATCGGTTTCGTTTCCGCTTGATCCGAACGGGGGTCCCGCCCCGCAAGCCGTCGCTACTGCCTTGGAGATGGTGGCCTTGGCCGACAAGACGGTCTATGGACTTCCCGGAGCGGTGTTGGCGCTTCGGCAATCCCGCAGGTTGGACGCCGAACGGACCGGCGACGTGATCGACACAATGGTCTCACTTCAGAAGGCGGTAGACCCGCGTGGGGAGCTAACCCGGATCATGAATGAAAAGCGGGCCGCGCTGCCGATCGACGAAACGGAAAGACGGACGGGGGAGGCCCGCCTTAGGATGGTAGAATCGGCCATTGGAGCGTTGCTTACGCTGAACAGGAGCCTCGCGGAGGCGCTACCGCTCTACCAGGCGCGGCAGGCCGTTGTACTCGAGCACGCCTCACTCACCCAAGTTGGAAGGGGGAAGTAACAAATGAAGCAAACACTAGTAATCGCGTTCGTCTGTTTGGCGGCCGGCGGCACGTGGAAGCTCAATGCTCAGTCCTGCTGCGTGGCGGTTTGGAACACTAACATTGTCGTATTGGGTGACTACCCGACTGACCCAACTTATAAATGTGGACTTCTCCCGGTATTGTATCCGTCAACTGTCCCGGCGGTGGGCACCATGACCTGCCCGAAAAACAACTGCGGCGGCGTGTGCAAGCCGCAAAGTGTTGTTTACGATCAGAGCGGGCAAGGCAATGGGCTTTGCGAGGCGTATCTGGATCTGGGCGTGTTTTGGGCTGACTGGTACCCGACTTGTGATAGTACCAGCTATCCATGTGAACAGGCATACATCACAGATTGGGCAATAATAACCTCACTTCCAGTTCCGGGGAGCTCGCACGCTTTCGGTCGAATCGACTGTAGTAGCTGTGGATGAATCTTCCCGCTCCAGCCGAGGGGTATCCGGCAAACGGCACAACCTCCCTGCGGGCACGGCTCGGTGGCAAAGGAGACAGCGGTCGCTCAGTGAACGGTCTGTCCGGAGTCGCCGCCTACTTGACCCTCACCCCAATGGGGCGGCCGTGCGGAACGTCGAGCAGCGCCAGGATACCGCCCGTGTCGGCAGCGGCCTCGAACATCTCCTCGTCGTCCACCTCCACGGCGTACGTGCGACGCGGCTCCAGGCCCACCACGAAGACCGCCTGCTCTTCATCGAGGGTCATCTGAAACTTCCGGCTGCCGCTGCCAAAGCACACCAGCGCCTCTTGTAACTCGAGCGGCGGGCCGGCGGTGCGCGGATCGAGCACCGTGGCGCGGCCGTCCCGGAAAACCTGTATCGCGCCGTCGAACGCGCCGAACCACACCGCCGTTTCGTCCCAGCTCGATCGCGCGAATAGCCGCCCGAATTCGGGATTGTAGTAGACCAGCGGCACGTGGTAGTAGCTGAGTCCCGGCTGGTAGGGGTTCGCCCACAGGAATTCGTAGGGGATGCCGAAGCTGCCGCGCATCAGAAACAGGTCGTGCGTCAGCCAGCCCTGCAGCACCTGGCTGGAGGGCGCGTTGGTGTCGTAGCTCACCATGGCCAGTTCGGCGGCGCGCGAGAGCGCCGCCTGGCGAAGGTCCGGATCTCCGGGCTTAGACACGACGCCGATATAGTAATCGTTCTCCGGGGCCGGGTATGGCGCCGGGTAGTAGCTCATCAGGTGCTCGATGGGGAAATCCTTGAAGAACGCCGGGCAGGCTTCCCGCAGATCGACGTTGGTATTGTCGCGCAGGGCGTGCAGCATTTCGTACAGCGCATAGGCGTCGGCGCGGGGCACCACACTGCGGCCGGCGTTGAGCGCCGGAGCCATGCGGCCCAGCCACCAGGAGCGGACCACGCGTTCCAGCTCCCGCTCGGGCGCCTGCGGCACGTGATCGTAGAGCGCCACGGCGGCCAGCACGCGCCCGCGCACGGAGGCGATGCTCTCGCCGGCCGGCGCCGCCGCGATTCCGGCCTGAAGCCGGGCCGCCAGTTCCTTCCGCTGCGCCTCGGTCATCAGGTCCTGGCACCAGTCGAAGACCAAGGCCAGTTGGCGGAGGTCGCGCCCCTCGCCCAGCGCCCAGCGCAGCGCGCGCCGTCCCATGGCTTCGTCGCCGGACACCTGGTAGTAGAGCGCGGCCGCGAAGCCCGGCTCGGGAATGCCGCCATCGCCCGGAGCGGCGGAGCCCGGCATGGAGGTTTCGAACAGGCGCCAGCGCGCCGAGGCCCGCTCGCGTTCGCGGCGCAGCAGCTTGAGCCGGTCGGGCCGCAAGAACAGCCGGGGATGCTCGGTGAAGACGGCCACCGGATCGTCGGAGATCTGCGCCTGGAGAAGGACCGCCGGTGCCAGAGTCAGGAGCGTGAGCTTTGCCCTCATTACCACCGATTGTGTCATAGGGACACAGCCCCTGCCCGCCCGCTCCCCACCGCAAATTCGAATAATGCAGAGGAGGCGCTTGAATCTAAAGCGTTTAGGGATGTTTACACATGGTTCTCCGATTGCTATTTATGAAGTGAATTGGCGAAGTAAGTTTCAGACCCGCCCTCTGCAGCAACACTCAGGCGGGAAGAGCGAGCCGGCAAGACATCGCGCTTGCGGGAGCCGGTGCCGCGGTAGTTTCGGCCGCCCCTCCTCTCTTGGCGGTTGCCGCAGAGGGGTTTTTTGGAAAGCGGTTTCGACGATCTCTCCAGGGGATCCAAGGTAGCGGTAGTTGTCTGGCGTTTCTGGAAGGGAAATTTAGGACGCGGACCTGACCAGGGATGGACGCAAGCAGAGTTTTAGCCGGATAGCCCGACGCCGGATTCCAGCCCAACTTGGGCGAGCCGCATCGGATAAAGAGTCCCAAATGTCTGGGGGCGCTTTCCGATGCGGTTTTTCCGTTTTGGGGCTCAATACGAAAGCGTACCGCTGCGCGGCGTTTCCTCGAGATTGGGCAGGTACAGCGTTTTGCAGTGCTCGCAACGGTAGATCTCGGCATCGGCGCCGAACTTGGCCTTGACTTCCTCGCCGAAGAAATACCACCGCTTCAAATGGCCGGCGCACAGCTTGCCCTTCTCGTCCTTCTCGTTGCAGGCGCGCATGCGGGGGATGCGCCGTTTGACCTTGGTTCCGTCCGTGAGCGTAGCAACCAGTTCGGCGACGGGCGCCGGCTGATCCGGGACGGCGTACTTCGGGTTAGCCATAGAGAATGACGAGTATAG
>Ga0326727_10024109_pt1 | contig 11535 bp, 9 predicted proteins | sample MB2enrmetagenome_FD_207643 | JGI IMG/M metagenome (GOLD analysis project Ga0326727, IMG submission 207643) | Lab enriched peat soil microbial communities from McLean, Ithaca, NY, United States - MB29MY | ecosystem: Environmental > Terrestrial > Soil > Wetlands > Peat | place: USA: New York... | reverse complement strand
CCAATCCGGAGAAGCAGGTGGTTTTTTTCGCGATTGGCTTTGAGACGACCGCTCCGGCCAACGCCATGCTGGCCTGGCGGGCCCGCGCGGAATCCCTGAACAATCTCTCGCTGCTGGTCTCCCACGTGCTCGTCCCGCCTGCACTGGAAGCCATCCTCGAGGCACCCGGCAACCGTGTCCAGGGTTTTCTCGGTCCCGGCCACGTCTGCGCCGTCATGGGCTACCGGGAGTACGACCCCATCAGCACCCGCTACCGCGTTCCGATTGTGATCACCGGCTTTGAACCGCTCGACATCCTGCAAGGCACGCTGATGACGGTCCGGCAACTGGAGTCGGGCCGCGCTATGGTCGAGAACCAATACTCCCGCATACTCGATCGCGAAGGGAACCGGGCCGCACAGCAGCTGATCGGCGCTGTCTTCGAAGCCGGCGACCGCAAGTGGCGCGGTATCGGCACCATTCCCATGAGCGGCTACCATCTGCGCGACGAGTTCTCGCACCATGACGCGGAGAAGCTCTTCGACGTGGCCGCGATTGCGCCGCGCGAGCCCGAGATATGCATCAGCGGCCAGATTCTGCGCGGCCTGAAGAAGCCGCATGATTGCCCGGCCTTTGCAACACTTTGCACACCGCAACGCCCGCTCGGCGCCACCATGGTCTCAGCCGAAGGAGCATGCGCCGCCTACTATACTTATGGTCGTCACCTAGGTCCCCACGGGTCCGATCCGTTGCAACAGGTGATCGGTGAAACGGAAGATATCCATGCCAACCGCTGATGAAACCTCCAGCATTCCAGGGCCGCGCGGCCCGGAGATCGTCGCAGCGCCTGCGCCGTTCGGCTCCTGCCCGCTGCCCATCTTCGACCACCAGCGCATTGTGCTGGGCCATGGCAGCGGGGGCAAGCTGACCGCTGACCTCGTCGAGAAGATATTTTTGCCCGCCTTCCGCAATCCCACGCTCGACAAGATGGACGACCAGGCCGTGCTCAAAATCGGCGACATGCGTCTCGCCTTCACCACGGACTCGTTTGTGGTGACGCCGATCTTTTTTCCCGGCGGGGACATTGGCCGGCTCGCTATCCACGGGACCGTGAACGATCTGGCGATGAGCGGCGCAAGGCCGCTGGTTCTCTCGGCCGCCTTTATCCTCGAAGAAGGACTCGCGATGGACGATCTTCGTCGCGTCGTCGAGTCGATGCGCGCCGCCGCCGCCGAAGTCGGCGTCCAACTCGTCACTGGCGACACCAAGGTTGTCAACCGGGGCAAGGGCGACCAGATCTTCATTACCACCACGGGCATCGGCATCATCGAGAACGATGTCAACATCTCCGCCGACCGAGCCACTCCGGGTGACAAGATCATTCTCAGCGGCACCATCGGCGACCACGGCATGACGATCATGTCGCAGCGGGAAGGCCTCGAATTCGAGGGTGCGATCGAGAGCGACTGTGCTTCGTTGAACGAGCTTGTGGTTACGATGCTCTCCACCTCGACCGAGCGTCGCGATTTCATCCACACCATGCGCGATCCCACCCGCGGCGGCGTCGCAACCACCCTCAATGAGCTGGCCCGGCGCGCCAATGTCGGCATGGTCATTGATCAGCATTCCATCCCCGTACGGGAGTCCGTCAAGGGCGCCTGCGAGGTCCTCGGCCTCGATCCTCTGTATGTCGCCAACGAAGGGAAATTGCTTGCCTTTGTTGTGCCGGAGATGGCGGAAGCCGTGCTCGATCGCATGCGACAGCATCCGCTTGGCCGCGACGCCGCCATCATCGGCGAGGTCGTCGACACTAACCCCGGCATGGTCCTGATGAAGACGGAGATCGGCGGTACGCGTGTACTCGACGTGATGTTCGGCGAGCAGCTTCCCCGCATCTGCTGACGGCTGGGAGCGACGTCATACTGTTGCAGGATGCCCGAACGCCGATGGGGGCTTTTTCGAAAGTAACCGCTGATTATTCGCTGCGCGTTTCCGCTACTACACACCACAGACCTCGACTATCGATCAATTCGGATACGGAGTTGCCATCCATGAACGACCGGTCCTGCTTCTCCCCTGTGGAACCCGCGGTCTGGATCGACGAGAAGCCGGTGGTTCTGCACCAGGATGTGCGTCCTCCGCTCCCCATGCGTCCGAGCCGGATTGCCCGGCGCGACTGTGAATGCAAGCGATTCGGCACAGCCAATGCGTTATGCGTGGTGCAGCCGAAGGGGGTACTGCACTCTATCCGCGCAGCGCCATCTGGTCGGTGACAATCTGCGTCAGGTCCGGCTTCTTCAGTCCATGCTCCTGCTCGTTGAATTTGTCCACCTTGCTGGACCAGTTCATGCTGCAGAACTTCGGCCCGCACATGCTGCAGAATGCCGCCTCCTTGTAGTACTCGTCGGGTAGCGTCTCGTCGTGCATGGAGCGCGCCGTCTCAGGGTCCAGCGAGAGCGCGAACTGCTTGTCCCAGTCGAAGGTGTAACGCGCCTGCGAGATGGCGTCATCGCGGTCGCGTACCCCGGGCCGGTGGCGCGCCACGTCGGCCGCGTGGGCCGCAATCTTGTACGCGATAATCCCATCCTTCACGTCTTTCTCGTTGGGCAGACCCAGGTGCTCCTTGGGCGTTACGTAGCACAGCATCGCCGCGCCGTGCCATCCAATCATCGCCGCGCCAATCGCCGAGGTGATGTGGTCGTAGCCGGGCGCAATGTCGGTAACCAGCGGCCCCAGCACATAGAACGGCGCGCCGTCGCACAACTCGACCTCCTTGTCCACCTGCAGCTTGATCTGGTCCATGGGAATGTGCCCCGGCCCCTCGATCATCACCTGCACATCGCTCTTCCATGCCTGCCGCGCCAGCTCGCCCAGCGTCTTCAGCTCGGCAAACTGCGCCTCGTCGCTGGCGTCCGCCAGGCATCCCGGCCGCAGCCCATCGCCCAGCGAGTAGCTCACGTCGTACTTCGCCATGATCTTCGTGATGCGGTCGAAGTTCTCGTACAGGAAGTTCTGCTTGTGGTGCGATGTCATCCACTGCGCCAGGATCGCGCCTCCACGGCTGACGATTCCGGTGATCCGCTTCGCCACCATCGGAATGTACTGGATCAGCACGCCCGCGTGGATGGTAAAGTAGTCCACGCCCTGCTGCGCCTGCTCTTCGATTACCTCCAGGTACAGGTCGATGTTCAAGTCCTCCAGCTTCTTCACCCGTGCCAGCGCCTCGTAGATCGGCACCGTGCCGATGGGCACCGGCGAATGGCGCAGAATCTGCTCGCGGATCATGGGAATGTCGCCGCCCGTCGAGAGGTCCATCACCGTGTCCGCTCCGTAGTGCACCGAGGTGTGCAGCTTGCGCAGCTCCTCGTCCACGTTCGACACCATCGCCGAGTTGCCGATGTTGGCATTGATCTTGCACAGCGATCCCACGCCGATCGCCATCGGCTCCAGCTCCGCGTGGTTGATATTGGCCGGGATAATCATCCGCCCCACCGCAACCTCGTCGCGGATAAACTCCGGCGCCAGCTTCTCCACCTGAGCCACATAGGCCATCTCTTCGGTGATCATTCCCTTGCGCGCAAAGTGCATCTGACTCATGTTGCTGTCGCCGCTGCGCGCGGCCTCGGCGCGGCGCTTCACAATCCACTCGGCGCGCGGCGCTGGAACGGTGTAGTCCTTACCCAAAACGTGCGCCCCCTTGCCATTCGCGTGCGCCCCCTTGCCGTTCGTCTGCTTATGATTTCCGCTCGCGCTCATTGTTCTTCCCCCCGCGTGAAATGCCGATAATCTCTCCAAAGTATACCTGCAATCGCCCCTGTCTGCGCGGGTGGGAACGGCATTGCGACGCGGTCGAGAACATCGCAAAATGCTCGGTTTAACAACCATTGTATGAGCGTGTTGCAAGCACTCCGCGCAGCGGCCCATGACGCCACAAAGCAAGAAGGCCGTCCGCGCAATATTCTTCTCGCAAAGAAAATCCACGCAGACGGCCATTCAGTCGTCGCAGTAATTGTGTTCAGCGCAATTGCCCTACACGCCGCTGAACGCGGAGAAGCCGCCATCGATCGGAATCACCACGCCGGTCACAAACTCCGAAGCCGGCGACAGCAGCCACAACACGCCGCCGAACAGGTCCGCGGATACGCCAAGGCGTCCCATCGGTGTGTGCCCGACGATCGTCTTGCCGCGCGCAGTCCACTCGCCCGTCTCCTTGTCGGTCAACAGAAAGCGGTTTTGATCGGTGAGGAAGAAACCTGGCGCAATGGCGTTCACGCGGATCTTCGGCGAGTACTCCTGCGCCATGTGCACGGCCAGCCATTGCGTGAAGTTGCTCACCGCGGCCTTTGCCGCTGAGTAGGCGGGAATGCGCGTCAGCGGACGGAATGCGTTCATCGACGAAATGTTCAGGATGGTGCCGTATCCCTGCTCCGCCATCACCTTGCCAAATGCCTGCGAGGGCAGGATCGTTCCCATCACGTTCAGCTCGAAGACCCAGCGCAATGCGTCCGCGGGAAGATCGAAGAACTTCAACTCAGCGCTGGTGGTGGCCGTCGGCTTATTGCCTCCCGCGGCGTTGATCAGGCAGTCGAGCTTGCCCAGGCGCTTCATCACGTCCTCAGCCGTCTTTGCGATGCTCTCGCGGTTGAGCACGTCGCACTTGAACACGGAGACCTGTTTTATTCGCTCTCCCAGGCGCTCGATCGTCGCGGGATGCAGCTCGCTCACAATGTCCAGAATGGCGACTTCCGCGCCGCATCCGGTCAGTGCATACACAATGTCGCTACCCAGAACTCCGGCCCCGCCGGTAATGGCCACCGTCTTCCCCTTGAAGTTGTACATCTTCGTCAGTTCTGCCAGATCGAAGGAACTTTGTTGCGTGCTCATAATTTCTCCATTTCATTACTGCGTGCGAAAGAATCCTGTTTCATAAAACGACTATTGCAATCGGTCCGTTCCCGGCGGCGGCGTTCCGCAATGTGCAACGCCGCCAGCCTGGAACCGGCCCGTACTACCGCTGAATGCGCGCCGATCCGCCGCCGGCGAACGCGACCACCTGGTCCAGCGTCGCCATGGTGGTGTCGCCGGGGAAGGTCGTCATCAACGCGCCGTGAGCCCATCCCAGCTTGACTGCCTCTTCCGGCGTCTTGCCGTTCAGCAGCCCATAGATAAATCCCGATGCGAATCCATCGCCGCCGCCTACGCGGTCCAGCACCTTCAGCTCGGCCGTCGGCGCGGTCACAGCCGTGCCGTTGACCCATGCCACCGCGCTCCAACTGTGGTGGTTGGTGTTGTGCACCTCGCGCAGGGTGGTGGCCACAACCTTCGTCTTCGGGAAGCGCTTCACCACCTGCTCCATCATTCCCAGAAACGCGCCCGTGTCCAGCTTGGAGCTGGCAGCCTTGGCGCTGGTCGACACATCCGGTCCGGCGAACCCGAGTCCCTTCTGCAGGTCCTCCTCGTTGCCGATCAGCACATCGACGTTCTCCACAATCTGGCCCAGCACCTTGTGCGCGCGCTCCTGGCCGCCCTGCGTCTTCCACAGCTTCTCGCGGTAGTTCAGGTCGAACGACGTCACCACTCCCGCGGCCCGCGCGGCCTTCATCGCCTCAATCACCAGCGCGGATGTGGTTTCCGAGAGTGATGAAAAGATTCCGCCTGAGTGAAACCAGCGCACGCCCTCGCCGAAGATTGCCTTCCAGTCGAAGTCGCCCGGCTTCAGTTGCGCGGCAGCTTCGTTGCAGCGGTTGTAGAAGACAATGGGAGCGCGCACGCCAAATCCCTGGTCGCTGAACACCGTGGCCATGTTCGGTCCGCGCACGCCGTCGTGCGCAAACCGCTTGAAGTACGGCTTCACGCCCATCCCCCGCACCCGCTCCGCGATCAGGTCGCCGATGGGATACGAGACAATCGCGCTGGCAATCCCCGTCTCCTGCCCAAAACAGTCCGACAGGTTGGCAGCAACGTTGAACTCGCCGCCGCTGACGTGGATGGCGAAGTTCGTCGCCTTGCGGAACGGAATGATCCCAGGATCGAGCCGGTGGACCAGCGCGCCAAGTGAAAGTAGATCGAGCGAACCCTTTTCCGGGATTGTGAAACCAAGACTCATGGCCTTCTCCTTATTCTTCTTCTGTGTTTGTCATTTCCAAATTGTTTGTCATTCCGTGTTGCTTGTCATTCTGACCCTGAGCGTAGTCGAAGGGGAAGAATCCCCGCATTTCGCTTTGTTCGATTTTGATCGGTTCCATCGGTGCTAATCGGTGTTAAGCCTTTTGCTCTATTGCCCCAGGAAAACCGGCTTGATGTGGCGTTCCCACAGGTTCGCGGTCACGTTCTTCGCCACCGTCGCCTGGTTGACCTCCAGAGCGTCCAGGTAGCGTGGTCCCATCTTGGCGGCGATCTTGAAGCCGACGTGCAGCAGTTGGCGGAAACTTGGATTGTACGCCGCATTCTTCTGGTCGTGACGCAAAGCCGAGGTGTACTGCTGGCTGGTCCAGCCGTTCACCTCCGCCGCCATCGGGAGCTTGCTCTCGTCGATGTCGATCACCGTCGCATACGGTGCAGTCAACTCGTCCTTGTGGGCCAGCGCCTCGCTGTAGATCTCCTTGGCGATCGCCAGCCCGTTGCCGCCCGCCTCGGCCAGCCCGATCAGCTCCTCCAGCCACGTCGTTCCTGCCGTCTTCAGGTGGACCCCAACGTTGAACTTCTTCGCGCCGTCGTGGATCGCCCGGTAGATGGAAAACTTGTCCGAGCCCGAATGTACGCTCAGCTTCAGGTTCGCGGGCAGCCCGTAGCGCTGGATCGCGTAGGCAATCGCCGCCAGGTCCTCCTCAAACTCCTTGGCAAACTGCTTCACATCGCCCACATAGTCCACGCCCTTGTTGAAGCGGCCGGTGAACTTCGGCGCAATCGTCTGGATGGGAATCTTCTGCTCGGCAATCATCGCCAGAATGATCAGCAACTCCACCGGCGTCTGCGGCAGGTCCGTCTCATCCATGGAAATCTCCGGGACAAAGCGGCCCTGGCCCTTGTTCTCGATCAGAAAATTGTAGATCTCGCCCGCGCTCTGCACCGCCGCCAGAAACTTATTGGCCACGACCTCGACGAAAGCCTTGTCGGTTTGGAATGGCTTGGCGATCCGGGGAATCGTCACCGTTCCGATCAGCTCCGCATGGGCCGCCACAAATGCAGCCACGTCCTCCGGCTTGGCCGCCTGGCCAATCATGTCGGCTACATCCAGGGTAAAGAAGTCGCAGGGATCCACGAAGCGCTGCACTGTCTTCAGGTTGATGTGGTCCGCGTCCAGAAAGTAGGGCTTGCTCCAGCCCATCTCCTTCACCGCCAAGTCAGCCGCCTCGCGCGTTTGCACTGGCTCGGTTCCGATGATAGTGTGCTCGCGGTTCGACTTGTTCCACACCGGGACCACCTCAACCCCCGCCTCCGCAGCCTTCATGCACGCTGCAAGCTGGGCCTTCGCCTGGTGGGCAAACCGGTCGCCCACGCCAATGGAATACTTCGGTAGTTCCAGTGTTTCAAGTACTGCTGTGTTCATTCTTTCTCCCTGTGCCATCTCTACAGCCCGCGGTTCCAACCAACTCTGCGCCGCTCCCAAGCATACTGTGGCACGAGCAGGCGCGGCAAATCCGCGCGCTAACCGATGTGACTTCAGTTGACTTCAGTTGTGCGACACGAAAGTCAGTTCAGCGACGCAAGCATTCGCTCTGCGTCCGGTTCGGCGAATCTGCTTCCCATGAAATCGAACAGTAGTGGCGTACCCACTACGTTACAGTTCAGAACACGAGAGCCCCTGAGCATCGATTCAGTACACACCGCCGTATGATCCCCGGCTTTTAGATCAAATGTGGATGTGTGTGAGAAATCCACGACTTTACTTCGAGCAGCGACTAGTCCGGCCTGCATATTCCGAGCCGCTTCCATCGTCCACGTCCTGCCGCCACCCCCTAAATCGTATACAGATTCATCCATCAACATCACGCTACCCGATGGCAGGAACGGAAACCATTCGCGGCGCAGAGAAACCGAAAATATATTGCCCGGAATCTTCGTTGGGGTCCATGTGACTGGCACCTGCATCGTTAGTCCGCCAGCGTGTGCGGTCTGGTGAAAGTGGATCGGATTGTTGTAAACCATGAATCCGGCATAAACAATCAGCCCTATTCCAAAGCCCCGAACTCTGCTCCGAACATCCATAGCCATCGTGACCTCGCTATCGTCCCTGCAAGGCCCCAACAGCTTCAGGTGTACAGCTGGAATCCTTGAACCGCCCCTCATACGCCCACAGCCCAAGCCCCGGATTGGAGATGAAGAAGATCTCCTCGCCATCCACGGTGTTCCAACCGTCCTTGAGCTTCGCCGGATCGTACTTCGCCATGTTTTCGGCCAGGTCGCCGAACTCGAAGTGCGCTCCCTCAATCTCCTCCCGCGTCAGGTGCCCTGGGCAGTAGCGGATTCGGAACCGCCCCTCGCTCGAGCCGTGGATCAGGTGCGCCGCAGCCGACAGATTTCCCGCCAGCGCCGCATCGTTCTTCACCGCCTGCAGCGTCGCCGGAGTGCCGCAGTAGCCATACTTGCGGATCAGCATGTCGATCGTCGGGTCCTCGCCGAACTCATGCACCCCCGGCGCCAGCACAATCAGCTCCGCGTCGTCGGCCAGCGCCATGCGCGTACGGTAGACGCTCTTGTTGCCCAGCCACGTGCTCTTGAACTCCTCCGGGTCCAGGTAGACCACCGCTTTGTGGATCTCGCGGTCCATCATCAGGAAGTTGACCTTCAGGCTCAGCTCCGCCGCGCGCTCGAAGCACTCCGTATCGTCGCCGATGAACAGTCCGTTCAGCGCCAGCTTGCCCGCTGCGTTCTTCGAGACAACAGTCAGGACGTAGACGATCTGCGGCAGCAGATGGCCAAAGTGCTCGCTGGCGTAGTTCAGCACACGCCGCACCGGAGTGTCGGCGCGTCCCATCATGCGCTCCATGCCGTACACCGCGCCCAAGAAGTGGCTGCGATGGATACCGGTCACGCCTCCCGTGCCCACAAACACATTCTTGTTGAAGCCGGCCATCCCCACCACTTCGTGCGGCACAATCTGCCCAATCGACAGGATCAGGTCGTGCCCGCCGTCCCGCAGCAGCTTGTTCACCTGCGCGGGCCACGAGAAGTCCAGCATCCCCTCGCTCACCTCGCGCACAAACTCGCCCGGCACCTCGCCCAGCGTCACAATGTCGTTGCGCCAGTCGTGCACCCGGAACAGGTCGCGCGGCGTCGGCCCGAACATCGTCTGGATCTCGTGGTCGGTCATCGCCTTGTGCGTGCCCAGCGCGGGCAGCACGTCGGTCAGTGCGTCGCCGTAGTAGTTCCAAGCGTACTCGGTCAACGTGCCTGCCATGGCGTGCATGCGCGTGAAATCCGGCGGCACGGCAAGCACTTTCTTGCGCGCGCCCAGTTTGTCGAACGCACTGGCAAGGGCTGCTTTGATCTCGGAGGGGGTGAACTCGGTGGTCGGCGATCCGGCGGCAAAGTAGAGGCTCATAGCACCAATTCTACTCGCCCCGCGCCGCTGTTGGCAGGGGTCAACTCTCCACGGTAGCCCGCTCCAGCACTCCGAGAAACTGCGTGAGATCATCCGGCGGTATCTGGTGGGCGAGGCGGGAATCGAACCCACAACCACCAGCTTAGAAGGCTGGTGCTCTATCCAGTTGAGCTACTCGCCCGCATTCGGGTGGGCCCGCTGCGGGCCGTCCCTGTTCAGGACGCATCCGCGCGCGTCCTCGATGTATTGTAGCTGCATCCGCGCGTTATCCTGGCCCGAAAGCGACCCTTGGCGGCCAATGCCATAGAGCAACCGCTGCTCTTGCGCAAGGGTATTCCATTGCCCCCAACAGCGCGTCTGCTGCCCCCGCAACGCCTGCGAGCGCAGCCGCATAATCAAACTACGATGAATATTTGTTGGAGGTGTATAAGAGAACTCCTTTGGATACAACATTGTCTGTGACGCGGCGCACAGACAGACCTGCCCTTGCTAGGCGAGTGTAATAATGGATTATCAATTGTCGCGAGACGCAGTTTAGCGGCATGGATGACCCGCACCGTGGCCGGATGGTGGGATGAACCGCACGCACGCAGTCTGTTGAACGTTCCTGCTCTCTTAAGGACTGACTCTGCCTGACGTCATCCCCTCCCAGCTCCGCCCAGTGGTCTCCCTGCCCTATGGAGGATTTACTGATGAAGCAAGGCGTGATGGAAGCACCGCTTGTAGAAGATGCAGGCTCAATCTCGACCCCAACCAAATATACCTACTTCTTCGGCGGCGGCAAGGCCGAGGGCAATGGCAGTATGAAGGATGTACTGGGAGGCAAGGGGGCTGGTCTGGCCGAGATGACCAACGCTGGCCTGCCCGTCCCGCCGGGTTTCACGATACAGACCGAAGCATGTCGCGAGTACATGCGCGGCTGCTTAAGCCCCCAGGTCAACATTGAAATGCTAAAAGCCCTCAAGCGCCTGGAGAAGCTGCAGGGACAGTATCTGGGCGCGCCCGAGAACCCGCTGTTGGTCTCTGTCCGCTCCGGCGCCAAGTTCTCCATGCCCGGCATGATGGACACCATCCTCAACCTTGGTCTCAACGACCGTTCGGTCGAGGGCCTCGCCCACGGCAGCAACGATCCACGTTTCGCCTACGACTCTTATCGCCGCCTCATTCAGATGTTCGGCTCGGTCGTGCTCGACATCAGCAAGAAGAAGTTTGAGCACATCTTCGACAGTGCCAAGGAGCGTGAGCGCGTCAAGCTGGACTATCAGCTCAGCGCCAAGGCTCTCAAAGAGGTCATCGTCGAGTATAAGAAGCTCATCAAGAAGGAGAGCGGCAAGGAGTTTCCCCAGAATCCGCTGGAGCAGTTGGTGGCAACCCGCGACGCCGTCTTCCGCAGTTGGAACAGCGAGCGCGCCAAGACCTATCGCCGCATCAACCGCATTGACGACTGGCTGGGCACCGCCGTCAACGTGCAGTGCATGGTCTTCGGCAACATGGGCGACAGTTCCGGCACGGGAGTCGGCTTTACACGCAACCCCGCCACCGGCGAGCACGCCTTCTTCGGCGAGTACCTGATGAACGCGCAGGGCGAGGACGTCGTCTCCGGCATCCGCACCCCCATGCCCATCAGCGAACTCGAGCGCGCCATGCCCAAGGTCTACGAACAGTTGAACACCTGCACCAAGCGCATGGAACAGCACTACCGCGACATGCAGGACTTCGAGTTCACTATCCAGGATGGCAAGCTCTACATGCTGCAGACCCGCAACGGCAAGCGCACCGGCCTGGCCGCCGTGCGCGTCGCCATCGACATGGTGAAGGAGGGCCTCATCACCAAGGAAGAGGCCGTCCTGCGCGTCGAGCCCGACCAGATCTACGACTTCCTGGTTCCCCGCCTGGTGGAGAAGGGCGAGAAGATCGAAGTCCTCGCCACCGGCCTGCCCGCCTCGCCTGGGGCAGCCGTCGGACAGATCGTCTTCACCGCCGAGGAAGCCGTCAAGGCCCGCAACAGCGGC
>Ga0326727_10024104_pt1 | contig 11536 bp, 10 predicted proteins | sample MB2enrmetagenome_FD_207643 | JGI IMG/M metagenome (GOLD analysis project Ga0326727, IMG submission 207643) | Lab enriched peat soil microbial communities from McLean, Ithaca, NY, United States - MB29MY | ecosystem: Environmental > Terrestrial > Soil > Wetlands > Peat | place: USA: New York... | reverse complement strand
GCTAATCTGAGAACACAGACCATTGCAATTATCGATATTCTGGAAAGGCGTCCTCGGTTCTATGAATGTTCTGATTACAAGCGCCTCGCGAAAAGTAGATCTGGTAAAGACCTTTCAGCGGGCAGTCGGAGAATTCGGGAACGGGCGCGTCATAGCGGTCGACATAAGTCCTTTCTCACCGGCGCTTTATGTTGCCGACTCTGCAAGGTTGGTGAGCCGGAGTGACGATCCCCAATTCCTCGATGAAATACTATCCCTTTGTCGCCAAGAGGAGATCAAAGTTCTTGTTCCCACGCGGGACGAAGAGCTTCCGGTTTTTGCCGAGGCGAAAGGACGATTCGCCGACGCCGGCGTGACCATCATGGTCGCCGAACCGGAAGTGATAAGAACTTGTCAGGATAAGTCCCTGTTTTCATCGTTCTGTGCGAGCAACGGATTCGAAGTTCCGAAGGTCTATAAAACTCCCAATGAAGTAGGGGAAAGCGATTTTCCAGTCTTTGTTCGCGGATGCATGAGCAAGGGAAGCCGCTCCGCATTTCGCGTCGATAACGCGCGGCAATTACAATATATCTGCGACAGCGTGGCTGGACCTCTGATTCAGGAGTTCGTCATCTCAAAGGAATACACGATCGATTTGTTTGCGGACTTTCAGGGGCGCGTCATTTCGGTGGTCCCGAGGGAGCGTATCTCGGTCGTATCGGGAGAGTCATTTATCTCTAGAACGACGAAGTCATGGGATCTCATTAACGCTGCGGTGAAGATCGCGGAGGAACTTAAGCTAATTGGCCACAATACCATTCAATGCTTCTTTGACGGCACAGTAGTGAAGTTTATCGAAGTAAATCCGCGATTTGGCGGTGCGGCTGCGTTGGGATTTGCGGCTGGAGCTTGTACGCCGCTGTTTCTTCTGCGTATCTGTCAGGGAGAGAAACTACAGCCAGCCATCGGCAATTTTCAGGGCGACCTCGCCATGCTACGTTATACGCAAGATATGTTTAGAACCTTAGAATCACTGTCAGAGGCCAAGCGTCTTGATTAGGGGTGTGGTGTTCGATTTAGATGACACGCTGTACGACGAAATGTGTTTCGTCGCGAGTGGTTTTCGAGCGGTTGCATTGTATGCTCACATTCAGTTCGGGTGCGGGGAAGCAGCATTTTATCAAACCTGCATGCAAGTGGTTCGAGACTGCGGAAGAGGACAGGTATTCAACATTGCATTAGAGCAGCTTGGAGTGAGTGGTTCTGGCCGCGCTACGGACATGGTGGGTATCTATCGCGCGCATCGGCCAGAAATCCGGTTGGACGAAGATGCCGTTAATACCCTGCATGCACTTCGTGCCAGGCGGATTAAGTGCGGGGTAATTAGTGATGGTCTGGCGAGTGTGCAGCGGAATAAAATTGAGGCGTTAGGAGTTTCGGAATTAGTCGATTTCATTATCTATACCGACGAACTGGGCCGAGAGTTCTGGAAGCCACATGAATTGTCTTTTCGAATGGCTCTGGAGAAGATGATGCTGAACCCAGCGGAGGTTGCGTATGTGGGGAACGATGAAAACAAAGATTTCCTAGGAGCCAATCGTGTAGGTCTGTTGACGATCAAGGTAGCCAGGAGGCAGATCAAGTGCGCACATACGGATCCGTCCTACCAGGCAAAGTATACAGTTGACAAGGTGTCGGATATTCTGCCGATCGTTTTTGCAGTTGCGCTGACATCATGATCGGTGGCGTTGCAACCGAGCTGATTACCGGAGTGAATGAATGAGTATTACGGAAGTGAAGATAGGCCACTTGCAGATAGGTTCATCTCTGCCACCGATTGTGGTTGCCGAGATGTCCGGCAATCACAACCATTCGCTCGATCGAGCGCTTGCCATTGTTGATGCGGCCGCTAAGGCGGGTGTGCATGCCCTGAAGATACAGACCTACACCGCCGACACGATGACATTGGACATCGACCAAGGAGAGTTTTCTATTACCGATCCGGGCAACCTATGGGTCGGGCAGTCGCTCTACAAGCTCTATCAGCAGGCTCACACCCCCTGGGAGTGGCACAAGCCCATCTTCGACCGATGCCGCGCACTCGGCATGGTTGGGTTCAGTACGCCATTTGATGACAGCTCCGTCGATTTTCTCGAATCGCTGGATGTGCCGTGTTACAAGGTTGCATCCTTCGAGAACACCGACCTGCCGTTGGTTCGCAAGATTGCCAGCACGGGGAAGCCAATGATCATCTCCACTGGCATGGCGACAGTGGCCGAATTAGACGAGACAGTTCGCGCGGCGCGAGAGTCAGGGTGCCGTGAGCTCGTTCTGCTCAAGTGCACCAGCAGTTATCCTTCCACGCCGCACGACACTAATATTGCCACGATCCCGCACATGCGTGAGTTGTTCGGCTGCCAAGTCGGGCTGTCCGACCACACCATGGGAATAGGTGTTGCGGTTGCCAGCATCGCCCTTGGTGCCACTGTGGTCGAGAAGCACTTCACCTTACGACGAGCTGATGGTGGCGTAGACTCCACATTCTCGCTCGAGCCCGAAGAGATGCGTATGCTAGTGTTGGAGACAGAACGGGCTTGGCAGTCCCTCGGCCATGTCCGCTACGGGCCTTCTGGCGACGAAGACAAATCACTAAGGTTCCGCCGCTCGTTGTATGTTGTGCAAGACATCGAGCCCAATGGGCGACTGACGCGCGACAACCTGCGCGCTATCCGCCCGGGATTCGGCCTCTCGCCTAAGTACCTCGAAATCGTGCTCGGCAAGACTGTTGCTCGAGGCGTTAGGCGTGGCACTCCGCTTACATGGGATTTGTTGGCATGATCGTTGTATCGACAGTTGAAGCTCAACGCATCTCCAGCCGGCTGCCAGGTTTGGTGCTGCTGTGCGCTTCCATTGAGCAGAGGTATGAACTTCTGGTCGGACGTCATGCACCATATGCTGCTGGTTGGCCTCAAAGAGGGGAGTGTTCACTGTGACGACATGTCATGAGTTATCGGTTGGCGAGGAGATGTATCGTTGGGCAACCGATCTGTTTCCGCTGAACAGAAGCTTGACCGGAGCAGGCAACCGTGCCACGCTAGCGTACTTGCGCCAGATACTGCCTGGCCTTTCTATTCACGAGGTGCCGTCAGGCACTTCCGCCTTTGACTGGACGGTCCCTGACGAATGGAATGTCACGGATGCGTACGTTATGGATGAAATCGGCCGCAAAGTCATCGATTGGAAGCGTAATAATCTGCACCTGGTCGGATACTCTGTGCCGTTCCAGGGATCCGTTAGCCTGGAAGAGCTTCAGACCCACCTACATTCTCTTCCAAACGACCCAGACGCTATTCCCTACGTTACCTCTTATTACCGCGGAAACTGGGGTTTTTGCATATCCGACCAAGATCGTAAGGCTTTAAGCGACGGTATCTACCGAGTAGTGATCGACACAATTCTGGCTCCTGGATCGCTAACTTATGGTGAATTGCTCCTTCCGGGAGAAGAGAAACAAGAAATCCTTCTTTCAACCTATATCTGTCATCCGTCGATGGCCAATAATGAATTATCTGGGCCCGTTGTGACTGCGGCGCTAGCCCGATGGCTGCAATCGCTGCCGGCCCGCCGCTTTACATATAGAATTGTATTTACGCCAGAAACGATAGGCGCTATTGTGTACCTCAGTCGCAACCTCCCTATCATGAAAGAAAGGACGATTGCGGGCTTTGTCGTGACGTGCGTCGGCGATGATAGGTGTTATTCCTTTATGCCGTCGCGACGCGGTCAATCACTCGCGGATCGGGTCGCCAGGCATGTGCTCAAGCACTCTGCGCCAGACTACAAAGCGTATACGTTTCTTGAAAGAGGTAGTGACGAGCGGCAATATTGTAGTCCAGGCGTTGACCTGCCCGTGGCTTCCATCATGCGTTCGAAGTATAATAAATTCCCGGAATACCATACCTCTAAAGATAACATGACCATAATATCTCCGAGCGGATTGCAAGGAGCACATGACATCCTGAAAACATGTCTGGAAGTTCTTGAGCATAACTATGTCTACAAGGCTACATATCTTTGCGAGCCTCAGATGTCTCGTCGAGGACTTTACCCAACGCTCAGCCGCAATAACGCTGAAGCCTGGGTGCGAAAGATGATGAACATACTTGCATACGCGGACGGTACTGGAGACCTGATTACTCTCGCGGACGAAATAGGGACTTCGGCTAAGTCGTGCATAGATTATGTTGGTCAGTTACTGGAGGCTGGCTTGATTGGTAAAGTGGACGGACCGGCGATGGCCGCAGGACAGGGAGCAAAATGACGACAATCCATGCGAAAGAACTGTATGGCGCGGAGTATTTCTCGGTTTATCAGCCCGGTAGCGCGGAGCACCAAAAGAGATTGGCAATGTACAGCCAAGAGCACTCGCGCATACGGGAACTAGTGAAGACTGGAAAGGTATTGGATGTAGGATGTGGTGTCGGCGATTTCCTTAATATGTTTGGGGATAGCGCCTGGGTAAAGTATGGTATCGACGTGTCGCCTTACGCTTTACAGCTAGCCTCTCAGAAGCATATCATCACCACGCTTCCCGAAACCTGCGATAACTTCTTTGACCTTATTGTATTTCGTGGAACGCTTCAACATCTGGACGAGCCTATTACGACGATTAAGCGCTGCATCCGATGGCTCAAGCCGGGGGGACACATGGTATTCCTTGCTACCCCTAACATAGGAGGGCCCTGTTATAGACTGTTCCAAGACCTGCCGATGTTGGGGTCATCCATGAACTTTATGCTAGTATCGGATAAGATACTGCGTAACATACTCCAGAATCTAGGATTATCCGTCCTCAAGTTTCACTTCCCTTATCGGGGATCCCCGTATGCGAGGCCATGGCGAGATTGTTTTAGTTTTGGATTGCGGTGCATGGGCGTTCGGCGTTCGTTCGCGTTCTGGAGGAATATGATGGAATGTTATGCCCAAAAGGCCGCCCCTACGTCGGTCACACTTTCTGGGGCTCAGGATAACATTTGAATGTTTCGTAAGATCAGGCCACTCTGCACCCCGGGCGGAAGAGGATCTGAAGTATAGTCATGAGGGAAGAAGAGTGCACGCAACATCAGTTAGATTCTGCGGATAATTATCTGTGCTGGTAGATTGTGTAAACTCAAGAAATGCGAGGAAGACTCGTTATGTTCAGCTCTTGTTGCTAACTTGGTGGTATTGGTCCGATAACGCAGTGGAATCCTGTACAATCTCATTTTGGTCTCTCACAGTATCTACCGGTTACTCAGGTTCGTCTGCCTATTTATTTGGAATTCAGCTACTCATTCCATAGGCTTAAGGAACTCACTACTTGGACATACCTTTTCACAACTCGCCGATCGAACCCGCAAGGAACCAATACCAATTTACAAATACTCTCACTTCCGTTGCCAAAGTGATCGGCGGGAACGTTGCGTCGAATCTGATCGCAATGGTATCCAGTATACTGATAGCCCGTTGGATAGATCCTTATCATATGGGTATCTGGAATGCTGCTTTTCTGGTTACCTTCTATAGTCCAATACTACAACTTGGCGTATTCAATGGTCTCAATCGCGAACTCCCTTATCTGATTGGCACCGGAGACAGGCAACGCGCATTGCGCATGGCAGAGGCGGCACATGCGTGGTCGTGGCTTCTTATCGGGGTTTCGGTCCCGTGTGGTGCATTTGTAGCAATTGGGTTCTGGGCGAACGGGCAGCCGGAACGGTGTTTAATTTCTATTGCTGTTGCGGTGATAGTTGCTTGTTCATGGCCAACGCTTTATTTAACGACAACATATAGGACGGACCACGAGTTTGGCCGACTCGCAAAAAACACTACTGCAGTTGCTTTGATGGGAGCTGCTCTCGTGCTGCTGGTGTGGCGGTTTCATTTCAATGGCCTTCTCCTGCGCATTTCATTAATCAGTATTCTTGGTGTTCTGACTCTTTACTACCGGCGTCCCCTGCGGGTCAAACCGCAGTGGGGAACTGCTCAGCTCGTACAACTTGCCAAGGTCGGCATGCCTATCTGGTTAGTCGGGCAGTTGTTTTCCAGCTTCATATCGTTGGACCGTTTAATGTTGGTCAAGTCTACTCAAGTGCTTGGCTATTATACGATTGCGATTCAAATGGGCGCGTTCGTGCGCCAGATCCCGATTGCCTTTGGTATGGTCTTGTATCCGCAAATGGCCCATCGGTATGGTGAGAACCACTGTGCTATGGATCTTTGGCGAATCTCAAGAAAGGTTGCATTCGCTGCTTCTGCGCTTGGACTTGTCGCGGGCGTGTGCGGCTGGATACTACTGCCGGCATTTGTGCGCATTGTGCTTCCTAAATATGTACCGGGTATTCGTGCCGCACAATGGTGTAGCTTTCTAGGTTTTGCGATGGGTTTTTACCAGTTCGATGGCATCTACAATGTCATCAAAAAGCAGTATTTATATGTCTTTAACTGGTGTATTGGCTGTTTGATATTTGTAGCCGTCTGGTACTTCCTTATCGAGCTCTTGCACGTATCATTGGCCGTCGCCTCTTCGCAATCGATGTTATTGGCAACATTCGTGATGGCGATGGTTTCCATGTTTGTCAGCAAGAGAGCATGTTTAGCACATGACCGGTTTGCGAAAAACGATATTAAGTCGACAACGAACACCATGCCATCAGAGGATATCTGATGGAGATTGACGAGTACAGTCGCACCTTTTTTCGAATGGAGATGGAAGAGCGTTTTTTTTCTATATGCACTCCAAACGGGGATCCTTTCTGGGATGTTGTACGGTTTGAAGTATTCTTCTCGCTTTTCGACGAGGTTAATGAACCTAGACAGCCCCGCAATCCATCTACGAGTCGACTTCAGCTTAGCTGGCTGACTAAGATTCACAAATTACCGTTGAAGATCGGGTCGATGGCGAGTCAATGGACTCGATTAAAGCGCATTCGACCGACCGATTTCGTTGCGTTCATCTGCAGCCGTTACAAGGATGTGAACGGTAAGCCGATCGATTTTGCGTCTGACGATGCTCTCCGTACACTGTCAGAGTTTGGCTCGATCCTGAGAGTTGAATCATCAGGCTTCAGCCTGCTCCAGGATGTAAATTTCAGTACTCTCATCAGTGTCGCCGCACGCGCATATCCCCTGCCTGCCAGTTACAAGCAGTACATTTGTGAAATCGCAGCTGTAATTGCTGATGCTGAACGAAAATACTTCGGTATGACCGATCCGCACCTGCTCAACATTCTTCGCGGGACCTACAGGAGCCACCTGGTCGAGCGACGAATATGGCGAGAGGTTCTTGATCGCGCAAGGCCTCGCCTGGTTTTAATGACGCAAAATGGAATCCAGAAGGGTCTCATCTTTGAGGCCCGAAAGCGCCATATTTCAGTCGTAGAGTGTCAGCATGGCAATATCACCGCGACGCATCCGGGTTACTCGTATCCTCCGAGCCTGTCGCCAGGAGAAGCCGTCCTTCTTCCGGAGGCGCTGTTGCTGTTTTCCGAGCACTGGAAGTGTCAATGTTACATGCCTGGAACCAAGTTGGTCATCGTTGGAAACAACCGCTTCTCATGTGCCGGCGCTAATTCGACGCGAACAGGCGCCGCGGTATTTGTAACTGCAGGTCCTTTTCACAAATACTTGTCTCCACTCGCAGTGGAAGTTGCGCAATCGATGCCAGACCGAGCTTTTATTATGAAACTTCATCCTTTGTATTTATCAAATCGTGCAATGATCGAGAAAGGTTTTGCTGGGATTCCGAATCTCACTGTTGTAGGCGCAGAGAAGAGCATTCCAGAGCTAATGGAGGACGCATCAGATATGATTGTAGGTCAGTCAACAGCGGCCTATGAGGCACTGGACCGCGGTGTGCCGGTACATATTCCTCGAATTGACGGTTATACGTGGCACAAGGACCTATTCTCGTGGCCCGATGCTCACCTGTTCTCTACCGCTGGCCAACTGCAAAGCGCGCTATTTAAGCCAATGAATCGCCCGAAAGGTATTCCGCGATTCTTCGATGCCTTTGACCCAACTGTGTTTCGAGAGCTTCTGCGAGGTCAGGAGCGGCCGCTGTAAGATACACGGCGGATATAAACAGGATTGGCATTCAAGCCTACACGTGCGTACAACTGAAGTCCAACCAAGGAGGAATTAACTCGATGTCGCACAAACACATCTCTTCCAGAGAGCTGAGTCTGAGCAATCCGTTATTTCGCATCGTTTTGTTTAGGAAACTCCCGTCCTTTTTGTTCTATGTATTGCTTACGATCACAGCCCTGGCGCTTTTCATCCCCTTCAATCCCGTCATGCCGGACAAAGGGGTTGATCCATCATGGATCTTCGCCATGAATGAGGCTGTGGCACGACATATGAGCTTTGGCAAGGAAATAATATGGTGTTATGGACCCTACGCGTCAATCTTAACTCGATCTTATAATCCAGCAACTGACCAGCGGATGATGTGTGGCAGTCTGCTCATAGCGGCGTCCTATGTGGCCGCATTATTGTTTCTTGCGCGTGGCCGAAAGCTTTACCTGACGCTACTTCTGCTTTATCTGGCCACGTTTGTATTACCAACGTGGCGTCAAGAGGTACTGCTCTTTTCATACCCATTCCTCCTCGTGGTGTGCTTCCTTAAGCAGACGAACTCTGGCGATCTTGACAGGGTTACTGCTCTCAGTTGGTGGCAGCAGCTTGTAGTTGCCGTGATGTTGCTAACGCTGGGTCTGCTCCCTCTAGTGAAAGCAAGTCTACTAGAGCCCGTTGCGGCGTCCGTGGCTATACCTTCCGCTCTTCTCTTCTATCGCGCTCGTTTCAGGCAAGCCCTCCTAATACTGTTTATACCGGTTGCGGCTACTGTAGCTTTCTGGGTTATTGCTGGCCAATCGCTTGCCGGTCTCCTGGGGTTCCTGCGGGGCACTCTCTTGCTGACGTCTGGCTACACAGAAGATACGGCGAGTTCGTGGGTGGAATGGCCTAGCTTGATCGGCCATGGATTTATAATTGTTTATCTAATTATATCAGCATTAATAGGTATATCGATAAGTCGCTCCACTCGCTTGACGGCCACATCCAAATGGATGCTAGGCAGCCTCTGTACGGTGTTCCTTCTAGTCGTATTTAAACATTCATTTGTGCCTTTACACATAACGCTCCCATTCCTCTCACTTGCCGTGATTATTCTGATGATCGGTTTGCTCTATATCGACAGATTCCTTGTTTGGTCACTATGTGCTGCTATGGTTCTTACCGCAGTTATTGCTGTGCGTTATGATCCAGTGTTACAAAAAGATGCGGTTGAAAGGTTTGGCCACGGCACACAAAATATCTGGAATCAGAAACGGGGAGAGGTTGTCGCGTTCTGCCTGGAAAGAACGATCGCAGCGATCTCTCGAAGCACTTGGTATACCTATCGTGATGCATGGGTGGGACTTCGCTTCAGAGTGAGCCACGGCAACGGCCTGGAGGATCGGTTTTTAAAAGCTAAAGCAGATATCAGGAACTACTACGCAGTACCTGCGCTCAAGGGCACGGTAGACATTTACGTGTATGAACAATCTGTTCTCCTTGCATCCAATAATCATTGGAACCCGCGGCCCAACTTTCAGAGTTATAACGCCTACACTCCAGTCTTAGCGAGGCTCAATGAACAGCATCTTAGGGGGCCGGATGCTCCAGACTGGGTGCTGTTTAACCTTCCAACTCCGAATGAATATGATCATCTTCCCTCGCTCGATGATGGATTGAGTTGGCCTGCGCTGTTCGATAATTACACATTCATCTCATATGATGGTCAGTTCGTGCTTATGCGCAAAAATCAAGTACTGCATGTCAATAGTAACTATGATGAAGTTTATAAGAAAACATGTACGACCGGCGCGACGGTTCCGCTTCCTGAAACGGATGGACTGTTGTTCGCCGAAGTTGAGCTGAAGCCAACTCTGGCAGGAAGATTGCTGACAGCACTGTATAAGCCTCCTCAACTGCACATTGTACTTAATCTGGAAAATGGGAGGACTGTGAATTACAGGGTGGTTTCGAACATGATGGATACAGGCTTTTTTTTGTCGCCATTCGTCAGCGATACAAGGGAGTTTGCGTCTCTGGCGGCCAGAAGTCAGCGTTCACAGAATGAGGGCAAAGTTGAGAGCTTCTCCATCGCGCCATCGTATGGCGGATCCGTCTTCTGGTCAGGCACATATGCACTAACCTTGAAAAGGTATCACGGTTTTCAGGAACGCTGATGGACAACAGCACACGAAACAGCCTTCTTGATACGTTTTAGCGCAGCATAAACGGGCTGAATGGCGACTGGTATGGAAGCCAGGTGGATGCGACAGTAACGAACCATCACCGTCGGGTTCTGTAAATATCAGAGCTGAAATGGAGGAATCATCCAGATGACAGGCAGTGTGTGTATCGTATGCGGATCGAAGGATATGTTGCCGCTCTACAGGACCCATGACCGCCACTACGGGATCGAGGGGGACTTTGATCTGGTCAGATGTGCCAGTTGCAGCTTGATCAGCTTGGATCCGATGCCCACGGAGAAGCAACTCTTGACCTATTACCCGGAGAACTACTACGCCTATTTACCTCAAAAGAAAAGTATCTGGTGGAAACAGTTTCTGAGACATCTTTTGTGTCTTGAAAGTAAGACACATGATCCAGAGCTTAGCGGAGCTGGAAACTTTCTCGATATTGGCTGTGGGAGCGGTGCTTACTTAAAGTTCATGGCAGAACGCGGATGGAAGGTGTCGGGTGTTGAGCCTTCTCGCCATGGGGTTCTTGCGGCTACGAGCGCAGGCTTCGATGTATTTCACGGATCACTTCTTGATGCGGGTTATCCAGCAGCTTCCTTTGACTATGTTCGTAGCAACCATTCGTTTGAGCATATGCCAAATCCACTGGAGGTCCTACAGGAGATTCACCGGATTTTGCGACCCGGAGGAAAGCTTTTTATTGGAATTCCAAATACCGACAGCTTTACATTTCGGCTATTTGGCCGCTACTGGTGGTATCTATGTGCTCCAGTTCATACATACAATTATTCCACTAAAACAATTACAACGCTCCTGCATCGCACAGGATTTCAGATCGAGAAAGTGTTCTATAACTCAGACGCTTGGGGCCTACTTGGCAGCCTACAGATCTTTATGAATCGCAATATGGGGAAAAAGGCGGACGATGGATGGCTGGTTCACAACCAGCCCCTTAGGATATTTGCGCATCTGGCCGAGAAGTGCATTGATCGTATCCACAATGGGGATAAAATCGAAATAATAAGTGATAAGATCGATGGTCCCGCTCGTGAGTGTTTGCTGCAAGAACAACCCAAATCCATCTAGAGGTAGTGTGTCGTCCCGGAAATACATGAACATAAACGGGCGAGTTTCTGGAAGATGGAGTCAGCCGCGGCGGTCCAGACGAAGGGCCGGCAGTTGCGGTTGTAATGCTGTACGAATTCAATAAGGAAGGATCCGAACTTCGCAATGCCTCAACCACATCCAGAGCGAGTTCTATGGATATT
>Ga0326727_10024103_pt1 | contig 11537 bp, 11 predicted proteins | sample MB2enrmetagenome_FD_207643 | JGI IMG/M metagenome (GOLD analysis project Ga0326727, IMG submission 207643) | Lab enriched peat soil microbial communities from McLean, Ithaca, NY, United States - MB29MY | ecosystem: Environmental > Terrestrial > Soil > Wetlands > Peat | place: USA: New York... | reverse complement strand
GCATGAACGCCAGTAAGACCAGCGAGGTCTGGTACCTCGACGCGCACCAACCCGAAAATGCCTTCCACGTGATCGAGCCCCGCGAGGAAGGCGTCGAATACACCGCCGAACATCAAGGCAGCCGTTTCCTGATTCGCACAAATGACACCGGCGCAACCAACTTCAAAATAGCCGAAGCACCCATCGGCAATCCCTCAAGAGCAAACTGGAGTGTTCTCATTCCCGAGCGCCCCGAAACGACACTCGACTTTGTGGACGCCTTTGAAAAATTCTTCACGTTACAAACGCGCTATAGCGGCTTGCCGCATCTCGAAATCTACGACCAGCGCTCCGGATTGCACCACTCCATTCAGTTCCCCGAACCCACCTACGATTTCCACCTGGAAGAGAACCGCGAATACTCCACCAACTTAGTCCGCTTTGTTTATACCTCGTTAATTACTCCCCCATCCGTATTCGACTATGACGTCACCACGCGCCAGCGCGAACTCAAGAAACAGATCGATGTGCTCGGAGGATACGATCCATCGGAGTATGAAAGCGAGCGCATTCAAGCGCCTGCGGTTGACGGCGAACTCGTGCCCATCTCCCTTGTCTACAAGAAAGGCATCGTTCGTGATGGAAGCAACCCTCTGCTGCTCTACGCCTACGGATCATACGGGCTCAACAGCGACCCGCATTTTTCACATGCGAACTTGAGCCTGCTGGAGCGCGGCTTCGTTTACGCCATCGCCCACATACGCGGCGGTTCGGAACGCGGCCGTTCCTGGTTCGAAGCGGGGCGCATGCTGAACAAGCGGAATTCATTCACCGACTTCATCGCTTGTGCGGAACACCTGATCCAGCAGCGGTACACTTCTCCAGCTAAGCTCGCGGCCATGGGCGGAAGCGCCGGCGGCCTCCTGATGGGCGCAGTCGCCAATATGCGGCCCGATCTGTTTCACGCCATCGTCGCCCGCGTACCTTTTGTGGATGTGGTAACGACTATGCTGGACCCCACCATCCCTCTCACCACCGGCGAGTACGATCAATGGGGCAATCCCGAAGAAAAACTTTATTACGATTACATGCTGTCTTACTCGCCTTATGATCACGTAGAGGCGAAAGCTTACCCCAATATCCTGATCACTACCGGACTCAACGACCCCCGGGTAGCTTTCTGGGAACCGGCGAAGTGGACCGCGAAACTTCGCGCCATGAAAACCGATTCAAACATCGTCCTGCTCAAAACCGATCTGGGCGCCGGTCACGGAGGCCCATCCGGAAGATATGAACAAATCCGCGAAATCGCGCTTATCTTCAGCTTTATCGTGGGCGCCATAAATGATTAAAATGAGAGATTATGCCTGTCAAACCGCAGCCTGACGGCTACCATTCCGTCACCCCTTATTTGATCTGCAAAAACGCCGCCGCCGCCATCGAATTCTACAAGCAGGCCTTCGGCGCCACCGCATCAATGACGATGAACGCTCCGGACGGCCGCATCATGCACGCCGAAATCAAGATCGGCGATTCCGTCGTGATGCTGGCCGATGAGCACCCCGAAATGCACGCCCTGAGCCCACATACCGTCGGTGGAACTCCCGTGTCGCTGCTGGTCTATGTGCCGGATGTCGATGCCGTCTTCGCCAAGGCCGTGGATTCCGGCGCTATCGTGGAACGCGCAGTTGCCACACAGTTCTATGGCGACCGCACGGGAGGCATCGTCGATCCTTTCGGCCATCGCTGGTATCTGGCCACGCATGTGGAAGACGTCTCTCGAGAGGAATTGCCAGACCGTGCCCAGGCCGCTCACTGACTTTCCGCCGCCACGTTGTACCATAAAGTGGTTCGCGCATGAAAGTTCCTTCGGACTGGTTCAAAGACGATCTCGAAAGCCAGGACCTGGCGTTACTCCTCGATCCGGTGCGGATTCCCCGCCATGTCGCCATCATTATGGACGGCAATGGCCGCTGGGCCAACCGGCGTGGATTGCCGCGCATCGCGGGGCATCGCGCCGGCGTCAACCCCGTCCGCGATTGTGTGGAAACATGCGCCCAGATGGGCGTTGAGGCGCTCACCCTCTACGCGTTTTCCGTCGAGAATTGGAAGCGCCCGCGCACCGAAGTCGACACTCTGTGGCGCCTGCTGCGTTATTACCTGCGCCGCGAACTGCCTGAACTGAATAAAAACGATGTCGTGCTGCGGGTGCTGGGGCGTCTCGACGCTCTACCCGCCAAGGTGCGCGAAGAGATCGATTATGCCGAGGAGCGCACCCGCCGCAACCGAGGGATGCGGCTGAACCTGGCAATCAATTACAGCGGCCGGGCGGAAATTCTGGACGCCGTCAATGCGGTCCTCGATCAGGCGCGCCTCGCCGGTAACTTGGACACGCTCCGGCTCGATGAAGAATCCATCTCGTCCAATCTCTATACTTCGGATCTGCCCGATCCCGACCTCTTGATTCGCACCTCCGGCGAGATGCGCGTCAGCAATTTCCTTCTCTGGCAGATTGCCTATGCCGAGCTTTATGTCACCGAAACCCTGTGGCCGGATTTCAACCGCTCGGAACTCATGCGCGCCTTCCTGGATTTCCAAAAGCGCGAGCGGCGCTTCGGCGGCCTGGGAATGAAGCCCGCCCCTCCGCCCGCCGAACCAGCGGTTGCCGAAGACGAATGGATCGAGGAGACCGCCGTCTCCTCGAAATGAAACGCATCGCCACCGCGGCCGTCCTGATTCCACTGGTCGTCTTCGCCATCTTTTCCAATATTTGGTGGGTTCTGCTGGCCTTCGTCGCTCTTGTTGCGATGGCGTGCTGGTATGAGTACGCCAACTTGTTCGAACTTCACTGGCTCACGCTGATGATGGGCGCCGCTGGAGGTCTGGCGCTGCTGGTGATCCCCATCGAGCACGTCATCATTCCGCTGGTGATTTTCAGTCTGATCACGCTGACGCTTCCCTTTCGGGACGAAGACCTGCAAGCCGGCATGTCCCGAGCCGCCATCATGTTCGTGGGCTTGGTTTATATCTTCGGCGCGATGAAGTCCGGTTATCAACTGGGAATTCTGCAGCCGTTATTGCTTCTATTCGCCCTGGCCATAAACTGGGTTGGCGACACCGGCGCTTATTACGTCGGAAAGCGTTTTGGCAAGCACAAGATGGCTCCGCGCATCAGCCCTGGTAAATCCTGGGAAGGCGCTGCCGCGTCCATCCTTTTCGCGGCGCTGTTCACCACCATCGGGATGCATTTGTTCCTGAATACGCCATTGCTAAAGGCCGCCACGTTTGGAATTCTCGGAAACATCGCGGGTCAGATCGGCGACTTGGCCGAATCCGCGATGAAGCGCGGCGCGGGCGTGAAGGATAGCGGAACGCTGCTTCCGGGCCACGGCGGCATGCTGGATCGGGTGGATAGCGCGCTATTTACGCTGCCGGTGGCTTTTGCCATCGCGCGATGGATGCATTTATAGGATCGCGATACATTCCGCACTCAACCCAAAAGCGATTCGATCTCAACCAGTGGGACCTTTTGGTCGCCTGGTTCGTCATCGCGGGAGGTATGGGGACTACCGGCTCCAGTATTTTTCGATCCCGGATAATCGGCGAGGGCAAAGCGGGGTAGCGGGTCCATTTAGACCCGTTCCCCTCAGATCGCGCGCCCCGAGACACAATGCCTCCGATAATTTGCTTTCCATGGTTTTGGCACGTCGGCGGAGACTCCCGAAATGTTTGGGTGAATATTTAGAAAAAACACGCTTTGAGCTATTGACTTGTTGCAGTTTCGAATGTATCGTTCGTAAATAGATTGTGGGCTGTCCGTCCCACCTTATTTTTGGCTATTTCTCGGCAGCAGGCCAGCAGTAAAAGGCCCTGCGGCGTGTTCGAACTTCGACCAACAGTGGGGCGCCTTGCGCGATTGTGCACCCGGAGGTGAACGCGATGTCTCGATTTGTTTTAGTGTTTCTCATGCTTGGTTGCGCCATTCCCATGGCGCTTCGCGCCTCGGACACGCAAGCGAGATCCGTTGACTGCCTTAAGGTCGATGTCAGACCCGAGTCCTCCGAGGGCGCGAAAGACGCCCGGCAGCCCGTCCATTCAACTCAGAGCCAGCGGCATCTGCACGTGGTTCTTACGAACCTATGCGGAGCCGACATTACTGCGTTTACGCTGGGCGTGCAAGTAGCCTCGCCCTCGCCAAACGAGATGGGCGTTGGTGCGGATTTACTTGTACGTCTCTCCCCCGGCCATCCGAAGCACCTTCAACTTCCACTCTCCGGCGTCGAGTTTCCCTGGGACGTCGCGCTGCCTGATGGAACTGGGGCTGAGGTTCAGGGAACAGTGAGCGTCAAGGCCTTGGTCTTCGAGGACCGCACCGCAGCGGGGGACCCGGCGCTGGTCGACAGCTTCATACGCACGAGGAAGCATATGTATCAGGAGTTCCTGCAAGAGCACGATTTTTTGCAGAAAATCGCGAAACTCTCGGATGCGAAAGCGCTGCTAAGCCAAGTGCCCGACCCATCACTAAGCCCCGGCCTGCAGGCATTTTGGAAGGAGAATGCTGCGAATCTCAGGAAAGATCCAAGCTCGTGGGCGGGCTATATCGGGCGCCGCGAATTTGAAACCCAGACCTTTATTTCGATTTTTCAAATGCACTCAAGTCTCGAGGCGGAAGTAGCAAGGTGATGCTTGCTAGGGGCTTCCTCCTCCTTGGGGTGTTTTGCGTGCTAACATGCGCGAGCGCGCAGACGTGCACTCGCGCGTTGGCTAGCGGCGTTCAGGGTCTTATGGTGTTGAACCCTAGTTCGTGTGCGACAATCACCGCGCCTTACACTAAGATTGACGGCACGCAGACAACTTCGTTCGGTGCTACGGTATCGACTTCGTCTGGGAGCTATGTCTCTTGCGCCGGAGGCCAGTTGGATGTTGCAGCGACACCCACCGGCGAGTGTGGCGGCACTGCGGCAACCGGAGCGGCGGCATTTTGCCCTCCTCAGTTTGAAAGTTCTCCTGGGGACTCAGGGTTGACCGCCACTGGGATTGTCACGTATAAGGTGTTCGTTGAAACCCCCCGACGTCAACAATCCCAGCACTTTTGAGTGTACTCAAGATGGCACCGCGCAGACCTCCGTGACCCTGAACTCAACGAACTGCCCGTGCCCACCTCCGCCTTGCCCGAGCGGAATCCCCAATGTGGCTCCGAACCCGATTTCGGTGCTGGGGATTGCAGTGGCCGGGGCGCCGTCGGGTTGGTCTGGGGGCGTGTTTGTCTCTGGGAGTTCGGCAATTGCGACGGTTAACGGGTCGCTCATCTCGCCCGTTGGGGCTGGCACAACGGTCATCGCTGGGAACGGCTGGACTGTCACAACGAGCAGCGGCACAGCAACCAACTGTCCCCTGAGTCCTGTGCCGTTTACGGTTACTGGGACGCCGGTTTGCACGGGTTCTTCAAATTTCGTGTGCTCGGGCGGTGGTTCCTTGGTGTGCCAGAACAGCGACACTTTTGGATGTTCCAATGGCGGCGCGATGTGCCAGGCTCCGCCTCCCGGCTGGGGTAATTTACTCGAGGAGTTCGACGTTTCACCTGAGAATTTGCGAAGCCATGCTGGAATATTCCAAGAAATAATCTTACCTGTACTTATTGACCTGTTGTGTTTGCTGGGATATTATCCACAAACGGATCGCGTGCTGTCCGTCCTACCCTCTGTTTTTGATATTTCTCCGCGCGGCTGGGCACAATCGGAAATATTTCCTGCCGCTGGCTCAGGTTACTATCAACAACGGGTGCCTTGCGAAAGTGCGCGCCCGGAGGTGAAGCCGATGTCTCGACTCGTTTTAGTGTCCCTTTTGATTGGCTCCGCCGTGCCCTTGGCGCTTCGCGCCTCGGACGGGCAAGCGAAATCCGTGGAGTGCCTTAAGGTCGAGGCGCAGCCTTGGGTCCATAAGGAGCCCGCGCCCGGCGAGCGAGGCATCCTTCACGTCGTGCTTACGAACGAATGCGACGCCGATGTGACGGCCTTCGCTCTGGATGTCCAAGTGGGCTCGGACCCTGATCAGGTCGTGTCAGTCGTGATCGATCTCGTCCCCAGGCTCGCGCCGGGTCTTCCGCCGGAAGATGGGATTCTGCTCGTTGGCGCCGAGTTCCCTTGGGACGTACCTCTTCCGGGCGTAGCTGGGCCAGAGGTCCGCGGTGCCGTACGCGTTGGGGCGGTAGTTTTCGCTGATCGCACCGCTGTGGGTGACGCCCACTGCATCGCGAACATCGCGCAACGGAGAAGGCTCGTGCATAAGGATTTTCTGCAGAAGTTCGAGTTTCTGCAGAAGATCGAGGAGTTCGACGACGCCAAGGCCTTTTTTAGCCAGCCCCCCGACGCCTCCCTTAGCCCCACCATGCAAGCCTACTGGAGGGAGACCAAAGGAAATTTGGGGGCCAACCGATCGGCGTGGACCAGCTATATATTGGGCCGCAAGGCCGATGTAAGGAACCACATCGACGTCTTTCAGCTGCATTCCAATCTTGAAGCGGGGGTAGCGCAGTAGATGCCCCGCAAGCTCATACTACTTAGTTTGCTCTGTGTTTTGTGTGTGAACGGATACGGGCAGACCTGCAACCGCCAGTTGAACAATCAAAGCCAGACCCCCCTCACGCTGAGCCCATCGAGCTGCTCGACAGAAGTGGCGCCTCATACCCCCGTTAACGGGACTCAGGCAACCGACTTCGCGGCCACAGTGGAGACTTCAACGGGCTCCTATGTCGCCTGCCCTACATCCACCCTCACCGTCTCGGTGGGAGCTGGAGTTCCGAATTCGCCGACGGGCGAATGCGGTGGGGCCGGCAGCGGCGGCGGGCCGGTGTTTTGTGGCCCGGTGCTGTATGCGATCCTGGACAACTCCGGCACCGGCTCTATTTTCGCCCAGGTTCAATACGATAATTACAAGGAAACAGAGCCCGACCCCACCGACCCCACCGTCGGCCCGTTCAACTGCGGGATGGCGATGATGGTTACTGCCAGTTCTGCCGTTCCTCTGAACTCAACGAACTGCCCGTGCCCACCCCCGCCTTGCCCGAGCGGAGTCCCCACGGTAGCTCCGAACCCGATTTCGCTGCTCGGGCTTGCAGTGGCCGGGGCGCCGTCGGGTTGGTCTGGGGGCGTGTTTGTCTCTGGCAGTACCGCAATTGCCACGGTCAACGGATCACTCATCTCTCCCGTTGGGGCTGGCACGACGGTGATCGCCGGGAACAATTGGACCGTCACGACGGCTAGCGGCACTGCGACCAACTGTCCCCTGAGTCCCGTCCCGTTTACGGTTACTCAAAACCCAGTTTGCACGGGGCCCTCAAATTTCGTGTGCTCGGGCGGTGGTTCCTTGGTGTGCCAGAACAGCGACACTTTTGGATGTTCCAATGGCGGCGCGATGTGCCAGGCTCCGCCTCCAACCGGGTGCTATGGCAATAACTATATATGGGTCTGCGAGCCGAGTGGTACCTGGCAGTGTCAGCAAGTCGGACAGAACGGGACCCCTATCGTGATCGACACAACGGGCCAGGGCTTCCACTTGACCAGTATCACGGAGGGCGTGACCTTTCAGTTTTTTCCAGACAAACCGCCCATGCTGATGAGTTGGACCGATCCCAAGTACAGCAACGGGTGGCTCGCCCTTGACCGAAACGGGGACGGCAAGATCGACAACGGTACGGAGCTGTTTGGGAACCTCACGCCCCAGCCACAATCCGCAACACCCAACGGTTACGCCGCGCTGGCTGTCTACGACGATCCGGCGAACGGAGGGAACGGCAATGGCATGATTGACCCCGGCGACGAGATATTCGACAAACTCGTCGTTTGGATCGATAGTAATCACGATGGGGTCAGCCAGCCCTCGGAACTCCACTCGCTCCGCGACGTCGGGGTTTTCGCGATCTCGCTCAATTATTCCCCCTCCCCGTTCGTCAACCAGTTTGGCGACCGCTTCCGGTACGAGGCCCAAATTCTCGACGCGGCAGGCCATGCGCACGACAGATGTTACGACGTCTTCCTGAGGTACGTGGCGGAAAAGTGAGGATGGTCTTGTCTCGCCGGCGGGCGGCGCGCCCGCTAGCTCAGGTAGTCATTTCGGTGTGGCTTCTGTGCCGCGTTGCCGGGTCGGTGCAGGCGGCCACTTGCACAGAGATTGGCGCCGATGCCCGGCAGAGGCTGGTCTCGTTCGTTGTTAAGAAATACAAATTGCCGCCCCAACTGGCGATCCATCTGGAGGAAAGCGGGTTTGTTGGCGACTCATGCTATCGAAAGGTGCGATTCTTTTCGGTGGCGAGCGCGCGGTTCTTCGACCTGAGTGCGATCCTTGCGCCGGACCAATTATTCCTGGTGACCGGCGTTGATGATACGCGGATTGATCCCGTTCTGGCCGCGAAGAAGTTAGAGGCTGCGCGAGAGGAAGAATTGCTCCGGGGAAATCCACCGGTCGCGGGACCCGCGAACGCGCGCTCGACCATCGTAGTGTTCTCGGATTTCGAGTGCCCTTTCTGCAAGGGCGCGGTTCCAGTTCTCAAAGATGCGCTGAATCTGGAAACTCATGATGTGCGCGTCATTTTTCGAAACTACCCGCTTGAGATGCATCCCTGGGCGCTGCGGGCGGCGCTCTCCGCCAAATGCGCGTTCGATCAAAGTCCCGGGGCATTTTGGAAAATCCACGACTTTTTCTTCGACAAGCAGAGCGAAATCACGTTGGAAAATATTGACGCAAAAGCCAGGGGCTTTCTCGCCGAGATCTCAGGGCTCGATCTCGCCCGGCACGGGGCTTGCGTGTCTGACGAGGCCACGAGGAGGGCGGTACAGGCCGATATTGACCTCGGAAACTCGAGCGGCGTGGACGGAACGCCTTCCATCTACGTGAACGGACGGAAATTTACAGGAGCTCTGACTACGGATCGGCTGCGGGGATTTATTTCAGCTGTCAATCGGGACGGGGCGGAGGACTCGTCGAGTTCGACGAGGGCGGGATCAAACTAGGCGAATTTGCCCCTGACCCGATTCTACTGAGGCGGCCGTTTCCGCATCCTACGTGCCTCGCGCTCTTCATTACCAACATCGAATTGGGTAACGAAGTAGATGCCTCGACCGCTCCGGGGATCGTGCACTCCCTGTCCTACCCTTCTATTCGCCTAGCTTGCGCCGGCAAGTAGCTAAGCCAGGAGCCCGCGGTTGAGGGCATCAACCACGGTGCGGTGACCTGGCAGGGTCCACCATGAATCGCTGCGCCGGAGCTTCTAACGCACGATCCTTTGCCGGAGCCCTTTCGCTACTGCTTCGGATTTTGAGTGAACCTGCAGCTTCCCGTAGATGCTCTTCATATGAAAACGGATCGTATTTACGCTGAGGTTCAACTCGGCCGCCGCGGTTTTGTAATTGTGGCCCTCCACCAGAAGCTTGAGCAGGCGCACCTCATGCGGCGTTAGCTGGCAATCGGAATGTTCCGGCGGCCGCATGTCGCGGAATAGAGAGACCACGCGGCGCGCCACTTCGGGCGACATGGGGGATCCTCCCGACGCCGCCTCACGCAGCCCCTCAAGCAGCCGCGCCGGCGGCGTTTTCTTCAACAGATAGCCGCAAGCACCGGCGCACAGAGCATCGAAAATTCTCTTGTCATCGTCGTACACCGTCATGATGATCAGAGTCAGGTCCGGGTAACGGCTCTTCAACTCGCGCACACCATCAATACCGGACATTCCCGGCAGCCCGATGTCCGTCAGCACCACGTCCGGAAGGTTTTCACCGATCCTGGCGAGTGCGCCCTCCATTGTTTCGAACGCGCCCGTACAGGTGAATCCATCGGTGCAGCTGATCAGGATGCGCAACGACTCCCGAATTCTCGGTTGATCTTCTACAATGGCGACGGTGAGGGTGGCTTTATCGGTCAGATTCAACCCCTTCGTCTTACCATACGCTGAAACAGCGCGGAATCCACCACCCATTTATGTGGGAAATGCCGGAAATTCTTCCAAAACGCGGTTGACTGCCGCGTCACCGGAACGCGCAACTGGACCGTCGTGCCTTGGCCGACGGTGGAATTCAAGCTCAGGTCGCCGCCGAGTTCCACGGCCCTCGCCCGCATACTGGCCAATCCGTGTCCCCGGCTGGCGCTGCTCATATCGAACCCACGCCCGTTGTCCGCGATGCGCAGCGTCAACAATCCCGCGTCCGACCGGAATTGCACGTCAACTCTGGTGCATCCGGAATGACGTAACGCATTATGCAGGCTCTCTTTGAAAATCAGGAAGAACTGCCGGCGAACATCGGCGCCAATAGGGAAGTCCTGACCGTCGCCCGGCATATCGAGCCGCAACTCCCTGCCTTCGTGGGTGAAAAGATCGGCGGCGAAGCGGTGCATGCGATGCGCCAAATCTCCAATGCGGTCCTGCTCAGGATCGATCGCCCAAACAATGTCACTCATCGAATCCACCAACTCGCGGGAGAGGTCCGCGATGCCGGTTAACGGTTCCGCGCTATCCACACCGGCGGGTTGGCGTCGAGCCACCTCACTCAGTAGCGCGATCTGGGAGAGAGAGCTTCCGATATCATCGTGCAGGTCGGTTGCGATGCGCGTGCGGAGGCGTTCCACCTCCAGAAGGCTTGTCAAGCGGCGCCGGTAAAAACCGTAGATCAGCGCCAATGCGGTCAAAAGAAGCAACAGCCGCGCCCACCAGCGCTGCCATATCGGCGGCAGAATAGTGAATTCGGCGGTCGCGGGCGGCCCGATGGCCCCGTCCGGGGTAACCGCGCGCACATGCCACTTATAAGCGCCGGGCGCCAGATTCGCGTAGTTTACGGCGCGCTCCTCGGTTGCCGGGCTCCAATCCGCGTCCGTGTCTTCGAATTGGTATTCATACCGCAGCGATCCGCTGGCATCGTAACCCGGACCCACGAACTGCAGTTCCACCTGATTCCGGTCATAGGGGAGTTGGATACCACGGAGGGTCTCTGTCCCCAAGAACGATATTGCAACAGGGGTGCCCCGCACTCGCATTCCGGTGATGAATACGGGCGGCGGGGACGTCTTTGGCTCCGCCGTCGTATCCAGGCGTGAGAGACCCTGCCGGGTGCCGAACCAAAGGGTTCCCGCCCGGTCTCGAAGAGCCGCCAGAACGTCGCCCGGCGCGAGCCCGTCGGCGATCGTGTAATGCCGAAATCGAAGGGTGGAGTCCTCCGGGCTAAAGCGATCAATCCCCAAATCGCTGCCCACATAAATCCGTCCCAGAAGATCTTCCGTGATGCAGCGGATGCGATCGGTGGAAAGACCGTTCGCGGCGGCGTAGTTGGTAATGCGCGGCGACGATGAAGCGGGGTCGTCGATGCGATGCAGTCCAGCGGCTGTCGCTGCCCAGAGCCGTCCCGCGCGGTCCACGTGCAGGTCCGAGATCCAACCTGCATTTGTGTCTTTCTCCAGAAACGTCTGAAAGGTTCCGCCGCTGTACCGCACTAGCTTCCCTGAGTTCAAGCCAATCCAAACGTTGCCCGAGTGGTCCTCCGCGAAGCTCGTGGCAAGCACTTGCGAGGGAACCG
>Ga0326727_10024102_pt1 | contig 11537 bp, 6 predicted proteins | sample MB2enrmetagenome_FD_207643 | JGI IMG/M metagenome (GOLD analysis project Ga0326727, IMG submission 207643) | Lab enriched peat soil microbial communities from McLean, Ithaca, NY, United States - MB29MY | ecosystem: Environmental > Terrestrial > Soil > Wetlands > Peat | place: USA: New York... | reverse complement strand
CGCTTCCAGGATGCGCAGGGCAACTGGCAGGACCGCACTGAATGGCACAATCTTGTGGCCTTCAAGCGCACCGCGGAAATCGTTCGCGATTACGTGAAAAAGGGCTCCAAGTTGTACATCGAGGGCAAGATACAGACGCGCAGTTGGGAGGACAAGGAGACCAAGCAGAAGCGCAATCGCACCGAAATCCTGGTCAATGATCTGGTTCTTCTATCTGCCCGCGAGGAGGGCTCAAGCGGCGGGCGGCCGGCAAGTTCCGGCACTTCGGCGGCCAGCTTCGACCAACGGCCCCCGGCAACCCCCGGCGCGCCGGATGAATACTCCCAGCAAGCCGAAATCTCCGACGACGACATTCCGTTCTAGGAACAGGGATCAGAGATCGAGATCAGCGGTCTGATTGGGAGCCAGAAGGAGAGCGCGATGCGCGAGAAACTGGCGGGCAGATTGACGTATGAGCCGACCGGCGAGGGCATTCGCGTCAACATTCCGGCGCGGAGAAGCTGGACGATTGTCATTCACTTCCTGTGGCTGCTCTTGTGGCTTGGCGCCGGATGGCTGGCGTGGACCAGGATTCATCAAATCCACCACGCCGCAGCCAACATTCCATTGATCTGGCTGGTGGGTTGGGCAGTTGGATTGGTTTTTATGACCGCTTCCATCCTCTGGAGTCTCACTGGCAGGTCCACTCTGGTGCTGAATTCCTATCAACTGCAAATCTCCCGGCAGATGATAGGGCTGCAACTGGGTACGCGAAGCTATGCCAATGCGGATGTGCGCAACCTGAGATTTATTCCCAACATGATTCGCGGCCGGTCCAATCTGCCCAGCCATATCAGCTTCGAAGAGAAGGGCAAGACGCGCTCCTTCGCCTGGGCGGTGTCGGAAACAGAAGCCATGGCGCTGATCGACAAGATGATGGAAGTCTACAAGTTTCCCCGAGGCCAGACGCCGTAATATCGAGGATCAGCCACCTGCGGCGGGGCGGACGCCTTCAGCCACCTGCCGTGCGGGGACTGGCCGTCCAGGCGGACGCCTTCGGCTCGGCTCAGGGCAGGTTGTCGGGAAAGCAGCAAAGCAGGCTCTGGATACTTTGACAAACACTTCCGGCTAGCCGGCTGCCATCTTGCCTTGAGAGCTTTTTGAACACTACGCTGAAATGCGGAAATGGAACCTTTCATGACTCCTAACTTCGTTCGTTCTTTGTTGGCTCTACTTCATGCAATCCTGCTCGCAGGCCTGCTTGTTTCCGTTCCCGCATGCGGCGCCGGTCAGCAGATGAAGGTAAACGACAGCGGCTACCTGGACACGCAGGGCTTCAGCGTAATTCTTTATCAAAGCGCCTATCACCCGGTCTTTGTCGATGAAAAACATGCCGCGATGGAGATGATTCTCCACGGCCAGCGCATAGCCACCAACGGCGACGTACGCCTGATGCCCACGCCCGAGCAATGGGACCTGGTGGCCAAGCTCAAGGACCACGCGGCGGACAAGGAGCACAATCGCCTCACGGCCGACCTCTCCTTTCCCGCTTACCAGATGGACTACACCCTGGAGGTGACCGCGGAACCGGGTGGAGTGCGAGTCAGTGTCAACCTCGACAAACCGCTGCCGGAGAAACTGGCCGGCCGCGCGGGCTTCAATCTGGAGTTCCTGCCGTCCATTTATGTGGGAAAAAGCTATGCGGTGGACGGCAACAAGTACGGCATGATCCCGCGCAGCCCGCAGGACCTGATGAAGCAGGTGCTGCCGCCTGCCGACGATCCTAAAAAACTGCCGTTTCAGGATGAATGGGACCGGGCGAAGGGCTACACGCAGCCGCTTCCGATAGTCACCGGAGACAGCATCACGCTGGCGGCGGAAGATCCGCTCTACCGCGTCAATGTCAGCTCCGAGACCGCGCCCGTCTCGCTTTATGACGGACGCAACCGCGCGCAGAATGGCTGGTTCGTGCTGCGCAGCTTGATTCCATCGGGCAAGACTGAAGGAGCAATTGTCTGGCACATCCACCCGGTGATGATTCCGAACTGGACGCGGACCCCCATGATCGCGCACAGCCAGGCCGGCTATCCTCCCAATTTTCCCAAGGTCGCGGTGATCGAGCTCGATCCGAATTACGATGCGCCGAAGACGGCAAAGGTGCTTCGCCTGGATGCGGCTGGCTCCTATAAGCAGGTCTTCGAGGGGCCGGTCACCGCGCCTATGCCGTGGCTGCGCTACCACTATGCGTACTTCGATTTCTCCACTGTGAATGAACCCGGCCTCTATGCCATCGAGTACGCGGGGCAGAGAACCGATCTGTTTCCCATCGCCAGGGATGTGTACAGCCGGACGTGGCAATCGAGCCTGGATGGTTTTCTCGCCGTGGAGATGGACCACGTCTCGGTGCGCGAAGGCTACCGGCTGTGGCATGGCGTCTCGCACATGGACGACGCCCGCCAGGCGCCGCCCAACACGGAACACTTCGACGGCTACAGGACGTGGGCGAACCTCGACTCGCCCTACAAGCCGGGCGAACACATCCCCGGATTGAACATTGGTGGCTGGTTCGACGCCGGAGATTATGACAACATTGCCCCCAGCCAATATATGGTCATTGAGAACCTCTCCCTGGCTTACAAAGAATTCGGGCTGAAGTGGGACGAGCTCTCGGTGGACGAAACCGCCCGCACGGTGGAGATGCACCGGCCGGACGGCATCCCCGACGCTGTGCAGCAGGTCAGGCACGGCGTGCTGCAGGTGCTGGCTCAATACAAGGCTGTCGGCCACCCGTTCATGGGAATGATCGAGCCCAATCTGCGCGAGTATACGCACCTGGGCGACGCCGCCTCCATCACCGACGGGCGCATCTATTCGGAGAAGCTCGCTCCCAACGAGATCGACGGCAACTACTCCGGCAAGCCGGATGACCGTTGGGCCTTCACCACCAAGATGCCGTTCCTGCAATACGGCGCCGCAGCGGCGCTGGCCTCTGCATCCACGGCGCTGAAAGGCTGGGACGACCCGCTCGCCAGGGAGTGCCTGGAGACCGCCGTCAAGTTGTGGGATGAGGAACACGCGCATCCGACGCCCAGCCAAAGATCTTTCTACGGACCGCCGGGCATGGCGGCGCTCGGCGAGTGGAGGGCCGCTGTGCAGTTGTTAATCGCCACTGATGGTGGCGAGCCCTACAAAACGCGGGTCCGGGAGCTCTTCCCCAGCGCGCGCGAGCACTTCGAGTTCGGCGGCTGGATGGCCGTTCTGGCTCTTCCATACATGGATGCCGATTTCAAGCAACAGGTGGAAGAGGCGGTCAAATCCTACAAGGCAGAAGTGGATGCCGATATGGCCAGGACTCCCTTCGGTGTTCCGCCCAGCCTTGGCACCTGGGGCAGATCCAGCCTGGTGGCCACGTTTGGCTCGCGCATGTACTTCCTTCACAAGGCATTCCCGCAGATCGTGGGGCCGGAGTATACGCTGCGCGCGGCCAACTACCTGCTGGGCACGCATCCGGTGTCGAGCACCTCGTATATCTCTTCGGTCGGGACGGTTTCCAAGATGAAAGCCTACGGAAACAACCGCGCCGATGGAACCTTCATTCCCGGCGGCATGATTCCTGGCTATATCGTGATCAAGCCGGACTTCCCGGAATGCATCGACGACTTCGGCTTCCTGTGGTTTGAGAACGAATATACCATCAGCGCCACCAGCGATTGGATTCTGCTGGCAAATGCCGCCGATGCGCTCGTCAAGTGAGCTGCTCCGGTCTCGCCGTACTTCTTTCGTTGAGAGGGCCTTTCTTCGGGAGCGGAGCGCAGCAAAGCCATTAGCCCACTCCGGGCGAATCGCGGTATCATCGGGAACCAAGAGGAAATCACCGTGCTCGAAACCTTGGCGGGCAGGCTCAAGTGGGAACAGACAGGCGCGGGTATCCGCTTCGATATTCCTGCACGGCGGGGTGTGATGGCGATTTTCTATGGCCCGCTTATTGGAGTCTGCCTCGCAATTGCTTCGCTTCATTACTGGGTGCTAATGAATGCGATCGTATCGGATGACGCGCGATCTGCGTTACTACGATTTGGGGTTGACTGTTTCGCCGTTGGGGTTTGCGTCCTCGCCTGTTGGCTCCTATGGACTTTAACGGCCACAACTATCCTCACAATCGATCCAAGTCAATTGAGAATTCAGCGCCGTGTCATCGGAGTCGAGTGGGACACACGCACCTTTGCCACAAGGGATGTGCGAAATCTGCAATATGTCCCCCCCACATATATCTGGGCCCTTTGGACAGACACGAACCCGAATACCAGCAAGATCCATTTCAAAGTGAAGAACAAGACATGCTGCATCGCTTCGGGAATCACCGAGAGAGAAGCCTGCGCGTTGATCGACCGAATGATGGAGGTTTACAAGTTTCCCAAAGACAATGAATCGGATTATAAGGCGGTTGCGCGATGAGTGCGGACTAAGCTTCCTTTGCATTCTTCCTCCGCCTTGTCCTCATCGTCGCGGCGCTACGGTAGTGTAAATATCCCTGGTTGCTAAGTCAGCGCCTAAACTCTAGACTGAATCCGGCAGGCAATTGCAAACAGCCAAAGGAGGGAACCATGTCAAACGAAGCGAAGTGCCCAGTAACAGGTGGCGCGCTGAAACAGGCTACGGCTGGAGCCGCAACAATCGCAGATTGGTGGCCCAACCAGTTGAATCTGAAGATCTTGCACCAGCATTCCCCACTCTCCAATCCCATGGGCGAGGGCTTCAATTACGCCAAGGAGTTCAAGAGCCTCGATTTGGACGCCGTGATCAAGGACCTGCGCGCCTTGATGACTGCCTCGCAGGAGTGGTGGCCCGCGGACTACGGCCACTACGGGCCGTTCTTCATCCGCATGGCGTGGCACAGCGCAGGCACCTATCGCATCGCCGATGGCCGCGGCGGCGCGGGCGCCGGAGCGCAGCGATTCGCTCCCCTCAACAGTTGGCCGGACAACGTGAGCCTGGACAAGGCGCGCCGGCTGATCTGGCCGATCAAGCAGAAGTATGGCCGGAAACTCTCCTGGGCCGATTTGATGATTCTCGCGGGGAACGTGGCGCTGGAGTCGATGGGATTGAAGACCTTCGGATTCGGCGGCGGGCGTGTGGACATTTGGGAACCGGAAGAGGACATTTACTGGGGACCCGAGGGCAAGTGGCTGGCAGACGAGCGCTACAGCGGCGACCGTCAGCTCGAAAATCCTCTCGGCGCTGTCCAGATGGGCCTCATCTATGTGAACCCGGAAGGACCCAACGGCAAGCCGGATCCTATCGCCGCGGCCATCGACATCCGCGAGACCTTCGCGCGCATGGCCATGAACGACGAGGAGACCGTTGCCCTCATCGCCGGCGGACACACCTTCGGCAAAGCGCACGGCGCCGCCGATCCCCTCAAGTATGTCGGTCCGGAACCCGAGGCTGCCCCCATTGAAGAGCAAGGCCTGGGTTGGAAAAACAGCTTTGGCAGCGGCAAGGGCGTCGATACCATCTCGAGCGGGCTGGAGGGCGCATGGACCAACAACCCAGCGAAATGGGACAACGATTATCTCGAAAATCTCTTCAAGTATGAATGGGAACTGACCAAGAGTCCCGCCGGCGCTCAGCAATGGACGCCCAAGGGCGGAGCCGGAGCCGGCACCGTGCCCGATGCTCACGACCCCAAAAAGAAGCACGCCCCCATCATGTTCACCACCGATCTCTCGCTGCGCATGGACCCGATCTACGAGAAGATCTCCCGCCGCTTCCTCGCGCATCCGCAGGAGCTCGCGGATGCCTTTGCCAAGGCCTGGTTCAAGCTGACGCACCGCGACATGGGACCTGTTTCGCGCTATCTTGGCCCGCTGGTTCCCAGGGAGCATCTGGTCTGGCAGGACCCCATTCCCGCCGTGGATCATGCATTGATCGGGGAGCAGGATATTGACGCTCTGAAGGTGAAGATTCTGGCGTCAGGTCTTTCCATCTCCCAACTCGTCACCACAGCCTGGGCCTCGGCTGCAACCTTCCGCGGCACTGACAAGCGCGGCGGGGCCAACGGCGCGCGCATTCGCCTGGCGCCGCAAAAGGATTGGGAAGTCAACCAGCCTGCCGAACTGGCCAAAGTCCTTCAGAAGCTCGAAGCCATCGAGAAGGATTTCAACGCTGCCCAATCCGGCGGCAAGAAGGTCTCGCTGGCAGACCTGATCGTTCTCGCCGGCTGCGCGGCTGTCGAGCAAGCTGCAAAGAAGGCTGGCCACGACGTGAAGGTACCCTTCGCGCCAGGGCGCACGGATGCCACGCAGCTGCAGACCGATGTGCACTCATTCGCCGTACTGGAACCCACCGCGGACGGCTTCCGCAACTACATCCGCAAAGGACGCGAAGCCGCCGCCGAGTTGCTTGTTGACAAGGCGAACCTGCTCACGCTCACCGCTCCCGAAATGACGGTGCTGATCGGCGGCTTGCGCGCGCTCAATGCAAACTTCGGCCACTCCCAACATGGCGTCTTCACCAAGCGCCCCGAAACACTGACCAACGATTTCTTCGTGAATTTGCTCGACATGAAGACGAAGTGGCAGAAGTCCGCTGCATCCGCGGGAGTGTTGGAAGGGCGCGATCGAGTGAGCGGCGAACTCAAATGGACGGGCACCGTAGTCGATCTGGTCTTCGGTTCGAACTCTCAGCTGCGGGCACTGGCGGAAGTCTATGCGTCCAGCGACGGGCAGCAGAAGTTCGTGCGTGACTTTGTGGCAGCCTGGAGCAAGGTGATGAACCTGGATCGCTTCGACCTCGCGTGATCTCAGGAGAAAGGTTCTGAAGGTTGTATAAATCGCAGCCTCGACGGGTCATCGGGTTATCCCGAGCCAGGTTGAGGCTGCGCGCATCCTACAGCTTCCTTATTTCTCGATCTAACCCAGCGGGTCGTTGTCTCTGTCGGTGGCCTCGGCCAGGGCGGCCAGGCGTGCGGCCAGTTCCGGCGTCCAACTTGTTTCCGAAGCGCGCCAGCTCCAGTTGCCCTCGGCCCGGGCCGGCGTATTCATGCGCGCCTCCGCGCCCAGCTCGAGCAGATCCTGCGCCGGAACCACCGCCATCTGCGCCACGCTGGCCTCAATGGCCCAAATCAGCGGCCAGACCGGCTGCTTGCCCACTGGCCTCACATAAGCCTCGATGGCGGCGCGCTCCTCCTTGCCGGCCGCCTTCCACCAGCCCAAAGTGGTGTTGTTGTCATGCGTGCCGGTGTAGGCCACGGTATCGGGCGTGTAGCGGTGGGGCAGGTGGATGTGCGCTCCCTTGTCGCCAAAGCCGAACTGCACCACCTTCATTCCCGGCAGGCCAAGTTCCTTTCTTAGAGCGTCCACCTCGGGGGTAATCATGCCCAGGTCTTCGGCCACCAACGGCAGCGGTCCCAGCGCCGCCTGCAATGCGCGGAAGAGAGCCAACCCCGGCGCCTTGACCCACTCGCCATGGACGGCCGTCTCTTCTGCTGCGGGAATGGCCCAGTAGGCCTCAAAGCCGCGGAAGTGATCCAGGCGGACGATGTCATAAAGCTTGCAGGCGTGGCGGATGCGTTCTATCCACCAGTCGAAGCCCCGCGCGGCGAGCACATCCCAGCGATAGAGCGGGTTGCCCCAGTGCTGGCCGGTGGGAGAAAAATAGTCGGGCGGCACGCCGGCAACGCGAAGGGGTTTCAGATTCTCGTCCAGCTCGAAGATATCGGGGTGAATCCACACATCGGCCGAGTCCATGTTGACGAAGATGGCCACATCGCCCAGAATTCTGATCCCTTTCTTCGCCGCGGCCTCGCGGAGTTGATTCCACTGGAGGGAAAAGGCGAACTGGAGCGCCTGTTCCTGGGCGATGGCTCGGCTGTGTTGCTCGGTTGCCAGGGCCAGCGCCTCCGGCTGGCGGCGGCGCAGCGGCTCGGGCCACTCTGTCCACGCGCCGGTGCCTAATTGCCGGCGCAGCACGGCATAGAGAGCGTAGTCGGCCAGCCAGGCCGCCTCGGCCCGGCAATACTCCTCAAACTGCTGCCATTGATTGGCTAATTTCGAATCGCGCGGCCCGCGGTCGAGAAAATTTCCCGCCGCCTCAAAGAGCAGCGGGAGCTTGCGCTCCACCACCTCATTGAAATCCACGGACCCGCCATGGCCGGGAAGGCCCGCGATGCGGGAGCCCTCGATCCAGCCCCAGTCGGAGAGATATTCCAGGCTGATGAGAAGAGGATTGCCGGCAAAGGCCGAGGTAGCCGCATAGGGCGAGTTGCCATAGCCGGTAGGGCCGAGGGGGAGAACCTGCCAGAGGTGCTGCCGGGCGCGGGCCAGGAAGTCCACAAACTCATGGGCGGCAGGCCCCAGGTCGCCGATGCCCCCATAGGAGGGCAGGGAAGTAATATGCAGCAGAACTCCTGAGGAGCGGTGAAATGCCATGGTTTGATTATCGGCGGAAATAGGCGATTCAGCTTGGTTCCGCTCATCTTTATGCTGATCGCCGCTTGGGTTCGTGCTTTTCGAGCTTGGGCATTTGCCGCTTCATAAATTCGTTGAACAGGGGTACCGTGAAGGCTGTCTCGCCGTGGCGCTGACTCCAAACCATGCCTTTGTTGATCAGTTGTTGGCGCACAGTCGCCACAGATGCAGCATCTACGCCAAGCGCAGTCGCGATTTCGCCGGTTAGGAGCGGACCTGGCCCAACCTCCGCCATCGCGCGGAGATATTTCTGCTGAAGTGGGGTCAATCTGTCAAAACGAACGCGGAAGAAATTGGCATCCAAGTGGGCAATGACGCTCGGAGTGGCCTCCTGAACATGAGCGCGCTTGATGGGGCTTACAGGCGCGGAGTTCCACACGTGAAAACCCCATTCCTGAATGAAGTATGGATATCGTTCCGTGACGCGAAGGATTTCATCGATCGCGCCTTCTTCAAAATCAACTCCTTCGTGTTTTGCGGGATTGGCAAGTGCCGCACGGGCGAATGGAGCTTCGAGCTGGCCTACTTCTGGGTAGGTAAACAGGCGCTCGGCATAGGATTTTGCATTGCCCGCGAGGGCGGCGATCTGCGGCAGTCCTGCTCCCACAAAGAGCAAGGGAAGATTACGCTGTGCGACTTCATGGCAGGCTACAATGAGTGAGGCAAGTTCCTTGGATGATAGGTACTGCACTTCATCGAGAAAAACCCCTAGGGCCACATGTTGTTCTTTCGCCGCTTCGCACACGGCCACTAACAAGTCAGGGAGATCCTGTTCGAGATTTCCGGTATCGGCCTCATGGCTTGCAGGGTCGATTCCAATCTCGATGTCGCCAACCTTGACCTTGAATGCTGACACAAAATTGCGCAGAACTGAAGCTGCCCGGTGGACCATATGTCCAGTGCCCGATTTAAGGTCGAGGCTGTACAGAACCTGACGCAGCTCAGGTGCAAGAAGCTGAGGCAGCATCCCTCCTTCCGGTGCCTCGACTTTGGCCGTTCGGAAGCCCTTATTTTCAGCCATGCCATAAAGCCTGTTGAGCAAAACAGTCTTTCCAACGCCGCGCAAACCCAGCATCATCATTCCCTTGGTGGGACGCGCGTCGAGGACGCGATCCATGTCGATGTCTACCTCTTTGAGCAGCTTGTCGCGCCCTGCCAGTTCAGGCGGTTGCAGTCCGGCCCCTGGCGCATACGGGTTTTTTCGGCGATCCATGGGTGTAATTATAGCAAAATTAGTGCAATTAACAAGATTACCGTTAAATGCGCTAATTAATATATCTTTACTTTTACAACCCACAGAATCGAGGTTTAAATAGATTAGGCTTGGCAGATTCAGCCCTAGTTGGTCCTGAGAGCCTGAAAGGCCCGCTTCCTGAACGGATGCGGGCCTATTTACTTTTTCCTGCTTTTTGTCAGCTTATAAACCCGGTTGTCCGCCTTTTGCCTTGGGCATGCGAATGCGGTTGTGCTTCTTGTAGTCTTCCATGATGGCGCTCAGGAAGATGTTGAAGGCCTCTCCGCGCCGTTGGTAAAGAATCTGATCCCTGGTCTGGTCGAAGTTCTTAGTGATATCGTCTGCGGTGGGCTCCAGCTTGTCCACCAGTTTGGCCACAACTCCAGTGCGCCCTGTGTTGATGGGACCGCTCAGTTCGCCGGGCTTCATGTCGAAGAGCTGCGGGGCAACCTGGCCAACCTGGCCAAAGTCGGGCACCTGGCCGGCTAGATCCACCAGGTCGCTGGTCTTGACAGTGGCGCCCACCGCCTTGGCGGCCTTGTCCAGATCGTTGAGGTTTTTGGCCTTTTCCGCCAGTTCCTGTGTCTTCTGGCCGAGCAGGACGGGGATCTGTTCGTCCTGGTAGTCCTTCAGCACATGCGTCTTCCAGTCGGCAAATGCGGGCGCGTGGGCAGCGGCGACCTCAGTGACCTGGAAGATCGCATAGCCTTCGCCGGTGGCCGCAAATTGCGGCGGATCGCCCTGTTTGGACTGGAAGGCTTTGCCGAGGATCTCGGCGGAGTTAGGCAGCGCGGAGATCACGTCCCTCGCGCCAACCAATGGCGTAGTGGCCATTTCCAGATGGTGAGCAGCGGCGGTCTTCTCCAGGCCGTTCTTGATGGCCTCGGAGGTCAGAGTGCGCGCGTAGGTCTCTTCGGCTACGATCGCTTTCTGGCGAACCAGAGTGGCCTGGATGGTGGGACGGACTTCGTCGATGGACTCAGAGTGCGATGCCTGCCGCTCCTCGACCTGGATGATGTGATATCCGAACTTGGTCTTCACGATCTGCGTATCGCCGATCTTCTGGGTGAAGATGGCTTTGTCAAACTCCGGCACCATCATACCGCGGCGGGCAAAGCCCAGTTCGCCGCCATTGTTCTTGCTGCCCGGGTCGTCGGAGTTCTTCCGGGCCAGGTCGGCAAAGTTGGCGCCGCTCTTGATCTGCTTGAGCAGTCCATCGGCCTTGGCTTTGGCCGCGGCGTCGGTCTTGGCGTCGGCTCCGGGCTTAACCAGGATGAGGATATGGCGCGAACGGGCCTGCTCCGGAATCGTGTACTCGGACAGGTGCGCATTGAAGTACTGTTGAATCTCCTGCGGGCTGGGCTGCGGGACGCCGCCGGGCAGCTCGTCGGGAGTAAAGGCAAAGTAGGTAATCTTGCGCTGCTCCGGCACCGCCGCGGCATAACGCGCGGCATTCTTCTTGAAGAAAGCCTCCAGGTCGGCATCCGGCGGGTTGATGGCCTTGCGCAGGTCCTCGGCGGAGATGATCGCGTATTCGAACTTTATCTTGATGTTTTCCCTGCGATAGGCTTCGCGGACATCCGCATCGCTTACCGTGACTCCGGCGGTAATCAGCGACTGCAGCCGGCGAAGAATATAGTCCCGCCTGATCTCCTCCTCAAACTCCGGCACGGACATATTGAACTGGTTGGTGACGAAGGCGGTGTAGCGGTCTGTGCCGATGTACTGCCCGTTGGGGTAGATGTATTCGCCAAACTGCCCCTGGTGCAGGAATTGGACCACATCATCGCCCGTGGCAGTGATGCCCAGCTTGTCGGCCTCGGTCAGCAGAATCTCCTGCTGCAAAAGTTGCTGGC
>Ga0326727_10024101_pt1 | contig 11538 bp, 9 predicted proteins | sample MB2enrmetagenome_FD_207643 | JGI IMG/M metagenome (GOLD analysis project Ga0326727, IMG submission 207643) | Lab enriched peat soil microbial communities from McLean, Ithaca, NY, United States - MB29MY | ecosystem: Environmental > Terrestrial > Soil > Wetlands > Peat | place: USA: New York... | reverse complement strand
AAACAAAGTGGACGGTCACTCATGACGACGAATAAGCGACGATTCTGGTTGGTATTGCTGTTGGCGCTCTGCCTGGGTCATGAGGCAGTGGCTGCGGATAGTGGCGATGGTCCTGCGGGCACGAGTCCAACCGCGCCCCAGGATCCATTTTCCCTCGACCTTGCCTCCCTGCTGGATTCCAAGGTTATCACTGCGTCGAAGTTTCCCGAAAGGCTTTCGGATGCCCCTGGGGTAATGTCGGTCATCACCCGGGACGAGTTGCGCCGCTTCGGCGGAACGACACTGGGTGAGATTCTGGATCGCGTTCCGGGGCTCACTCTCAGCACGGCTTCGTTTACCGATCGCAGCCTGATCGCGGCGCGCGGAGATCAGACGCAGATCAACGGCGGGCACATCCTGTTTCTCATCAATGGCCGCCCGACCCGCGAGATCCTGGAAGGAGGCCTCATCGGCGATCTGCTCGAATCCTTCCCGGTCGAGATTCTGGAACGAATTGAAGTTATCCGGGGACCGGGTTCGGTCCTGTATGGATCGAACGCCTACTCGGCCGTGGTGAACCTGATCACCCGAAAGGCCGATGGCGAGGAAGTTGAAGTGAGCGGATTGGGCGGAGGGGGGCGCGCCATAGCCAGCGCTGGAGAGGTGCTGTTGCGGCATGGCGACCTGAGTGTGGTCGGGGCCGGGCAGTTTCACCAGGAGCCCGATTGGATAGCGCCGGTGAGTACTCCGTACGGCCCGGAGCAGGCGGTCATTCCCTACCGCAGCAAGGGGGCCTACTTCGAAACGGACTACAAGGGCCTGAGCCTCATGTCTTCCTACACGGAATACAACACCGACTACCTGGAAGGCTTGGTGGGCGAAGGGCGCTGGCGCCGGGGCTTCACCGATCTGGGGTACAAGGTCAAGGCCAGCGCCACCTGGGACATGAACTTCGATCTCACCTACACGCGGGCAACGCTGGATGCCAAGTACTACATTCCCTTTATTACGCGGGTATCCAACGATGCCCTGGCGGAATGGACCAACACCCTTGCCCTGACCAATAAAGACCATTTAACCTTCGGAACGCTATACGACTACATTTCCGGCCAGGAAGACTTCTTCGGGGAGAGCCCCATGATGGTGATCTCGCAGGGCAGACGCCCGGGAGGAGCGTTTTACGGCCAGTTGGAGCATCAACTGCTCGACAGCGTCGCGCTCATCGGGGGATTTCAGGCGAACAAGATCGGCGGCATCGGCCTCAACGTCGTTCCCCGCGGGGGCCTCATCTGGAAACCCGCTTCCCAATACAGCGTGAAGCTGCTATACAGCGGGGCCTTCCGTGCTCCCAGTCTGAGTGAAAACTTCATGGACTATGTCCCCCCGGCCAATATCGGTGGGCCCGGTCTGAAGGGCAACCCCGGCTTGTCGCCCGAGACCGTCGCGACCATCGACCTTGCCTTGAGCTATCAAGGGAAGCGCTTGCAAGGCGAACTCGGATACTTTCACAGTAAGCAGAGCAATGACATCATATTGGCGAATGCAACCGTTGCCGGGGAATACGTCAACCAGGGAGAAATCACCTTCCAGGGAGGTGAACTGGAGGGCAACTACTATCTCGGCAAGCACCTGTTTCTGAAAGGTTCTGCCCTATACCAAGTGAATGACGGCGGTTCGAGTCTGACGCCTATACCGAACGCCAGCGGCAAGGCGGGTATCAGTTACCAAGACAACAAGTTGATCGTAAGCCTTTTCGATGCCTACGAAGGGCCGGTGTCTGGTTATGCCGGGGCGTTGAACCCCAAGCCCGGCGCTTACAGCCTGCTCAACGGCCAATTGCGCTACGATCTGTCCAAGTACATGCACGCCGGTCCGCACACGCCAGTAGCCTTGGTGGTTCACGGAGAGAATCTGGCCAACCGGGCCGTCTGGCTGCCCGACTGGAAGGATGTGCCCGGGGACTCAATCTTCTACAACCGCGGCCGGACGGTGTATTTCGGCATTGAGGTCGGTTTGAAGAAGGAATAGCCGGGACAGAGGGCAGATGGCGGGCCGAGCGCCACGGCACGCAAGGAGTGCGCCACGGGCCGGTTACGGGCTCCCACAGCGGGTTGGGACAGGCGTGCGCGGCGAATGGCATGACAGGGCGGGCTGCAAAACGGGGCGGAGGAAGGAAAGTCCGGCTGGGGCTAGTCCTCGGCCTCGGCTTTCTGCTTAACGCGCTCCGCCTGTCGGGGCAGGCCATCGAGGAATACCAGTTCAAGGCCGCTTTTCTCTTCAATCTGGCGAAGTTTGTGGAGTGGCCCCCGCAGGCATTCCAAACGCCCAGCGACCCCATCGTGAGCTGCCTGGCGGGAGAGAGTCCTCTCGGGGCGGCCTTGCAACGCGGGGCTGCCGACAACAGCATCGGCGCCAGAAAACTGGTGGTAAAGCCGGTAAGCGACCCGCGCCAGTTGGCCGGCTGCCACATTCTGTTCGTCAGTTCGTCTTTGCATAAGCGTTGGCATGCCTTGGTGGACGCGACCCGCGGGACCGGGATTCTTACCGTCGGCGAAACCGACGACTTTGCTACCGGAGGCGGAATCGTGAACTTCCGCCTGGAGGGCGAGCGCATTCGCGTTCAGATCAATGTGGCCGCTGCCGAACGCGAACACCTCCGCATCAGTTCCCGGCTCCTCAGCCTGCCGCAGATCGTGAAGGTGCAATCGCCATGAGACTCGCGGCCGGGTATCGCAATCTCCCCATTCGGCGGAAGCTGCGCCTGATTGTTCTGTTCACCGTGAGTCTTGCCCTGCTCCTGGCTTGCGGCTCGGTGCTGACGTACGACCAGATCGTATCCCGCCGCGAAATGCGCAGGGACCTGGAGTCCCTGGCGCAGATCGTGGCTTCCAACAGCACGGCGGCCCTCACCTTCGGGGACCGGCAGGCGGGGGAAGAGGTCCTCTCCTCACTGCAAGCGAAGCACATCGCGGCGGCAACCATCTACTCGAAAGACGGCGGCTTCTTTGCCACCTATGGCGTACCGGCCCAGACGGCGGCCGCAGCCTCCCGGCAGGCGAAGGGAAGTTGGTTCAAGGCTGGCAGGCTGATTGCTTGTACCGGCGTTACCTTGCAACACCAGCAAATTGGCGCCGTCTGCCTGGAGTCGGGCCTGGAAGAATTGCGGACCCGGTTGGTGCGTTTGCTGTGGATCGTGCTGGGGATTTTGCTGGCTACGGCGGCGCTGGTGTCTACCCTCTCTTTCCGGCTGCAACGCGCCGTTTCCGAGCCCATCGCGCACCTGGCGGGGGTCGCGAAGGCTATTTCCGAGCGGAAGAACTACTCCGTACGCGCCGCCAAGCAGGCGGAGGATGAACTGGGCCAACTCACCGACGCCTTCAATAGCATGTTGGCAGAGATCGAACTGCGGGATCGGGAACTGCAGGCCCACCAGGATCGTCTGGAACAACAGGTAGCGGAGCGAACGGCGGAGCTGGTGGAAGCCAAGGATCGGGCCGAGGCGGCCGCCCGGGCCAAGACGCAGTTTCTGGCCAACATGAGTCACGAGATCCGTACTCCGATGAACGGAGTCATCGGCATGACCGAGTTGGCCATGGCCACAGAACTTACCGCAGAACAGCGCGAGCTGCTGGCCGCGGTGCGCTCGTCCGCCGACGCCTTGCTGGTGGTCATCAACGACACGCTTGATTACTCCAAGATCGAGGCCGGCAAAGTGGTTCTCGATTCCGTGCCGTTCGATATCAGGGAGACCTTGGGCGACACCTTGAAAGGGACCGGTCCGGCCGCCCACGCCAAGGGACTGAAATTGGATATGCGCGTGGAACCGAGTGTGCCGGAGGAAGTTGTGGGAGATCCGGGACGTCTGCGTCAGGTGGTCCTGAACTTGGTCGGCAATGCCATCAAGTTCACTTCCAAGGGAGAAGTAGTCCTTTCGGTCTTTCGGGAGAAGACGGAGCCGCAAGAGATGTTGCTTCACTTCGCGGTTCGGGATACGGGGATTGGCATTCCACTCGACAAACAGGCGCTGATCTTCCAGGCGTTCGAGCAGGCCGATTCATCCACTACGCGGCAATATGGCGGCACCGGGCTCGGACTGGCCATCTCGCAGCGGATTGTCGAACTTATGAAGGGGCGGCTGTGGGTGGAGAGCGTGCCGGGGCAGGGCAGCACCTTCCATTTTACCGCCCAGGTCGGCGCGGTTGCGGCTGGCCACCAGAAGCCGGAGCGGGAGGCCGCCAGCGACGTTCGGCCCGAATGGCAGCAGCAGCGGCCCATGGAGATACTCCTGGCCGAAGACAATGCTGTCAATCAGAAGCTGGCGATCGCAACCCTGGAACGGATGGGGCACCGCGTGGTTCTGGCGACGAACGGACAAGCCGCCCTGAAACGCTTCGATGAGGTCCGGTGCGACCTGATTCTGATGGATGTGCAAATGCCGGAGATGGACGGATACGAAGCGACTCGCCGCATTCGCGAGCAGGAGCGAGACCGGGGAACCCGCGTCCCCATCATAGCTATGACGGCGCACGCCATGTCGGGGGACCGGGAGCGTTGTCTGGCGGCGGGCATGGACGACTACATCCCCAAACCCGTCAGCCGCAAAGTGCTGGAGGCCACCCTGGCCAAATATGCGGCAAGAGGCTAAGCGATAGGCGTGCTGTAGACTCTTTGTTTCACTTGCCGGCGCGGCGTAGCTCGGAGACAATCTCGGCGGCGGCTCGCCGGGCCTGCTCGGTTTGTTGGGGTTCGAAGGAGATGGCGCCCACCCGGGCATGTCCGCCTCCGCCATACCGCTCGCAAACCTTGGCCAAGTTGATCGTTGGGGGCGCGGGCGCCCAGGGGTTGGAGCCGACGGCAACCTTGGTACGGAAGCTGCTCTTACTCAAGCCCACACTGTAGGTACAACCGGGATTCAGGTAGTAGGGGATGAACTTGTTGTAGCCTTCCAGTTCCCGATCGGTAATATCGAAAAAAATCGTGCCGTCGGAACATTCGGTACGGGAGCGGAGAATCTCGATGGACTGGCGGTGCCGTTCCATCAGCACCGGAATTCGCTCCGCCACCCAGGGCACCTCCACAATCTCCGCCAACGGAGTGGAGGCGAACAGCTCGATTAGCCGGGGCACAAAACCCGGGTGCGGTGCGGTCTCAATCACCATGGTCAATTTCATGGCCGGCTGAGCGACTTCGACTGCCGTTTTGGCGTCAGGATACAGCGCCCCATCGATGATGTCGGCCCATTCAATCAGTTCCGCCAGGGGCCGGCGATCGAAGCCAAAGCGTTGTTCCGCAATGGTGGCGAGGAACTTGGTGCAACTGGTGAAGTCCGGATCGTAGAACTTCCGGTTGCTCTGCGAACGCTCGTAATCCTCGGCGTCTTCGGCGGTGAGAAAGGCGCTTTCGTGGTGGTCGAACCACCAGGTGACCTTGGGGGACGATGAGTACTTAAAGTCCACGATGGCATTCTCATCGCCATCGAATTGGGTTTCGTCGAAGAGTTTCCCGGCGCGATGCACCAATCCGGTGAACTGGAACTCCACCTGGGCGCGAATGCGTTCCCGGTAGAAACGCGAGAAGACCGCCGCCGCCGCCGCACCGTCAAAGCACTTGTCGTGAAAAAACACCCGCACTCTCACGCGAACCCTTTCCAGACCGGAATATGGCAAGACGCCGTGCCGGCTATTGCTCTTTCAGCTTCAGCTTCGGCTTGTTCTCGTCCAGGAATTCGCGCAGGCGCTCGGCGACATCCAGCAGGCGGACCCACTGCTCATAATACAGGGTGACCGGAAACCGCCCCAGGCCATAGACGCTCACGCCTCCCTTGTCGCTCACCCGAAATTCCAAATCGCCCCGTTTGCGGCCGGCAATCTTCTTCATCTCTTCCAGCTCGGCCTTCAGTTCTTCATAGGTTGGTTCTGCCATATTCCTCCTTTGAGAGTTGCGACAGTCCAGGATGCCCTGGCTGCCGCCCTTCTTCACGACAGATGAGATTCAGGATTTCCGCCGTGAACGGCGGAACCAATAATATATCAGCCTGCCCCGATGTCTGCCTCAGGGAAAGACGTTGGGGGGCGGCGTCGCTTCGCGCGCTTTGAGCGGCACTGGCGTTCATTGGCGTTTATGGGCGCGATATGACGCGGCGTCCCGATCACGAGAGTGCGCTTTGGGCGGCAGAATCAGGTCCGCTGCCGGTTGCACGGGAGATCCTGCGCCGGATTGGGGCACTGCGAACATCATACCACTTAGGATATACCATATAGAAATGGATTTGTCAAGCGGGTGGGGGCGACGGGGTGCTTGGCCGTTTCACGGGTGACGCACTACACTAGCTTCCGGCTTAGGTTGCTTCATGATTGTGATGAAATTTGGCGGCACCTCGGTGGAGAGCGCCGCGGCCATTCAGCGGGTCGCCTGCATTGTGCAGGAACGACTGCCGCAGCAACCGGTGGTCGTGGTCAGCGCCATGTCTAAAATGACGGACCAGTTGCTGGCGATGGGCCGGGCGGCGGGCGAGGGCAATGGCGTCGCCGCTCTGGAATTGGCCCTGGCGGCGCGGGAACGCCATTACATCGCGGCCAGCGAACTGCTAGGTTCCGGCACCTTTACGGAAGTCCATGGCGACCTGGCGGCCATGTTCGATGCCCTGGACGAACTGTTGCGGGGCATTGTGGCCGTCGGCGAACTTACCCCCCGCACCACCGATTACGTGGTGAGTTTCGGCGAGCGTCTCTCCAGCCGGCTGGTGACCGCCGCTTTTCTGGTGCGGGGGTTGCGCGCGGTTCTGGTGGATGCCCGCGACGTAATGGTCACCGACGCGACCCATACCCGGGCTATTCCGCAAGTCGAGGAGATCGACGACCGGCTGGCTCTGCTGGTCAAGCCTTTGCTTGAAGATGGCTGCGTGCCGGTGATGGGAGGCTTCATCGGGGCGACGGCCAGCGGGGTTCCGACCACCCTTGGCCGGGGCGGCTCGGATTTCTCGGCCGCCATTGTGGGCGCCGGCCTGCAGGCGGAGCGGATCGAGATCTGGACGGACGTCGACGGCATGAAGACCACCGATCCCAATCTCTGTCCCGGCGCGCGCCGCATCAAGGAGATCGGTTTTGAGGAAGCGGCGGAACTGGCCTACTTCGGGGCCAAAGTTCTGCACCCCGCCACCTTGCTTCCTGCCATCCAGAAAAATATTCCCGTACTGGTGTTGAATTCGCGCAATCCGCGCAACGAGGGCACGCGCATCACCGCCCGGGGCGTCCGCACCACCAACGTCTTCAAAGCGATCGCCGCCAAGAAACGCATCACCATCGTGGACGTGGTGGCGGCGCGGATGCTGATGGCGCATGGCTTTTTGAAGACGATATTCGACGTTTTCGACAAGCATCGCTGCTCCGTGGACGTAGTCTCCACATCGGAGGTCAGCATTTCTCTCACGGTGGATTCCAACGAGGCGATACCGGCGATTGCCGCCGAGCTGCGCGACCTCGCCGACGTCAGCTATGAGGGCCGCAAAGCCATTGTCTGTCTGGTGGGAGAGAATCTGCGCGGCACGCCCGGCATTGCCGCCAAGGTGTTTGCGGCCATTGCGGATATCAACGTCCGCATGATTTCTCAGGGCGCTTCGGAGATCAATATCACCTTCGTGATCGAGGAAGACGATGTGCCCGAGGTGGTGCAGCGGCTGCATGCGGCCTTTTTCACCGAGGCGGATCCCGCGGTGTTCGACTAGCTCTGCGACTGCCTGATTACGTACCGCTGTTCCGAGGGCGCAGGCACCAAGGCTAAAGCCCGCTGAGGTCCTGTGACCAGATTCACCGGGCCGAAGCCCGGTGCTTCCACCCGAGTTCGCACGTACATCATCGGTCAGGGACCTGGAGGATAGAACGAGATGAATCTGCTGGTGCTGGGCAAGGGCAAAATGGGATCGGTGGTGATTGAACTGGCGCGGCAGCGCGGCCACCGGGTGGAGGCCCACGACGAATTCGACAATCCGCACGCCTGCCGGCTGACTCCGGAGCGCTTGCAGCCGATCGACGTGGTTTGCGATTTCACCTGGCCGGATGCGGTGATGGAAAACGTCCTGGCCTGCGCGGCCGCGGGCAAGAACCTGGTGGTGGGCACCACCGGCTGGTACGACCGGCTGGAACTGGTGCGCGCGCAGGTTGCCCGGAGCGGAATCGGTTTGGTTTACGGCGCGAACTTCTCCATTGGTGTCAACCTGTTCTTCGAGATCGCCCGGGCGGCCGCCCCGGCGCTGCAGCGCGGTTTCACCGGCCTGATTACCGAGACCCACCACATTCACAAGAAGGATGCCCCCTCCGGCACTGCTCTCCGGCTGCAGGCGGTGGTGGAGGAGGTCAGCAGCGTCAAGGCGCCGATCGAGTCGATTCGCGAAGGCGAAGTGTTTGGCATCCACGAGTTGCGTCTCGAGAGCGCCGGAGAAACCATCGTGCTGACGCACACCGCCAAATCCCGCGCCGCGCTCGCCGAAGGAGCGCTGCGCGCGGCGGAGTGGCTGCGGGGTAAACGCGGGTTCTATGAGTTCAAGGACATCTGGCGGGAGGTGTAGGCCCCCGGACTGCTGATACACTGGGAATCTGCGTATGAACATCCGTGGATGCGGTACCGCTTTGGTCACACCTTTTCGCCAGGATGGCTCCCTGGACGAACCGGCGTTGTGCGACTTGGTCGCATGGCAGGTGGAGTCGGGGATCGACTTTCTGGTGCCCTGCGGCACCACCGGAGAGACGCCCACGCTGAGCCGGGAAGAATGGCTGCGGGTAGTCGACCTTACGATCGAAGTGGCGGGCGGCAGAGTCCCGATTGTGGCGGGAGCGACTTCCAACGCCACCCAGGAGGCGGTAGACCGGGCGCGCCAACTGGCCCTGCGGCGCGGGGTCGATGCCATCCTGACCGCGTCTCCTTACTACAACAAGCCTACCCAGGAAGGCCAGTACCGGCATTTCCGCGCCATTGCCGAAGCGGTCGATAAGCCCCTGATTCTGTACAACGTTCCCGGCCGCACCGGAGCCAACCTGGAGCCTGCCACCCTGGCGCGCTTGGCGGAAATTCCCAATATCGTGGCGGTGAAGGAAGCCAGCGGCAGCATTAACCAGATATCGGAAGTAATCAACTACGTTCCCGAAAGTTTTGCCGTGCTTTCCGGAGACGACGTGGTGACCTTGCCCCTGATCGCGTTGGGAGGGGCGGGTGTAATCTCCGTGGTGGCCAATGAGATTCCCCGGGAAATGACCCAGTTGACCCGTGCCGCGCTGGACAACGACTGGGACACTGCCCGCCGCCTGCATCGCCGGTTCCTGCCTTTGATGCAAGTCAACTTCATTGAATCCAATCCCTTGCCCGTCAAAGCGGCGCTGGCCATGATGGGCCGGATGGAAGAAGTCTATCGCCTCCCCCTGTGCCCCATGAAACCCGAAACCCGCGCCAAGCTGGAAAAGGTCGTGAAGGACTTGGCCTTGGTGAAGCAGCAGGCGGCGTCGTAGCCTACTGGTCCGCCCGGGTAGAAGAAGGCACTCGGTATTTGCGGGTCTTTGGGGTTGGGGCTGTCGTCGTCATGGGTGTCCTTTGCCCTTTTTGAAACAGCGCGGCGGTTAAGCTCGTTCTCGCTCGGTTTGCTCCTCCGGGCCCGCTAGACGCTATTTCTTTTTGCCGGCCTTCGATTTTCTCTGTGCCAGGTCGGAACCGGCAACACTCCTGACAGTCTTGCTCTTGCTGGTTTTCAGTAGCTTGCCAGCTTTGCTGGCATCCTTCTTCGATGTGGCGATTCAACATTCTCCTTTGTGCCAACCGGCTTTGCGTCCAGTGGAACAGCTATAGCCCGCACTCGCTCTTCAGTCGGCGGAGGTCGGCCTCTAACTGCTTGGCCATGGCAAAGGTGTAAATGCGCGTAATATCACCGCTGTTCTGAAACTCGACCAGCTTGCGCAAGTCGCTCTTACGCTGTTTCCAGGTGAGGCCGTCGGTGAAGAACAGGAATGCGGTATCGGGACGCTTCGTGGCAATAATCGTGCGGATATCGCCGAGAACATCGGTCATCTTTGAGCCGGTGGCCCCGTAACCTTTCGATTCAATCAGAATTCGCGGAGTCGTCTTCGAAGGAATGGCGAAATCGCACTTGGCTTCCTGCCCCCGCGGCCCACGGAAGGAACAGCGGGTTTGGAATTTGGTGCCAAAGACTTTGTGCACGATCGCTTCAGCAAAATCCTCGACCCCGCGGCCCCGCTTCTGCCCGGCAATGGCGCTCCCGCGCCCGCTGCGCAGTCGTTCCACCAGCACATCACTCCAGTGCGGTTTGCGATTGGCTTCCTCAGCCATCGCCTCGAGCAGACCCGTATTGAGCAGAGATTCAACGAAGGCGTCCGGATCCGCGCGAAACGCCTTCACCCCGACACCTTCCTCGCCGCGCACCTCGCGTAAACGGCCCTCGAACTGATCTTTCGACAGGCCCAAAAACAGCCGGCACATCAGCAGGCCATCATCAAAGTTCGCGTCAAACAGCGTCTTGGCGTCGTCGGCTGTGTAGCTCGTCTTAACTGGAAAGCCCCGGAGCTGATTGATGACGCGCCGGGCAGTATCGTCTTTCCACTCGACGGTGAGCGGACGCAAGCTGGCGAGAATTTCGTCGAGGTCCTGGGCGATGACTTTCATTTGTCGCGCCCCACGATCAGGTATTCGTGCACGGCCGCGCGTTCGACCCCGTCATGTGTGCCGAAGTGATAGCGGTGCGGTCGCTCGTAGGCGGTTACGGCGCTCTTGTAGCGGCGGAGCAAGCCTTCGAGAATTTCCCGATCGGGGTAACCGTTGGAACTGTAGGACAGAACGATGATGCTGTCCCGGTAGAGGCAAAACAGGCGGTCAAAAGCGTGGATGGCGGTCTTGCGGTAGCTGAACGGCGTGTAGGGCTTTGCGATTTTCTTGACCCGCGTGTTTTCCATGATCTGGACGCCTTTCCAGTAACAGGAAAGGCCTTCGAGAAAGTGATAGCGCTTCATGTAACAGTTGTCATCGGCCCGCGGTACGTAGGGGGGATCCAAGTAGGCCAAGTCGATACCGTGCGGCTTGAGGGTAAAGACATCCGCGCATTTGACCGTGTGTCGGCGGCCGTTGTCGAACACGATCCGGTTGAAGCATTCGGCCTGCTCGAGGAAATGCTCCTCGATCGAAAGACGCAAGTCGCGGCGACCGTCGTCGTAGCGCGCCAAGTTGCCGGACACGGTGAACACCCCCCGCGGCTGCTTCTTAAGGCACGAGCGGATCAAGGCGGCGCGAGCGAGGGCCTGTTGCTCGGGAATTTCGAGGTCTTCAATATTGGCGGCGATCCGGTCGAGAAAACGTAAATCCTCGGTGGTATAAAAAATGCCTTCGAAGGTCTGCTCAATAAAATGAGGCCCGTTACTGCGGCGCGCCAACAACCGCTTGAGAGCGGTACCATCGAGGCGATATTTGCTGTTGGCGATGGTGGCGGAGGCAAGCACCGCTGGAAAATTCAAAAAGTCAGACGCGACCACTCGTTTGCCCATGGTCTTGAGCAAATAGGCCACGCAT
>Ga0326727_10024100_pt1 | contig 11538 bp, 6 predicted proteins | sample MB2enrmetagenome_FD_207643 | JGI IMG/M metagenome (GOLD analysis project Ga0326727, IMG submission 207643) | Lab enriched peat soil microbial communities from McLean, Ithaca, NY, United States - MB29MY | ecosystem: Environmental > Terrestrial > Soil > Wetlands > Peat | place: USA: New York... | reverse complement strand
CCGTGAAATTCGTCCCATCCTGTCCGACAATTGCTTTAAATGTCACGGTCCCGACGACAAGCATCGCATGGCGAATTTGCGTCTCGACCTGCGCGACGGCGGTGCGTTTACCCAACGTGCCAAAGGTCCGCTCATTGTCTCCGGCGACGCGGCGAAAAGCGTCCTCTACCTGCGCATCAGTAATCCCGACAAGAACCGGCGCATGCCTCCGCCTAATGCCGAGCTGACGCTCTCCGCGCAACAGGTGCAGCTCATCAAACAATGGATCGATGAAGGCGCGAAATGGGAAACGCACTGGGCCTTTTCCGCGCCGGTCCATCCAGCTGTTCCGCCCGTAAAGGACGCCGGGTGGGTGCGCAATCCCATCGACAATTTCATCCTGGCGCGGTTGGAGGGTGAAGGCTTGCGACCCTCGCCGGAGGCCGATCGCATCACGCTACTTCGGCGTGTCAGCTTCGATCTCACGGGACTTCCTCCTACTCCTGAAGAGATCGCAGCGTTCCTTGCCGACAAGTCTCCGGACGCGTACGAGAGGCAGGTCGACCGGCTGCTGCACTCGCCGCATTATGGCGAGCGTATGGCGATGCAATGGCTGGATCTGGCGCGCTACGCCGATTCGCACGGTTATCACATCGACAGTCACCGCGACATGTGGCCGTGGCGTGATTGGGTCATCCGAGCTTATAACCAGAACCTGCCGTTCGACCGCTTCACCATCCTGCAACTCGCCGGCGACCAGCTGCCGGATGCCGGCACCGACGACAAGATCGCCACCGGTTTCAACCGCAACCACATGATTAATTTCGAAGGCGGCGCCATCCCCGAGGAGTATCTCGTCGAATATGTGGCGGACCGCGCTGAAACCACTTCCAATACCTGGATGGGACTTACCATGGGTTGCGCACGCTGCCACAACCATAAGTACGATCCAATTTCGCAGAAAGAGTTTTACCAGTTCTTCGCCTTCTTCAATTCGGTCGACGAAAAGGGTCTTGACGGCAAGACTGGCAACGCCGCGCCGTCCCTGCAACTGCCTACGCCCGAACAGGAAGCCCGCGGCAAAGAGCTGGCGGCCCAGCTTAAATCGGCCGAAGCGGCGATTAATGCGCAGCGCATCACCGATGCAATCACGGCGTGGAAGGCGTCGCTTGCCGGCAAGCCTGCGCCGGTCGATCACACGGCACTGGCCGCGCATTATCAGATGGACGGCAGCCTGGCTGACAGCTCCGGCCACTATCTCGACGGACGCACGGTGAAAGGAGATCCGACTTTCGGCGAAGGGCAGATCGCCAAAGCGGTGTCCTTCGACGGGCAGACGATTATCACGCTGGGCAACGCCGGCGGGTTCGAGCGCAACCAGCCGTTTAGTCTCGCACTGTGGGTGAGGCCTCCGGGATCCAAACTGCCCGAGCCGGTCCTGGAAAAAATCTCCGATGCGAAGACGCGCCGCGGCTTCGAACTTTGGTTCGATGAGCCCATCCTGGTGGGTATTCAGAATCGCGCCTCGCAGATGGAAGTGCGCATCACCTCCGATTGGCCGCGCAACAGCCTGCGCGTGCGCACTCGCGAGCACTATGCGAGAGCCGATTGGAAGCACTTCGCTTTCACTTACGATGGCAGCGGCAAAGCCGCGGGACTCAGGCTGTATGTCGACGGCACGCCTGCCGAAACGGAAGTTTTGAGCGATACCCTCGATGGCTCCATCCGCTCGGACGCCGAACTGCAAATTGGCGTAAAGGAAACAGATGCCGGCAGCTTCAGCGGGTCGCTCGACGATCTGCGCTTCTACAATCGCGCACTCGCCGCGCAGGAACTCGCCTACATCGCAGGCGAATACCCAGTGCGCGCGATCCTCTCGGGAGTCGGCGGCAAGCTTACGAAGAACGAGGAGGCGCGCTTACGCGAATACTACCTCACGCAAGTTGCGGACCCATCGCTGCGCGCGCAATACGCCGAGCTGAAGGCGTTGCGCGAAAAATCGGCCGAGCTGCAGAAGCAAATCCTCACCACCATGGTGATGAGCGAAATGGAGAAACCGCGCGACACCTTTGTACTGGCGCGCGGCGATTATCGCAATCAGACCGATAAAGTCGACCCGGGGACGCCGGCCATTCTGCCGCCTCTGGCCCATAAGGGCAAACGCGCGACGCGGCTCGATCTCGCGGAATGGCTGGTGGATCCGGTGCATCCTCTCACCGCGCGCGTGGCTGTCAACCGGTACTGGCAAATGTATTTTGGTGTGGGCATCGTCAAAACTGCGGAGAACTTCGGCTCGCAAGGTGAACCTCCGTCACATCCCGAACTGCTGGACTGGCTGGCCACTGAATTCATCCGCACGAAGTGGGACATTCGCGCCATGCAGCGGCTGATCGTGACTTCGGCTGCGTATCGCCAATCTTCGAAAGTGACGCCGCAATTGCTGGAGAAGGACCCCGAGAACCGGCTCATCGCGCGCGGCCCGAGATTCCGCTTGCCCGCCGAAATGGTGCGCGACAATGCGCTCGCGCTGAGCGGCCTGCTGAATCCTGCGATCGGCGGCGCCAGCGTGTTCCCGTATCAGCCCAAGGGGCTGTGGGAGGAGATGGCTTTCGGCGATGGATTTTCCATGCAGACCTATGTGCAAAGCCATGGCCCCGATCTCTATCGCCGCAGCATGTACACCTTCTGGAAGCGCACCGTTCCGCCGGCCCAGATGTCGGTCTTCGACGCGCCCGACCGGGAGAAATGTACGGTCCGCCGCACGGTGACCAACACGCCGCTACAAGCGCTGGTGCTGCTCAACGATCCGACTTATCTCGAATCCGCGCGAATGCTGGCCGAACGTGTCCTGAAACAAGCCGGCCGCGACCCTGGGCGGCGCGCCGCACTCGCCTTCGAACTAGCCACGTCGCGCAAACCCGACAAATCCGAAATCGCCATTCTGACGCGTTTGGCCAAACAGGCCGTCTCCGACCAGATCCTCACGAATGGCGAATCGCCAGTCGATCCAAAAATGGACCGCAAGGAACTGGCGGCCTGGACCGTCGTAACCAGCGCCATCCTCAATCTCGACGAAACTATAACTGTAGAGTAGGCCCATGAATCCGACCAGACGCCATTTCCTTACTACGACTCCCACGGGCCTCGCAGCGTTAGCGGCGCTGCTCGACCGTCCGGCCAACGCCACGCCCGGACTCGCCGGCTTCCCGAATTTCCCTGCCAAGGCCAAGCGCCTCATCTATCTCCATCAATCCGGCGGGCCTTCGCAACTGGATCTGCTCGACTACAAGCCGCAGCTCAAAAAGAATCAGGGCATCGACCTGCCGGATTCAGTCCGCATGGGGCAGCGTATCACCGGCATGACTTCCGGGCAGAGCACGCTTCCCGTTACTCCGAGCCTATTCTCCTTCAAGCAATACGGCCAGTCCGGCGCATGGGTCAGCGAACTGCTGCCGCACACCGCTAAGATCGTCGACGACCTCACGATCGTCAAGACCGTCAATACCGACGCCATCAATCACGATCCCGCCATTACATTCATCCAGACGGGGGCGCAGCAGCCGGGACGGCCCAGCATGGGCTCGTGGGTCAGCTATGGACTGGGCAGCGAGAACGACAACCTGCCCGCGTTCGTGGTTATGATCTCGCAATCCAACAGCATCAACACCGATCAGCCGTTGTTTTCGCGGCTGTGGAGCAGCGGCTTCCTGGCGTCCAAATATCAGGGCGTGCGGTTCCGCGCCGGCGGCGATCCCGTACTGTATCTGGAAGACGCGCCGGGCATCACCAGGGACACGCGGCGCCGCATGCTGGACGCTATTGACGAACTCAATCGCAAGCACTATGACGCGTACGGCGATCCCGAGATCGAGACGCGCATCCAGCAATACGAGATGGCGTATCGCATGCAGACCTCGGTCCCGGACCTGATGGATTTATCCAAGGAGCCGGCCAGTACGTTTGAACTTTACGGAGAGGATGCGCGCAAGCCCGGCACTTACGCGGCGAATTGTCTGCTGGCGCGGCGCCTTGCCGAACGCAACGTGCGCTTCGTGCAGCTTTACCATCGCGGTTGGGACCAGCACAACGATCTGCCGCGCGATCTCGCGTTGCAATCGAAAGGCACCGACCAGGCGTCCGCCGCGCTGGTCACCGATCTCAAACAGCGCGGTCTGCTCGACGACACGCTGGTGGTCTGGGGCGGGGAATTCGGCCGGACGGTGTATTGCCAGGGCAAGCTGACGCCGGGCAATTACGGACGCGATCACCATCCGCGATGCTTCACCATGTGGTTCGCCGGCGGCGGCATGAAGCGCGGCGCGGTGATCGGCGAGACGGACGATTTCGGGTACAACATCACCGAAGATCCGGTCCACGTGCACGATGTGCAAGCTACGATTTTGAATAATCTCGGCGTGGATCACGAGCGCCTCACTTACAAATTCCAGGGGCGCCGCTTCCGCTTGACGGACGTGTCGGGCTCGGTAGTCAAAAAAATGCTGGCATGAGTGACGCACATAGAATGCTACTATGTATTTTAAATCACAGCACAAGGGTAATGATTGTCGTCGAAAACCCCACCCGTATTCTCCGATGAGCGCTGCCGCAATCTATTTAATCAGATGTGGGACGCCTTTGCGCTCCATGAGATCATCTTGGACGCCCAGGGTAATCCGGCAGATTACCGCTTCCTCGCGATTAATCCTGCTTTCGAACGGATGACCGGGCTTTCCGCCCAAGAGGTGGTTGGCCGCACCGTCAAGCAGGTTCAGCCTTCCCTCGGGCCGCATTGGATCGAAAAATATGGCCACGTAGCCATGACCGGGGAACCCTTGCGTTTTGAAAACCGCGAGGCGGCGCTCAAAAGACTTTTCGACGTCCAAGCCTATCGTCCGGAGCCCGGTCAGGTAGCCTGCATTTTCCGCGATATTACGGAGCGAACGTCCCGTGAAAACGAAAATCGCAGAAGCGGCGACGAATATCGCGCGATTTTCGAGGGTGTGCCGCAAGGCATTTTCCGGACTTCGCGAGAGGGCCGCGTGCTGGCAGCCAATCCCGCGCTGGTGGAAATGCTCGGCTACCACCACGAAATCGAACTGCTCGGCGAGAGCGCGGAACGCTTTTGGGCTGACCCGGACGAGCGGCTCGAATGTCTGCGCATCATCCAAGGCGAGGGCTTTCTGCGCAAACACGAATGCCGGCTGAAGCGCAAGGATGGAACGGTCCTCTGGGTTTCCTTAAGCGCCCGCAAGTTCAACGGGCCGGATGGCCGTGCCGGCTACCTCATCGGCTTCATCGAGGACGTCACCGCGCGCAAAGGGGCCGAACAGAACCTCAGGGCCAGCGAATACAAATTCAAAATGGCCTTTATGACGGGAACCGACGCCTGCACCATCAGCGGTTTCGAAGACGGCGTGGTTCTCGAGGTCAATTGTCATTTCACCGAGTTGTTCGGGTATTCGAGAGAAGAAGCGTGCGGCAGAACCTCCCGCGAACTGGGTTGGTATGCCGACGACGACAGGCATCGACTCCTGGCCGCGCTCAACAGTGAAGGTCAGGTTGAAGAACTGCCGTTTCAATTGCGGCGCAAGAACGGCGAGATTCGTTCGGTACTGATCTCGGCCAATCTGATGGAGATCGACGGTAGAAAGCTGATCTTCTTGAAGGTTCGCGACGTTACTGCGCAGAAGATGCTCGAGGCCGAAAAGACCAGACTGGAAGATCAGTTCCGACAGGCTCAGAAACTGGAGAGCATCGGCCGCATGGCGGGTGGCATTGCGCATGACTTCAACAACCAATTGACCGTGATCAACGGTTACGCCGACCTGCTGTTCCGCGGCTCGAAGCCCGGCGATCCGCTGCGCGAATGGATCGCCGAAGTTGTGAAAGCCGGCGAACGTTCGGCAAGCCTTGTCCGTCAATTGTTGACCTTCAGCCGCAAACAACCGCTGGACCTGCAGCCGGTCTCCTGGCACGATCTCATCGGCAAGATGGAATCCATGCTGCAGCGCCTGCTCGGTGAAGAAATTGAACTGGTGGTGGAGACCGAGTCGGCTCTTTGGCCCATCTTGGCGGACCCGGGACAACTGCAGCAGGTGGTGATGAATCTCGCCGTCAACGCGCGAGACGCCATGCCTCGCGGCGGCGCACTGGCCATTCTTGCGGCCAACGTCGAACTACGGGAAGACGACATGCCGCCCGACCATCCCACACTCGCGCCGGGCCAGTATGTGGTCCTGCGCGTCAGGGATACCGGCGCGGGCATTCCAAAAGAGATTCAGGAGCGCATCTTCGAACCGTTCTTCACCACCAAGCCGGAAGGCGAGGGAACCGGCCTCGGTCTTTCGACGGTTTATGGCATTGTGCGCCAACTCGAAGGGTCCATCGCCGTGCGCAGCCAGTTGGGCCGCGGCGCCACCTTCGAGATCTATTTGCCGCAACTGCGCGACGAAGCTCCCATCCAATTCCATACGCCACCTTCCCCGGTTCGCCGGATCGCCAACGTGGAGACCATCCTGGTGGTGGAAGACCAGACGCCGGTCCGCCAACTCGCGGTGCTCACGTTGCGCGAGCATGGCTATGAGGTTCTCGAAGCGGCCAGCGGCGAAGATGCCTTGGGCATTGCGTCCAGCCATACGGGTCCCCTTCACCTTATCCTGGCCGATCTTGTCATGCCCCGCATGACGGGCGTAGAACTGGTCGATCGGCTGAAATCCGAACGTCCGGAGATTAAAGTTCTTTTTATGTCGGGATACTCCGCCGACTCGCTGGCTCATCGCGGCCTGATGAAACCGGATTGGGCATTTATTCCCAAGCCATTTCCGCCCGATGCGCTGGCCGTGAGAATTCGCGAATTGCTGGGGCATCCCCGGTCCCCCGGATCGGTTCTGGTAGCCGATGACGACGAGAGCGTGCGGGGTTTCTTTCAGCAGGTTCTGACCACTGCCGGCTATGACGTGGCAGTTGCTCCCGATGGATCGGTGGCACTCCTCAAACTTAGCGAACGGCCGTATGATCTGCTGCTCACGGATCTGGTCATGCCGGAAAAGGAGGGCCTCGAAGTGATCATGACCTTGCGCAACGAGCGCCCCAACCTCAAAGTCATTGCCGTTTCCGGCGCGTTCGGCGGCACGTTCCTCGAAGCCGCGAAAGCGTTGGGCGCCCACGCGGTGCTGTTGAAGCCAGTCTCGCCCGATAGCCTTCTGGAGACGGTCCAGCAAACGCTCGAAGGCGGAGGGTAGCCGGCCGATTCATGTACACCCTCACTGCTAAACTCGATGGCACGATCCTTTCCACTGCCCCGGCGTTCGAGTTCCTGCCCGGCGGCAGCGGTCCGCTCGCGGGGCAATCCCTCTGGGAATTTCTCACTGAGCCCGATGCCGCGGCGATCCAAACGTTTCTGCAATCGGGCGAGACGGTGGCGCACGCTCACACGCTGCTGAATTTCGTCAACCGCGGTCACCTGGTCCGCACGCTCCATTGCCGTCTCGAGCGCCGCGCACAGGAATTCATCCTGACCGGCGAACCCCTCCCGGCCGACGATCGCGCGCTGGCGCACGAACTTCTCGAACTCAATAACCGCTGGGCACTGTTAGTCCGCGAGTATGAGAAAACGGTGAAGCAGTTGCGCAAGGCAAAGGACGACTTGGCAAAGGCGATGGCCGAACTCGACGAGTCGCATTGGTATTTGCGCAAAATCGGAGAAATGCTGCCCATTTGTATGTATTGCGGGAAAGTCAACACCGGCGAGAACCGATGGGAAGAGGTGGTCGAGTATCTGAAAGCCAATAGCCTTTTCCTGTCTCACGGATGCTGCCCTGCCTGTCTTGACCGCATGACCCAGTCGCCACACCAGAGACCATCCCAGAGGTGATTAATGCTGCGCCACAAACCCTTCTCCGAACGCGTCCGCCTGGCCGACGAACTGCGGAACCGCGGGAAGCAGATCGCTGGCTCCGTGGCCGACGATCTCCAACTTCTGGACTTCCTCTGTGCGGCCATTGAGACCGGTGAAGCGCAGGCGCTAGCCGGGTATCTCCGCTGGACATGCGGCGTTCTCGATGCCCGCGGCCTGACGCCGTCTTCGGTCCGCAATGCTGTTGGACGCCTGTTAAGCCGTCTCGAATCCGATCTGTCGCCATTGCCCGCGGCTGAGTTAGTAGAGTTCATCGACTCCGCGCTGGCGGCCGCGGCTTTACCGGCCGCCTCCCTGACGCCGCGTCCGCGCCCGTTATCGGAGGTTCAATCGCGCTACCTTCAGGCGCTCCTCGAAGGGCAGCGGCAGGCGGCTGTCGACATTGCGGTCGAAGCCGTGCATCAGGGGTACGCGTTGCCGGACATCTACGCGGACGTGCTTCAGGAATCCATGTACCAGGTCGGCCGGCTGTGGGAGACCAACCGCATCAGCGTAGCCAAGGAACACATGGCGACCGCCATCACCCAGCACGTCATCGCGCATCTCTATCCGTTCATACAACCGGTCCAACCCCCGCGAGGCCGGATGGTGATTACGGGAGTCGAAGGCGAATTCCACCAGGTGGGTCCGAACATCATTGCGGATGTCCTCGAATCACAGGGTTGGGATGTCCGCTTCCTCGGGACCAACACGCCGGTGGCGAGCGTATTGCAAGCCATTGACGAGCATCGTGCGGAGGTGCTCGGTATTTCCGCCACCATGCTTTCCAACCTTCCCAACGTCAGGCGCCTCATGGCTCAGGCCCGCGCGGTTGACGGACTCAATCTCCGCATCATTCTCGGTGGCTCGGCATTTCGTGTGGCCCCGGATCTCTATAGAGAACTGGGAGCGGAAGGCATGGCTCTGGATGTTGTATCCGCGCTGGCTTTGTGTGAGGGACTTTAATCCGTCCCGGCCAGCTTTTCGATCTCTGGGCGATTTATGCGGTAAATCGTCCATTCGTCCTTGGCGACTGCGCCCAAGCTGCGGTAAAAGTCAATGGCCGGCTGATTCCAATCCAGCACCGACCACTCGATGCGCGCGCATTCCCGGTCCCGCGCAATTCGTGCCACAGCCTGCAAGAGCCCTTTCCCGATACCGCGTCCACGCATCTCCGGCCGCACGAACAAGTCCTCCAGATAAATTCCCCGCCGTCCCCACCAGGTCGAATAATTATGGAAGAAGACCGCGAAACCCGCAGCGCGATCGCCTACGCACGCCAGCAGCACCTCGGCATCGGGCTGCGCGCCGAACAGCGATTCGCGCAAACGCGCCTCGTCGCAGACCACCTGATCCGGCGCACGCTCATACTCCGCCAGCCCGCGAATCAGTTCTAAAATGACAGGTACATCGCCCACCACGGCGGCCCGGATGGTGAATTCACTCATCCTTCTTTGTACTCGGAACGGTATTTGTAACTCAACCACTGATTGGCCGCCGAATTATTGGTAAATCGTTCCGCATGCCCATCCCACTCGAGCATGTTACGAGTCTTATAGGCGATGTTACCGATCAGCGTGGTGCTGGTAGATAGATGACCCGTCAGAACATCGGCATTGCATTTACCGCGGCTCTTCACGCAATCGAGGAAGTTGCGCGCGTGCGCATAAGTATCTCCGCCGCCCGAGCCTTTCTCCACCCGCGCCTCGATCAGCTTCTTCTTCGGCTTGGTATTCCGCGCCTTGCGTTCCAGCGGATTGCCGTAGCCCTGCCCGTGATCATAGCCAGTGATGGTTTCGCTGACATCTTCCGGCACCACTTCCCACCCGCTGTTCCGGATATAAATGGTCCCCTTGGTGCCGCGCAACTGAATTTCCGAACCGCGTAAGTCTCCGGGTGCGCCGTTGGCGTTGTACTGCGAGAAAGTAGCCAATGAATCGCCATAATCCCAGGTAACTTCCATGGTGTCGGGAATCTCCCGGTCATCTTTGATCCCGCCGAACTTACCCCCGATCGCTACCACCGCGCGCGGCGAATCTTTCTGCATCGCCCAGCGGATAATGTCCATGTAATGCACGCCGTAGTTAGTGAGCTGCCCGCCCGAGTAGTTATAAAACCAGCGGAAGTTATAAAACATCCGGTTGGAGTTATAAGCCATCTTGGGAGCCGGCCCCAGCCAGTGGTCCCATTGCCATTCATCCGGAGGAGCGCCTTCGGCGGGCATCCCCAACCCGTTGGGCCACTCGTTGCGGATACTGAAGGCCTTCCCCACGCTGACCTTCCCGATCCCTCCCGCATGCACAAACTCGATCATCTCGTGATAGGTTTTCCACGACCGCCGGTTGGTCCCCACCTGTACTACACGTTTGGTCCGCTCGGCCGTCTCCACCATGTGCCGCCCTTCCGCGACCGTCAGGCTGAGCGGCTTCTCCACGTAAACGTCCTTGCCGGCGTTGCAGGCATTAATAAACATCGGCGCATGCCAGTGGTCCGGAGTCGCGATCACCACCGCATCGATCTCCTTATCCGCCAGCAGTTGTTTATATTCCTTGTATTTCCTGGGTGTAGCGCGCGACTTCCGGATAGCAAACTCCATGTAATCGTCGCGCAGGTCGCACACCGCCGCGGTTACCTGATCGCCCTGTTCCAGAAACGCATCATGGACCTGATCGCCACGATTGCCCAATCCGATGTATCCCATCCGAATCCGGTCATTCGCTCCCATAATCCGGGAATAACTCGCCGCTGTAGCCGACCACGCCGCAGCCCGAGCAAAATCACGTCGCGTCATAACGACACGCTATCACACTGAAGAAGTCTTATTCCCCGGAGCCAGGCTGCGGCGAAATCGCCGGCCGGCTGGAAAGTGCCGTCGCCGTTTCGCAGCAATACGGAGACGAAGCTGGAGAGTTCGAAACTGGTCACGACAAGGTCGGGCAGTCCGTCGCCGTTGACGTCCGCGGCGGCGATGCTGGAAGGCGAGCTTGGAAGGTTGCAGAGGCCGCCCGGCTGCGCGGTGCCATCGGAGTTTAACAGATAGACCGCGACCTCGAACGATAGTTACACGGAAGGGACAACGTTGCGTCCCCGAGCAACTACACCACAGTCTTCGGCGCTTCCGGAGTGTGGATGAATTCACCCCTCCTGGCATCCGCCGCCTGGCTTCCGCCCCGGCGCCGGAATCCTTGGCCTGATGGGCGAGCAATACGGATTCTTCAAACCGGCCGTCCGCCAGCGCGGCCTCCCCACGAACCCGCAACCGGTCACGTTCCTCGGCGGGATGTTGGTCCGCGATCGCGATCCGGTAGCAAACCGCATCCCTGCGTGCCCGGCCAAAGTCAGTTGTGCGCGATGGGGTACTGATTTAAGTCTAGTAAGGTTGTCATTAGCGGCAATGATCGATTATCGGGCGCTCAAAGTCGTCCCCTTTCTTCTGCACTCACGAACTTCAACTTGCAGCAGTTGCGGGTCCACGCGAGGCGCTCATTTGTTATATAGTTTTCTAATCGCGAGAGTAAGATGCGCTTCACCCCAGGAGTTGTCAATGGAACAAAACGCTCAGGATACTATTTCCGGGGCTGCTGTGCCGTCGCCGGAGCCCTCAAAGACGGTTGAACCAGAAACACCCGCTATACAAAAGAAGGATGAAGCTTCGCTGGGATGAG
>Ga0326727_10024099_pt1 | contig 11538 bp, 7 predicted proteins | sample MB2enrmetagenome_FD_207643 | JGI IMG/M metagenome (GOLD analysis project Ga0326727, IMG submission 207643) | Lab enriched peat soil microbial communities from McLean, Ithaca, NY, United States - MB29MY | ecosystem: Environmental > Terrestrial > Soil > Wetlands > Peat | place: USA: New York... | reverse complement strand
CGCGAAGCCGGGGCAGTAGTTCCTACTTTTACGTACACTCAAGGACGGAACCATGGGCAAGAACATCACGCAGAAGATCATCGCCGCCCACCTGGTGAGCGGAAAGATGAAGCCGGGCTCGGAGATCGGTCTCCGCATCGACCAGACCCTCACCCAGGACGCCACCGGCACCATGGCCTGGCTCCAGTTCGAGGCCATCGGCGTGCCTCGGGTCAAAACCGAGCTCTCCGTGAGCTACGTGGACCACAACACCATGCAGCAGGGGTTCCGCAACCCCGACGACCATCAGTTCCTGCGCACCGTGGCCGCCAAATACGGCGCGGTCTTTTCTCCGCCAGGAACCGGCATCTGTCATCAGCTGCACCTGGAAAACTTCGCCAAGCCGGGCAAGACCCTCATCGGCTCCGACTCCCATACCCCCACCGCCGGAGGCGTGGGCAGCCTGTCCATGGGCGCCGGCGGGCTTTCGGTGGCCCTGGCCATGGCCGGCGAACCCTACTTCATCCCCATGCCCAAGGTGGTCAAGGTCCAGCTCGAGGGAGAGCTGACCGGCTGGGCCACCGCCAAGGACATCATCCTGCACCTACTCGGCATGCTCACGGTGAAAGGCGGCGTGGGCAAGGTGTTCGAATACGCCGGACCAGGCGTGGCCACTTTGTCCGTGCCCGAGCGGGCCACCATAACCAATATGGGCGCGGAGCTGGGAGCCACCGGTTCGCTCTTCCCCTCCGACGCCGTGACCAAAAAATTCCTCGCCGCCCAGGGCCGGCCCGAAGATTACGTGGCCCTCAAGGCCGACCCCTCGGCCAGCTACGATGAGGTGATCGTCATCGACCTCTCGTCGCTTACTCCCCTGGCCGCCAGGCCGCATATGCCCGACCGCATGGCCACCATCAAAAGTCTGGCCGGACTCAAGGTGGATCAGGCGGCCATCGGCTCCTGCACCAACTCTTCCTATTCAGACCTGAAGACTGTAGCCAATATGCTCAAGGGCAAGAGGGTGCGGCCCGAGACGGATCTGTTCATCTCCCCCGGCTCCAAGCAGGTGCTCAAGATGCTGGCCGACGAGAACCTGCTCCAGATATATCTGGACGCCGGGGCGCGCATCCTGGAGTGCACCTGCGGCCCCTGCCTGGGCTACGGCGGATCGCCCACCTCCGGCGGTGTGTCCGCGCGTACGTTCAATCGCAATTTCGAGGGGCGCAGCGGCACCCAGGACGCCCAGGTCTACCTCGTGAGCCCGCAGACCGCCGCCATGGCGGCCCTCGAAGGCCGGTTCACCGATCCGGCCACCTGGGGCGAGCCCCCGGCCAAGGTGGCCATGCCCAAAAAGTTGCCTTCCATCCGCCATCTGTTCGTGTTCCCGCCTGAAGACGGCGCGGGGATCGAGGTCCGCCGCGGTCCCAACATCGCCCCGCTGTCGCGTTTCGGGAAAACACCCGACACCGTCACGGCCCGGGTGGCCCTCAAGGTCGGCGACGACATCACCACCGACCACATACTGCCCGGCGGCACGCACATCATGAGCCTGCGCTCCAACATCCCGGCCATCTCCGAGTATCTGTTCACAAACGTGGACAAGCAGTTCGTGGAGCGCATCAAGGAGATGGGCGGCGGAGTGATCGTGGGCGGGGAGAACTACGGCCAGGGATCGTCGCGCGAGCACGCGGCCTTGGGACCCAGGCATCTTGGGGTCACGGCGGTGATCGTCAAGAGCCTGGCCCGCATTCACCGGGCCAATCTGATAAACTTCGGCATCCTGCCGCTCTTGTTCGTGAACAAGGCCGATTACGACCTGCTGGCCCAGGGATGCGAAATCTCCATACCCGCCTCCGGGATGAAACCCGGCAAGCCGGTCGATGCGGTGGTGGACGGCAGGAGCCGGGTGAAACTGACAAATGATTTGACCGCCAAGGAACTGGACATTATTTTGGCTGGCGGTATGCTTAACGCTGTGGGCGGCAGCGGCCGCTAGATTCGTTTCGTCACCCGTTTACGGCGGTCGGGGGCGCGTCCTCCGGCCGCCGTTTCAGCCTAGCAGTTTCAAGTTCCCCAAGGAGCCCCCTCACATGTTGGATATTCTCCGGCAGCATTCTCAGTCCTGGATCATCAAGGTCGTGTTCGGCATCATCATCGCCGTGTTCATCGGTTTCGGCGTTTTCACCTACAAGGACCAGCGGCCGGGCGGCGGCGTGCTGGCGTATGTGGGCGACAAGCCCATCCTGGTGAAGGAATTCGCGTCCGAGTATGAAGAGACCTTGCGGCAGGTGCGCGCCCAGAACCCCTCCCTGACGAAGGAAGATCTGGACCGGTACGGTTTCAAGGAAAAGGTCTTCAACCAGATGGTGGTCCGCACGCTGCTGTTTGTACAGGCCGAGAAACTTGGCGTGGCGGAAGCCCAGGCGGAACTCCAGACAGAGATCGCCAGAATTCCGGCATTCCAGAATGACCAGGGCAAGTTCGATTTTGAACTGTACAAGCAGAAGCTTAGCTCTCTCAACATGAATCTGGACGCATTCGAGCATGATCAGAAACAGGCTCTGCTTTATGAAAAGCTGATCGATTACGCTGTGCTGCCAGTCTACATCACTCCTGCGGAGGTCCGTTCCGTCTACGACTTTTCCAGGGAAAAAGCCGTGGTTGACTACATCCCTTTCCTGACGGGGGCATTTACCTCCCAGGTGAACGTCACCCCCGAACAGATTCAGCAGGCGTATGACTCCACCAAGGAAAAGTACAAACGCCCCGCCGAGATCAAGATTCAATATTTGGACCTCAATCCGGCTGCCATGGCGGACCCCAAGAGCGTCACGGACCAGGAGGCCAAAGCCTACTACGACGGCAATCCTGAAAAGTTCAAGCACGACGAGATGGTCAAGGCCAATCACATCCTGGTGCTCCTGCCCAAAGACGCGCCAGACGACCAGGTCAAGGCCGCGGAGAAACGGCTGGCCGACCTGGCTGCACACCTTCGCAAGGGCGAACCCCTGGACAAGGTGCTGGCCATCAAGGGCGATCCCCCCGTCACCGGCGACGACCTGGGCTGGTTCGGCAAGGGCAGCATGGTGCCCGAATTCGAGCAGGCCGCTTTCGCCCTGAAAAAAGGCGAGATTTCTGCCCCCGTGCGCACTCAGTACGGGCTGCACGTAATCCAGGTTCTGGACAAGAAACCCGCCGGAGTCACTCCCTTCGAGGAGGCCGAGGGGGACATCAAGAACGAAATGGCCGCAGACAAGGCAGCCGAGACCATGGGCAAGACCGCAGACCAGATGCTTGAGGAACTCATCGGCGGCGGCGACCTGGCCAAGCTGGGGCAGGCCAAGGGGTTGGAGGCCAAGACCTCCGATTTCTTCAATATGCAGCATCCGCCGGCGGATCTGGCCCTCTCCCCCGAGGCGCTCAAGATTATGTTCGCCCAGCCCGCCGGGAAGGCCGTGCCCCAAGCCCTGTCTTCGGGCGACGGTTTCGTCCTGGCCAAGGTTCTGGAAGTGAAACCCGAGAACATTCCGGCGCTCGCGGAGATTTCCGACGCCGTCAAGGCCGACATCGCCGCCGAGGAGGCGGCCAAGCTGGCCGAGGCCAAAGCCAAGGAAGTTGCGGAACAGCTGAAGACTCCCGAAGGCCAGGCCAATGTGGCCGAACAGTACAAGGCCCAGATAAAGACTTCGGACGCCTTCGGGCGTCCGGGTTTCATCCCCGGACTTGGACAGGCTCCCGCTCTAAGTCAGGCGGCTTTCGCCGCCAAAGCGCCAGGCTGGTTGAACGGAGCATTTTCCGTGTCCGGGGGCTTCGTTGTGGCCAGGCTGAACAAGACCGTGCTGCCCGCAGAGAACGAATGGCAGCGCGACAAGGCCAAGTTCATGGAACAGGCCATGGTCTCCCAGCAGGAGCAGCTTCTGCACGGCTACGTGGACTTCCTGCAGGAAAAGACCCCGGTGAAGATTGTCAATAAGGACGTGCTGGGCGCGCCCGCCCCAACCGGCGGAAAGGGGGAGGACGAATAAGGCCCAGCCCCGGGTCCGGCGGAAAATCGAAAGGGAGCGGCCAGCCGGCCGCTCCCTTTTTTATGCCCGTCGGCAGGCCGGTATAGTGAAAAAAATCACATACGGTGCGCCGTCTTCCGCAGAGCGGACCTATTTGCGCCAGGCCTCGCGTTCATTTTCCGGGAGATAGCGGAGATAGGGTTCAACGGCCTTGGGGCCGCCGTGTTTGGAGAGAAGCAAAAGCAGGTTGGGGAGGATTTCCGGCACGCGGAAGTCCTGGTCCACCAGGCCGGCGAACAACCCAGCGGCCTGATCCTCCTGCCCCAGGCGCCAGAGGGCGTAGGCCTTGCCCAGAGAGCCTTCCTGGGCAAGCAGCGTGTCCTGCGAGCCTGCGGCGATCGCGAAGGATTCCAGGGCGGCCTTGGCGTCCCCGGCGTTAAGCTTCGTCCAACCGGCGGTCAAGGCGTCCAGTTCCAACGGCAGTTTCGACGTGGCGGTTTTGGTAAGCCTGAGCGGCGATTTGGGGGGCTGCGGCGGGGTTATGGCCGCTCCGGAATTCTCCCGGACCACGGACCCTGCCACCTCATCCGCCATGCGAGTGGTTGTGGCGTCCTGCCCTTGCCGGATGGCGCGGTCGGGCATGGGTTCCTGGACAAGTTCCATGGCCCAGGCGGCGCTCTGAAGGCTCACGATCGCGGCCAGCAGTGCCGCGGCTGCAAGGCCCCTCCCCCGGCGCGGCGCCCCGTAGACACCTGCGGGTCGCGCCAGGTCTGACTGGCCTGAATCGTCGGCCGCCCCGGCCGCCCCGGCCGCCCCGGTCACCTCGGGCGCGCCTGGCGCGTCCATCTAGTTTTGGCCCAGCCTCTTGGCCCGGACCACCTTGAGGGCTTTGAATGAGGCGTAACTGAATATGACAAGCAGGGCGAATGCAACCCCAAGCGTGGTCCATGGGTACGTGTTGATGAGGATGGTCAGCTTGGGGACGATGCCTATCTTTCCGATGTAATAGTTGTCACCCGCTTCCATGGTGTCCACCTTGGGTTTGAGCGAGGCCAAGTCGACCATGGCCAGGTCGCCTGCAATACGGGAACGCACGGCCGGTTCCCACAGGCGTCGGATCAATCCGGAGACGTCCGCCGCGGTGGCCCCGGTGAACAGGGTGGTCGTATCCGAGGCGCTGCCAGGGGTCTGGTACTGGGTCACGAAACCTTTGCCTGGAGAGAGAGACGCGCTGCATCGAACATCGGACCACACGTACTGGTTGACCTCCGCGTGCATGCGGCCGCGCTCCCACAGGAACGGCAGGAACTTGGCCCACAGGGGGGCCTTATTGGGGTCGGCTTCTTCATCCTGGGGTTTGGGGCGTCCCATCATGGGGTTAGGGCGCTTGCCGGAGGAAAGCAGCGAGAACGGGGCGGCAGCGACGAGATCCTTGGGCAGGCTGTCGATGGACCCCACGGCAATGACGTTTCCCGCAACGGTTGGCCCGAAACTGACGGCGAGCTTGATTGGGGGCAGTCCCACGCGTTGGCTCAACTGGGCTGCCAGGTTCACTGCCGCGTTCACGGTCTGGGGGTCCTTGCCGCCAAGCAGCAGGGTCGTGTCGCGCATGTCCGGCCACAGGGCGTAGGGGAAGGCGTCCTGGTAGAGGATTTTCAGGTCCGGCAGCTTCACCCACAGGGGCACGTCGGGAAAGGTGAGGGTGGAGTCGTCGTAAAGGGTCATGAGCAGGTTTTCGGTCTGATGGTAGTCGCACAAATGGGACTTGAGGGGGTTGAGCACCGGGTTGAGGGTGATGGTGTTGGTTCCCTTGCTCATGGCGTAGAGGGGCAGGTTGATCCGGTAGTCCAGGAAGTTGCCGCCGTTGGGGTCCGCGAAGTGAACGCCTCCGACGTACGTGCCGTCGATGTTCACCGTGAGCACCGAATCCTCGCGCATGCCGGGGGCGTAGGTCATGTGCAGGGAGAGAGTGACGTAGCTGTTCGGATTGAGATCCAGTCCGGAGGGGATGAAGTAGAACAGCTGGAGGGGCGCCCCAGGCCGCCTCCACGGACGGTGCGGGTGACATAGCCAAGGGAACGCAGAGTGTATTCCTTGTCCCGGGAGAGGCTCTTGCCCGACTCCAGCGTGGCCACGTCGGGATCGGTTACCTGACCCAGTTCCGCTGCCGGTTCATCCGGGAACGGGTACGTCAGGTAGCTGAAGGCCCTCACGGCCTTTTCCACCCCGCCGGCCATGCCGGAGAGAACGATGACTGCGGTCTGGAGGTCGGGCAGGCCGGGCTTGTCGTAGACCTCCCCGGGGATGAGCGCCAGAGTCGAGTCTCCGATTTTGGGGGCGCGGGCGCCGAGCAGTTTTTTTACGAACGGCGCATCTCCGATGACGATGTTGTCCACACCGGGTTTCAGCTCCTGGCCCACGCTCAAGCGGACGGCCTGGTAGTCAAGGCGCAGGGCCACGCCGGAAGCGGCCAAAATAGCCAGCCGGACCGTGTCCTCCGAGAATTCGGGCAGGACAATGTTTACCTCGCCGCCCAGGAAACAACGGGGATCGAAGAGGTAGCCGGACAGGGCCGAAAGCTTTTGGGGCACCGGCTTGAGGGCGTAGGTGATCTCCACCGAGGCAGTATCCAGTTCCAGGCTGGTCCACAGGGAAGGGTGCGAAGAATCCTGGCAGAATTCTTCCGTGTAGCTCTGGGCCACACTGAAAGTGCATTCGTTGTAGCCCGGGGTGAGTTGCGCACCCGGTATGGGAATCTCCACCTTGCCGCGGGGGGATTCGGGACGCAGCTCGATCTGCCCCAGGACCTTGCCGCCGACGAGGAAGCTCAACCGGGAAAGCCTGGCCACCAGGGACGACGAGTTGACGTAGCCGAAGGACAAGGAGGCGTTTTTGACCTCCCAGCGTTCCGGAATCGGCAGGGTGAAGGAGTAGGCGCCCGTGGTTCCGCGCAGGGTGGTGGGCGATACCGGCGCGAGGCTGGTCAGCGGCAGCTTCACCGTATAGGTTCCGTCCGGATTGCGCTCCGGACTGGGCATGGCGCTCACTTCGCGGGGAACAGAGGCGGCCTCCGCCGGTTCGGGGCCGTAGTCGGCGGGCCTTGGGGGCTTGGCGGCCAGGGCCGTTTGGCAGGCGAGGAGGAGGGCCAAAGCCAAAATGGCGGAGCGGGTCATATGTGTCTCCTTGCGGATTTAGGCCAGTAGGAACGAGTGAGACGTTCGGCCGCCCTGGCGACCATGCCCTTCATAACCGCCTGAATGCCATTGAGGTTCTGGACGGTGCCTTCCAGGCTTTTCGCGAACAGATAGTAAAGCCCAGTGAGCAACCCGATGCGTTTATTGAAGAGGCTGCGGGCAAAGTGCTCAAAACGGGCGGAATCGCCGTGTACGTATCCCACCACGTCGGCCATGGCCTGGTCGTCGGGAATTATGAACTGGGTGCCCAGGTACTGCATGTCTCCGTGGGGAAATATCCGCTCCACGCGAAGGCGGAAGGTATAGCTCTTCCCGTAGGAGTCCTTGCCCTTGGCGATTATCTTTTGCCCTCGGTAGTACGGCGACGGGGGGGGGACGAGCATGCCCATGCCAAGCAGGGAGAGATCGAAGAGTTCATTGGGAACCCAGTCCTGGCTGTCAGGTTCCGCGAGCATCACCACCCCCTTGGCCTCGAAGCGGTGGAAACGCCGTATCTGACGCTTTTCCCAGACCACCCCCAGACAAAGCATGAGCATCAACAGATTGAAAGTGTTCCAGGATGCGGTGACGATGATGGCGTCGCGTTCCATGGGATAGGCGGTCCATCGGTAGACTGCAAAAAGAAAAGAGAACATGCAGACGATCAGCATGAAATAAAAAGGCACAGAGAGGTGGCTCAGAAAATCGGTTTCAAGAGCCACGCCTTTAGGCGTCACCTTGAAGCTGGGTTTTCGAGGGTTGACCGCCACGGCCATGATGGCCGGGAGGAGGAAGAAGCTCTGGATGGTCTCGAAGAGCTCCGAGAAGAACGGATGGCGCACATGGCCGAAGAGGTTGTTGGAGATGATCTGGCTGGCCAGGAGGTGGGGCAGGGCGTAGGCCATGATCTGGCTGACGGAGATGTTGTAGACCCTGATTCCCAGGCAGAGGTAGAGAAACGGAGAAATGAAGAAGAAAAACCTGGCCACGCCGAAGAACCAAAAGAAGCAGGAATTGAAATAGCACAGCTTCTGCTTCAGGCTGAGCCCCTTTTGCAGCAACGGGTTCTTGAGCAAAAATATCTGGGTCATGCCCTGGGCCCAGCGGGACCGTTGCAGGATGAAGTCGGCGAAGGTCTCCGGGGAGAGCCCGGATATCATGGGCTTGTTGAGGTAGACCGAGTTGTATCCCTTGGCGTGCAGGCCAAGGGCCGTCTCGGCGTCCTCCGTGATGGTTTCGCCCGAGATGCCTCCCTGCGCCGCCAGGAATTCCCGCCTGAGAAGGGCGGCCGACCCGCAGAAGAACGAAGAGTTCCAGAAATCCAGGCCCAGTTGCACCGCTCCGTAGAACATCTCGTTTTCGCCTGGGGAGTCCTGGGTGGTCCGAAGGTTTTTCTCAACTGGCGTAGCGTTCAGGAAATAGTGGGGAGTTTGAACCAGGAAGAGCTTGGGATCTTTCAGGAAAAAGCCGACTGTGTTTTTCAGGATGTCCCGGGTGGGCACATGGTCGCAGTCCAGGATGAGCACAATCTGGCCAGTGGTTTCCAGATGGCCGCTTTCGCCGACGCAAGCCCGGCCTTGTTCGTCTATGGCCACGTCCTCGAAGGAGGTGCCCATGATGGCGGAGTTGATGTTTCCGGCCTTGGCCTTGCGGTTGTAATTTCGGGTGAGGTAGCGCACCCCCAGGTCGTGGCACATCTGCTTGAGCCTGAGGGAGCGGTCCCTGGCATCCCAAGCCAGTTCCGGATCGGGGTTGTTCTGCTTGGCCAGAGTCCCGCCGTCATCCAGTATGTAGATATTCACTTTCTCCCGGGGATAATCCAGAAGGGCGCAGGCTGATGCTGTGAGAAAAACAACGTCGTCCGGTTCATTGTAGGTTGGGATGAACACGTCAACCGTTGGCCAGAGTGAAGTGTCCTCCGGAAGAGGAACAGGCTCGCGATTAAGCCTGACGACATTTACGAACATGCCGAGAAAATGGATGACAATCCCATAAAGCTCGGCAAAGTACAGAAGCATCATGAATACGAAGTCAACCGGTCCAGTGAATATAAGCGTGTCCGTGGTCCTGAAGACCAGATATCGCATGGAAATGAACGTCCCGAGCGAGAGGAAAAAGACCCGGAACAGTATCCCCATCCGGTGCTCTATCAGGTTGGCTGCGTACAAAAGAACCGTCAGCATCCACCCCAGAGCCAACTGGTGATCGAGGGTCAAGTGCAGCCCAGACGCTATGACAGTGAGAAGTCCCGCCAGGAGCAGGGTATAGGCGGTTGCCTTGCCAATCTGGGGAGGCAAGGCGGAAGCAGCGTTGTTCATGAATGTGGGTACCTGGGCGTTGGAATCTGTCACTTGCGTCGAATTTGTCTTTGCACAACAAGACGATAATGTGAAGCGCACTCGTGTTACGGTTCGGGTAGGATTGCGAGTCGGAGGCCTCCCGCGCCTCGGCCGCCGTCACGCGCCGCGAGCGCGTCCGGCGGGGGGTAACCTGGCCGGCGGCGTTCCGGAGGGACTTTCCCGGCGTCCGCAAAATCGAGGTGTGCTGAAATATCTGGACCCAATGCATGGTCATGCATTGCGGAACGCGAGCCTAGGGAGCTTCTCCAGCAGGAGACTCCCGGCGATGCCGGGGAGTGAGAGGCAGGGAAAGATAGAAGGTGCTCCCGATATCGGGCTCGCTCTCGACGTTTATGGCTCCGCCGTGAAGTTCGACGACGCGACGGACGATGGTCAACCCGAGGCCGGTGCCCTGGGCCGACCGGGTGATGGAACTGTCAGCCTGATGAAAGGCGTCGAAGATGCGGGCCAGGCTTTCGTCGGATATACCCCGGCCAGTGTCGCGCACCTCGAAAAGAGCGTTTTCGCCGGCGCGGGTCACGCCCACGGTGATGGTGCCTGTCCGGGTGAATTTTACGGCGTTGTCCACCAGGTTCATCAGCGCCTGCTTCAGACGCAACGGGTCGGCCATGAGCGTGAAGGGTTCGGAGAAGGACTCGACCGCGAGACCCTTGGCCTGGGCCAGGACTTCGGCCGCCTGGGCGACCTCCAGCACCAACTCCTCCGCCTGGACCGGGGCGGGCTTGAGCCGGGCCTGTCCGGCCTCCATCTCGGAGATGTCCAGAAGATCGTTGATGAGCGCTAGCAGTCCCTGGGCGCTGTCCTCAATGTCCTTGGCGATCAGGGCTGCTTCGGCCGGTGCGGGCATTTTCCGGTGGTCCGTAAGCAGGGAGATGTTGCCCAGAATGACCGTCAGGGGAGTGCGAAGTTCGTGGGATACGATGCTCAAAAAATCGGTCTTGACCCGGTTGGCCTCCTCGGCCGCGCGCCTGGCCTGGGCCTGGGCCTTTTCGTACTGTCGCCTGGCAGTGATGTCCCGGGCGATGGAGGATGCTCCGGTCACATTGCCGTCGGCGTCCAGGATAGGTGAAATGGTAAGGGAAACGGCCAGACGCTGCCCGGACTTGTGCTGCCTGACGGTCTCTATGCGGGTCACCCCTTGGCCGCGCCGCACATTCTCCAGGATTACTGCAAGTTCGCCCAGTTTCTCGGCAGGGACGATGAGATCGGCGACATTGCGGCCTATGGCCTCCTCGGCGCCGTATCCGTAGAGTTCCCGAGCGCCTCTGTTCCAATAGGTGACCACGCCGTCCGTGGTTTTGCCGAGCACTGCGTCCCCGGTGGTGTCCACGATTGCCGCCAACTCCCGGACGCGGCGGAAAGCATCCTTTTCACGGGAAAGGTCGTGGAGGATGCCTACGAAAAACGGCTCGTTTCCGGTACGCCCTTCTCCAACGGAAAGGTAGGCCGGGATGAGAACGCCGTCCTTGCGGCGGGCCATGATTTCACGGCCTTGGCCGATGATGCGTTTTTCCCCGGTCCGCAGGTAGCGTTCGACGAACGCCGCATGCTGGGAGCGCTCAGTCTCCGGCATGAGCAAGGCTACGTCCTGTCCGAGAATCTCCTGCGCGCTGTATCCGAAAAGTTTTTCGGCCGCTTTGGAAAAAGAGAGAATGCGCTGTCCGGCATCGATGACCACGATGGCGTCGACAGCCGAGTCCAGGACGGCCAGAAGGCAGGCGTCGCCGGGAGGATGGGGCTTGGGGGGTTCGTTCACGTGGCCTGTATGTCGGGAAAGTCTTGGGAAGGCAAGAAGGAATGAATCGAGTGGGAAGAAGCTCTTGCCATGGTCCGGGCGGCATGCTAAAAAATTCAGGCCATCAATCCAGCCTGGGTCCCGGTGGTAATAATAGACAATTTTTCATTGCAATTTCAGGACGTTGTGTGGATTGTAACAAAATTCACTTTCGGCTTGACGGAACCCGGGTGTCTCGTTAAATTCCTCACAAGCCGCCCGATCAGGCGGTTTTTCTTCGGAGGTTT
>Ga0326727_10024098_pt1 | contig 11539 bp, 8 predicted proteins | sample MB2enrmetagenome_FD_207643 | JGI IMG/M metagenome (GOLD analysis project Ga0326727, IMG submission 207643) | Lab enriched peat soil microbial communities from McLean, Ithaca, NY, United States - MB29MY | ecosystem: Environmental > Terrestrial > Soil > Wetlands > Peat | place: USA: New York... | reverse complement strand
CCAAGAGGCCCCTGGACCCCAGTTATTTGGGCGCTTCGCGCCAAGCGGTGCCACCGCGAGGATGGCGCGAAGCGCCTAAACGAATGGGTTCCAAGGGCCTCTCGGCCCTTGGCGGGGTCCAGGGGCAGCGCCCCTGGCCTTCAGCGACGAGTCAATCTTTTGGCCGGTTGGTATACTCTGCCCGGCGCGATGGACCCGTCAATCACTTCGCCGCGCCTGTTCGTTCCGCAGCCGCTGCACGAAGGCGCGACGGTGGCGGCCTCGGCGGCGCAGGCGCACCACCTTGGGGCGGTGTTGCGGCGCAAGCCGGGCGATGCGGTGCGGCTGTTCAATGGCGTGGACGGCGAGTGGGCGGGGCGGATCACGGCGCTCAGGCGCGACCGGCTGGAGCTGGCGGCGGCGGCGCGGCTCCGGGGGCAGCGGGCCGGGCCCGACCTCTGGCTGGCGTTCGCGGCGCTGAAGCGGGACCGCACCGACCTGGTGGTGGAGAAGGCGACCGAACTGGGCGCGGCGGCGCTGCTGCCGGTGATCACGGAGCGGACGGTGGCGGCGCGGCTGAACCTCGACCGGCTGGCGGCGATCGCGACGGCGGCGGCCGAGCAGTGCGAACGGCTGAGCGTACCGCGCATCGCGGCCCCGGTGGCGCTGGCGGCGCTGTTGCGGGACTGGCCGGCCGGGCGGCGGCTGGTGGCGGCGGTGGAGCGGCGGGCGGCGGCGGCGGTGCCGGCGGGGAGCGGACCGGCGGCGCTGCTGGTCGGCCCGGAGGGTGGTTTCACCGTTGCGGAGCTTGAACTTCTGGACCAGCGTGCTTTTGTTGTCATGGCAAGCCTCGGCTGCCGCATCCTGCGGTCCGAGACCGCTGCGATCGTGGGGCTCGCGTTGCTGCAGGCCACCGCCGGCGGGTGAACTCCACGCTGCTGGATGAGAGCGACATGTCGAATCCCGGACAGGCCGACGCGACGCCGTTCACGTCGACGCGCCAGCTGGCGGACTACCTGGCCGCCGGCGCCAAGCCGCGCGAGCGGTTCACGATTGGCACCGAGCACGAGAAGTTCGGCGTCCGCTTCGCCGATTTCGCCGCGCCGCCCTATGAGCCGGGCGGCATCCGCGCGTTGCTGGAGGGGATGGCGGCGGCCGACGGATGGGAGCCGATCCGGGATGGCGGCAACCCGATCGGGCTCAGCAAGGGCACCGCATCGGTGTCGCTGGAGCCGGCCGGGCAAGTGGAGCTGTCCGGCGGGCTCCTGGAGACGGTGCACGACACCCGCGACGAGATGGCGGCGCACATCGCGCTGGCGCGCCGGGTGGCCGAGCCGCTCGGCTTCGGCTTCGTCGGGCTCGGCTTCCACCCGACGCTGGCCCGCGAGCAGATGCCGTGGATGCCGAAGGGCCGCTACGCCGTCATGCGCCGCTACATGCCGACGGTGGGCTCGCTCGGGCTCGACATGATGACGCGCACCTGTACCGTGCAGGCGAACCTGGATTTCGCCGACGAGGCGGACATGGTGCGCAAGATGCGGGTCGGGCTGGCGCTGCAGCCGGTGGCGAGCGCCCTGTTCGCCAACTCGCCGTTCACCGAGGGGCGGCCGAACGGCTTCCTGTCCTATCGCGCGCACGTGTGGACCGACACCGACCCGCATCGCACCGGCATCCCGGCGGTGTTCTTCGAGGACGGGTTCGGCTTCGAGCGCTACGCGGACTGGCTGATCGACGATGTGCCGATGTACTTCGTCTACCGGGACGGCCGCTACGTCGACCTCGCCGGCAAGTCGTTCCGCCGGTTCATGCAGGGGGCATTTCCGGAGGCGGGCCCTGCCACCATGGGCGATGCCGTCGACCACGTGACCACGGTGTTCACCGACGTGCGGCTGAAGCGCTTCATCGAGATGCGGGGAGCGGACGCCGGCAGCCTGGAGATGATGGTGGCGCAGACCGCGCTGTGGGTGGGGCTGCTGTACGACGAGGCGGCGCTGGCGGCGGCGGCGGCGCTGGTGCGGAGGCATTCCTGGCAGGAATTCGCGGCGCTGCGCCTGCTGGTGCCGCGGCTGGCGCTGGGGGCGCCCTGGCAGGACGGCACGGTGCGGGAGCTGGCGCGCGAGGTGGTGGCGATTGCCCGCGATGGGCTCAGGGCGCGGCGGCGACTCGATCGGCAGGGGCGCGACGAGACGGTGCACCTGGCGCCGCTGGAGGCATTGGTGGCGGGAGCGCCGACGCAGGCGGAGCGTTGGCTGGCCAAGTTTTACGGTAACTGGAACGGCGATATAACAGCAATCTTCCGGTCGGCAGCATTGTAAGCTATCCGGGTACTCGTCGAAATTTCAACCCTGAACTGCAGCATCTGCGGTCGCCGCGCGCCTTGCGCGACATAGTTAAGGGCGATACTACCGCTTTTCGATGAACAGATACTCAATGGTCATGGTTGCCGAATTACCCAAGCGATCGGGAGCGGTGTCGCTTACCGAGCATGGTGTGCCCGTTCTCGTTCGCCTCCGCCTGATCGGCCAGATGGAAGCCTGGACGTTCAGGGCGGAGAACGTGATGCCGAACGGGCGCAAGACCCGTGCGTTGCTGGCGGTGCTGGCGCTGAGCGCGCCGCGGCCGGTGCTGCGCGGCAGGCTGGCCGAGCTGCTGTGGAGCCGCCGGCCGGACGAGCAGGCGCGCGCCTCGCTGCGGCAGGAAATCCACCGGCTGGGCGAGGCGCTGGCGCCGGTCGAGGGGCGCATCCTGGCGGTGAGCCGCGATCACCTGATGCTGCGGCCCGGGACGGTGTGGATGGACGTGGAGGAGGTGCTGCGGGCGACGCCGGAACGGCCGGCGGGGCTCTCTCTGGTGGACGGCGAACTGCTGGAGGACCTCGATGGCGTCGATGCCGCCTTCGACGCCTGGCGGGAAGCCGAACGCGAGCGGTTCAAGGATGGCGCCCGGGCGCTGGCGGAGCAGCTGCTGCGGCAGACGAGCGGCCCGGCCTCGATGATCGCCGCGGCGCAGCAGTTGCTGACCATCGACCGCGCCCACGAAGGGGCCTGGCGGGCCCTGATGCGCGCCTATGCCGAGCGGGGCGAGCGCGGCATGGCGATCCAGGCCTACGACCGCTGCCGGGCCGTGCTGGCCGATCGGCTCGACGCCAACCCTTCCGAGGAAACCCAGCTTCTGGTGGCCGAGATCCGCGCCGCGGCGCCGCCATCGCCACCGGCCTCCCCGCCGCCCCGGCTCGACCCGCGCGTGCTGATCCGCGGCCAGCCCAGGCAGGAGGTGCGCCACGAAGCCCGCGCGGAGACGCGGGGGCAGAGCTCGCGCGCCGCGCCCAGGGTGGGCGTGCTGCCATTGCAGTTGATCGGCGACTGCGAGGCGGACTCCAGCCTCTCGCACGGTCTGGCCGACGAGATCACCTCGGCGCTGGCGCGCTTCCGCTGGATGTTCCTGGTCTCTTCCGGCGCGCTGGCGCAGTTCGCGGTGCAATCACGCGACGAGACGGCGATCCGCCGCAGCCTCGGCCTCGACTTCCTGCTCGACGGCAGCCTGCAGCGGGTGGGGGAGCGGCTGCGCGTGGCGCTCAGGCTGCTGGATCTGAGGGCCGGCAACCAGGTGGTGTGGTCGCGGCGGTTCGACCAGGAACGCGGCGACCTGCTGACCCTGCAGGACGACATCGCGGCGGAAGTGGTGGCGCAGGTCGAATCCGAGATCGCGCGCATCGAGGCACACCGCGTGAGTGGCCGCCCGGCCGCGGACCCCACCGCGTACGAACTGATGCTGCGCGCCCGACCGTTGCTCTGGCGGCTCGACCGGGAGGGGTTCCTGCACGCCGGCGAGCTGCTGCGGCGGGCCGTCGAGATGGAACCGGATTCCTCCGCCGCCCATACCGACTTCGCGCTCTGGCACATCCTGCTGTTCAGCCAGGCCTGGGCGCGCGATCCGGCGAGGGTGATGGTGGAGGCCGGCGTGCTGGCCAACCGGGCGGTCATGCTCGACCCGCAGGACGCGCGGGCGCTGACGATCGCCGGACATGTCCGCGCCCGGCTGCATCGCCACCCCGGCGAGGCACTGACGCTGCACGAGCGGGCGCTGACGGTGAACCCCAACCTAGTGGTGGCGTGGGCGCTGTCCGCGGCCGCATGCGCTTACCTCGGCGACCTCGACGAGGCGGGGCGACGCATGCAGCGCTACAAGAAGCTGTCGCCGCTCGACCCGCGGGCCTTCTTCTTCGACACCACGCTGGTCCTGGTGGCGCTGCTGAAGCACGACCATGAGGCCGCGGCGGCGATCGGGCGCCAAGTGAGTGTCATGAATCCCGCCTTCACCGACGCCTGCAAGCCCTGCCTGGCGGCGCTCGGGCTGCTCGGGCGGAGCGCGGCGGCGGCGGAAACCTGCCGGCACCTGATGTCGCTTGAGCCCGATTTCAGCATCGCGCGCTTCCTGGAGACCAGCCCGTTCGACCAGGCCGAACACCGCGCGCATTTTGTCGAGGGATTGCGCCTGGCCGGGGTGCCGGAGGGCCGTACCAGGTCCGGCTGAAGGCCAGGTCCGGCGCGCGCCTTCGCGCGACGGGCGCTGCCCCTGGACCCCCGCCAAGTCCGGCGCGCGCCTTCGCGCGACGGGCCGAGAGGCCCTTGGATCCCGTTCGTTTGGGCGCTTCGCGCCAAAGCCCGGCGCGATCAGGCGACGACGGCGTCGCGGACGATCGCCTCGAGGTCGGCGGCCCGGAACGGCTTGCACAGCACGCGCAGGCCCGAGGCACGCAGTTCGGCTGCCCACTCGCTGTGGCCGGTCGCCACCACCACCGGCACCTCCGGCCAGCGCGCACGCAGTTCGCCGGCCAGCTCCAGGCCGCCCAGCCCGCCCGGCAGCACCATGTCGGTGATCACCAGGCCAGGACGATGACCAGCCTCGATGGCCGCCAGCGCGGCCGTGCCGGTGCCCTCATGGTGCACCTCATGGCCAAGGCCCTGCAGCACCTCGACCAACAGCATCGCAACGTCGTCGTCGTCCTCGACCAGCAATATGCACGCCATCGGCAAACCTGCTTCTACTCCGGTGCGGGCCACACTTTCACTCTGTCATGTAGGAAAGGCTCGCTGTCCTGTTACCCCCCCCCCACGCCGTGCCGGCGCCAGGGTCATTCGCCAAGACAGCCAACGGCGGGCAATGCGGCTGTCAAGGCCGCTATGCCGCGGCGGTCAGGTTCAGGACCGGACGGATGGAGTGCAGCGCCGCTTCGAAGGTGGGGTGGCAGGCGAGGCTTTCGCCCCGGATGCAGTCGCTGACCCGCCAGTACATCCCCTCGGGTGTGATCTTGTAGGCAGGATCCGGGTTTTCCCGCACCCATACCAGCACGTAATCGGGTTCGATCCTGCCGGGACCGGGCTGGTAGGCCTCCGCGTCACACAATCCCATGCAGCGGCCCGCCTCCAGCCACCGGCTCAGCACCGCCCGGTGGTGCGGCATCAATCGCTGTCGCAACACGACGATGTTCGGTGCATCGTACTGCGGCAAACGCCTCGCCTGTCTCTTGAGCATCGAAGGTCTCACGAACGCGTGAGTTCTATTATCCACTGCCTCATCCCGAGACCAAGCAGAGTCCATGTTATTCCGCCCGGTGCAGTTAATGTGTGACCCCGACGACACACCGTTCCGCGAACAGTTGCCGAAAAGACCCACTCAGCGAAACTTTCCTCCGGCAGGCTGGCTTTCGCCGCCCCCGCCAGCGGCCGCCTGGCCGGTTACGAGTGTCAACGACGCCGATCGGGGGCCGCATGACCACCATGACGCGGCCAGCCGAGCGGGTCGCACGATTGCCGGGTGGAGACGCTTGTCTCCAAGAAGAGCGGAGGGCCGGCATGTGCCTCGGCATAACACTCCTGAAGCGCTCGGCGGTCTCTGCCAGCACCGGCGGTCGCTGGATCATTGCACTCGGGAACATTCCATTGGCACGTTGCCTGCCAGGAGGACGGCTGGGCCGCCATCTGGCGCGGCCGGAGGGGCGCCTCACGTCCTGGCGCGTCACGCGACCGCTGTCCGCGTCCAGTGAAGCGTGCACTGCCCACCCTGAGGCAGCCACGAAGGGCGCTGCGGGCCTTGCTTGGCCAATTCAGCGACTGAGCCGGTCAGGCGCGGGCGGAACCAACCGAAGGGCGCGCACGAAGAGCCCCAGCGGGCGTGAATCCGTCGAGGCGCGTTCGTAATCGTGCGGTGCTCTGGGATTGGCGATTTGCAAAGTCACCAGGTTCGTGGCCGGTGCCGGTTTCAGACGGCCGGACGGCAGCGGCACACGCAACAACTCCCTATCGCCCTGAGCGAAGTTTTGCGTGAGCGCAGTTTCGCCGTTCACCAGCACCCGTACCTCGACAGGGGCGGCGCCAGGAAAGACGTAGGCGTCGGCCTCTATTTCCAGCAATGAGGCCGACGATGGGTCATTCAGGCGAAACCGGATGTCGGCGCGATGGCCTGCTGTCCAGCGACCGCGTCCCTCGCTTTCCGACCAATCGCCCGCGAGGAAACGTTGCTCTCGGCTATCGAAGGGGAGTACCCCATCAGAAGGGAAGTACGGTGGCGTTATCAGGACATCTGGGGAGCATGCGTGCAGGATGGCGGGCAGCCAACAAGGCAGGCCGACGCGGAGGTCCTGACGAACATACAAAGGCGCGACAGTGGCATCAGGGGTGACCCGCGGGTCCTCCACGAGCTGGGCCGGCCCCGCCGGCAAGGGACGAAGCGGCGCCAGCAGAAAGCCTCCGGGGACCGGGAACTCGCGGAAATAGACGGTGGCATACCGGTGGCCGGCGATAGTCAGGCTATGCCCGCCGAAGTAGATCGCACCCCAGTTGCCGCTGGCAGCGACGAGCAGCCCGTCGCGCACCGAGGTAAGGCCGCTCTCGAACGCCACGCTTTGGTCGGCATTGACCACTGCCGGGGCTCCAACTGAGGAAACCACCCGGAGATCGGCCCGCCACGGCAGCAGCACAGCGAGGCAGGCAAGCGCCAGCGCCAGTACCGGCAAGCGGTGGCCGGCGCCGGTGACCAGGATGTAAAGCAACATGACGCCGTAGAGAGCGAAGACCGGATATGTCCACCGGAAGTAATGGTAGTTCTCGAACCGAAACAGTCCGTCGGGATGGAGGTCGCGGTAGGCAAGATAGAAGATTATGTGCAGGCTGACCGCCAGCACGATCGTCGCATGCTGCAGCCGGTCGCTGCGCGGAAGCCGGAGGAGCGGGAACACGGCGAAACCTGCGAAACCGCCCGCCATCCATGGAAACGCCTCCAGCAGTCCTTGCCCGTTGTCGAGGAGCGAACGCGGGTCAAGCATCAGCGTGACCCAGTGGAGCGGGACCAGCCCGAAGTCGAAGCCGATCGATTCAGACCCGATAATGTAGGTGCTGCGGTGCAGGCCGTAGATGGACAGGTAGGCCGCCAGCAGGGCAACGACGGCCAGGCCACCACCTGACCCTGCGGCAAGCGCAGCCGAACCGGTGCGGCGCCAGCCGGGCCAGCGGGCCAGCAACGCGGTGCCCATTCCGAAGCCGCAGGCGAGCACCAGCGGCAGCACGTCGGTGGGACGAAAGGCAGCCACCAGAGTACCGGTCAACCCAACCAGGAAGGTAGAGCCGCTGCGGCGCGGCGCGGCAATGAAACGCATTGCCCCGAGCAGACAGGCATAGACGAATGGTGTGGCCCCGGTCGTCGACCAGGGCACGACCCAGATCTCCCGTCCATAGGACGAGAGCATTGTGACTGACGTGAACAGCAGCGCCCCGATTGCGGGTGCGTGAGGCAGTTGCATTGCCAAGTGGCTGGCCAGGCGCGCAAACAGCCACAGCGACACCAGCAGGCAAACCATATCCGGCACGAAATACGCGTGCACCGAAAGCGGCTTGACGAACGGCGCGCCCATCAACGGGTATCCCGGCAGGTACCAATGGGCTGCGGGATCCAGGTTGCCTTGTGACCACGCCGTGGCCGCGGCGAAATAGCGTCCCTGGTCGAACCAGTTCCACCAACCAACTCCGCCGTTCATGTGGGGGACGACGGGCTGGCAGCGGTAGGCGACGACGTAGATCGCCGCACAGGCCACGGCGCAGGCCGCAACAATGAGGCGGTCAGTCCATGCCGCCTGGAACTCGTTCGTGAAAAACCTGCCGGTGAGGCGCGTGACGATCATAGGAAAGAGAAAGATTAATTCGGGGGTGATGCCGGGTCAGCGGGAGATGTCCCGCTCGATGTTGAAATTGCATGGCGGGCGGTGCCTGAGTTGGAGACTACGCGGCCATTGACCGTGCCGCAAGCGTGACGTGCTTGGCTTGATGAGCAAGGAGTGCGGCGCGCAACGCCGGCAATTGCTTGCAGGCTTTGAGGCGGCGGAAGCCGTTGGCTGCCTCGAGCATCGCGGCGGCGGTCCAGCGGAACGCCATCTTGGTGTCGCGCCAACGCTTCACGTTGCGGCAGACGCGTCGCCGCTCCCTTGAGTCTGTGCCCGACCAGCGGCACCGGGTGCCCGCGGTTGCGAAAGCTGCTGATGGGGACTGAGACGTCGGCGACCTCAGCGCTTGCTTGCGGCCACTCACCGCAGCTGGAACCGGCGCCCGTCACGGCTCCGGCGCAACCGGTGCATGAAATGCCGCCAGTGCCTCAAGCACGGACTGCGCGCTGGCGGACCAGGGAATGGGTCGGAACTCGCGGCGGATGCGAGCCTGCCAGGCAGCGAGGCCCGCACGGTCTTCCAGCGTCGCGCGGATCACACGCACCGCGTCGTGCAGATTATCCGGATCGAAATATCGGGCGAAGCTGCCGCCCGCTTCGGGCAGCGAGGTGGCGGCGGCGACCACGCAGGGCTTGCCGAACAGCAGGCTCTCCGTGACCGGCAGGCCCCATCCTTCGTAAAGCGAGGGGAACACCGTGAACAGACAGCCGCGATAGAGGGCGGCCAGGTCATCGTCGGAGGGGTTCTCGATGATGACGATGGCGCCGCCGAGATGCCCGGCGTTGTCGAGTTGCTGCATGAGGTCGGCCACCAGCCAGCCAATGCGGCCCGCGAACACCAGCGTCGGCACCTGCCCGGGCGGCATTTCCTCCAGCAGACGGCGCCAGACGCGGAACAGCAGCATATGGTTCTTGCGCGCCTCGATGGTGGAGACGAACAGCACGTAGCTGCCCGCCTCCGGCAGCGACGGCGAGGGCGATGCCGCGGCCGGGGCCACGCCGAAGCCATGACCGATGGTGATCGGCGTTATTGGACCGGCCAGCGCGATGCCGTGCCGCTCCGCATGCCAGGCAACGTCGCGCGCGGTGGCTCGTGAGATCGTCAGCACCGCGTCGGCCAGCGGCAGCATTTCGTCCAGCCAGCCGGTAAAGGCGATGACCAGGTAACGGTCGCACCATTCGGGACGACGGATCGGAATGAGGTCGTAGACCAGCAGCGCGAACCGCATGCCGTGGCGCGCCCGGGCAAGCCTGACCAGTTCGCCATAGTCGTCACGCCACCAGGGAGAGCCCAGAACCAGCAAGGTATCACCGGCCTGGACGGTGGCGCCGAACTTCTCGGTTGGTCCCGGCGGCGAGGCAGAATCATGCGGCGAGGGAGACTTATGGTGCGGCCGCAGGGCGGCATGAGCGGCGCGCAGGAGGAAGCACCAGGATGCGACCTGCAGGCGGGCCGCCCCGGCCAAGGCTTGCAAGCACTCCAGTTGGTGGCGCACGGCGCGGGTCAGCGGCTCGCGGACCGTTGTCGGCAGACGCTGAATCGATGGCCGGAGCTTGCGGCGCAGCCAGCCGCGGCGCGGCGGCTCGATGACCTGGCGAGGGGCGGCGGGGGCGGGCCCGGCGGTGACCATGTACCGAAACAACGCCACGACCTCGTCCCAGGCGATCTCGCGAAAGCCGCCGTGCAACAGATCGTGGCGCAGGAAACGGATCGCTCCACCGGTCCCGAACTGCTCGACCAGCGCCTGCTGGATCTCGAAGGACAGGCGCTGGATGCCACTCGGACGAGGCATGGAGGCGGCATAGTGAAACAAGTCCTCCACATCGATCCAGATGCGATTCATGCGACGGATTCCCCCCTGGACACTGCCGTAACGATCGCGCGCGCGGCCTCGCTCCAAGCGACCAGGCGAAAGCCGGCGCGCACCTCCGCCTCCCAGGCGGGCAGCGCCGCCGGGTCGTCCAGCACGGAGCGCAGCGCCCGTACCGCGTCCGGCAAGCTTTCCGGGTCGAAGTAGCGGGCCAGCTCGCCACCGGCCTCGGGCACCGCGGTGGCGTTGGAGGCCAGGCAGGGCTTGCCGAACGCCAGGCTTTCGCTGACCGGCAGGCCCCAGCCCTCATAGAGCGAGGGAAACACGGTGAACAGGCAGCCGCGATAGAGCGCCGCCAGCTCGGCATCGTCGGGGTGCTCGAGCAGCACCACCTTGCCGCCCAGGTAATCGCTGTTGACGAGTTCGGCCAGCAGGTCGGCCACCATGGCGCCGATGCGGCCGGCGAACACCAGCAGCGGCACCCGCTCGGCCGGCCCCGCTTCGAGCAGGCGGCGCCAGGCGCGGACCAGCAGGACGTGGTTCTTGCGCACCTCCAGCGTGGAGACGAACAGCACGTAGGTTCCGGCCGCGGGCAGACGGCCCCCTGGCGGGGCGGGCGGCGGGGCGGTGAAGCCCGAGCCGATCGGCACCGTTTGCACCTCGGCACGGAGCCTGAGGCCGGTGGCGGCGGCGTGACGGCGGATGTCCCCGGCGGTCGCGCGCGAGATGGCGAACAGGAAATCCGCCTCCGGCAGGGCGGCGAGATACCAGTCGCAAAAGCGCGCGGTCATCGCCGGATCGCACCATTCCGGCCGCCGCAGCGGGATGATGTCGTAGATGAGCAGCGCCACGCGGAGCCCGAGCCGGGAGCGGGCCTCGCGCAGCAGGGCCGGGTGCGACGGGCCGAACCAGGAGGCGCCGAACGCACCCAGCACGTCGCCGGGCCGCGCCAGGGCGTTGAGCGCGATGCCGCCGTGGCCGGACGCAGCCATGGCAGGGCGGGCACGGCGGGCCGGCCGCAGCGCCCCGAGCGCCGCGCCCACCTCCGCCAGCGCCGCGGCCTGGTGGCGGAGAGCGGCGATCAGCGGGGCGTGGATCTCGGGCGGCAGGCGCTCCAGCCACCGCCTGAGCCTCGCTTGCGTGTGCCGACGGGGCGGGGACGGCACGGCGGAAGCGCCGGGCAAACGGGTGATGGCGGCGAAGCGGGCGGTGAGCTCGGCCCAATCGATGCTGACGAAGCCGCCCCGCAACCGATCCTGGCGGACGAAACGCACCCGATCCGGAAACTCCCGCTGCAGCGCTCCGTAGAGTTCGAATGCGAGGCGCTGGATGCCGCTGGGCCGCGTGAAGCTCAGCGCGTAGGCGAGCAGGTCCTCGACATCGATCCAGATGGTGGGTGCCACACGCCTTCCCTCTGCCGGCGCCGCGGCTATAGGGCAATCGGGCCGGGGCCGCAAAGGCCAGGGGGCTCCGCCCCCTGGAACCCCCGCCAGGGGTCGAGCGACCCCTGGACCCGGCTATCTGGAGGGGAAGCA
>Ga0326727_10024094_pt1 | contig 11540 bp, 10 predicted proteins | sample MB2enrmetagenome_FD_207643 | JGI IMG/M metagenome (GOLD analysis project Ga0326727, IMG submission 207643) | Lab enriched peat soil microbial communities from McLean, Ithaca, NY, United States - MB29MY | ecosystem: Environmental > Terrestrial > Soil > Wetlands > Peat | place: USA: New York... | reverse complement strand
CTCCGCGCGCGCGAACTCGTCGATACGCTGGTGATCGTCAACGAATGGGGCGAGATCGGCCTCGATCACTTGCTGTTCGAAGCCGTCGCCGGCGAGGTGATCTCGCTCGAATCGGGCTGTATGTGTTGCACGTTGCGCGGCGATCTGGTCGATCTGCTCGGCGATCTGGCGCGCCGGCGCGATTCGCGCGCCGTCGCGCCCTTCGCGCGCGTCGTTCTGGAGACGACGGGTCTGGCCGACCCGGCGCCGATTCTTCGCGCGCTGACGGCCGATCCGTTTCTGGCGACGCGCTTTCGCCTTTGCGGCGTGACGACGCTCGTCGACGCCGTCAACGGAGCGGCGACGCTCGGCGCCCATGGCGAAGCCCAGCGCCAGATCGCCCTCGCCGACCGCATCGGCCTGACCAAGACCGATCTGATCGCCGGCCCCTCACGCGCCGCGCGGCTCAAGTCGCTGCGCGCGGCGATCCGCGATCTCAATCCCTTCGCGCCGATGGCCGACGTCGCCGCCGGGGAGCTCGGCCCGGCGGAGTTCCTGACCGAGACCGTCGGGATTTCGCTCGCCGACGCGCCGCCGCCCGCGCCGCCGCACGCCGCCTCGCTTCGCGCCTACGCCTTCGCCGCCCCCGATCCGGTGGGGGCCCCGGCTTTCGCGCGCTTCCAGACGCTGCTGCACGCGATGCTCGGCCCGCGGCTGCTGCGCATCAAGGGTCTCGTCGCGCTCGCTGAGCATCCCGACGAACCGCTGGTTATCCAGGGAGCGCAACATGTCTTTCACGCGCCGCGCCGCCTTGCGGCCTGGCCGGACGGCGACCGCACGACGCGCGTCGTCGTCATCGTCGACGGCGTCGAGCGCGCGGTCATCGACCGGCTGTGGGGCGCGCTGTCCGGCGTTCCGCAAATCGACGCGCCGGACCTCGCGGCGCTCTCGGAAAACCCGTTGGCCCCCCGGCCCGGCGGGCTGCTAGGCTAGGCCGCGGCGCGCGGGAGGCGAGAGATTCGCGGCGCCGCTTGTCATTTCGCCGATTTCGTTCATCGATGAGCCATCGCGATCATGGTCGCCACAGGGGAGCAAGGGCCGGCATGCTGGCTCGATTGAAGAGCGAAATCGCTTACGCGAGGGGGCTCCTGCGCGCGTTGCGGCAAACGACGCAGGTCGCCAAGACGCCGCAGGCGACGGTCGGCGACTATCTCGAACGCTGGGCCAAAGACTACGCCGACAGGCCGGCGCTCATCGGCCAAGGCGAATCCTTCACCTATCGCGAACTCGACGAGCGAGCCAACCGCTACGCCCGCTGGGCGCTGGCGCGGGGGTTCGCCAAAGGCGACGCGGTCTGCCTGATGATGCGCAATCGTCCGGAATATGTGGCGATCTGGCTGGGCTTCGCGCGCGTCGGCGTGGCGACGGCGCTGATCAACACCAATCTGACCGGTCCCTCGCTCGCCCACTGCGTCGCCATCGTCAGCGCCAAGGCGGCGATCGTCGAGAGCTCTCTGAGGCGGCAATGGGCGGGCGCGCGCGAGCATCTCGCCGCCGATGTCGCGGTTTTCGTCCATGGCGAGGCGGCGGGCGGCGAAAGGCGCGTCGACGAGGAGATCGAGACCTTCAGCGCGGCGCCGCTCGCCGCGCAACAGCGTCGCGCGCTGACCATCGACGACAGCGCGCTGTTCGTCTTCACCTCGGGCACCACCGGACTGCCCAAGGCGGCCCGCATCACTCATTCGCGCGTGTTGCGCATCATGTTCGGTTTTTCCGCCGCGGCGAACTCGCGGGCGGAGGACCGCATGTACATCTGCCTGCCGATGTACCATTCCAACGGCGGCATCATCGCCGTCGGCGTCGCTCTTGCGGTCGGCGGCTCGTGCTATATCCGCGAGCGCTTTTCCGCGAGCGAATTCTGGAGCGACGCGATCCGGCACGACTGCACGCTGTTCATCTATGTCGGCGAATTGTGCCGCTATCTTCTCAACACGCCGCCGAGCGTCAACGACCGCGCGCATCGCATCCGGTTGTGCGTCGGCAACGGGCTGCGGCCGGATATATTTTCCGCGTTTCAGGCGCGTTTCGGCATTCGCGACGTGCTCGAGTTCTACGCCGCGACCGAAGGCAACATCGTGATGTTCAATCTCGATTCGCGTCCGGGCGCGGTTGGACGCGTGCCGGCGTGGGCCGCCAAGCGTTTCTCGATCAAAACCGTCGCCTTCGACGTCAACGAGAACATCGAGAAACGCGACGCGCGTGGGCGTTGCATCGAATGCCGCGTCGGCGAGTCGGGCGAATTGCTCGGCGAAATCCTCGATGATCCCAGTCACCCCGCCTCGCGCTTCGACGGCTACGCCGATTCGGCGGCCACCAGAGCGAAAATCCTGCGCGACGTTTTCCATCCCGGCGACGCGTGGTTCCGCACCGGCGACCTGCTCAGGCGCGATGCGCGCGGCTACTACTATTTCGTCGACCGCATCGGCGACACCTTTCGCTGGAAGGGCGAAACCGTCTCGACCACCGAAGTGGCCGAGACGATCGCCACTTTTCCCGGCGTGCTGGAAGCGATCGTCTATGGCGTCGCCATTCCCGCCCACGACGGACGCGCCGGCATGGCGGCGCTGGTCATCGACAATGTCGCGACTTTCGATCTGGCGGGCCTGCGCGCGCTGCTCGTGGAGCGCCTGCCCGCCTATGCGCGCCCGCTCTTCCTGCGCTTTCGCCGCAAGCTCGATCTCACCAGCACGTTCAGGCCGAAAAAGGCCGAGCTGGTCGCGCAAGGGTTCGATCCTGCGCGCGCCGGCGATCCGATCTTTTTTGACGATCGCGGCCAAGGCGTCTATGCCCGCGTCGACGCGGACTTTGTCGCGGGCGTCACGGCCGGAGCGATCAAATTGTGACCGACCCGAGGGCTGGCGAAGCGGCCTTTGTCGAGACGCCGGACGCGAGCGAACTCGTGCGCTGCGAGGCGGCGTGGCGGGACCTCGCGGCGCGCGCCGCCGAGCCCAATGTCTTCGCCGAAAGCGCCTTCGTCATTCCCGCGCTCACGCGCCTGGCGCCGGGGGACCGCGTTCAGACGCTGCTGGCGTGGAGCGACGCGGCGCGGCAAACTTTGATCGGCGTCGCCGCGCTCGAATTGCCGCGCCTGCCGCTCGGCCTGGCGCGCGTGTGGCGCAGCGAACAGGCGGGGCTGGCGGCGATCGCGCTCGATCGCGACGCGGTCGGACCAGCGCTAAGCGCGATTCTCGCCTGGCTCGCGCGCGAACGGCGCGGCGTCAGCGGACTGTTGCTGCCGTCTCTAGAGACCAATGGACCGATCGCTCGGACCCTCGAGGCCTTCGCCGCGCGCGAATCGCTGCGCCTGGAAATCATCAATCGGCGTCGACGCGCCGCGCTGGCGGCCGGGCCGACGGCCCGCTTCGAAGCGAGCCTCGACAAGAAGCGCCGCAAGGAATGGGCGCGCCAGCGTCGGCGCCTGCAAGAGCGCGGCCGGGTGGAGGCGACGGCCGCCGACGACGCAGGCGGCATCGAGGCGTTCTTGGCGCTCGAGCAACGGGGATGGAAGGGCGCGCGAGGAACCGCGCTCGGCGCCGACGCCGTCCGCGCGGCGTTCACGCGCGAAATGCTCGGGCGATTCGCGGCGCGCGGCCAGCTCGGCGTGCACAGCCTCACGCTCGACGGCGAACCGATCGCCATCGGCCTCGTGCTGCGCTCGGGCGAGCGCGCCTTCTATTGGAAAACCGCCTACGACGAGCGCTTCGCCGAATACTCGCCGGGATTGCAACTGACGCTCGACCTGTCGCGCGCGCTGGAGCGCCAGCCAGGTCTGGCGCTGATCGATTCCTGCGCGATATCGGACTATCCGATGATCGACCGGCTGTGGCGCGCGCGGCTCGATCTGGCCGATTTCGTGCTGGCGCTCCGCGCCGGCCCGGCGCGCGCGTTCGCGCTGGGGGTCGCCGCGGTCGATGTGAGGCAACGGTTGAGGGAACTCGCCAAGAGCGCCGTCTACCCACTGCTCGGACGCAAACGCTCTTGAAGCCCGGCTCGATCGCTTGCGGGCGAATCAGGACGCGGTGGTAAGCACGCGTCGGCGCTGGGAAAAGACGCTAATATCTGTGTCACGGCCGTCCCGTAACGGCGATGTGAGCGGCTTGGCCGGGGTGCCGCAGGAGAAAGTGTGGCGCCGAGGCCATCGTTCGCGTAAATGTTCGTCGGTAAGGGAAAGAATCGGTAAACCGGATCGCTTTATGGTAAGCGACATCTGAACTGGGGCGGTGGGCGCTGAGATGACAAGCACGAAATTCACCATCGGCGCCGCGTTGTTGGCCGGCGCGTTGTTGAGCGGATGCGTTCCCATCGGCTTCCCGATGGCGCTCGACACCAAGCTGACGCCGCGCGACAAAGCGATGATGGCGCTCGCCCCGCCGGAGGAATGGTCGATCCCGATCGTGCGCAATCGCGTCGGCGACCCGACCGGGGAGAAGCCGGGAACGATCGTCATCGATACGACGGCCAAGAACCTTTATTTTGTGCTGCCGGGCAGGCAGGCGATCCAATACAAGGTCGCGACCGGCGCCGAGTCCTATGGCTGGACCGGCCGCGCCACCGTCGGGCACATGGTCGAATGGCCGCAGTGGATGCCGACCGCCTCGATCATGCAGCGCTGGCCGGAATTCAAGGCCTATCTCGCCCACGGCCCGCTCGCCGGAGCCTACGACAATCCCCTCGGCGCGCGCGCGCTCTATCTCTATCAGGGCGATCGCGACACGCTCTACCGCATCCACGGCACCAACGAGCCCGAAGAGATCGGTCAGGCCGTTTCGTCAGGCTGCATTCGCATGCGCGATCTCGACGTCATCGACCTTTACAGTCGCGTCCACATCGGCACGCCCGTCGTGGTGAAATAGCGCCGCTCGACCAGCGCGCTCGCGCGACGGTCGGCGTGCGCGCATGGAGGCCCGAGGATGATTTCGCCAGTCAAAATCCTGGTCACCGCAACCGCCGTCAACACCGGCGGCCGCAACGGCCACTCCGAAACGACGGACAAGTCCGTCAGCGTCGATCTTTCCGTGCGCAAGGAAATGGGCGGTCCCGGCAAACCGGGGACGACGACGCCGGAGCACCTGTTCGCCGCCGGCTACGCCGCCTGTTTCGGCGGCGCGATTGATTTCGTCGCGCGGAGCCACAAGAAGAACGCCGCCGGAGCGAGCGTGACCTGCTCGGTCGGCGTCGGCCCGCGCGAGGCGGGCGGGCTCGGCCTCGCGGTGAAATTGCGCATCGTCGATGGAACCCTGCCGCAGGCCGAACTCGAGCAGTTCGTCCACGAGGCCCACGAGAAGATTTGCCCCTATTCGCATGCGACGAGAGGCAATGTGGCGGTCGATTTCGAGATCGTGGGCGGCTAGCGCGTACTGCTTCTCGGCCGTTCCATTGCCGCCGTCATTGCGAGCGAAGCGAAGCAATCCAGCGATCGAGGCGGCGGCGCTCTACTCCGCCGCCTTTGCCGCCGGGTTGTTGGGATGCATCGTCCAATTGCGCGGCGGCTGCGCATAGCTCGAGCCGGTGCGCGGATCGACGCCTTGGCTGCGATGCGCGAGCGTGATGCAGTTCTCCACCGGGCAGACCAGCGCGCACAGATTGCAGCCGACGCACCGCGCGTCGTCGACGACGAATTTGCGCTCGCCGTCGACGGTCGCAAGAATCGCCTGATGCGCAGCGTCCTCGCAGACGATATGGCAGCGTCCGCACTTGATGCACAGGTTCTGGTTGATCTCGGCCTTGGCGACGTAGCTGAGGTTGAGGAACCGCCAGTCCGTGACGTTGGCTATGGCGCGGCCGCGGAAATCGTCGATGCGCTGGCAGCCCTTGGCGGCCATGAAGTTCTTCAGGCCGGAGGTCAGCTCGTCGATGATCCTGAAGCCATAGGTCATCGCCGCGGCGCACACCTGCACGTTGCCGGCGCCGAGCGCGATGAACTCCGCGGCGTCGCGCCAAGTCGTCACGCCGCCGATGCCCGAGATCGGCAGCCCCGCGGTCATGGGATCGCGCGCGATCTCCGCAACCATCGCCAGCGCGATCGGCTTGACGGCCGGGCCGCACATGCCGCCGTGGGCGCCCTTGCCGTCAATCGGATCGGTCAGCGTCATCGCGTCCAGATCGACCCCCATGATCGAGTTGATGGCGTTGATGAGCGAGACGGCGTCGGCGCCGCCCCGCTTGGCCGCGCGCGCGGGATGGCGGATGTCGGCGACGTTCGGCGTCAGCTTGACGATGACCGGCATGCGCGTATGGGCCTTGCACCAGCGCGTGACCATTTCGATGCATTCGGGCGCGTCGCCGACCGCCGAGCCCATGCCGCGCTCGGAAACGCCGTGCGGACAGCCGAAGTTCAGCTCGACGCCGTCGCACTCGGTTTCTTCGACCCGGGCGAGGATTTTTCGCCACGAGTCTTCCTCACACGGAACCATCAGCGAGACCGCCACCGCTCGGTCGGGCCATTCGCGCTTGACCTGCTTGATCTCTTGCAGATTGACCTCGAGATCGCGGTCGCTGATCGTCTCGATGTTGTTGAGCGCGAGCACCCGCCGGTCGGGGCCGTGCAGGGCGCCATAGCGCGGGCCGGAGACGTTGACCACGGGCGGGCCGCCCTCGCCCAGCGTCCTCCACACGACGCCGCCCCAGCCGGCGCGAAACGCGCGTTCGACATTGGTCTTGCGGTCGGTCGGCGGCCCCGAGGCGAGCCAGAACGGGTTGGGCGACTTGATGCCGACGAAACCGGCGCTGAGATCGACCATGGCGTCCTCCTTCAGCTCTGCGCCTTCGATTTCAACGCCGCGTCGATCGATCGCGCCGCCTGCTTGCCGTCTTCGACCGCGCGGACCGTCAGGTCGATCCCGCCCGGCACGCAATCGCCGCCCGCCCACACGCCGGCGAGGCTGGTGCGCCATTCGCCGTCGACGACGATGCGCCCGTCGCGATCGAACTCGACTCCGGCGCCGGCGAGCGCCTCGGGCGCGCCCCTCTGGCCGATCGCGACGAACACCACGTCGGCCTCAACGCGATAGGCGCGCCCGGCGCCGACGAGTTCCCCGCCCTCTTCGCGCGTGCGTTCGAACAGGACGCCGCTCGCCGCGCCGCCGTGGCTCTCCAGCGCGACCGGGCGCGCCCACGGACGAATGAGCACGCCGCTGGTCTGCGCGAGGCGCCGCTCGAATCGGCTCGCCTTCATCTGATGGGTGCCGCGGCGATAGGCGATCGTCACGCGATCGGCGCCGAGGAGCTTCGACTGCACCGCGACGTCCACCGCGGTCATGCCGCCGCCGATGACGAGGACTCGCCGCCCGACCGGCAGTTTGCTGAGGTCCTTGGCCTGCCGCAGCTCGGCGATGTAGTCGACCGCGTCGATGACGTTGGCGAGTTCGCCCTCGCCCGCCAGGCCGAGCTTGTTGGTCGCGCCGAGGCCGAGCCCAAGGAACACCGCGTCATAATCGCTGCGCAGCGCCTCGAGCGAAAGATCGCGCCCGAGCACGACGCCGTGCTTCACCGTTACGCCGCCGATCGAGAGAATGAAGGCGACCTCCTTGGCGGCGAAATCGTCCGGCGTCTTGTAGGCGGCGATGCCGTATTCGTTGAGTCCCCCGGACTTCTCTCGCGCTTCGAATATCGTGACTTCGTGGCCCGCGACCGCGAGCGCATGCGCGCAGGCGAGGCCCGCCGGCCCCGCGCCGACGATGGCGACGCGCTTGCCGCTCGGCGCGGCGCGGGTGAAAGGATTCTTGCCGGCCTCCATCTGCGCGTCGACGGCGTGGCGCTGAAGCAGGCCGATGCGGACCGGCTTGCCCTCGGCCGCCTCGCGCACGCAGGCCTGCTCGCAAAGCGTGTCGGTTGGACAGACGCGCGCGCACATGCCGCCCATGATGTTGGCGTCGAGAATCGTGCGCGCCGCGCCGAGCGGGTTGCCGGCGGCGACCTGACGGATGAACAGGGGAACATCGATGGCGGTCGGGCAAGCGCGCTGGCACGGCGCGTCGTAACAGAAGTAGCAGCGATCGGCCTCGATTTTCACCTCGTGCGCGCTCAGCGGCGGATGCAGATCGACGAAGTTCGCCTCCAGCGCCTCGCGGCTGAGGCGCCCCCGCGCGACATCGGCGATTCCAGGCTGTTCGGAGACGATTCCCATCACGGCTCTCCTGCGGCTCGGCGCGCCGAGCCCGTCGTCGAAAAATCCCGCCCAATCGGTCACAACGCTCGCTCGGCTCGCCCGCGATGTCACGCTCGGCTGGCGCGCGATGTCAAGAGCGAGCGCGTCGCAGCGGGCTCCGACGCCGCCGGCGCGCTCGCGCCAATCCCGGTCTACAGCCTTTGGCTCGCTCGCGCTCGCCGACTTGACAGAGGCTCGCGGCACCGCCGAGGCTCGCCGCCTATATGACCAGCCTGCTCGCGCCCGATGCGCCCTATTTGGAGATCCCCGAGGCCGATCATCACGTCATGGTCGATCAGCCGCTCGCCTTTGTCGCCGGGCTGGAGGGCTTGCTGGCGGGTTGGCCGAGCTGAAGAGGCCCGCCCCTATGCCTCCTTGCCGTCGAACCCAGCCGCCTCGATCGCCAGATGCGTCTTGTTCTGGAAGCTCGCGTCCTGGCCGGAAACGAGCAGCTCGGCCGCCTGGGCCACCGCCTCGCACACCGCTTCGACCCAGGGCAGCTCGGACTTGGCGAAATCGCCGAGCACGAAATTGTAGACCAGCGCCTTGTCGCCGGGGTGGCCGATGCCGAGGCGCACGCGCTTGTAGTCGTTGCCGACATGGGCGGTGATCGAGCGCAGGCCGTTGTGGCCGGCGGCGCCTCCTCCGACCTTCACCCTGACCTTGGCGGGAGCGAGGTCGAGATCGTCGTGGATCACGACGATCGCGTCGAGGCCGAGTTTATAGAAGCGCATCGCCTCGCCGACGCTGCGGCCGGATTCGTTCATGTAGGTCTGCGGCACCAGCAACGCGACGCGGCTCTGGCCGATCAGCCCCTCGGCGATGAGGCCCTGGAGACGCGCGCGGAACGGGCCGATGCGGTGCGTTCGGGCGATCGCCGCAACGGCCATGAAGCCGATGTTGTGGCGGTTGTTGGCGTGGCGCGCGCCGGGATTGCCGAGGCCTGCGATGAGAAGCATGACCGCTCGCGTCGAAAAAGGCCCGCCCGCCTCGACGGACGGGCGGGCCTTGAGCTTATAGACCGGCCCTTAGGTCCGCGCGTCACTTCTTGGCGGCCGGTTTGGCCGGCGCGGCGGGAGCGCCCTTGGCCGGCACGGCGGGGGCGGGAGCGGCGGCGGCCGGAGCGGCACCCGCAGTCGCGGGAGCGGGAGCGGCGGCGGCGGCCGCGCCCGGAGCCGCGGCGGGGGCGCCGGCGGCCGGCGCCGCGCCCGCAGTCGCGACGGCCGCGGCCGGCGTCTCTTCCACGAACACCGTCGGCGGCACGACGGTCACCACGGTGTAGTCGGTCCTGACGTCGGCCGCGCGGCAGCCTTCGGGCAGCTTGATCTTCGAGACGTGCACCGAATCGTGGAAGTCGAGGCCGGCAAGGTCGATGACGATCGACTCCGGGATCGCGTCCGCCGGCGCCACCACTTCGACGCTGTGCAGCACCAGATTGACCGCGCCGCCCTTCTTCAGGCCGGGCGAAAGTTCGCGATTGACGACGCGCACGGGCACGCCGATGCGCACGCGCGACCCGGCCCTCAGCCGCAGAAAGTCGACGTGCGTCGGCTGGTCGGTGACGACGTCGAGCTGATAGTCGCGCGCCAGCACGCGCTCCTTGCGCGCGCCGATTTCCAGCTCGAAGATCGAGGTCAGAAAACCGCCGGAATAGATGTGCTTGCTGAGTTCCTTGAAGTCGACCGAGATCGGCTCGGCCTTCTCGCCGCCGCCATAGATGACGCCCGGCACACGGCCTTCGCGACGAACGGAGCGGGCGGCCCCCTTGCCTGTCCCGCTGCGCGTCACGGCCGCGAGCTGCTTGATCGCCGCCATTTCGCCTGTCCTTTTTAAGTTGGTCGCGCCCCGCCTCCAGGGGTGTCGGAATGGGCGCGAAGCGCGGCTTATAGAGAACGCGGGCAAGAAGGGCAAGGGCGTGTCGGCGTTCACGTCATATGAGGCGCCGGGTCTCGAGGCCGAGGGCTTGGCGACGCTCCGCCGGCGTTGGGTCGCCAGAGGAGAGCTTGCGGCCATTGGGCCTGGCGCGGACGTTTGGGTCGGCGGGAACAGGGCTCTGCGGCGCCGGTCGATTCCGCCGCCAACGATCCCGCCTCAGAATCGCCGCCACAATGCGACGACGGCGCCGGCCTCGCGGTTGGCGTTGCGAGCCCTCGGCGTCGCGTAAATTCCGGCCTGGAGCGACCAGTTCTTGTCGAGATCGTAGACCAGGCTCGGCTCGACGATCATGGTCTGTTCGGCCGGAAACCGCGGCGCCCGCGACCCGTCGGAGACGGCGTTGAAGGATTGCAGCATGATCGTCACGTCCTGGCGCGGATGGACGCCGAGCGTCAGATCGGCGCGCCATTCGTCCGGCGGCCCTGCGGCGCGCGTGCGATAGCCGAGACTGGCGTCGAAGAAGCTCGGCCAGCTGCCGAGCGCGAAGCTCGAGCCGACCAGCGTGCGCCAGTCGCTGTCGAACCCGGTGGCACCGGCCTGCGCGGGCCGTAACGGGTCGTCGGTGCCCGGAACGAGCGCGGTTCCCTCGACCGACCAGACCAGCGACTGCGAGGAAAACAGCCGCGCCCGCAGGCCCGCGGCGCTGTAGTCGAGACCCCGGTAGGAATCGGCGACTGGCGCGGCGATCGCGTAGTCTTCGAGCCCGCCGCGAACGACGGCGGTCAGCCAGTCCTTCAGCCCGTATTCGACGTCGAGGGAGGCCGTAAGGCGCGTCTCGCGCGCCGCGGCGCCGGTCGGCGTCCAGCCGCCATAGTCGCCCTCGCCGGCGTCGAACGAAAGGATCGCCTGGCCGGTCCCTTCGGGCCAGGTCCAAGCGCCGGCGAGCGCCGCGGCGGGAGCGAAAATCGCCGTCAAGGCGAGCGCGAGGCTTCTCCATCCCTTACGAACGACGCCCGCCACGCCAGCCCCCGCAACGCAGGAGGCGCCGGCCGCTTTTCGCGCCCGGCTCGACCGTACCGAACTCTTTCGTGACCCCGACCCGCCAATCCCGTCGGGACTCGTGATTACGCAGGGAAGGCCGCGCGCCCGTCAAGCGCGGCGCCGCTCCGGCGGGCCGAATCTCGCCGCGGCGATTCGTCGCGGCGGGCGAGACGCGTTGAAAAGAACGAGGTTCCAGAAAAGGCCGCCGCAACCGGCGAGTCGGCCGAAGTCCGCGTTCGGGCGCCTCGCGCGGTCGCGGATTCACGCCTTTGGCGGCGCCCGCGGCCAATCCCGCGCCGTCGCCGACGGCGCTTTGCTCACACGTCCAAATTCGCCACGTTCAGCGCGTTGTCCTGGATGAACTCGCGCCTAGGCTCGACGATGTCGCCCATCAGTTTGACGAAAATGTCGTCGGCCTCGTCGACTTCGCGGATCTTCA
>Ga0326727_10024091_pt1 | contig 11541 bp, 13 predicted proteins | sample MB2enrmetagenome_FD_207643 | JGI IMG/M metagenome (GOLD analysis project Ga0326727, IMG submission 207643) | Lab enriched peat soil microbial communities from McLean, Ithaca, NY, United States - MB29MY | ecosystem: Environmental > Terrestrial > Soil > Wetlands > Peat | place: USA: New York... | reverse complement strand
TTTTACCATACCGACCCCAATCGAGATCCATGACCTCGAATCCCTCGCCATCGAATTCATGTAGGTTCGGGGGCTGCACGCTGACAGGGGCGCTGTCGGTAACCTCCCATGTCCGCGACGCCATAACTATCGTGCACGGCCCGAAGGGATGTACTCACCATAATTTCTCCCTGCTGCATGCGACCGCCATGGACAGCAGGAGCATTCGTATCCCGGAGATATTTTCGACCGGCCTTTCAGAGACGGAGATTATATTTGGCGGAGAGAAGGCGCTTGACCGCACCCTCGATTCGGTCGCGCGGCTTGATCCCGCTGCCATCTTTGTCCTGTCAAGCTGTATTACCGAGACGATTGGCGATGACGTGCAGATGGTATGCAGCATCCCGCGCGGCGTCCCGGTCATTCCCGTTCCAACTGCCGGTTTTCTTGGCGGTCCGTTCCAAGAGGGCGTGAACAATGCGCTTATCGCACTGGCGGGAATGGCAGGTTCGGCAACTACTGATGGCGGTGTGAATATTATCGGTGAAAAAAACCTTGAATACGAGGTCAATGAGAACTTTGCCGAGATCGCCCGGATGCTGGACGCCCTTGGGCTCTCGGTGAATATCCGGTTTGTTCATGACCTTGATACTGATCGGATTTCCCATCTGGGGGCAGCTAGGCTCAATATCCTCCGTGATCCGGCCCTTGTGCCGGTTGGCGTCCATCTGTTTAAGCAATTCAGCACACCATATATCCTCTCGTTTCCAGCCGGTATTTCTGGTACTCTTTCGTTCCTGAAATCGGTTGCAGGAGCCTGCGGTCTTGACTGCCACGAAGTGCTTGAGAACGAGCAGATCCGGCAGGAAGAAATGTTTTGCGATTTTGCTGACATTGCCGGATCCCAAGTGCGCCTTGATCCCGCGACGACCGACCCGGATGGTATCCGCATGGTGAGTGAGGTTGCAGATTCACTCAAACTGAATATCACCCCGTCAGGCCGTCCCGTTTTCCTCCCACCGGACCTGCCGGTCGGCACTGCAGGAATGCGCCGAATGCTCCACCGCTGGAGGCGTGCGCTTCATGCCTGAATGTGAAAATCCTCTCTGGCCCTGTGCGATGACTGGAGCAGCGGCATGTCTCGCTGGATTCTCCGGCCTGAAGGTGGTTATCCACGGTTCGAGCGGGTGCTATTACTATCCCGCCTCGCTCCTCCACACTCCCCTTTATGGGACGTTCATTCTGGAAAACGAGGTAGTTTTCGGGTCGGAGGAACGGCTCAACGAGGTGATCGCGGAACTCTCCGGCACCGGTGGGCGCATCGCGGTCATAACGACCTGCGTCCCATCCATTCTCGGGGAGGACATCAGGTCAATGCTTGCTACCCATGACGTCCTGCTGGTCGACAGTCCCGGTTTTGCCGGTGATCTCGAAACCGGCTACCGGGTTGCACTCGCCGCGCTCCGGCCGGAGGTTGACCCTGCACGGGCTGGCGTGAATATCGATGGTGTCAGTCTTTCCGATCCGTTTTTCAGAGGGAACACTCAGGAAACAACCCGCTTGTTGACAATGGCCTCGGTGCCGGTTGGGACGGTCTTTTCCTGCGACAGGCTTGAGCAGGTCCGGCATGCCTCACCGTTCACGGTCGGAACAAATGACGATTTTGGGAGCGGCGTGGGTACCTGTCTTGGCAGCACTCTGGGGTTTGAGGCGATCCGAAAGACGTTTACGAATCTGGCAGGGAAGTTTGCCGATGCGGATATCGATCCTGTCCTGCGGGAAGCCGGGGAGCAGGAGGAGCGGGTGATCCACGCGTGCGACAAATACCTCCGCCGGTACGATCCACCATCAGTCGCCATTTTTGCCGGGGCATCGTACGCGCTCTTCGCGTCACGGGCTCTTGAGCAGTATCTTGACGCAGCCATCCTCTTCATTGGCACGCGCAACGAACCCCCGGATTCGTCGTACCTCATTGAACAGGTGACGGAACTTTCGAAGGTCCGGGCTCATATCCAACAGTGCAGGCCGGATCTCGTTGTCGGCTCATCGTTCGAACGATCCGTCAGCGATGGCCGGGCATTTGTTGGCTTGATTCCCCCGCTTCGGGAGAAAGTCCGGCTGTCCCACCTACCGTTTGTCGGCATCGGCGGGACACTTCACTTTCTGGAAAGTGTATTGAACACGTGCAGGGACCGCAAACCGGTGCCGACGTAAACGCTTTTACCTGCATCCGTGTTTTTCTGGCTGCATGTTTGCCTCATATTCTCAGTTTCACACCGCGCAGACTGATGGATTATATACCCGGTTTATCAACGCATTACTACGACAGAAGGTGGTCGTGTATGATGCAGAAGGCGGGATATGTGCGGCGGACCGGGTGCAGGGCGTTTGACTGTGACGGAAATGCACGTGAAGTGGTGGAGCTGCACATCATGGGCAACCATTATGCGATCCGGCTTGCAGACTTGGTGAAGGGAATATCCGGGCATGTATTTGTTCAGGTAGAGGCACTTACCCGTGAATGGGATTATTACTTTGGTGCTACCTGCGGGCTTGCCCAGATCTCGGTCTCGGGTAAAGCCCTCAACATTGATTTGTTCGATACCGGTTCTTTCACCGTCTCGCTTGCGGCCCTCCGTTCCGTCATCTACAGGAAGCAGCGGCAGGCCGTGATCGTGAAAATTCCGGAACAGCCGGCCCTTCCGGCATGGAAGGATCGCAGGGCCACGACCGGCCAGCAGCGGATCACCGCTGTGGTCTGAATCCTGTACGGTATCTCAACCCCTCTCTTGTTTTTCCTTTTTGTTCAGTGGAGATAAGCCCTCGGTATCCTATCATACAACATTAATAGTTCCGTGGAAAAGATCTGTACAAGGGAAAAGATGCTCTTTTCAGTCAGGCACAATGCCGTTCCCCGGAGGAGAGAGGGCCGTGTTGAGCACCGGTGACGATGCAGTCTATAAGGAACTGGTCGACTGCCAGCAGGACCTGATCGTCAAGTTCAGTCCAGAAGGACGTCTTCTCTTTGTCAACCCTGCCTATTGTGCTGCGGTGGGGAAGACAAAAGAAGAGCTGACCGGCAGCGTTTTCATGCCAGTAACGAGTGAGCGCTATTCCGATATCATGGCAACACAGATGACCCGGCTGTTCCGCCCGCCTTTTGCCTGCACCGTAGAGCAGTGGCTCCCCTCGCCGCAGGGGTTACGCTGCATCAGCTGGTCGGCAAAGTCCATTCTCGATACGAATGGCAGGGTGAGCGCAATCGTGGCCATCGGAAGGGACATCACGCGGCTCCGGCAGGAGCAGCGGGCTATCCGGAGGCGGCATGATGATCTTCTGCTCGTGGTGGAGAGCGGGAAACAGATGTATTACACGCACAGCCCGGACCATGTCATGATGTATGTCAGCCCGCGGCTCCGCGCCCTCCTCGGGTGCCATCTGCACGTGGGAAAACGATTATGGACTGATTACCTGACAGATAATCCGGTCAATACGCAGGGACTCGAACGTACGCTCCGGGCAATTGCCACGGGCAGGCGTGAACCCTCCTACCGCTTGGAGCTGGCCGGGTGCGAAGGCGCCCGGATATGGGTGGAAGTTGACGAGATCCCCGTCGTCCAGGACGGCAGGACGATCGCCATCGCCGGATCCATCGTGGACATCACCGAGAAAAAACAGGTCGACGAGGGAATCATCGAAGCCGAGATCCTCCTCAAAGGCAGCAGAGGGGAGAAGTCAGGATCTGGAGATACGGAAAAATCTTCGCGGAGATTGTTCCGCTCCATTTTCACCCCGCCACCTGACGATGATCAGGAAGAGGACGTCTTTGCCGGTGTTCCGACAAACATCAGGTAACTTTTTCAAGATCTCATCCTATTCCCGTAACATCATCATCCTCGTTTAGGTTGTACAGATAAGTCGGGTGTCTTTGATGCCTACAAAAGAATCCCAATCCATAAATCTATTCTTTTCCCAGTACGGTTGAGGAGATTATGTCAGAGGAATACGATGAGAGGGAAGGACCGCATCTTACCAAGGCCAGACTGGAAGCGTTATCGGATGGTATCTTCGCGTTTGCGATGACACTCCTTGTCATCAGTATCAATCTGCCGGATAAGGCGACTCTTGTACAGTCAAATGCATTCGCCCTTCATACCCTCATCTCGTTGTATTCAGCTTTCTATCATTATGTCCTCGCATTCCTCATCCTTGCGGCCTTCTGGGTCAGCCAGCATATCCAGTTCCATTCCATTCGGGCCCCCGACAAGATTTTTATCTGGATCAACCTGATCACCCTAATGTTCGTTGCGCTCCTCCCGTTTTCAACGTCATTTAACGGTTCATTCACCAATGTCCCTGTTGCTGCGATGGTGTTTCAGGCCAACCTTTTTGCACTTGGCATGGGCATGTCCTGCCAATGGTGGTATGCAACGTGTCACCACCGGCTGGCAGAACCCTCCCTGACCCCGTCATACATCAGGAGAATGACTGCCCACAACCTCATCGTCCCCGCAGTCTCCCTGTTCTGCATCCTTGTCGACCTGACCGGGATCACGTGGAGCTCCATATTTTACCTGACGCTTCCCCCGATTGAGTATATCGTGCAACGGATCTATGGGTGACGAATGGGAACCGGCGCTTTGAATTGAAGAGGTGACTGCGGGGCTCCTGTTCCTGCCCGGATCTGCCGCCGTTTATGCCAGCAGGTATTAAGCTTCTGAAGGAGTAATCAGGGACAGGCTTTCACTTCAAAAGAGTTATCCTTTCGAAAATCTTTTTTTTACACAATGAACCTGATATCACTTCTGATGGCATTCGTGCCATGGATTGCCTTCTCCCTTATTGCTGAATCCCCTCTGGGAAATCCCCAGATGAGCCTGCTCCTAGCCTTTATCGTTGCTATCGTGCTCACCATTCTGACGAGTTACCGGCAACTGCTCAAGGGCTATATCCTTACCGTGGTCACGATAGTGTTCTTCGTTGTGTTCTTTATCCTGATCTTCGAATTAAGGGAGTATTTTCTCGCAAATTATCTCTCGGTACTCTCGATGCTGGTCCTGACCGTCGTCTGCTGGGCTTCGATCCTGTTCCATTTTCCCTTCACGCTCCAGTATTCGCGAGAAGGGGTGGAACCCGAGCGTGTCAAGAGTGCGCCATTCATGCGGGTGAATTATATTATCACCGCGGTATGGGCGATTGTCTTCACGCTCGGTACGGCGATAGACGCGATCCTGCTGCACCAGCAGGACCCGAGCCTTCTGTTCTGGGACAACCTGAAATGGGTCTTCATGGTAATCGCGATCGTCTTTACCGTGTGGTACCCGGCATACGTCCATAAGCAAAGGGCGTTGCAGGTGCTGGCAGATCATCCTGAGTTCATGAAAAAAGCGTGATATCTTTTTATTCACTTTTTGAGTCCAGCCATCCTCTCTTGCAATGCCGGAGATGACTGTCTTTTTCCCCGGGCCTTTCCTGGCTTCAGGAGCCGCAGGGGAATAAAGAAGGCAGCGATAACCGTGAAGTAACGTCTGCCGCACGAGTAGAAAGAGAACTGATTCAGGGTACCTTCCGGCAGGAGAAACTCCAAAAGGAAATGGATTACTTCCCTTTTCGAACGCACGTGGCGATATAACTCCCTGCTTTTGCCGTGCCCGCATCGCCACCGAGATCCCGTGTTACAACCCCATCCTTTATGCTCTGCTCGATGGCGGAGACAACAGCGCTGGCCGCCTCATGCTCTCCAAGATGATCGAGCAGCAGCGAGCCGGCCCAGATGGCTGCAATCGGGTTTGCCACACCCATCCCCTTGTATTTCGGCGCCGAGCCGTGGATGGGTTCAAACATCGATGTGCCCTTCGGGTTGATGTTGCCGCCGGGTGCGAGGCCGAGTCCCCCTTGGATCATCGCGCCGAGATCGGTGATGATATCACCAAACATGTTGGGCGTGACGACGACATCAAACCATTCCGGGTTTTTCACGAACCACATGGTGATGGCGTCGACAAAGTTGAACTCGGTAGCGACCGCAGGGTATTTTTTCGCGGTCTCGGTAAATACGTCCCGCCACAACCCATAGATATCCGAGAGTACGTTTGCCTTGTCGACAGAAGTGAGTTTCTTCTTCCGTTGCATTGCAAGGTCAAAAGCATAGGTCTGGACCCGGCGTGCCCCCTCGCGGGTGATGACCCCGATCTGGTAAGCCACCTCTTCTGCATCGCTCTCGATATCGAGCCCGAACCTGATGGCATAGAGTTCGCGGTCAACCGTGAGATCGGTCTTCTGGCGCTTCTTGAACCGCGAACCGATCCCCACATAGAAGTCCTCCGTATTCTCCCGCACAACGATAAAATCGATGTCAGCCGGGGTCTTTCCGGCAAGCGGGGTCTCGACGCCGGAAAGAAGCTGGATCGGCCGGAGGTTCACGTACTGGTCGAAATAAAACCGGAGTGCGAGAAGAACTCCCTTCTCCAGCACCCCCGGCTGCACCCGGGGATCGCCAATGGCACCGAAATAGATCGCCCGGAACTTCGACAGTTCTTTCAGGTCATCCTCGCTCAGGAGCCTGCCGGTTGCGAGGTACCGGTCTGCCCCAATATCGAAGTCTGTCCACTCGATATCGAAACTGAACCGCTCCCCAGCTGCCTCCAGTACCTTCTTTCCTTCGGCCACGATCTCCGGCCCGATGCCATCCCCGCCTATCGCAGCAATCTTGTACATACCGGTACCTCTTTCAAGCCTTTCGCATACGGGACGAGCCCGCCGGCATCGACAATCCCCTGCATGAACTCCGGCACCGGTTCGACCGCGTACCGCTTTCCGTCAGCTTCGATGTACCCGTCTCTGGTATTCAGCCGGATTTTTGCCCCGTCGGCAATTTTGCCGGCATCACGGCAGACAACCGGGAGCACACCGACATTGATTGAATTCCTGAAGAAGATCCGAGCAAACGACTGCGCCACCACAACTTTCACTCCTGAGCCGAGGAGCGCAAGCGGGGCGTGTTCGCGGGAGGAGCCGCAACCGAAATTCCTGCCTCCGACGACCACATCACCTTCCTTTACCTTTTTTGCAAACTCGTTCCGTGTGCCTTCGAACGCGTGCTGTGCCAGTTCATCAGGGTTGTTTATGGTTAAAAATCTCCCCGGGATGATCGCATCGGTATCGATATCGTCACCGAATTTCCATACCCGTGCAGTCGTCCCAGTATGGGCCAAGCCTGCCATTACTTCCTGTACAGATGCCGGTCTCCGATTTGTCATCATCACACCTCTCTTGGGTCCGTGATGACACCCATGATTGCGCTAGCCGCCGCGGTTGCTGGCGAGCAGAGGTACACTTTTGCATCCGTGCTGCCCTGCCGGCCCCGGAAATTCCGGTTCGATGTCGAGAGTGATACCTCGCCCGGCGCGAGCAGGCCAAATGAACCTCCCATGCAGGGCCCGCAGCAGGGGGCCTCGACCAGCGCACCGGCCTTCACGAACTTCCCGATGAGTCCGGCTTTCAAAGTCATGATATATTCGTCCCGCGAGGCCGGGATCACGATGACCCGGACCTTCGGATTGAACTTCTTTTTCCCGAGTACATCCGCGGCCTCTTTGAGATCCTCGAACCTCCCGTTCGTGCAGGAGCCGATGAAGACCTGATCGACATGTGTCCCGGCAACCTTACTGACCGACACGGCCGTATCAACGTTGTGCGGAACCGCAACCTGCGGCTCAAGGGCCGACACGTCATAAGAACGCCATCCGGCAAAACCTGCATCCCGGTCACTTTTGAGCTCAAATGGTTTCATCTTCCGCCGGTTTTTCATGTACTCCCACGTGGTCGTGTCCGGTGCGACGATCCCCGCCTTTGCGCCCATCTCGATTGCCATGTTGCAGCATGTCATCCGTCCGGACATGTCGAGCTTTGATATCGTCCTGCCGGTAAATTCGATTGCCTTATAGGTCGCCCCATCAGCACCGATATCGGCGGCGAACGCAAGGATCAGATCCTTTGCCCCAACACGTTTCGGGAACCTGCCGGAAACTTCAGCACGGATCGTCTCCGGCACCTTGAAATACAGGGCGCCGAACTTCAAGGCAAACCCCATGTCTGTCGAACCGATCCCGGTCGCGAATGCACCGACCGCCCCGTACATGCAGGTATGGGAATCGGCGCCGATCACGATCTCGCCCGGTGCAGCCCGCCCCTTTTCGAGTACTACCTGGTGGCAGACCCCCTCGTTGATGTCATAGTTATGGATGTGCTGCTCCGCGGCAAATGCACGCATGTACATATGGTTCTGTGCCGCTTCGATGGAGTCTGCCGGGATCTGATGGTCGAAGAGCATGATGATGCGTTCCGGGTCAAACACGCTTGATCCGCCCATTTCGTAGAACTTCTGAATGGCAAGAGGGCCGGTGATATCGTGGATCATCGCCCCATCAAGAGGGGCCATGACCAATTCGCCAGCACGTATCTCTTTGCCACACTTTTTTGAAAAGATCTTCTCTACGATTGTCGCTCCCATGCTGTGATCGGCTGTACTGTGAGCGTTTCCGGCTCATGTAGTTTGGGGGGGCGCAAACTGAGGGGTAATTACGAATATTTTCGCAGTTAAAGCAATCTTTAATCGTACCGGTCTACAATAATCAGCCGGAATTATGATGCGAAAAATGAGAGTTTTTGGGGCCGCCATCCTGCTTCTCATGCTTGCGATGGTTGGCTGTGTGGCAGCGGCAAACACCAGTCCATCATCATCAGATCAGGTCATCCACGCGAGCGGCAGCGGCAGCGTCACTGGCACTCCTGACCAGGTCCAGATCACGTTTGCGGTGGAAACAGAGGATGCCGATGTCGTGGCGGCGCAGACCGAAAATGCCGCCCAGATGAACACGGTGGTCAATGCGCTGGTCGCCACCGGCGTCCCCAACGATCAGATGAAGACGACCGGCTATTCGATCTCCCCGGTCTATCAGGACCCGACCAACCCGTTGGGGAGCAAGGTCAAGACCTACCAGGTCACCAACAGCCTCCAGGTCACCCTCCATGATGTGAACCAGACGGGAACCATCATCGACACGGCCGTCGCACAAGGTGTCAACGAGGTCAGCTCCATCCAGTTCTCGCTCTCTGATGAGCAAGCGCAGGCACTCCGCACCCAGGCCCTCACCAAGGCCGTGCAGGCCGCCCGTGCGGATGCTGATGCGGTTGCCGCAGCACTGGGCGTCACCATTACCGGCACAGAAACCGCTGACATCACGCAGGGCTATATCCCGGTGGTCTATAACAGTTACGACATGACCAGCGCGGCGACGGCAGCAATGCCGGCCCCGACCCCTATCCAGCCCGGTGATGTGACGGTCACCGCTCAGGTGTCCATTACGTACGCTTTTGCCTGACACTCAAGAATCCATTCACAACTTTTTTACATAAGCAGCGTGTGATTATTTCATATCCCAATGTGCAGTGTCCGACACACGGACCTGAATATACCTAAGTGTCGAATATCCCGAATCTGCGGATACAATAGGATTGATTTTCGGATGGAGCGCAATATCGGCTTTAAGGAGCGGCGGTATATCGAGGAGCTGCGCATCCTCACCAGGTCGACTGCTCTAGATTGTGTCATTGACGACCGGTTTGACCGGGTGATCTATGTCATCCGGCAGGGTGACATGGGACTTGCTATCGGAAAAAAAGGCGACAACATAAAAAGGCTCCAGAACGTGCTGGGTAAGCGCATCGAGATGGTCGAGTTCGCTGACGATCCGGATACGTTCATCACCAACATCTTCAAACCGGCCGAAGTCGTGGGCATCGAGCGCGGTGCGGACGCTTCTCCGGTAAATGTGCTGGTCAGCAAAAAAAGCGATCTTGGGATTGCCATCGGCAAGGGCGGCTGCAATATCGAGAAGGCACGCATCATCTGCCGGCGGTTTTATGGTACCGAGATCGGGGAAGTCCTTCTCGCACCGGAGGCCCCATGAGCCAACCTAACGACCCCCGCATCGTGCAGGAAATCTGGGAGATCATCTGCGAGCGGGCGGCGCACCCCTCGCCCGGCTCCTACACGAGCCGGCTGCTCTGCGATGAGAAAGGTATTGACAAGGTGCTGGAAAAGGTGGGTGAGGAGTCCGCCGAGTTCATCCTCGCGGTAAAAAACGGCATTCCGGAACGGACAGCGGAAGAGGCAGCCGACCTCATCTTCCACCTTCTCGTGGCACTCCGCGCTGCAGGAGTCGACCTCGCCGATGTCATACACGAGCTTGAACAGCGGCGGAAGTGATGGGCCGGCGGTAGAGGAACTTTTTACTCCGGGCCTATTTTTGCAGGAACGTGGCTAGATCGACTACGCCAGGCAGTTCGGTGCAGCTCTGCCCGGCCGAGGCCAGCACGCTCTCCTCAACGAAGATCGGAGCCTCGCCACGGAGGGCGACTGCGATACCGTCGCTTGGGCGGCAGTCAATATATTCGTCATGGCCATTGGCGGCGAAGACAAGCTGTGCATAATAAACGCCGTCCTCGATGCTGTCGATCTGGAGGTACCGCAGGGTGATGGAGAACCGCGCCATCAGGTCCAGAAAGAGGTCGTGGGTGAACGGGCGGGGCAGCACCTCACGGTTCTTTGCGCTGTTGATGGAGATCGCTTCCCACAACCCGATAAAGATCGGCAGCAGGCGCTCGCCGCCATCCGTCAGCACAACGACCGGTACCGTACCGGCCTCGTTAGTGGCAACAAATACGCCCTTGACCTCGCACCTGACCTGTGTCATTCCTGTGAGTGAGATTACCGTGCCGCCTGATAAGAGTTGAGGTGGGCCGTCGACGACTGGTTTCACGGCGTCTGTGCTTCACGGCGGACGATGATGACGCTGGAGAGGATCCCCAGTGCGATATTGAAATAATACAGGACGATCCGCCAGATGACGACAAATATGCCGACAATCGAAGCTGGGATAAACAGCGCGTACATTGAGGTGGCGCCGATCTCGGCAATGCCGGAACTGCCCGGGGTCAGCGGGAGCATCATCAGGATCGCGAGGATGAGCTGGATGACAAACGACTCAAGGATGAGCGGGGGCTGGCCGAGCCCGACGAGGATGAGCGACGCGGTGATGATCTCTGAGACCCAGTATAGCAGGGTAAAGAGCATCCCCCAGAGCAGCCCGGATTTTGCGCTCCTGACAAAGCGGCGTATGGCATCATGGAAGTTATCGATCTCGCTGTCGATCCGCGCAATGAGTTCCTCCAACCGTGCAGGCTCCCATTTTCTGGTGAAGAAACCGGCGAACCTGTTGGCGAAGCGCTTTACCACGTCCGGTCTCCGCATGGAGAGGTAGAAGAGGAAGAGGCATCCTGCGACAAAGATCCACGTGACGAATACCATAATATCGGAGATCGCACCTAGGCTCTTCCATTGTTTGGTAAGGACGAACATTGCAAACGCCGCAAGGAGTGCAAGGGCGATGCCGTCCAGCACCCGCTCCATGATCACGACCGCCGTTGCATCACCCAGCGGGACTTTTGCCTTGTAGAGCTCGTGCACGCGCACCGGTTCCCCGCCGGCCTGCGCCGGGG
>Ga0326727_10024089_pt1 | contig 11541 bp, 11 predicted proteins | sample MB2enrmetagenome_FD_207643 | JGI IMG/M metagenome (GOLD analysis project Ga0326727, IMG submission 207643) | Lab enriched peat soil microbial communities from McLean, Ithaca, NY, United States - MB29MY | ecosystem: Environmental > Terrestrial > Soil > Wetlands > Peat | place: USA: New York... | reverse complement strand
TGAGCGTAGTTCCACGAGGGCGATTCCCCCCTCCGAGGTGGTGAGCAAATCGCCATCAAAAATGGCTATCGACCCTGGAACTGGCACTCCCCCCAAACTCGCGGCATGGGAAGAACGGACCAGACCTAACGCCTGTTCCCCTTCGGCGTAAAGTGCGGGTAAGAACAATAATAGGCACGCGAAGAGGGCAGGGAAAAGATAGCGAACTCGTGATGGCAAAAACATTCTTTCCTCCTCCGGAGAGATTCCCGGGCTGACGGGTGTCATACTGTCCCAAACTGCAAGATTTCAGCCGGAGTTTCCAATAGGCACTTCCACCCGAGGAACCTCATACATTCAGCCCCCGGATGCAATCGCCACTAGATTCTTCGACGTTCGGAGCCGTGATGCGTGAGCGGAACTCTTTGAGCATACACTCTTTAGGCTTCGTCGAAGTTGAACTTGCGTGTCCTTTCGGGAAGCGTGCATACCTACGAAGTAGTCACGGCGGCTCCCGCCGGTTTGGTCTCTGATCTGGCCATGGCGGCCTTACGCCGTTGAACCTCAGGGATGCAACCATTTAGGCCAGGTATCCGTGGGTGCAAGCCAGCATTGGAGAATGAACGCTGCCCAGGAATCTGTAAGCCCTGCGGGCTGCGCGGAGATTTTGAAAATCGCGAACTGTCCGCCACACCCGGCAGTTGCAGAGGGAGTAACCAGGCGAGGATCTGGGCTAGCCGGGCTACCGGGTTAATCGATGCGACAATTCCGAACCCGCCAAAATCAGGCGCTTATTGGTGCGACGCAAGCACGGCAACCGCACACGGGTGTGCTACGGTTGTGGCCGCGGGGACACGAATTCGTCATTGAAGCAGGCTTTCTGTATCATGTTTGGGTGCGTTCTCTGGCCGCTGACCCAATCCGGGCCTGCAGTGAAGCGGGAATGCAATGTGAAATCATGAACAGGTAACGAGATGACTGGCAAAATGGTGCGGCGGGCGTTACTCGTTTTAGCGGTTGTTTCACTCGGGGCTATCGCGACGTTTCTCCTGCTGAACGTCGGTGGCTGGCGAGCACGCATTCAGGCGAGATTGCTGCGTGTCAACAACGCACCTGTGGTTGTATCACCGCCAGCGAACTTTCAACCGCGGGTTCCACCAGGATTCAAGGTGTCGGTATTCGCGAGCGGGTTCGACCAACCCCGATGGTTGGCTGTTGCCCCCAATGGCGATGTCTTTGTGGCCGACTCTGCGGCCGGAAAAGTGATGGTATTAGGCGACCACGAGAGGCGTGGCAGGGCTGAGTCGCGCGAAGTGTTTGCCGATCGTCTGAACCTACCTTTCGGGATTGCCTTCCACGACGATTACGTGTACGTTGCCAACACCAACGAAGTCTTGCGTTTTCGCTATGACCCAAAAACGTCGAAGCGCCTGGGGAATGCAGAGCACATCGTTGACCTCCCCGGAATGGGATATAACCAGCATTGGACGCGATCTCTTGCGTTTAGTAGCGATGGTAAGAGGCTGTTTGTTTCGATTGGATCGCGAACCAACGTCTCAATCGAGTCCGATCCCCGCCGTGCATCAATTATGGTTGCCGATCCTGATGGGAAGAACATGCGGATTTACGCCACCGGGTTGCGAAACGCGGTAGGCATTAGCTTCAATCAACAGACTGGCGACTTGTGGGCCTCAGTCAATGAGCGCGACGACATCGGTGATGATGTCCCATCCGATTATTTTACTCGCGTCACAGAAGGCGGGTTTTACGGGTGGCCTTACAGTTACATCGGCCCGCATGCGGATAACCGGGTGGCGCCAAGACCGGACCTTGTCGCAAGAGCGATTGTCCCGGACGTGTTGCTGGGGGCACACGTTGCACCGCTGCAGTTCGTTTTCTACGAAGGACAGCAGTTCCCTCCGACTTACAGACACGGTGCATTTGTCGCTGAGCACGGTTCGTGGAATCGCCGCATCAGGAACGGGTATCAGGTTGTGTTTATCCCATTCAATGGTGGTTCACCTACCGGAGAACCAACTACGTTCTTTTCCGGATTTGTGCCTGATCCCATGGGCGAGTTTGTTTATGGGCGCCCGGTGGGTGTGGCCATCGAACCGGACGGATCCCTGTTGATTTCAGATGACGGTGCAAAGCTCATTTGGCGAGTGTCGTTTGAACCAGCGTCCGCGGCTGAAGGAAACCGCCGTTGAATGTATTCGCATTGAGGGGTACGCCTCTTCGACGGTCCAGCCCCCAGACCAGCACCACGTCGATCTCGCGGCAGCGCGCGGCCTCCAGCAACTTCCCCCTATGTTCGCGTAGAGAGGCCCCGGAGCCGATCTCTTTCATCTGCACGGCCACTCTCCGTCTGCGTTTCGCTACGTATTGCCGCAGGGCAGCCGTCTGCAAGGGAAAAGTCTGTTGGCCCTGCGGAGAAACGCGAGGGTAAAGCCTGCACGGATCTCAGCTTTGCCGCGTCCGGAGGGGCGGCCAAAAACCCTGACGGATTTGGATCTTGAAATCGCGCGGTTTTGGCTCATTTTGAAGGGCTAAATCGGAGAAAGGGAGAAAGGGTGTCAGGAAGGCGTGAAATAATCGATGGGCCATGTCATTCCGAGCGGAGCGAGGAATCTGCAGTTGCTTGTCTTCAAGGAGATAAATGCAGATGCTTCGCTTCGCTCAGCATGACAGCGCGATTTTTTCACACCTTCCAGGTACGCTTTCCTGCGTCGTGGGGAGCAAGTCCTTCGATTGAAAAAGCCGCGGACCACAGAAGCAGTGGTCCGCGCTACCAGTTATAGCGCGAGGACGGCCATAGCAATGAACGCATCCGCGGACGGGGATTGGGAGGGGAAAACGCGCTTCCAAGCCTGAATCCGAACCGGCCCAAGGCGGCGGGGGCTTCCGGTTGTCGAAGAACACAGTGCTAGAATTGAGTGTTGATCCCAAGAACGCCATAGACGCCTATGGCGCCAGCCAGATTCAGCCGCTCACGCGGCTTCGCGCCTCCGACCGCCAGGGCCGTTGCGACTAAGAACGACTAGAAGGCCCGGCGCTATGGATGACTTGAACTCTGCCGACTTGACCGTCCTGCAGCCTTACCTTGATCCCGTGCGGGTGAAATGGGGACTTCGTGAGAAGGTCCTGGACGATGCCTCGGGTCTGTTTCCCTGTGGGCTGGTCCTCTTTGCGGACAACTGAAACGTCTGCTCCACGCGCCACGTCGCTTCGATTCCGTCCATCCATGAAACTTACCCCTTTCACAGCCTCATCAAAAACTTCATTCGGGCTACATATCACAATAACCCATGAGGACAACAAAATCATCCCGCCCTCGGGGCTGATGGTCAATCCCCTACCCATAAGACATAGCCCCAAAAACCGTGCCCCAACGCGAGCGTGGACTCCCTGCGACACTCACCTGAGGTTGAAGTCTCAGAGAGGCACGGCCGAGCAATGGATCGAAGAAGGCAAGCAGGCGGCGCATTGGACCCGGTTATCGTGTCATCGGTTCCGGGTGTTGAGGGCAGGAGAGGCGTACGCTGCAGACGGGCAACGAGTCCAAATCGGAAATCCCAGCTAAGTGTGAAACGGAGTCAACGCTGAGCGTCTGGTGGAGTGCTTATAAGTCAAGTGCCGAGGAGTTTCACGCTCAGCTCTCCCTATTCGGTGACCTGCAGGACTTTACCCACGGGTGGGGGAATTTCCTCAAAAAAGTCGCCGCGACTCCCCTCAAAGTGTTTAACTTTTGCACAACGCCCCCCATGAACGGTCCTTTTGTCCGGAGTTACTTTTGGTCCCAATCTTGCCACGGGGTCAAGTAGTTCGCTTGTGGAAGGCTGTTAGCCGACCGCGAACGTGGACAAAAATACGCTTTCGGATTGGGGTTGGCCTTGAGTCAATTATTCCGGAACGCTGCACATCTGATTCGTCCCGCTGTGGTCTTAGTAGCGGGGCTGGCGGTGTTCCTGATCATCCGGGCTGTCATAGTGCCCAAAGACTTTGGGGAATACGGACATTACCGGGCGGGCGCGCTGGGAATGATCAGCGCCCGCCCCTTCGGCTATGCGGGGCACGAGCAGTGCCTCCTCTGCCACGCTCAGGAGGCCAAGGTGCACGGTGGCGGAATGCACGCTCAGGTCGCCTGCGAAGCCTGTCATGGACCTTTGGCCAAACACGCTGACGACCCCACTGCCAACGTTCCCAAGCTGCCCGATGTGGCCAACCTTTGCCGGCGCTGCCACGAGAAGGACGCTGCTAAGCCCAAGGGCTTCCACCAAGTGGATACGGTGGCGCATTCACAAGGCGTGCTTTGCAACAGTTGCCACCAGCCTCACAACCCCCAACTTTGAGGAAGGATTCTGGAGCATGGATGTGAGCAGGCGAGACATATTCAAGATCGGCGGCAAGCTACTGCTGCTGGCCTCTGCCGGCGCCACGCTCGACGAGATTCTGGGCGCTACCCCGCCTTCCGAAGCTTACCGGATGGCGGATCACTGGTGGGGGATGATCATCGACATCGACAAATGCATTGGCTGCGGAAGCTGTGTACGCGCCTGCTCGCAGGAGAATCAGGTGCCCGCCGGATACTTCCGCACCTGGGTGGAAAGGTACCAGGTGGAGGAAGGGAAGCAGCCTGTAGTCGACTCACCCAACGGAGCCATGGACGGCTTTCCGCCTTCCAAGCGCACGGACTTGAAGAGCTTCTTTGTTCCCAAGCTGTGCAACCATTGCGCATCTTCTCCGTGCGTGCAGGTTTGCCCGGTGGGCGCGACATTCGTCAGCCCCGACGGCGTGGTGCTGGTGGACGAAACCTATTGCATCGGCTGCCGGTATTGCGTTCAGGCCTGCCCCTACGGTTGCCGCTACCTGCATCCGCAGAAACACACCGTGGACAAGTGCACGCTTTGCTACCACCGCATCACCAAGGGCCTTACGACTGCCTGCTGCGAGAATTGTCCCACCGGCGCGCGCCAGTTGGTCGATTTCAAGAACCCCAAGGACCCCGTTCACGAGTTCCTGCGTAACAACAAAGTGGAGGTGCTCAAGCCTTACATGGCGACCGGGGCCAAGGTCTATTACAAGGACTTGGACGGCGCCGTGCGCTAGATGTAGGGGCACGCCATGGCGTGCCCGTACGGGAAAAGGAGTCAGGGAATGATTCCGGGTGTTGACGGTTTTATATACCCCAACGAGGTCGAGTTGCAGTGGGGCCTGCTCATTGTGCTCTACCCTTACATCACGGGGTTGGTGGCGGGAGCCTTCATTCTGGCGTCGCTCGAGCGTGTCTTTAAGGTGGAGGCCGTGCGGCCTACCTACCGACTGGCGCTGCTCACCGCCCTGGCGTTCCTGCTGGTGGCGCCCCTGCCGTTGCAGTTGCACCTGGGTCACCCGGAACGCTCGCTCGAGATGTACCTCACGCCCCACCGCTCGTCGGCCATGGCTATGTTCGGTTTTGTCTACCTCTGGTACCTGATGGTGGTGCTCTTGCTGGAAATCTGGCTCGAGTATCGTGCCGACATCGTGCACCTTGCCCAGACCACGACCGGTTGGCGGCGGCTCGTTTACAAGTTGCTGACCTTGGGTTCGGAAAACGTAAGCCCGGAGGCGCGGCAAATCGACGACAAAGTGAGCTACATCGTGACCGTGATCGGAGTCCCCTCGGCATTTCTCCTGCACGGTTACGTGGGGTTCATCTTCGGGTCCATCAAGGCGAATCCGTGGTGGTCCAGCCCGCTCATGCCGATTGTGTTTCTCTTTTCGGCGATGGTTTCCGGGATCGCGGCGGTGCTGGTGCTGTACATGGCCTTCATGAAGGTCAAGAAGATGCCCATCGACATGGGTTGCCTTGACACCATCGCCAAATACCTTTTCTACACTTTCGTCATCGACTTTTCGCTCGAAATGCTGGACCTGCTGCAACGCACTTACGAAGCTGATGAGTCCTTTCGCACCCTCGATTTCATGGTCCACACGCGCTTGTGGGGATCGCAGGTGATCCTCCAGATTTGCGTGGGAACGCTGGTGCCATTGGCACTGCTCGCCGCCAATCAACTCTGGAGGTTCTCCGAGTCGCGTCGCAAGGCGATGTATCTCGCCGCCTCTCTGCTCACCATGATGGGAATCTTCGCCATGCGCTGGAACGTGGTGATCGGCGGCCAGTTATTCTCCAAGAGTTTCCTCGGGTACACCACTTACAAAGTCGGCTTCGCGGCGAGGGAAGGCCTGCTCTCCGCCATCGGACTGATGGCTTTACCTTTCATCATCGTCGTTGTCCTGGTCAAGCTGCTGCCCCCCTGGGCAGAGGGAAAAGCTAGCGAAAATGTTGCCGGGTAATCCCCTTCTTGGTTAAGGAGGGGCCGTATGTTCATGCCAGTCGAGGGGTGGTGCCATGATGCAGGCAGACCTGGACGACTTGCGCCAGCAGGTTCGCAATCTTGCGGACCGCGTTGCCCGTTTGGAAGCGTCTTTGGCAGTCCGACCCGAAGCCCCCTTGACGCAAGATGCAGGCGCGCCTCATGACGCGCCGTCCGAGGTACTGGAAGCGGGTACCGCTTTCTTCCCGGTGCCCCAATCTACTCCCATCCTCCCTGTCCTGGGCGGAGCAACGCTCGGCTTGGCCGGAGCTTACCTTCTGCGGGCCATCGCCGAATCCGGAGTCATTCCCTCCAAGCTCGTCTTTGCGGTGGCAGCCCTTTATGCGGTGGCCTGGCTGCTTTGGGCGGCGCGAGCCCACGCCGGACGCCGGCTCGCTGCCATCCTCTACAGCTTGACCGCGGTGCTGATCCTTTCTCCGCTTCTTTGGGAGGCTACGGTCCGCTTTCACACAGTCTCGCCGTGGCAAACCAGTGTAATCCTCGTGGCCTTCAACCTGATTGGTCTGACGGTATCATGGCGTAAGGACCTACTGGTGGTCGCCACCGTTTCCACGGTGGCGGGAATCGGCACCGCCGCCGCGCTGCTCGTCGCCACCTACGACGTGCTGCCTTTCACCTTCGCCTTCCTGGCAATCGCCGCGGCCATTGAAACCTGCGCGTGCTTTAACCATTGGCTGGGTGACCGCTGGTTGGCCGCCGCCGCTGCCGATCTCGCAGTTTTCCTGGCCACCTGGCTCGTCACCAATCCCCGCGGCCTTCCGCAAGCCTATGCCCCCATTCCGGCTGCGGGGTTGTTCGCCGCGCAGTCTGCGCTGCTGGCCATCTACCTCTCCAGCGTTATGGCGCGAACGCTCCTGCGCGACCGCACTTTCACAACCTTCGAAACCGCACAGTGTATATTGGCATTCGTAATTGGGGTCGGCGGAGCCATTCGCTTAGCCTCCGAGGGTTCGCATCTCACGGTTGCCATCGCGGGATTCGCTCTCTTGTGCGGAGCGGCCTGCTACGCCATTTCATTTAGGCTACTGGCCCGCCAAGCTTCTCAGGGCCGGAACTTTTATACCTACTCCACATTCGGAATCCTTTTGGTCGTTGTCGGGTGCAGGATTCTGCTCAGCGACGGCTCGGCCGCCATCGCCTGGTTCATGCTGGCGCTCGCCTGCATCGGCGCGGGAGGATTCTGGACTCGGCTGACACTGGAAGTCCACGGCGGCGTCTACCTTCTGCTGGCGCTCTTGTTTTCCGGCGCCTTGCACCAATCGGCGAGGGCACTCTTGGGAACCGATCTCTGGCCTGATTCGATCCCGTTTGCGCTCTGGACCGGCGCAGCCGTGGCTGGAGCAAGTTATTGGCTGGCGAGAAGGTTTTCGCGCTCCATGCAGGAGGGATGGACGCTCCGCGCTTTCCGCGTGGCGATGGCCGCGGCCTTGGTCTGGCTTGTGGCCGGCGTCGCTGCCGGGAGCTTGACCGGCGCCTACCACGGGCTATTTGCAGTCCCTGCCGGCGACCCGTATTGTGCCACCCTGCGGACACTCGCGGTGGTGGGCGTTACCTTGCTGCTAGCGGCGATCGGCACACAGGCTAACTTCCGGGACTTTGCTCAATTGGTTTATCCGCTCATGCTCTTGGGCGGATACCGCTTGCTCTCCGACGATCTACGCCAGGACCGGAAAACCGCTCTCTTCCTTTCCCTGCTCGTCTACGGCGCCACGCTGATTGCCTTGCCTCGCCTCCGCCGCCCCCGGGCAAATTCCTAAGGGAGCAGATCGCAAGGTTTCACCAGCCCACAGCGATCATTGGCTGGTGTCAGGTATTGGAGGAGTGAAGGCAGGGTTGGGGAGAGATTCTCAGCGATGTTGAGAGGAGTGGGTCGCCGGATGGGAGGAGGCGGGCGGGCGAAAAGGCAAGGGTGAGTTGAGGAAGGAAGCGAGGCTGCTTTCTGTTCAGGCGCGCTTTGCGGCTGAAACAGCACAAAGAGGTCAGATAGTTTCAACTCAGTAGAATCGGGGAGGACAAAGTTTGCTCCGGCCTCCGCCGCTTCTCTGGACTGGCGAATTCAAAAATCGTTCAAGCCGCCCCAGTACCTTTCAGGACCGCGGCGACGGTTCCGGCAAGGATTCTGAAATCCAGCCACAGCGACCACTCGTCGATGTAGCGCACGTCCAACTCCATCCATTTGTCAAACCCGATGGAGCTCCGTCCCGATATCTGCCACAGGCACGTTATCCCGGGTCGTACACTGAACCGGCGCCGCTGCCAATCCTGATCGAACCCCTCATAGTCTCTAATTGGGAGTGGACGAGGCCCCACCAGACTCATCTCTCCCATCAAAACGTTGAGCAACTGCGGAAGTTCATCAATACTGGATTTCCTCAGAAGCCTGCCGACGTGGGTGATGCGCGGATCAGCGTGGATCTTGAATACTGGGCCCTGCTGCTCGTTCAGATGCTCCACTGCGGCTTGTTGCTGTGCCGCGTCCGCAACCATCGTCCGGAATTTGTAGATTCGAAACCGGCGCTTGTTCAGTCCCAAACGATCCTGGGTGAAGAATACAGGTCCTTCGGAGGTGAGCTTGATCAGGATGGCGACAACAAGAAACAAGGGGACTAGGAAGGGGAGCAGGAGCACGGAAAGCGTGATGTCCAGGACCCGCTTGAGAACCACCGGCCACCCACCCCCGCGAGCCGTTGAGACCGTAATCACGGTGTCATCCCCGAATTCCTCGACCTGCGGACGGGCCAAGTTCAAATTGAATAGACCGGGAAGGAATCGCACCACAATTCCCTGTAATTCGCACAGGGCCGCGATGGCTGAAGCCCGCTCATAATAGGAATAGGAACGGAGAGGCAATCCGATAACCACATCATCGACCACGGTTTTGCGGAGGAAAGACGCGAGGTCCCGGATGTCGCAAGCCAGGCGGTACGGCCCCTTTTGGAACTCCGCGAGACCGCTCCAGGGTTCGTCCACAAATCCGATGACCTTATAGCCGGACACGGCTTTCGATTCAATTTTCTGGGCAAACTCAATCGCACGCGAGTTCGTTCCCACAACAAGGACGTAGCGAAGATTCCGACCCCGGCGGCGAACGCTTTCCAGCATGAAGCGAAGCGCCAACCGACTGGCCACCACCGTGGCCGTCGTCAGAAGCCAAAACACCAGCAGGTAATTCGGGGTTACCATTCGAATTCTGAAGGGGAGCGATAGCAGGCCCAAACAAAGTGCTCCAGCAGATGTGGCTCCGAAAACACGCGTAAGTTCCTCCTGCCGCGACACCCATCTCTGCGACTGATAAACCCCCAGGAATACAAAAACGATGTGCCATACCACCAGCAAGCCGACAAACAGAAAGAAGTTTTCGACCTTGATTCGCATGGAAAGAAAATCCGCGAGCGAGACCCCTCCACCCCCATGCAAACCGGTCACCGCCGCTAACACAAACATGGATGACATGATCCATAAATCGAGAAGCTTCCAGACCTTCAATAACAGCCGCCGGCGTGAAGCGCCCATATGCAGCCTCCTCGCTTGGCTAAACTTTTGTCGCCCGGAAAAGGGTGAGGGGACCTCGAGTTATGTGGCTGGTGACTTTACTGCGCTGAGAGTGATCCAAGGAGTCACTTCGTCTTCGCAGCGGTAAATCCGCAGAATTCTAATACTTCAACGCAAACTTCCGCTGGATCCCTCGGAAGACTTTGGGCCCGCCGGAGGGTGTAATTCGCCACGCCTCTGCCGAGCAGGGCGGACAAAAGCCATCGGGCGAGCAGAATTCTCCAAAAGTACTTGCTGCCATGCCCGATATCGAAACCCTGCGGCGGGACGGTTCCGAAAGCCGCGCCCAGTGTACTGAACGCCGTTACCAAAAGCCACGATCCTATTCGGACCGTGCGTGACTTCCAGGCAGGTACGTAGGCGCCCAGACGCAACTCCTCGGTCTCGTTGTCTCCGCCATCTGAGACCAGCACGATTTCGGTCCTCATCCAAAGACATTTGCACCAATGGCGATACGCGCCAGCTACAATTGCGATGAGCAGGCACAGTGCGCAGAGCATCAAAGAAATAATAGGAAAGGAAAGAATCATTCCATCTTCTGACCCGTAGTAGCTGGTCCCTACAGCCGCTATCCGTGTTGCCTAGGCGGCCGCAGCCTTCGACTCATGCTGTTCAGAATCGCTGCCCTGCGTTGGCGGAGGGCCAGCGGAGGTCATGCGTGTGAAAAGGCCATAGTGCTTGGCAACCACCGTGTCCCAAGAATAATCCTTTAGGGCTCGCAAGCTCGCACGCTGTCCGATTTGCTGGACTTCAGACGCGTGCGCCACTAGATGTTCGAGAATTCCCGCTAGGGAATCGTTGTTCTTATCAAAGACCACGCCGCTTCCATTGACAACGCTCGCGTTAAACGGGACATTCAGGGCGACGGGAGCGACGCCAGCGTCCATTGCGCGGAGCAGCGACGGGTTGGTTCCTCCCACTTCGTGACCGTGAATATAGAGATACGCTCCGCGGTAGAGCGCGTTGAGCTTTGACTGGTCGTTGATCCGGCCGGGGAACAACACCTTGGCATTAGCCAGGTTCCTGAGCCGGTCCATGTAATGGGGGCCGTACGGAGCATCTCCAACGACCACGAGCGGCATCGCGACTCTCGACTTTGTGTATTGGGCGATCAGTAGATCGGTATTATTCTCAGGCTCGAGTCGAGCCACGACGAGAATATACTGCTTGGGCGTGAGTCCCAAATCTGCATAGATCCTGGTGTCAACTCCGTGACGGTTGGCCGCCCCGTAAGAAATGAGGAGCGTTTCTGCGCCATACTCTTCGCGGTAGTATTCCTGCATCCCGGGATTATCCGTGACCAGGGCGCTGGCGCATCTTGCGCAGAACCATTCCACCATCTTGTAGTAGCGCCGCGCAAGCGGGCCCCACTTCCGGCGTTTCCATCCCAACCCGTCGGTGTGAATCGCGACGCGCTTGCCGAAGCATCGCAGCAAGACGCAGAACGGCGCATTGGCCGGGTCGAGAAAGTAAACCACGTCGACCTTTTCTCTAAGAACGTGCAATGAGGAGAGGAAAGAATGAATTAAACTCTCCAGGGCCTTGACGCGAGGAACGGGGAGGTAAACCAACTTGACACCGTGCCAGGAAGAAGGTTGCTCCTTGTAATAGCCGCTTCGGCAATATACAAGCA
>Ga0326727_10024087_pt1 | contig 11541 bp, 7 predicted proteins | sample MB2enrmetagenome_FD_207643 | JGI IMG/M metagenome (GOLD analysis project Ga0326727, IMG submission 207643) | Lab enriched peat soil microbial communities from McLean, Ithaca, NY, United States - MB29MY | ecosystem: Environmental > Terrestrial > Soil > Wetlands > Peat | place: USA: New York... | reverse complement strand
AGTTTCGAGGCGCCGGGGCTGACTGCCAAGACTTTCCAGTACGCGCCCAACGGCTCGCCCTGGCAGTTCTCCGGGTCGGCCGGGGTGAGCAGCAACGCCAGCGGCTTCACCGCCAAGGATCCCACCGCCCCCGACGGCAGCCAGGTCGCCTTCCTGCAAGGCACCGGCAGCATGAGCCAATCCGTGTACTTGGACGCCGGCAGCTACAGCCTTTCGTTCCTGGCCGTGCAGCGCGCCGCCGGCGGCAACAAGCATTATCAGGAGATCCAGGTGCTGGTCGACGGCGCCCAGGTGGGCCTGGTCACGCCCGCCAGCAGCGAGTACGGCTACTACCAGACATCCAGTTTTACGGTAGCGGCCGGGCCGCACACCGTCAAATTCGTGGGCGTGAACCCGCTGGGCGGAGACAACACCGCTTTCGTCGACCAGGTGGCGCTGCCGGCGGGGAACGCGATCAGCGACGGCAGTTTCGAGACGCCGGCGCTGGCCGCGACGACCTTCCAGTACGCGCCCAACGATTCGCCCTGGCAGTTCTCCGGCGCGGCTGGGGTGAGCAGCAACGGCAGCGCGCTGACCGCCAGCAATCCCAACGCCCCCGACGGCAGCCAGGTTGCCTTTCTGCAAGGCAACGGCAGCATGAGCGAATCCGTATATCTGGACGCCGGCAGCTACAGCCTTTCGTTCCAGGCCGCCCAGTGCGGCGGTGCCGCCCAGGCGACTTATCAGGAGATTCAGGTGCTCGTCGGCGGGGCCCAGGTGGATCTGCTCACCCCCGCCAGCACCGCCTACGGCGTGTACCAGACGCCGAGTTTCACGGTGACGGCCGGGATGCATGCCGTGCAGTTCGTCGGTGTGAACCCGCAGGGCGGAGACAACACCGCTTTCGTCGACCAGGTGGCGATACTGGGGAACGTGATCAGCGACGATAGTTTCGAGGTGCCGGTGCTGACCATGAATACCTTCCAGTACGCGCCCGGCGGCTCGGCCTGGCAGTTCCTCGGCTCGGCCGGAGTGAGCAGCGATGAGAGCAACTTCACGCTGGGCAATCCCAACGCCCCCGACGGCACCCAGGTCGCCTTCCTGCAAGGCAAGGGCGGCATCAGCCAATCGGTATACCTCAGCGGCGGCAGCTACAGCATCGCGTTCCAGGCCGCCCAGCGCGCCGATAGTTCCCAGGCGCATTATCAGGAAATCCAGGTGCTGGTCGACGGCGCCCAGGTGGGCCTGGTCACCCCCGCCGACACCCAGTACCGCTTCTACCAGACGCCGAATTTCACGGTGACGGCCGGGATGCACACCATCGAGCTGGCGGGCATGAACCCGCTGGGCGGAGACAACACCGCCTTCGTCGATCAGGTGGCGATCTCGCCGGAGGGGAACGCGATCGGCGACGGCGATTTCGAGGCGCCGGGGCTGGCGGCGAAGACCTTCGCGTCCGCGCCCAATGGTTCGCCCTGGCAATTCTCCGGCAAGGCCGGGGTGAGCAGCAACGGCAGCGCCTACACCGGCAACAATCCCGACGCCCCCGAGGGCAGCCAGGTGGCCTACCTTGAAAACACCGGCAGCATGAGCCAATCCGTAGATCTGGCCGCCGGCGCCTACAGTCTCACGTTCCAGGCTGCCCAGCGCGCCGGCAGCTACCAGGCGCATTATCAGACACTCCAGGTGCTCGTCGACGGCGGCCAGGTGGGCCTGGTGACCCCCATCAGCACCCAGTACGGCCTCTACCAGACGGCGAATTTCACGGTCACGGCCGGCCCGCACACCATCACGTTCATCGGCCAGAACCCGCTGGGCGGAGACAACACGGCCTTCGTCGACCAGGTGACGATCGCGCCGGAGGTGAACTCGATCAGCGACAGTGGTTTCGAGGCGCCGGGGCTGCCTGTGAACACCTTCCAATCCGCGCCCAACGGTTCGCCCTGGCAGTTCTCCGGATCGGCCGGGGTGAGCAGCAACGGCAGCACCCTCACCTCCAACAACCTCAACACCCCCGACGGTACCCAGGTGGCCTTCCTGCAAGGCACCGGCAGCATGAGCCAATCCGTATATTTGGCTGCCGGCACCTACAGTCTCTCGTTCCTGGCCGCGCAGTGCGCCGCTAGTGCCCAGACGCACAATGAAGAGGTCCAGGTGCTCGTCGACGGCGCCCAGGTGGCCTTGGTTACCCCCGCGGGCACCCAGTACGGCCTCTACCAGACGTCGAGCTTCACGGTCACGGCCGGCCCGCACACCATCAAGTTCGTCGGCGTGAACCCGCTGGGCGGAACCAACACCGCCTTGGTGGACGAGGCGCAGATCTATTAGCCTTTTGTCGGGAGAAGAAGCGATGTTGCGGTCGATCCGCGAGAAACTGTCGGGTGCTTTCAGCACGAAAGCTCGTGGAAAGGCACGGCGCCGTCCTGCTCCGCGGCGGCTGAATTTCGAAAGGCTCGAATGCCGCGAGCTGCTGACGGCGGGCATCGCCGCCGGCCTGGCCGACAGCAGCGCGCTGAGCGCCATCAGCGACGGCAGTTTCGAGGTGCCGCAATTGGCCGCGAACACCTTCCAGTACGCGCCCGGCGGATCGCCCTGGCAGTTTTCCGCATCGGCTGGGGTGAGCAGCAACGGCAGCTCCATGACCTCCGGCAACCCCAATGCCCCCGACGGTACCCAAGTCGCCTTCCTGCAAGGCACCGGCAGCATGACGCAAACCGTGTCCGTGGATGCCGGCACCTACAGTCTCTCATGCCAGGTCGCCCAGCGCGGCGGCGGCGGCAACGCGCATTATCAGGAGATCGCGGTGCTGGTCGACGGCGCCCAGGTGGGCGTGGTCACCCCCGCCGGCACCCAGTACAGCCTGTACCAGACGCCGACTTTCACGGTGGCGGCCGGGACGCACACCATCCAGTTCGTCGGCCTGGACCCGCTGGGCGGAGACAATACCGCCCTGGTCGACCTGGTGGCGATGCCGGAGGGAAACTTGATCGGCGACAACAGCTTCGAGACACCGGCGCTGGCGGCGAACACTTACCAGTACGCGCCCAGCGGCTCGCCCTGGCAGTTCTCCGCATCGGCCGGCGTGAGCAGCAACGGCAGCGACTTCACCACAAGCAATCCCGCCGCCCCCGACGGCAGCCAGGTCGCCTTCCTGCAAGGCACCGGCAGCATGAGCCAAGCCGTATACTTGGACGGGACCTACAGCCTCTCGTTCCAGGCCGCCCAGCGCGGCGGCAGCGACCAGGCGCATTATCAGGAGATCCAGGTGCTGGTGGACGGCGGCCAGGTGGGCCTGGTCACTCCCGCCGGCACCAACTACGGCCTGTACCAGACGGCGAATTTCACGGTAGCCGCCGGCACGCACACCGTCGAGTTCATCGGCCTGAACCCGCTGGGCGGAGACAACACCGCCCTGATCGACCTGGTGACGATCGCGCCGGAGGCAAACTCCATCAGCGACGGCAGTTTCGAGGCGCCGGGGCTGGCGGCGAAGGCCTTCCAGTACGCGCCCAACGGTTCGCCCTGGCAGTTTTCCGGATCGGCCGGCGTGAGCAGCAATGGCAGCGCCTTCAACGCCAGCAATCCCAACGCCCCCGACGGCAGCCAGGTCGCCTTGCTGCAAGGCGCCGGCAGCATGAGCCAATCCGTATACCTGGACGCCGGCACCTACAGCCTTTCCTTCCAGGCCGCCCAGCGCGCCGCCGGCGGCAACAAGCATTATCAGGAGATCCAGGTGCTGGTCGACGGCGCCCAGGTGGGCCTGGCTACCCCCGCCAGCACCCAGTACGGCTCGTACCAGACGGCCAACTTCACGGTAACGGCCGGGCCGCACACCATCCAGCTCGCCGGCCTGAACCCGCTGGGTGGCGACAACACGGCCTTTGTCGACGAGGTGGCGATCGCGGCGGAAGCAGACTCCATCAGCGACGGCAGTTTCGAGGCGCCGGGGCTGGCTGCCAAGACCTTCCAGTACGCGCCCAATGGCTCGCCCTGGCAATTCGCCGGATCGGCCGGGGTGAGCAGCAACGGCAGCAGCTTCACCGCCGCCAATCCCGGCGCCCCCGACGGCAGCCAGGTCGCCTTCCTGCAAGGCACCGGCAGCATGAGCCAATCGGTGTATTTGGATACCGGCAGCTACAGCCTCTCGTTCCAGGCCGCCCAGCGCGCCGCCGGCGGCAACAAGCATTATCAGCAGATCCAGGTGCTGGTGGACGGCGCCCAGGTGGGCCTGGTCATTCCCGCCAGCAGCCAATACGGCTTCTACCAGACGCCGAATTTCACGGTGACGGTCGCGGGGACGCACATCATCCAACTCGTCGGCCTGAACCCGTTGGGCGGCGACAACACGGCCTTCGTCGACCAGGTGGCACTCCCGGCGGGGAACTCGATCAGCGACGGCAGTTTCGAGCTGCCGGGGCTGGCCGCGAATACCTTCCAGTACGCGCCCAATGATTCGTCCTGGCAGTTTGCCGGGGCGGCCGGAATTAGCAGCAACGGCAGCGCCCTGACCGCCAGCAATCCCAACGCCCCCGACGGCAGCCAGGTGGCCTTCCTGCAAGGCAACGGCAGCATAAGCCAAAGCGTAAACCTGGCCGCCGGCAGCTACAGCCTCTCGTTCCAGGCCGCCCAGTGCGCCGCCGCTGCGCAGACGAATTATCTGGAGATCCAGGTGCTGGTCGACGGCGCCCAGGTGGACCTCGTCACCCCCGCCAGCACGCAGTACGGCTTGTACCAGACGCCGAATTTCACGGTAACGGCCGGGACGCACACCGTGCAGTTCGTCGGCGTGAACCCGCTGGGCGGAGACAACACGGCCTTCATCGACGAGGTGGCGATGCCCGAGCAGGACGTAATCGGCGACAGCAGTTTCGAGGTGCCCGGGCTGGCCGCCGCCGCGTTCCAGTACGCGCCCAGCGGTTCGCCCTGGCAGTTTTCCGGAGCGGCCGGGCTGAGCGGCAACGGCAGCGGTTTCACGGCCGCCAATCCGAACGCCCCCGACGGCACCCAGGTCGCCTTCCTGCAAGGCACCGGCAGCATGAGCCAATCCGTGTACCTCAACGCCGGCAGCTACAGCCTCTCGTTCCAGGCCGCCCAGCGCGCCGGCAAGGCCCAGGCGCATTATCAGGAGATCCAGGTGCTCGTAGACGGCGCCCAGGTGGGGCTGGTCACTCCCGACAGCAGCCAGTACGGCTTGTACCAGACGCCGAATTTCACGGTGGCGGCCGGGACGCACAGCATCGCGCTGGTGGGCCTGAACCCGCTGGGCGGCGACAACACGGCCTTCGTCGACGAGACGGCGATCTCGCCGGAGGCGAACTCCATCAACGACGGCAGTTTCGAGGTGCCGGGGCTGGCCGCGAAGACCTTCCAGTACGGCCCCAACGGCTCGCCCTGGCAGTTCGCTGGATCGGCCGGAGTGAGCAGCAACGGCAGCGGCTTCACCGCCGCCAATCCCAACGCCCCCGACGGCAGCCAGGTCGCCTTCCTGCAAGGCACCGGCAGCATGAGCCAATCCGTATACCTCAACGCCGGCAGCTACAGCCTCTCGTTCCAGGCCGCCCAGCGGGCCGCCGGCGGCAACAAACACTATCAGGAAATCCAGGTGCTGGTCGACGGCGCCCAGGTGGGCGTGGCCACCCCCGCCAGCGGCCAGTACGGCTTGTACCAGACCGCGAATTTCACGGTAACGGACGGGACGCACGTCATCCAGCTCGTCGGCCTGAACCCGCTGGGCGGCGACAACACCGCTCTGGTCGACCAGGTGGCCATCGCGCTGGCGACGGACTCGATCAGCGACGGCAGTTTCGAGGCGCCGGGGCTGGCGGCGAAAACATTCCAGTACGCGCCCAATGGCTCGCCTTGGCAATTCTCCGGATCGGCCGGGGTGAGCAGCAACGGCAGCGCCTTCACCGCCGCCAATCCCAATGCCCCCGACGGCAGCCAGGTCGGCTTCCTGCAAGGCAACGGCAGCATAAGCCAATCGGTGTATCTGGACGCCGGCAGCTACAGTCTCTCGTTCCAGGCCGTCCAGCGCGCCGGCAGCGCCCAGGCGCATTATGAGGAGATCCAGGTGCTGGTCGACGGGGCGCAGGTGGGGCTCTTTACGCCCGCCAGCAGCCAGTACGGCTTGTGCCAGACCTCGAATTTCACGGTAACGGCCGGGCCGCACACCATTAAATTCGTCGGCGTGACTCCGTTGGGCGGAGACAACACCGCCTTCATCGACGAGGTGCAGATTTAAATCGCGTTTCGGGATTCGAGGGGGTTTTCTTGGTAGGCCCCGCCTGTCCTGGTAGGTCCCGCTTGCCTTGGTAGGTCCCGCTTGCCGAGCGGGACTTTGCGCACCGATAACGCCTGTCCGTCGCTCAAATCCCTTCCGGCAGAAGGGACCTACAGGGGTTCAGCGGCCGGCCCGCCGGCGATACATGCTCTCGCCCAGCTCGCGGCTGGCCGCGACTGTTTCGACATAGGGCGTGTCGCAAACGTCCAGAAAGCCGATCTGGTAGTTCTCGCCGTCGCCGCGGCCGGTCGTCGCCTGGTCGCTCAGTTGGAACCAGTGCGTGCCGACGATCTGCGGATGCGCCACCGCGCTGCCGACATAGCCGATATAGGCCGCGGCCCGGGCCTGCTGGTCGGCCACGGGCACCAGGCCGGTGTGGAACATGCCGCGGTCCAAGGCGCCGAAGTGGAACTCGCCGATGATCACCGGCCGATCGACCCCGGCCGGCAGGCGGAATTCCTTGAGGTCCCGCTGATAGCGGTTGAAGCTCAGCACGTCGCAGAACCCCGCGGCGGCGCGGATCGCCCGATCGTTGGTCCAGGCGAAGCGGCAGCCCAGATACAGCGCGTGCGGCGCGGCCTGCTTGACCGCATTGCGGCAGGTGCGGAAATATTGTTCGGCGAATTTCGTGGCGAAGGCGGCCAGGTCGTCGTGGGACTTCTTCAGCTCACCGGCGGTGCGGCTTTCCAACAGGCCGAGGGCGTCCCAGGAGCCGTACCCGGTGCCCCAGGCCTGGTTCAGCCGCTCGATCGAGGCATATTTCGCCTTCAGGTCGTCCAAGAGGACGTGCTTGGCCGGCTGGTCGGGCGGTGAGACCAGCGCAGCGACGGCCAGCGAAAGTTCGTCGCCCCAGCTCAATTCGTTATCGACGAAATAGCCCAGGCACCAGGGATCGTCGGCCGTGCGGCCCTGCTGCCGGGCCAGGGCGGCGCGGACGCTCTGGGCGAAGGAGGGCTCGAAGACATCGGGGAACTTGCCCCAGTAGCCCTGGCTGCCCCCCAGGGGCCGGCCGCCGCTATGGATCGTGGCGACGTAGGGCGTTTTCCGCAGGGCCAGGATCGCCGCATCCGACCAGTTGCCCAGCGTGTTCATGCCCCAGCTTCGCAGGCGGCGGTGGGCCAGCGCGGCGAACTGGGCCTCCCAGCCCGGGCCGTACTTGACCGAGAGGTTGGCGGCCTGGAAGTTGTAGGTCTGGTAGGGCTTGTTCTCGTAGTAATTGTGCGGCGCCCAGGTGCCCGCGCCGTAGAACCGCCCCAGCGGCGAGTTCCTGTCCGGAAGGCTCGCGAACCAATGTTGGCGATCGGTAATGGGCGTAATGCCCTGGCTGGTGCCGACACAGTCGATGCCGTGAGACCAGAACAGTCGCCCCTCGGGGTCTACCAGCCACCAACGATCGGCATGCTTTTCGGTGCGGAAGCGGCCGGTCGCAACCAACTGCGGGCCGGCCTTCCAGCCACCGTACTGGTCCCAGTCGGCTGGCGCGGGGTATTTGGCCAGTTGGGCGGCTTCCTCGTCCCTGCGCCGCGCCAGATCCGCCGCCTGGTGGGTCTTGCCTGGCCAGTCCTTGTGGCGGTACTGGCCGAACTGGTCGATCATCGGAAAAAGCTGCTCAGGGTCCATCCCCGCCGGGATGGGCGGGAAGCCCCGCATGCCGAACAGTTTCGATCTCAGCGGCGGCGGCACCGCGTGGGTCGAGGGGGGCGGACCCTCCGCACCGAAGAGCGAAACCGCCGGGGCCAGCACCAGTGCGAGCCAGCCGAAGCATGATGGAAAATACATGGAGTGGTCCCTGGGCAGTTCCCGCCGGGGCAGAAAGGGATTGTTTCTCGGCCGATTCTCGGTAGTTTCTCACAGTTGGGATGGGGTTTCAAGCCGGGCAGGTTGGGGAGGAAAGAAAGTAGTGATCTCCGTCTTTCGGGTGGATATTGCCCGATTCGAGCTTGACGGCCCAGGCCCACCGGCCGTATGGTAATAGGACGGCGGTGGACAATTTGAGGGACTGTCCCGGTTCTCCAGGGACCATTCGGGTACTATCGCGTGGCGATGGTCGGCCGAAAGGGGGCTGCTCCCTACCCAGATCTAGAGGGATCGGGGCCGTGCCAAAGGGATTGCACCTTCTCGGATGGACATGAAGACAGCCATTGGATTGGCCCAGCAGGGCACGACGAGTCGGGAGACAGCCGTGGTTTCCCGGCGGTCGGCAACCCGGCCGGCCCAGGTATTGTTGGCCGGGCGACTGACGGCACTGTCGTGCCTTGGCGGGGCGGACATGCCGATGCTGGCGCTGGCCCGCGCACTGCCCGACGTTGGCGTGGCCGCGCGGTTCTGGCGGCCGTGGGAGGACGCGCTGGCGGAGGCCGGTTGCCTGCACTTGTTCGGCACGGCGGAGGAATTCTTGTCGGTGGTGGAAGCCGCCCGGCAGGAGGGCGTCCCGGTGGTGCTCTCGCCGCTGGCGTGGCTGGCGGACGCGGACCGGCCGGCCGATTTTCCCGGGCGACAACCGCTCCGCCGCAAGGTGACCGCCTGGGCGGGGTACGTGGGGCGATCGGTCTGCCCGCGCTGGCCCTCCCGCCGCCGGCAACTCTACCGCACGGTCGATCTGCTCTTGCCCAATTCCCACGCGGAGGCCCAGCAGCTCATCCGGCAATTCCAGGTGCCGAGCCAAAAGGTGCGCGTTGTACCGCAGGGGGCTGATCCACGGCTGGCTTCGGCCGATCCCGAGCCTTTCGCCGCGCGGGTGGGCTCCCGACACTTCGTGCTCTACGTCGGCTCCATCGAGCCGCGTAACAATCAACTCGGCTTCCTCCTGGCCATGCGCGGCGAGGACGTGACCATCGTCTTCCTGGGCGACCCGGTGGCCGACTGCCAATGGTACGAGGCCGAGTGCCGCCGCGCGGCCGGACCGCAGGTGCATTTCGTTGCGGGCACCGCGCCGGGCGATGCGCTGCGGGCCAGCGCGCTGGCGGCCTGCGGCTGCCTGGTGGTGGCCAGCGGAGTCGAGGCCCCGGAGCGGATCGCGTTGGAAGGGGGGATGTCCGGCGCGCCGCTGGTGCTCTTCCAGGAAAGCCCGGCCGACGAGTACTTCGGCCATCAGGCGATCTACGTCGAGGCGGACGATTTGCGCGCCGTTCGCTACGGGGTGCTGGCCGCTTTGGCCCGCAAACGCAGCGCCAGCCTGGCCGAGCACGTGCGGACCTATTTCTCCTGGAGCGCGGTGGCCAAGGCCACGCGCGAGGCTTACGGAAAGGTCCTGCGGAAATGATCGCCCATGCCCGCCAGACCGAGACCCGGCATTCCGCCTCGCCGCTGGTCCAGGCGCGGCGGTTGGTGGCTGCGCGGTTGTTGCCGCCGCGGCCATCGCGGCGTCCCGCCTTGCGGCTCCCCGTTCGCCTGGCCCTGCTGGTGGCCGGCCTGGCCGCGGCGGGGGCCGTCGTTTACTTGGCCTATCAGGCCGGACTGCTCGGTTGACCGCCGGGCGGTACCGGCATTCTGCCAGTGCGCGTCCCTCATGCCGGCGGGACGCGGGCCCAGTAAGAGGAATCGTGATCCGTGGCGGCCTTTGCCCCCAGGCGGGGGGCACAACGCTTTACAAAACAGCCCGTGCGGGAAAGAATAGAGTGTGCTCACCCGACCGATGGCCCCCCGACAACCTAGGGAGGCCGCGGTCTTTTCGTTTCTGCGGGAGAAGCAGTCCATGTCCGATCTGATCCCCATGACCCGCGCCGGCTACGACAAGATCAAGGCCGAGTTGGATCGCCTCCACAGCGTCGAACTGCCCAAAATCCTCGAAGGCCTGGCCAAGGCCCGCGCCGAAGGCGACTTGAGCGAAAACGCCGAGTACCATGGCCGGCAGGAAAGCCGGGGCATGATGGAGGCGCGGATCAACGCGCTGCGCGATAAGCTCTCGCGGGCCGTGCTGGTGGACCCTTCCCAGACGCCCAAGGACCAGGTCGCTTTCGGCGCGACGGTGGTCGTCAAGGACCTGGAGTTCGGCGACCGGGAGGAGTTCACCTTGGTCGGGGCCGGCGAGGAGGATTACGACAGCGGCAAGATTATGGTCACCAGCCCGCTGGCCCAGGGGCTGATGGGCAAGCGGCCGGGCGACCGCGTCGAGATCCCCGTGCCGCAGGGGACCTTGAAGTTCGAGATCGTCGAAATCCGATTTCCAGAGTGAACCGAGCGGAGAACATCTCGCTGTTGCTCATCGAAGCCCTGGCCCCGCTCGATGCGGCTGTAGCTTGAGCGGCTGCCACGAGCGGCCCTTCCGGCTCTAGGTGCGGCCGGGGGGCTGGCACGCCTTGATGCCCAGCGCGAACGTCAGGCAGCGGTCGATCTGGAGCATGACGCCGCCGGAAAGATGGCCCAGCGTGCCGAGAATGAACGACTTGTCAACCGTTGCCAGGTTCTCACATTGCACCACCGAGCGAGCCCGCAGCCCGGATTGCCGGCCCTCGGGAGTTGCGGGATCAATGGGCAATTGTGACGCGCTCCCGGCAAAACGGCGGCGGCTGCTGGTGACCAGGGCGACGATCGTATCGGCCAGTCGCTGGTTCAGGTCATCGTCCTGGACGACCAGTGCGGGGCGCACTTTGCTCCCCGTGCGATCACTGAAGGGCACATCCAAAATGACGATGTCACCACGCCTCATTGGACCCATCAGTGTGGCGCAAGATCATTGTATACGTCCATCTCCGGATCGTCCCATCCCGCACGTTTGCCGGCTTCATGGAGGAGTAATCGCTGTTCCTCCTTCGACAGCGGTCCTTTTTCAAACAACAGGTGCAGCCGCTCGTAGATGTCGGCGCGGAGGAGCACGTATCGCCGGTTGGTTTCAGGATCGATGACCTGAACCGGCTGATCGCCAGCCTCTTCGATGGCCTTGCGGAGTTCGCCGGTTAGGATAGTCATGGGGTCATTCTCCCACCTGCCGCAAAGTGGGGCAAGCCGGATGCCGGATACGGAAGAGTGCGATCATGACCGCAGCCGCCGAAACAAGGCTTGCTGGACGACCAAGCCGGAGGTGGGGGCAGGACGGCGGTTCAGCCGGCAAGACTCGAAAGCGTCCGCCAGATTGAGCAACGCTTGCCGGGTGTCAGCCAGCACCACCGCGCGTCGCCGGAGTGCCGCCAGTCTCGCCCCCGCTGCCTGCCAGTGATCGACCCACTGCTGAGAGGCTGTGAATCAAATGCGGTTTTCCGCCCGTTCGGTTGCGTGCCGTTTTGAGGCGCACTCGACAGTCTCCTGTCGAGCGAGTTCGTCTCGTAGGCTGCCGCAGCCAGGGG
>Ga0326727_10024086_pt1 | contig 11542 bp, 12 predicted proteins | sample MB2enrmetagenome_FD_207643 | JGI IMG/M metagenome (GOLD analysis project Ga0326727, IMG submission 207643) | Lab enriched peat soil microbial communities from McLean, Ithaca, NY, United States - MB29MY | ecosystem: Environmental > Terrestrial > Soil > Wetlands > Peat | place: USA: New York... | reverse complement strand
AGTCGAGAATCTGGTCATACCGCAGGCAGTCGTACTTGGGCAGGATGATCTCCACGGTGTGGCCGCGGATTTCCAGTTCCCGGCTGAGGCCATACACCACATCGCCCAGGCCGCCGGCATGCGCGACCGGCGCGCATTCGGCCGCGACCATGACAATATACATGCGCTCTCCCCGAGAGATGCGTCGCACAACTCCACGCTGCCAGGCCCCTGCTCCGCATTGCCGGAACCGGAGCTCAGCAGCATCGCCAAACGCGAGCCTCGCTGACCGAGCGCCGCTCAGTCCTCGCCGAAGTCAGGCTCCGTCACGGCGTTATGAGATCAGAACGATGTGGGTGGTCCCCCGCTGTTCGCGCGTCCGATCGGCGACGATACGTCCTTGTTGCCGTTGTCGCACAACGATCTTGCGTATCACACTACAGCAGATGACGGCCGGAAAAAAAGAAATACTTGATTAAATCTCGAACAAGGATCCCACCCCCCGCCGAACGGTGAGGCGACGGAACAGTGCGGGCCTTGAGGGCCGCGCCGGGGCCGCCACCTTGATGCCGAGCATGGCGGCCTGATTCTACGCCTTGGGATCCGGCCTTCGATAGGTTCCGAGAATCCTGTCCCAAAAGAAATCAATCACCGCGAAATTGCAGTTCGCATGCCGATGATGAACAAAGTGCAGCTCCTGCTTGCGTCGGAACCATGCAAACCGCTGAAACCGCGATCCCTCCACATGGTATTCCTTGTCAAAAAAGACGTGCGCATAGAACGACGCCCCGCCCGCAACTACCACGGCCACGAAGAAACCAAATGGTAATAGCAGGTATGCGCACGCTCCGACCAGAAAAAAGGGAATGAAGAAAAAGGGCGTGTTGTTGCCCTCATCACCGAGGTAAGTCCGTGAGACGAGATGATCTTTGGAATAGTGGGTGTGGTGAAAGTTGATGTGGATTCGGAATAACCTGCCGCCCAACGGATGATGGCCGAGCTTGTAGTGCATCAATGTCTGCGACAGTGATACGACCAAATGTGCGGCGACGGCGGTCATGACAAAGAGCGCCAGCTCCGGAAGGAACCGCACGACCGACTGAGGCATGGCACCATCCCCCGGCTTGAGCGGCCAACCTGGACCCCCGCCTCGGCGCTGTCTTATGGTGGCATATGCGGCCGATATGCCGCATCACACATAGCCTCGAAATCGTGCGGGTGTGAACGTCGCAGCTGCGGGCCATCTCCCACCGGTCGGAGGCGCGGGAAGATGTGGCGGCAAAACCCGGCCTTGAGCGCACCGGCGCCGGCGGGCTACGCAGGCGCGATGACCCCCGCCCCCCTCCACCTGGCCGGCGAGCGGCTGATGCTCGACCCCGTCGGCGGCCTGCTCTGGCCGGCCCAGCGGCTGCTGGTGGTGGCGGATTTGCACCTGGAGAAGGGCTCGGCCGCGGCCGCGCGCGGCTCCATGCTGCCGCCGTGGGACACCCGCGCCACCCTCGACCGCCTGGCCGGGCTGCTCCGCCGCCACGGCCCGCGCACGGTGGTGGCGCTCGGCGATTCGTTCCACGATGCCGACGGCGCAGCCCGCATGCTGCCGGCGGACGCGGCCCGGCTCAGCGCGATGGCGGAGGCGGTGGCGTTCATCTGGGTGCTCGGCAACCACGACCCCACACCCCCCGACGGCATCGGCGGCACCTCTGTCGCGGAATGGCAGGCCGGGCCGCTGACCTTCCGCCACGCCGCGGAGGCCGGCGCGACCGGCGAGGTTTCCGGCCATTTCCACCCGCGCGCGCAGGTCGCGGTGCGCGGGACCATGGTGGCACGCGCCTGCTTCGTCGCCGACGCGAGACGGGTGCTGATGCCGGCGCTCGGCGCCTACACCGGCGGCCTCGACGTGCGCGATGCGGCGATCATGCGGCTGTTCCCGCGCGGCGGGCGCGTGTTCCTGCTCGGCCGGGAGCGGCTGTTCAGCTTCGCCTACCCGCCGTGATCCCCCCCGGCGCCGCGCTGCGCGTGGTCGGCGACGTGCATGGCGATGCACGCGCCTTCGCGCACGCGGCGGCGACCGAGCGGTTCGTCGTGCAGCTCGGCGACCTCACCGACGGCGCCGGCGACAGCGCCGCGGCGCTGAGGATCGCGCTCGACATGCTGGAGCGCGGAAGCGGCCTGTTCCTGCTCGGCAACCACGACCACAAGCTGGCGCGCCTGCTTTCCGGGCGGGCGGTGAAGGCGGACGCAGGGCTGCAGGCGACGTCAGCACAGCTCGAGCCCGGCCTCGCCCGCCGCGCGCTGGTGGCGATCATGGCGGCGCCGGCCTGGCTCAGGCGGGGCGACGACTTCTTCGTGCACGCCGGCTTTCACACCGCCATGCTGCACCATCCGCCCCCACCCTTCGGCCAGCGGGTCGAAGGGCCGCTGGCGCGGGCGCTGTTCGGCCAGACCACCGGCCGCCGCCAGCCCGACGGTTTTCCCGAGCGGGTGCTCGACTGGGTCGACCGCATCCCGGCCGGACTGACCGTTTATTGCGGCCACGACAACCGCTCCACCGACGGCAGGCCCTGGATCGCCCCGGGGGCGGCCGGCGGCAGGGCAGTGTTCCTCGATACCGGGGCCGGCAAGGGCGGGCACCTCTCCTGGATCGACCTGCCGGCGAAGGCATGAAATAATGCCTCGCCATGCGCGCCGTATTGGTTCTGCTGCTGCTGCTGGCCGCGGCCCCGGCCGGTGCCGCGGAACCGTGCGACCCATGCCGCATCTCGACCGGCACCTATCTCGTGCATCTGCCGCCGTCCTGGGACGGGCATGCCCCGCTCCCGTTGCTGATGTTCCTGCACGGCCACAGCGATGAGGGCGCCAACGTGCTGGCCAATGCGGCGCTGGTCGGGCCGGCCGATCGGCTCGGCTTCCTGCTGGTGGCGCCGAACGGTGTTGACGGCGCCTGGTCGCACGAGGGCTCGCCGAGCCAGGCGCGCGACGACCGCACTTTCCTGCGCAGCGTGCTGGCCGACGTGAAGCGGCGCTGGCCGGTCGATCCGCGCCTGGTGGTGCTGGGCGGGTTCAGCCAGGGGGCGTCCATGGTGTGGGACATGGCATGCTTCGCGCCGCTCCGGTTTACCGCCTTTCTGCCGTTCTCCGGTGGGTTCTGGGAGAGGATGCCGACCGCCTGCACCGCGCCGGTGAACCTGCGCCACGTGCACGGCACAGCCGATAGGACGGTGCCGCTGGCCGGCCGCATGGTGCGCCTGCGCTGGCGGGAGGCCGACATCTTCCGCGGCTTCGAGATCTGGCGCGAGACCGACCAGTGCACCGCGCCGGCGGAGCGGCAAGTGGCCGCCGGCGGCCTGCAGTGCCAGGTGTGGTCGTGCCGGACGCGGCGCACGCTGGAGCTGTGCCTGCAGCCGGACGGACACGAGATCGAGGCGGCCTGGGTCGAGGACGGATTGCGCTGGGCGCACACGGTCTCGGCGCGCTGAAGGCCAGGGGCAGCGCCCCTGGCCTTCACCGTGTCGCGGGGCGGAAAAGCGGCGTAGGGTAGAACGGCGAAGCGGCTTTTGCCGCTTCGGTCATTTCCGCACCCGGGAGTTCAGTCATGCGCCCTAACCCTCTTCGTCAGCGCCTCGAAGCCGGCCTGCCCACGCTCGGCACGCATATCCTCTCGTGCTGGCCGACCCTGGTCGAGCTGGTGTGCCAGGCCGGCAACTACCACTACGTCGAGTTCGACGCTGAATACGCGCCGTTCACCATGCACGACCTCGAGCATCTCGGCCGCACCTTCGAGCTGACCGGGCTCACCGGCATCATCAAGGTCGAGCAGCGGTCCTACTTCCACCAGGCGCTGCGCGCCATCGGCTCCGGCTTCGGCGGCATCCTGTTCGCCGATATCCGCAGTGTGGAGGACGCGAAGGAAGCGGTCGCCAGCGTGCGGGCCGAGACCCCGACTCCGCGCCGCGGCGTCGGGCTGGTCGGCGTCGGCATGCGGCGCGACGTCGGCTCGATTCGCGAGCCGGGCTCGCGCGGCTACGTGCAGGCGATGGACGACGCGATCGTGACGGTCATGGTCGAGAAGCGGCAGTGCATCGAGAATCTCGATGCCATCCTATCGGTGCCGGGCATCGACATGGTGCAGTTCGGGCCGGCCGACTATGCGATGTCGATCGGCCATGCCGGCGAGTGGGGCCATCCGGAGGTGAAGACCGCGGAGCGGCTGTGCATCGAGACCGCGCTGAAGAAGGGGCTTCACCCGAGGGTGGAGATCGGCGAGCCCGCGCAGGCCGCGCCCTACATGGAGATGGGGGTGAAGCATTTCTGCATGGGCTGGGATGTCGGCGTGCTGCACAACTACTGGAAGAGCAACGGCGAGACGATGACGGCGCTGCTGGCGGGCGAGAAGGCCGCGCTGAGGGATATCGGCGACCGGCCGGCGGGGAATTATCGCTGATGACGGCACCGATGGACGACTTGGTTGGACGCAGCGTGCTCATTACCGGGTCGAGCCGCGGCATCGGCGCCGCGGTGGCGCGGGCGATGGGCGCGGCTCGCATGCGCATCGGCGTGCACTGGCACACCGCCCACAGCGAAGCCGAAGCCGTGGCCGCGGCGATTCGTTCCTCCGGCGGCGAGGCCGTGGTGCTCGCCGGCGACGTCGCCGCGCCGGGGACGGTGGAACGGCTGCTCGCCGAGACCGTGGCCGCGTTCGGACGCATCGACGTGCTGGTGAACAACGCCGGCGACGTCATCGAACGTCGGCCCGCCGCCGAGACCGCGGACGAAATGCTGGATCGGCACGTGGCGCTCAACATCCGCCCGACCTTCGTCGCCTGCCGCGAGGCGGTACGCCGCTTCCGCGCGCAGGGCAAGCATGAGCGCTTCGGCGCGGGCTCGATCATCAACGTCGTTTCGATCGGCGCACGCACCGGGGGGGCCGGCGGATCTTCGCTCTACGTCGGCTCCAAGGGGTTCATCTCGGCGTTTTCCAGGGCGCTGGCAAAGGAAGTCGCTGCCGAGGGGATCCGGGTCAACTGCGTCTCCCCCGGCGTGATCGCCACCCCGTTGCAGGACCGCACCATGCGTCCCGAGATGGTGGAAAGGATGCGCCGCTACATACCGCTCGGCCGCATCGGCGCGGCGGAGGAGATGGCCGGCGCGTTCCTGTTCCTCGCCTCCGACGCGCTGAGCGGCTACCTGACCGGCCAGGTGATCGAGGTGAACGGCGGACTGCTGATGCCGTAATGCCAGGGGCTCCAGGGGGCAGAGCCCCCTGGCACTGTTGCGCGACGCGGCGGGGCGGGCCTATTGGTGAGCGTCTTCCCCTGACTCTGGATGATCCCCGAATGTCGCGTCCCGCGTTGATCAGAACCGTCGTGCTGTCGATCCTCGCCGCCTTTGCCGGCTGCGCCAAGGAGGTGCCGCCGCCACCACCGCAGGCGGCCTACGTGCCGCCGCCGTTGCCCGATCCGCCGGTGGCACCCTGGTGCGCCCGGCCGGCCGAGGTGTCGGCATTCTCGGTGGCGGCGCTGAAAAGCAACCTGATGGTTGCCGGCCTCTCGTGCGACAAGGAGGACCGGTACAACGACTTCGTAACCCGCTACCGCCAGTCGCTGGTCGCGCTGGAGAAGGTGCGCGACGAGTATTTCAGCCGCAACGACAAGCGGCACTGGCAGCAGGAGCGCGACGACTACATCACCCAATTGGCGAATGCGCAGTCGCAGCGGGCGATGGTGCTAGGCAGCCAGTTCTGCCAGCGCACTGTTGGCGAATTCGACGAGGTGATGGCGCTTGCGGGGCCGGAACAGCTGCCTGGCTACGCCGAGAACAAGACGCAGTCGATTCCGCAGACGATGAAATTCAGCGAGTGTCCGCCGCCGCCGCCGGTGGCGCAGAAGCCGGCCCGGTCGACGAAGAAATCGTAGGGCAACGGCCGCTTTCCTGCCGGCAAGCCGCATGGGTACAAGCAAACGCCGCCGCCCCGAGGGGCGGCGGCGCTGCAGTGGAGGTCGCGATTACTTCAGGATGATCTCGACCCGGCGGTTCTGCGGCTCGCGGACGCCAGGGCCGGTGGGCACCAGGAGGTGGGTCTGGCCGAAGGCCTGGATCGCAATGACGTTCTTGGGCACGCCAAGGCGAACCAGTTCGGCGGCGACGGCGTCGGCGCGACGACGCGACAGCCCCATGTTGTAGGCCGGGGTGCCGGAGGTGTCGGTGTAGCCGTTGACCTCGATCCGGGTGACCTGCACGCGGGTCGAATTCTGCGCCGCCTCGGCGATGATCTGGCGGGCGCGATCGGTCAGAGTGGCCTTATCCCAGTCGAAGAAGACGAGGTAGGTGCGGGCCGGGGCCGGGGCCGGGGCGGCAACCGGGGCCGGGGCCGGCGGCGGCGGCGGCGGGGCCGCGCCGAAGTTGTAGCGCACGCCAACCAGGAGGGCGTGGTCGTACTGGTTGCCGATCTTCACGCTGGCGCCGGTGCTGCCCAGGCCGGGAGAAGAGGCCGTGCCGCTGAAGGTCTCGTTATTGACCACGGCCATGAAGCGGTACTGGGCGGTCAGGGCAAGGCCGGGAACGGCCGAGATGGGAACCGCCATGCCGAGCATCGCCTGCACCGCGAACCCACCCTGGGTGCCGTTGTTGATGACGATCTTGTCGCCGGAGCCATCGAAGAAGCTGCCGCCGCTCAGGCGGGTGGCCTCGTAGCCAACGCCAGCGCCCACGAACGGCACCACCGGCCAGCCGAGGTAGAAGTCATACAAGGCATTGACCATGCCGCCGAAGTTGGTGGAATTGGCGCCACCGAAGATCACGTTCTGGCCGCCGGTCAGCCGGTAGGTGCTGAAGTTGGTGTTGGCCTGGATTTCGACCCTCAGACCGTTGCCGAAACCGTAGCCGATGGCGGCATCCGCCGCCAAGCCGCCGCCGTTGTGCAAGCCGAGGCCGAGGCCCGACAGGCTGACACCGCCCACGTTGCGCAGGTTGACGTTCTGCGTCACGTGCGCGCCGAGATCGCCGCCGATGTAGAGTCCGGTCACCGGCTGGGCCATCGCCGCCGCCGGAAACGCCAGGACCGTTGCGGCCAGCAGCATGCTCCGTACGTTCATTCTCACTCTCCTCGTGTTTCAGGCTGCTCGCCGCAACCTCAGGGTGGGCGAAACACCACCCATTCCACTGAATCGAAAGGGTAGTGTTACAACGCCGCCGAGACCAGCCTGGAATACCGCCGCACGGCCCGTTGCCAGCGTTTCTGGCGTGTGTGTTGTAGTTTGGCCACACCCCTGTGTCAATCGCGAGACGCTGAAACGACTCCTAGCGTTCTACCCGAAGGTTTCGGCTCCGGCCAGGGTTTCGTGCTGCACTCGAATCGCTGCTTGACCTGGATCAATGCCGCCGAGACCGCTCTGGGCAGAAGCTTTTTGACCGCCCGACAGTGGCGCAAGAACGGGAAAGGTCCAGACCGAAATGGCCCACTCAGCGATGCCGCCAACCGGGCGACCTGCGGCCCGCCCCGTCGCCATTCCTGGACGATTCTACGTCTACGCCCTGCTCTTCATCATGACCGCGGTCAACTATGTCGATCGCGTCAACCTGTCGGTCGGCGCCGCCTCGATCGCCAAGGAACTGAGCCTCTCCCCGGTCGAGTTGGGGTGGCTGTTCTCGGCCTTCCTCTGGTCCTACATCGTTTGCCTGATTCCGGCTGGCTCGCTGGCCGACAAGTACGGGTTCCGCTACCTGCCGCCGCTGGCCGTGGGGTTCTGGTCGCTGGCGACCGCCGGCACCGCCGCCGCCTTCGGGCTGGCCACCCTGTTGATCTGCCGCATCTGCCTCGGCGCCGGCGAGGCGTTCGCCTGGCCGCTGGGAACGCGGACGGTGCGCGCCTGGGCGCCCCGTTCCGAGTACGGGCTGGCGATCTCGGCGATCTCGCTCGGCCAGTCGTTCGGCGTCGGCTTCGGCGCCCTGTTCGTCGGCTGGCTGGTCGCCAACTCCGGCTGGCGAATTGCGTTCGTGGTCACCGGCGCCCTCGGGCTGCTGTGGGCGGCGGTGTGGCTGATCACCGTGCGCGACCCCAGGGACACGACGTGGCTCGATGAGGGCGAGCGCCAGCAGATCCTCGCCACCCGCGACGAGACCAAGGTCACCGACCCGGGCTCGGGCGGCTACCTCGATCTCTTGAGGAGCCCGCCGATCTGGGGCATCACCCTCGGCCAAGGCTGCCTGGTCTACGCCTACTACATGCTGCTGACCTGGCTGCCGAACTACCTGCAGACGCAGCGCCACATCGCGATCTTCGGCTCCGGCCTGTACACCGCCATCATCTACGGCACCGCGGTCATCGGCAGCATCGCGCTGGCCCGCCTCACCGACCTGGTGTTCACCCCCGAGTCGCTCAGGGCCGGCTCGCGCCGCATCGCCGTGGTGCTCTCCTTTATCCCGGCGCTGCTGATGGTGACCACGCCGTGGCTGCCGGAGATCTGGGAGGTGGTGCTGGCCTTGACCATCTCGATCACCTTCCTGGCCAACGCGATCTCACTGAACGCGGTGCTGTGCAACGACCTGGTGCAGCGCCCCGGCGATGCCGCCCGGGCGATCGCGACGATGACCAGCGGCAGTAACGTCATCGGCGTCACCGCGCCGATCGTGACCGGCTACATCGTCGGCTCCTCGGCCTCCTTCAACAACGCCTTCCTGCTGGTCGGCGTGGTGCTGGTGCTGGGGGCGTGCCTGCTGCTCGGCCTGACCCGCGGCGGCATCGGCTCGGCGGCGCGGCGCTGAAGGCCAGGGGGCGCTGCCCCCTGGACCCCCGCCAGGGCGGAGCCCTGGCGGGGTCCAGGGGCGGAGCCCCTGGCCTTCGCTGGGTCTATAATCAACCCGTCCCACGAGGGACTGGGTCTCTGACAGTGAGGAGCAAGACATGGCTGAGCCAGCTCGGCGGCGGATCCGCTTCGGGGTGATCGGGGTGGACCATCGGCACATCTATGAAATGACCGGCCGGCTGCTGGAACTCGGCCATGAGTGCGTGGGCTGGTGGACGGCGGGGGAGCCGCAACCTCTGGCCGGGTTCGTCAAGCGCTTCCCGCATCTGCCGCGGGTCAAGGAGCGGCGCCGGCTGATCGAGGACCCGACGATTGACCTCATCCTCACCGCCGCCATCCCGGCCGATCGCGCCGGGATCGCCATCGAGGCGATGCGGGCGGGCAAGGACGTGGGCAGCGACAAGCCGGGCTGCACCACCCCCGAACAGCTCGCCGAATTGCGCCGGGTGGTCGAAGAGACCGGCCGGATCTGGTCGGTGAACTACTCCGAACGCTTCGAGGTGGCGGCGGTGACCCGGGCGCTCGAGCTGGTGCGCGCCGGCGCCATCGGGCGGGTGGTGCAGACCGTGCTGCTGGCGCCGCACCGGCTGAACCGGGCGCTCCGGCCGGCCTGGTTCTTCCAGCCGGCGAAGTTCGGCGGCATCATTACCGACATCGGCAGCCACCAGATCGAGCAGTTCCTCAGCTTCACCGGCTCGACCGACGCCGAGATCGCGTCGGCCGCCATCGGCAACTTCGCCAACCCCTCCGACCCCGACTTCGCCGATTTCGGCGAGGTGCTGCTGCGCAGCCCGAGCGGCTGCGGCTACATCCGGCTCGACTGGTATACGCCCGACGGGTTGGCCAACTGGGGCGACGGCCGGCTGACCGTGCTGGGCACCGACGGCTACATCGAATTGCGCAAGTACGTCGACATCGCCGGCCGGCCGGGCACCAACCACCTGTTCCTGGTCGATAACGGCGCCACCCGCTACATCGACTGCAGCGACGCCGGGCTGCCGTATTACCCGAACCTGGTCAACGACATCCTCGACCGCACCGAGACCGCGATGCCGCAGAGCCATTGCTTCAAGGTGATGGAACTGGCGATGCGGGCGGAGGCGATGGCGACCCGGCTGGGCAATCTGCGGCCGCGGGAGGCGGCGCGATGAACCGCCGCTTCCGCGTCGCGGTGATCGGCGCCGGCATCGGCGCCGCCCACGTGGAGGGCCTGCGCGCCAACGCCTCCGGCTACGAGGTGGCCGCGATCTGCGACCTGGACCGCCAGCGTGCCGCCGAGCTCGCCGCGACCGTGCCCGGGGCCGCGGTCGAGACCTCGTTTCAGGCGGTGCTGGCGCGGCCCGAGATCGACCTCATCGACATCGCGCTGCCGCCCTACCTGCACCTGGAGGCGATCGAGGCGGCGCTGGCGGCCGGCAAGCACGTGCTGTGCGAGAAGCCGCTGGTCGGCTCGCTCAAGGAGGTCGAGCGGGTGACGCACGTCGCCGAGCGGGCCAACCGGACGGTGGTTCCGATCTACCAGTACCGATTCGGCAACGGCCTGGCGCGGCTGAGAAGGCTGATCGAGCTGGGGTTCACCGGCCGCTCGCTGGTGGCCAGCATCGAGACGCACTGGAACCGGCTGCCCGAGTACTACGATGTGCGCTGGCGCGGCCGCAAGGCGACCGAGCTTGGCGGGGCGGTGCTCGGCCATGTCATCCACCTGCACGACCTGCTGACGTTCACCATGGGGCCGGTGCGCCGGGTGTTCGCGCGCACCGCGATCCGGGTGAACCCGGTGGAGACCGAGGATTGCGCGGCGATCGCGCTCGAGATGGCCTCGGGCGCGCTGGTGACTTCCTCGGTCACGCTGGGCGCGGCCGAGGAGATCAGCCGGATGCGGTTCTGCTTCACCGAGCTGACGGCGGAGAACCCCCCGGGCGGGCATCCGTATCGGCCGGCGGAGGGCGCGTGGCGCTTCATCGCCCGCGGGGACCGCCGGCAGGAGGAGATCGATGCGGCGCTGGCGGGGTTCGAGGGGCATCAGGAAAGCTTCGCCGGCCTGTTCGAGGCGCTGCATCCGGCGCTGGCCGGCACGGCACCCTGGCCGCTCACGCTGAAGGACGCGTACCGCTCGCTGGAGCTGGTCTCGGCCATCTACTACAGCTCGGCCACCGCGACCGCGGTCGAACTGCCGCTCCCGCCCGACCATCCGGTGCGCGGCGGCTGGTAGGCCAGGGGGCGCTGCCCCCTGGCAAGCGCTGCGATATCGGCTGCCTACCTTTTTCGGGCGGCAAACGACAGGATCAGCCCGAGTGCCATGCCCAGGAACGCGGCGAACAAAATTCGCCAAACCGGTGGCGGCATGAAGGAGATCGTGTGGGCGGGCACCCAAAAAAAGCAGATGGAGATGAGGACGACCTTTGCCCAGCGCACGCTGGCGGGTCGGCCGAACAAATCCCATGGCCAAATCCAGCCCTCAACCAGGATCGTGTCTGTCCAGTAATGCGCCAACATCATGAAGAAAGCGAACCCGGAGAACACGTTGATCCACGTGCTCATCCAGAAGGCGCCCGGCTGAGCGGGCCACATGTTGAGCGCGTTCAATGCCTTCACCCCGCCGTCCACCAACGGGAAGGCCGCGGTGATCCACATGGCCAAACGACTCCCCAGCAGTAAACGCGATTTTCTATGCCAGTAATTCAACCACAATCAATCAAGTTCCCGTGCATACTCTTGCCGCGAAGCGCCTGCTCGCTTCGGGTAGAGGGGAACGTTCAGGC
>Ga0326727_10024085_pt1 | contig 11542 bp, 8 predicted proteins | sample MB2enrmetagenome_FD_207643 | JGI IMG/M metagenome (GOLD analysis project Ga0326727, IMG submission 207643) | Lab enriched peat soil microbial communities from McLean, Ithaca, NY, United States - MB29MY | ecosystem: Environmental > Terrestrial > Soil > Wetlands > Peat | place: USA: New York... | reverse complement strand
CACGCCCTCGGTGCCGAACTCGACAATCTGCGCGTTCTTCGTGTTCTGCCCGCCCTTGTACATGGCGCCGGGATAGTAGCCGACCCAGGTTCCCTGATAACTCAGCCACCAGTTGCCCTCGTAGAGGTAATACAGCGCGGCGAATTCATACTGAGTTCCGCCGGTTTTGCTCACGGTGTTGAAGTAGTTCCCCAGCAGCCCGGAGTCGGCCACCTGAACAAAGTTTCCGCAGGTGTTGTTCCAGCAGTTGTACTTGGTGTCGTTGATGTTGTAGTTATCCGGCGTGGAAAAGATGAAGAAGTGAGTTCTCTCATCGTTGAACATCGCGGGATAGACCACCCAGCCCACTTCCTCGGTCTGCGTTCCCGATCCGCTGCCGCCCACATACCACTCCTGCGAAAGGGAAAAGACTTCGCCGAGCGAGGTGTTGACGTATGGATCCCAGATATTGTTGTTGGAGTTGCCGCCCAGGTTGTTCACGGACTGGTAGGTGAACGAATACTTGTGGGAAGCCACGGTGGGATCGACAAATTCACTCCTCGAGTTATCTTCATCCGCCCGCGCCTGGGCTTCCTTGACCGCGCCGCCCGGTGTCTTGCGATAGAAGTCCTGCAAGGTGGCGAAACGGCTGAGGGTTTCGAGCGTGGTGCGCAACAGAGGCACGGTATTTGCTTCGCAGCGGGTCGAGTTGCCGAGTTCATCGACGGGCCTGTCCGAGTCCAGTTGGGCGGACCGGACGTTTCCCTCCGCGCTTACGGGTTTGCCGGCAAGCTCCTTGGGCGGGGCGGCGGCGATGCTGGAGAGATGGAAGTTGCGGACGGCCGGCTGCTGGTCGAGAGGAACGCAGTCATAGTGCTGTCCACCGCTCACGAAGCTGTGAGTTACTTCCATGCCTTCATACCGGTCGAGAATACTCTGGCGCATCTCCTCAAACGCGGCCGCGTCCTTGACCTTGCTGTCTGCGCGGGCCAGAAAGTCGTTGGAGTTTGCGCTGCGAGTGTTTTCGACGAAGTTGGCGAAGGAGACAAACTGCGGCTTCTCCGCGGCGAACTCGGTTTTGTCGGATTGAGCCAAGACCAGCGATCCTGAGGCTGCGAGGGCAAGGGTCAGGGCGAAGGCTCCGGCTTTCCCTGCCATCGAGTGCTGAAAGGGCGCGGTTGATTGGTGCGTTGAGCGGGCAGGCGCTGCCTGTGAAGTTACAACGGATCTCTTCAACATTTCGATCTCCTTTTTCAAGTGGGGAGGCAGTACCTACTGCCGATGTTGAAGAGTAGTGACGGTCGCGCGCGTTTCGTTTCACAATTTTGCGAATGGAAGTTTTGGGAAAGTACAGACGGAGATCGCTTGCAAAAAACGGAGTCTACGGGGAATTTATAGCGAACGTTGTAATTCAGCGCCGGGCGGGGCGTTGCTGCAGCATCGATTCGCGACAGCTTCGCTTTCTCTCTTACTTTATATGTTCCGGATCAGGCTATTTGGTTGTGGCGCATGGTGCATCTTCGCGGAATCTTAAGTAACAAGTTCGGGAAACGGGATTTCATACTCCGGCAGAACTCCGCACTCCACGGCCATGCGGAAAAAGACGCGCATGGCTTCCAGGCATTCCTCGTCGAGGATGTAATGGATGTTTGTGGTCAAGTAGGTGCGGATGGTTTCTTCCGCGAGGGGCATCCGGCCCGACCACTCAGCAACCAAAGCGTCGATGTTCTGGAGGCCGTGATTGCGGGACTGAAGAAAATCTTCTGCGACTCTCTCGTCCAAAGAGTTGCCGCGCGCAGTGCCCCAGACCGCCGAGACGAAGGGTAGGCCGGTGAGCGCGCGCCATTCCTGCGCCAGGTCGTGGTACACCAGTTCTTCGCCGGTGCGCTCGAAACGGTTGGCGCGTTCTTCCAAAGCCATCAGGGCCGGATCGCCGATCAGAATTGCCGCGTCAGCGCGATCAAGCATGGCGTCCAGGTCGGCGGCTGCGGGCAGGAAAGGAACGTCGGGGTTGCCCCAGTGGTGGAAGAGGATGCGGGCGTGGGCCAGGGTGGTGCGGCTTGCGACGTCGGCCGCCACGGAGCGGAGGGTGCTGAGCGGCTGCCTGGCGTGGCGGACCAGCAGCAGGGAGCGGACACGGCCCTTGGAAGCGATGGTGCAGCCCGGAAGGATGCCCAGCCCGGGCGTGGTGGCCAGCGCGGCGATGGGGATCAGGCCGATGTCGGCCGCGCCCGTGGCCAGCCGGTCGGCGCACTCGGAGGGCAACATCCAGTCGATCTGATAGCGTTCGGCAAGCCGGGCGTTCAGAGGTGGGTGCTCAAAGTCCCACATCAACGGCGCGGGATTGAGGAAGCGGATGGCGGCGATGCGCAGGCGGGAATGGGGATCGGAACTCACGTCTCTTAGACTATCAATCCACGGCGGCGGATTTCGGGGTGTATCTACTCCGCCAATAGCGGCGGCTTGACATGAGGGTTCGCTCAAGGTAACGTGGGCGCAATTACCAAAGATTTCAGCTTTTGGTCCCCTGTGAGGAAAGCCAGCCTGTGCAATTTTCGGACACTGGCGCAAAAACGATGAGTACATTGCCTCAAACACCGGATTGCCCGGCGGCGCCTGAACTGGATGAAGACCGGCTGGCCTGGCTGGCTCTGACGCTGTCGCCGGGGCTTGGCCCGAAGCGGATTCTGGACGCGGTCAAAGGGCTGGAATGCGCCAGCCAGATTTTCCGGCTGCCTCTGACCGCGCTCGAAGGGCTGCGGTTCCCCGCGGAGGCGGCTCAGTTCATCTTCGACGGCAAGGCGCGCCAGACGGCTGAGGAGGAGTGGGCGCGGGTGGCGGCGCAGGGCGCGACGGTTTTGACCTTTGGCTGCCCCAACTACCCTGAGCGGCTGAAGGAGATCTACGACCCGCCGCCGGTGCTGTGGGTGCGCGGGCCCGTCAATCTGCTTTCCCGGCCGGGGATTGCGATTGTGGGCACGCGGCACCCGTCTCCCTATGGTTCCGGGGTGGCGGAGATGCTGGCGCGGGATTTGGCGGTGCGGCGGCTGTTGGTTATCAGCGGGATGGCGCGCGGCATCGACTCCTGCGCCCACCGTGGAGCGCTCGCGGCGCGCATGCCCACCGTGGCCGTCTGGGGCACGGGCATCGACGTGGTCTATCCCAAGGAAAACAAAAAGCTGGCCGAGGAGATTCTGGCCACCGGCGGGGCCATCGTGAGTGAAATGCCGATGGGAACCTTTCCGGCGCCGCAGAACTTTCCCCGGCGCAACCGCATCCTGAGCGGGCTTAGCGTGGCGGTTCTGGTGGTGGAGGCGGCGGAGAACTCGGGCACCCGCGTGACCGCCCGCTGCGCCGCCGACCAGAATCGCGATCTGTTCGCCGTGCCCGGAAACGTGACCAGCAGAAATTCCTGGACCCCTAACACGCTGATTAAGCAGGGCGCCAAGCTGGTGGCCACCTGGGAGGACGTGTGGGAAGACCTGCCCTCGCAGGTGCGCCTGGAACTGGGGGCCGAGGCGTCGGCTGAATCCAAATCTGAAACCACGGCATCTCTATTGCCTGATCCGGTTCTGCGGCCCGAGGAGGCCATGGTGCTGGAGATTCTGCGCACCGACGAAAGTTTGCAGATCGACGAAATTCTCGATCTTTTGGAGACGCAACTGACCTCTTCCGAGGTGTTTACCGCGCTTTTCGAGCTGGAAATAACGGGTCGCATACGGCAACTGCCGGGCAAGAACTACGTGCGGACGATGTAACTATTTATTTTGTTCGGCTCGTGGGGCGGGCAGCTTTTACCCTTCAGGAATCGAGTTCCGAGCAGGAAGAGAGCGGGTTTCTGCGGCCTCACCATGGCCGTCGGCAACCCCGCTTTGCGCCTGAAAATGGGACCGGGAGAGAAGAAAAGTAGCGCAGAGAGTGGAAACCGGACGGTGTTCCGTGGTAGCGTCCAACTCTTGCGGGTATTTTTCCCGGCAGGGGGAAAATGACCGGCCTTGCGGGCAGAATTTGGACTGTCCGCGAGCGAAACTGAACGACCCTGAGCCGAGTCCAACAGGCTGGGCAAGGTAGAGTGGGATTGGTATTAAGGATGGCAATGAGCAAATCACTGGTGATCGTCGAGTCCCCCGCCAAGGCGAAGACGATTGAGAAGTATCTGGGCAAGGGTTTTGAGGTTCTGGCATCGGTCGGTCACATCATGGACCTGCCCAAGAACGATATTGGCGTGGAGCTTGAGAACCGCACCTTCGAGCCGACGCTGATCGTGTCTCCGGGCAAGGAGAAGGTCGTTGCGCAGTTGAAGCGGGCCGCGGCCAAAGCCGACGAAATCTACCTGGCGCCCGATCCTGACCGCGAGGGCGAGGCGATTGCGTACCACCTGGCGATCCAGTTGGGGACCTCGGCCAAGGAAAGAAAAAAGATTCATCGCGTGACCTTCAACGAGATCACCAAGAAGGCCGTGCAGGAAGCTTTCAAGCACGCCCGGGACCTGGATCAGAACCTGGTGGACTCGCAGCAGACGCGGCGCGTTCTGGACCGCCTTGTGGGCTACCAGATTTCGCCCCTGCTTTGGGACAAGGTCAGGCGGGGCCTCTCGGCCGGCCGTGTGCAGACCGTGGCCGTGCGGCTGATCGTCGAACGCGAGCGGGAGATTGGCGCCTTCAATCCGGTCGAGTACTGGACGCTGGATGCCGTGCTGCATCCGGAAAAGCAGACTGAAAAGAGCTTCAAAGCGCGCTTTGTAGGCATCGACGGCGAGCCGGTGCGGGTCCAGGGCGGCAAGGACAAGGACGGAAAAGACCAGTTCATTTCCAATGCCCTGCCGGACGAGAAGTCGATGAACGAGGTGACCGCGGCGCTTCAAACAGCCAGGTGGTCGCTGGTTTCGGTGCAGTCGACTGAGAAGTCGAGAAAGCCGCTTGCTCCTTTTATTACCAGCCAGTTGCAGCGCGATGCGGCCAGCAAGCTGGGCTTCAACGTGCGCCGGACGATGGGCGTGGCGCAGCGGCTCTACGAGGGCATCGACATCGGCTCCGAGGGCCCTGTGGGCCTGATTACTTACATGCGTACGGATTCGCCGCGTGTGGCGCCAGAGGCTATTGCCGGGGCCAGGGAGTGGATCAGCAAGCATCTGGGAGCGAAGTATCTGCCCGCGACGCCGAACGTCTACAAGGGCCGGAAGGCCGCGCAGGACGCGCACGAAGCCATTCGCCCCACCGACGCTTCCCGGACCCCGGAATCGATTGCGCGCTATTTGACCGAGGAGCAGTTGAAGCTCTACCGGCTCGTCTGGCAACGGTTTGTGGCTTCGCAGATGGCTCCGGCCGTCTTTGACGTGACCACGGCGAAAATCGCCGCAGTCTCTGCAAAGACCGGCAAGACCTACGACTTCCGCCTCAGCGGATCGGTGGTGCGCTTCGACGGATTCCTGAAGGTCTACGAGGTGCTGGAGGAAAAGAAGGACGACGAAGACGACGAGTCGGCCAACAAGCTGCCCAACCTGGACAACGTGAAGCGGCTGGAACTCGAAAAACTGGACCCCGAGCAGCACTTCACTCAGCCGCCTCCGCGTTACAACGAGGCTTCGCTGGTCAAGGTGCTGGAAGAGCGGGGCATCGGCCGCCCGTCGACTTACGCGTCGATCATCAACACCATTCAGGATCGTGAATATGTGACCAAGATCAGCGGGCGCTTCTATCCCACCGAGATCGGAATGGTGGTCTGCGACCTGCTGGTGAAGAATTTCCCCTACATCTTCGACACCGCGTATACGGCCAAGCTGGAAGAAGAACTGGACGAGATCGAAGAGGGCAACGAGAAGTGGGTCGATCTGATGAACGGGTTCTACGACCACTTTGTTGAAGAGCTCAAAGATGCCGGCGTGAAGATGGAAGACATCAAGCGCATGGAGAAAAAGACGAACGAAAAGTGCGATCTTTGCGGGTCGCCGCTCCTGTTGAAATGGGGCAAGTTCGGCAGCTTCTACGCCTGTTCGGCTTACAACAAGAAGGACAAGAACAGCTGTACATTTACCAAGGAGAACACCGCCGACAAGCCGGACCTGAACACGCCCGAGGCGCAGGAAGCGGGCGAGCAGGAGGAGTACTGCGATAACTGCGGCCGGGTGATGGTGTTGCGGCGCGGACCGTTCGGCATGTTCATGTCGTGTCCGGGATTCAACGAGGACCCGCCCTGCAAGACCTTCCGCAAGCTGAGCCAGAAGCAGCAGCAGAAGCAGGCCACGCCCAAACCCACGGGCGAGGACTGTCCACTGTGCGGCAAACCGTTGGTACTGCGCCAGGGAAGTTATGGAGAGTTCGTTTCCTGCTCTGGGTATCCCAAGTGCAAGTACGTGAAGCAGAACCTGATTGAGGGAATGAAGTGCCCCAAGTGCGGCACTGGCGATCTGGCCGAACGCAAGGCCAAGCGCGGCAACATTTTCTGGGGCTGCACCAACTACCCCAAGTGCGACTTTACTTCGAATAACAAGCCGGTAGCCAAAAAGTGCCCGGAGTGTGGAAGCCCGTACCTGGTGGAAAAGACGCTGCGCTCGGGAATCTTCCTTGAATGCCCCAACAAGAAGAAGGCCACCGAGGAAGAAGCCACACCGAGGAAGCGTGCCGCAAAGGGAGCCGCGCCGGTGGAGAACGCCGTGGTGTGCAGCTACTCGAAGCGGATCGGCGATGCGCCGCCCCCACCCACAGCAGAGACGCACGGGCCGGTTGTGGAGGGGAGCGCCGGCAAGAAAGCTGCGAAGAAGGGCGACAAGAGGGCACTGCAGCCGGCTTGAGTGGCGTTGAAAGAGATGGTTGGCCGGAGCGGTAGCCACAGCTTGAGGGAACGCGGGGGTTGAGCGTTACCGCGGGAGGGTGTGATCCGCGCAGGTGCACACGTATTTTTCGAGGCTGCACAAGAAAAATTCAAAAACGCATTGAAATTTTTTTGGTCCCCTGCCGATAGACGGTGGTCCGACGACTCTCGAGTTCGAAAAGGGGGCATCATGTCGACGATCGCTGCAATCTCATCCGACTCTCTCCAGGAAAACTCTCTTGCCACCGCGCTGACATCGAAGACAACCCAGTCCGCAGCAAACATCGGCACAGCTTCTACGACCAGCTCTGCCAAGGCGCTCACCCAGGATTCGGTCACACTGCACAAGGCCCAGGCTTCGGACGGCGCCAGTTCGCTTGGCGTTCCCGGCCATCTTGTCAAGAGCATGACGGGCCTTCTCCAGGACCTGGCCACGGGTAGTTCGAGCTCTTCCGGGAGCCAGGTCTCGGGCCCGCTCGACAGGCTGGCCGACCAGATGACAACATCGCAGAATGGACAGGGCTCGGGAAATCGGATCAATACCTCTGCCTGAGGTGTCCTTGGTCCCCGGGAATCGGGTGCAGGGCAAAATGCCGAGGACAGCGCAGTGTCCATCGTCGGACGGGCGTCGCAAGCGCATTCCACTGCACGCGAGGGTTGAATCCGTTAGTATGGGGCAGCGGAGAAACCCTGATGGAACGTATGCTTGCAACCCCTGCCGATGCCGAAATCATTCTTAGGCTTTACGAACTGCGTACCGAAGCGGTCATGCGCCAGGCCCGCGCGTGGATCACAGGCGAATTCTGGCCAGCCACGGCGGACGAGTTTTTTGCCGTAGCCGCCGACCCTGCCGACCCGCATAACGCCTGGCTGCGGCAGGTGCTCACCTATTGGGAGATGGCCGCGGCCATGGTGCTGCACGGCGCGGTCTCCGCAGAGTTGTTTGTGGATTGCAATGCGGAGGGTTTCTTCCTGCTGGCCAAGTTCGCGCCCATCCTGGAAGCGATTCGGGAGAAGAACCCGGGGTTCCTGATCAAGACTTCGGAGTTGATCAACCGGTTCTCAGCCGCTGCCCAGCGCTACGAGGCGGTACTTAAGAACGTCGAGGCCCGGCGCAGCAGTCTTCCTGCCCGGCAGGAAGAGCACGGCCAATATTTTTATCCCCCGAAACCGTAGCCGATGAATTCTTGCCGGATTCCGGCCACAGGTGCATGATGGTAGTTGTTCGAGACTCCCAATCCCCCAGGAGGCAAGGATGAAACGTGTTGTTGCGCTGCTGGTAGCCCTGTTTGCGCTGACCGCGATTGCGGCTCGCGCGGCCGACTCTTCGACCATCAACGGCTGGATCTCCGACTCGATGTGCGGCGCCAAGCATGCCGGGACGGGCGCGGCCTGCGTGAAAAAGTGCATTGAGGGCGGCATGGCCCCGGTGTTTGTGGACGAGGCCAAGAAGGCCGTCTGGACCATCGACAACCCGGATGCCGTCAAGGGATTCTATGGCGACCATGTAACCGTCACCGCAACCGCGAATGCGGACAAGAAGAGCGTTCACATCGATTCGATCGCCGAAGCCAAGTAAGGCTATCCGTTCTTTTCACGCCGTCATCGGACTCGCCATGACGGCGAATCTCTGCTAGTGTCATATCGGTTACCCTTCCCGGCCCCAGCTTTGAGCCGCCGGGAGGGATTTAAATCGGATTTGACCGGAACAAGCCATGGCACGAGCGATCTGGAACGGCAAAGTCATTGCCGAAAGCGACACGACGGAGACGGTAGAGGGGAATGTCTACTTTCCCGAAGCCAGCCTCAAGCGGGATTATTTTCGCCCCAGCAGCACCACCTCGACCTGTCCGTGGAAGGGCCAGGCCCGCTACTTGAACCTGTGGATCGACGGGCAGGACAACCCGGACGCGGCCTGGTACTATCCTGACCCCAAGCCGGCAGCGCGTCAGATCAAGGGATACGTGGCCTTCTGGCGGGGCGTCGAAGTGGAGAAATAGCAGCCAGAGCGAACCGGCCTCGTCAATAGGCCTGCAACTGGACTCAATAGGCTTGCAACTGATCCAAAGGCAGGCGCACGCGAAAGCAGGTCGAGCCCGGCTCGGAGCGGACACTCAGGTGGCCGCGGTGCTTGCGGACGATGCGCATGGCGTTGTCCAGCCCCAGCCCGAGTCCGTGGCCGGGTGCCTTGGTGGTGAAAAAAGGCTCGAAGATGCGGCCTTGCAGCTCGAGAGGAATACCGGGGCCGCTGTCCCAAATCTCCACCAGAAGCATTTCGCCCTCAAGGCGGCAGTTGAGGCGCAAAAGGCCCTGGCAGCCCACTGCGTCCAGCGCATTCTCAATCAACGCCGTCCACACCTGGTTCAGTTCACTGCCGTAGGCGCTGATCGTGGGGAGCCCAGGCTCGTATTCGCGGACGACCTGGATGTTGTCGATGCGCGATTGCAGCATCTGTACCGTGGCGTCCAGCCCGGCCGGCACATCCACCTCAAGAATCGGCGCACGATCCATGTAGGAGTAGGCCTGGATGGCGCTGATCAGGTCGAAGATGCGGGCTGTCGAGTTGACCAGCGTGTCCACCGAGCGCGAGGAGCGCAGGTAGCGGGCGAAAAACTGCAGCGAAATGCAGGTCTCGTCGGGGCCGAGGAGAGTGCGCAGTTCATCCAGATCGGCGGTTGTGACCTCCTGCTCGGCCAACTGCGGCGCCACCTCCCACGATTCCTCGCAGCCCAGTGCGTTGAGCCAGGAGCGCAGGGCGTCCTCGCGGCCCAGGAGAACCCCTGCATTCTGCTCCGGAAGCTGGATCGTGCGGTCCAGAATCCTCTGCTCCCACTCCTCTACGCCCTGCACTTGCTCTTCGCTGAGGCACAGATTCACCAGCTTGAAGCGGTTCTTCCGGTTGGCGCGCAGTTCTGTGACCAGGCCGGCGGCGGAGCGCTGCGCGGCGGAGGCGGGGTTGTTGAGCTCGTGGGCCAGGTTGCCAGCCAGTTTGCCCAGCGCGGTCAGTTTCTCGGCCTGCTGTTCAATGCGCGTGACCTCGCGCACCCGGTCGAGCAGCGTGGAAACCACCCGTTGGGTCATCGACGGGATGGCCTCAAGCATCGCGGGGAAAAGAGATTTGTGGATCAGCAGCGCCCAGACGGGCGTGATGGCAAAGCCTTGCCCGCCAGATACCTTCATCCGTGAGAAGGGCAAGAAGCCGGTCATCTGGCCGGCGCGGCCAATGAACAGCTCCATTGGGCCCCCGCGCTGCCGGCGCACGTGGATTTCGCCCTTGAGAATCAGGATCATCCGCTCGGCCGGAGCGCCTTCCTCAAAGAGGATGTCGCCGGGCTGAGCGACGACCTCCTCGCCGTGGTGCGCCAGCCAAAGGCGGTCTTCGAGGGCCAAACCGTGCAGCGGTCCAATCCGTTCCAGGGCCGCCGCGATCTCTTCAACGGGGGTGGGACAAGCGGGCTGGGTATCGGCGGGGGAAAGCATCCGAGAGCCTCCAGGGTTCGCCCTCAGGATAGCCGATTTTGAGCCGCGTGCATTCGGCATACAGGTGGGGAGGAGAGAAAGCCATCCCATGACAGCGCGGACAAGCGTGGAGTCGGTTATGTGGAAAGGCGCGCAGGATGGTCGCCGGACACGGCAAGCCGGGTGATATGATGATGCGGTTTGGGAAAGTGACCAAGGAAATTATCCATGCTGAAAACATTTTCAGGAGCTGTTGTCTTGCTTGCCGCCTCTCTTCTCGGATCTGCTCAACCCGCTTCCGTCACCTTCGATCCGGCGGCCAGAACCTTCCGGCTCGATGGCGGGACTGCGACCTACGTCTTCGGCGTAAACTCGCGCGGCGAACTCCAGCAGCTCTACTGGGGCGGTAGGCTGGGCGCCACCGACGCCTTTCCCAAGGCTGCGCCGCTGCCGGAATGGGCCTCGTTCGACTCCTCCTACACCAACACTCCGCAGGAGTACGCTGGCTGGGGCGCAGGGCTGTTTGTGGAGCCGTCGCTCAAGGTCAGCTTTGTCGACGGCAACCGCGACCTGGTGCTGCACTATGAGAGCCACACCACGCACCCCAAGGGCTTCGACGTGGTGCTCAAGGACATCAAGCGCCCCCTCTTTGTGATCCTGCATTACGACATCGACCCCGCGAGCGGAATTCTTGAGCGGTCGGCGACCATCGAGAACCGAGGAACGGAGTCGGTGACGGTGGAACAGGCCGCCGCGGCTGCTTGGGCGCTGCCGCCGTCCCATTACACGCTCAACTACCTGACCGGACGCTGGGCCGGGGAGTGGACCCTGACCCAGGAACCGGTGCATCCGGGCGCACGCGTTATCGAGAGCAGGCGCGGCTCAACCGGCCACCAGGCCAACCCGTGGTTCGCCCTTCAGAACGGCGAACCCAATGAGGACCAAGGCGAAGTGTGGTTTGGCGCTCTCGGCTGGAGCGGCTCCTGGCGCATTACCGTCGAGCAGGACCAGCTTGACGAGGTCCGCGTGACGGGCGGCTTCAATCCTTTCGACTTCGGCTATGTGCTGCATGCTGGCCAGTCGCTCGAAACCCCGGTCTTCTATGGCGGATATTCGCCGAACGGGCTGGGCGGAGCTTCGCGGTTGCTGCACCGCTATGAGCTGGAGCACATTCTGCCGCGCTCGGCAGCCACGGCGTCCCAGCCTCTGCCGCGGCCCCGGCCCGTCATCTACAACTCCTGGGAAGCGACGGAGATGAATGTCACCGAGCCCGGGCAGGAGGCTTTGGCTGAGA
>Ga0326727_10024084_pt1 | contig 11543 bp, 5 predicted proteins | sample MB2enrmetagenome_FD_207643 | JGI IMG/M metagenome (GOLD analysis project Ga0326727, IMG submission 207643) | Lab enriched peat soil microbial communities from McLean, Ithaca, NY, United States - MB29MY | ecosystem: Environmental > Terrestrial > Soil > Wetlands > Peat | place: USA: New York... | reverse complement strand
ATAGATTCCCTCACCAAGGAAAGTGTGGGATTCCAGATCATTTTGCAATCATTGAGGCCGCATTTCCCGATCACTTCCCCTGCCCTTCTCTTTGCCCCGAGCCGGGTTGCAAAACTCGCTCTGAAAGCGCCAGTGAGAACTGTCCCCGCGGGAAGGAGCCTTCGACTTTCAAAATACTGGTCAACTACAATCAACCACGTTGCACCTGGAGCTTGAAAACGCCCTGCAATCAGGCGAGTTGTCGCTCCGGAAGAGACAGGTTGTTGCGAAGGTGAGGCCGCGCTTGAGATTGCATTGTTTTTTTGCGTTCGCTCCTATGGCTCTGGCGATCGCCGCCGCCGCGCAGAGTCCGGGGCCGGCGCCGCGCCCGGCACCGCGCTTCGATGCGTGGAAGATCATCGGTCCCGGCGGAGGCGGAACCACCATTGGCCCCACGATCAGCCCCCACAATCCCGGTCTGGTAGTGGAGCACTGCGACATGACCGGGGGGTACATTACGCACGATGGCGGCCAGTCCTGGCGGATGTTCAATCTGCGCTCGGGCATGGAAACCTTCGCCTTCGACCCTGGGAATCCCCGGCGAATCTATGCGGGAAACGCTGCTTTGTGGCGCAGCGACGATACCGGCCGGAGTTGGCGCATGCTCTTCCCCAATCCCGCCAAAAAGACCGTCGAGCATCAGAATGGCGACCACAGTGACTACAGTCTGACCTCGCAGGACAGCAATTACGTCACCGGGTTGAGCATTCGTCAGATTGCTGTCGATCCCAGAGACTCGAATGTTATTCATATTGCGTTTTCCAATCCGCAAAGCGGCGGGACAACGCTGCTGATCTCAAGGGACGGCGGAGCCTCTTTCCGGCACGAGCAGGAGTTTACCTCCGATACAATCCTTCTGCTCGTTTATAAAGGCGGCGAGCGGCTGGCGATTGGAACGCAAGGCGTATACCGCGGCTGGGCAAAATCCGCGCAGCCAATCGCGCAGCCGATCGCGGGGCCAGGAGAGACAATCGCGCAGGCCAGCGCGGGCGAGGCGCGAGGAAAAACCATTATTTTTGCGACAACGAAAAGGGGAGAGCTGTTCGTCTCGGAAGACGGGGGCAGAAGCTGGCAACTGAGAAGCCCGGCGCTCGGCCAGCAGGCCGGAAAGTTTGGGGCGGTTGCCGCGGCTGGCGGCAATGGGCGGGTCGCGTACGTTGGCTTTCGCGGCCTCAAACTGGGCGAAGGCCCCGAGGAACTCTACAACGGCATTGCCAAGACGGTCAATGCAGGCCGGAGCTGGTCAATCGTATTCCGCGAATCGACGCGGCCTGCCGCCAATCTCGATGCCTCCTGGATCGAAGATCGCGCCCTTGGCAGCGGAACGGACGGTAGCAGGAACATCTTCTTCGACGCCCCCTACAGCCTGGGAGTAGCTCCCGGCAACCCCCGCATCTGCTACGCCACCGATCTGTTTCGAACCTACCGGACGCTCAATGGAGGAAGGACTTGGGCGCAGGTCAACTCCGTGCGCACGGCGGATCAACACTGGACCACCCGCGGGCTCGACGTCACCACAAACTACGGCGTGCAATTCGACCCGTTTGATTCAAAGCACGTTTTCATCGACTACACCGACATTGGAGCCTTTGCCAGCGAGGATGGAGGCAAATCCTGGGAATCCGCCACCAACGGGGTTCCCGACGCCTGGCGGAACACAACCTACTGGCTCGCCTTCGATCCCGAGGTCAAGGGCCTGATGTGGGGCGCATTCAGCGGAACACACGACCTGCCCCGGCCGAAGATGTGGCGGCAGGACGATGCATTGAGCCGCTATCGGGGCGGCATCGGCGTTTCGACCGATGGCGGGCGGCACTGGACCCCTTCTAACACCGGCATGAGGGAAACGGCTTTCACGCACGTGCTCCTCGATCCTACGACTCCGGCTGGGCAGCGCACCCTTTACGCCTGCGGGTTTGGCGCCGGCGTGTATAAATCGACGGACAACGGAAAAACCTGGCAACTGAAAAACCACGGCATCAGCGAAACCAACCCCTTTGCCTGGCGCATCGTACGCGGCAATGACGGCGCGCTTTATCTTATCCTGGCCCGCGCCAGCGAGGGCCGCTACGGCATGACAGGCGGAAGCGGCGCTCTCTATAAATCCGTTGATGGAGCGGAGCATTGGACGAAGATGAAGCTGCCGGAGGGCGTCAACGGGCCAAACGGGCTGGCGCTGGATCCGCGTGACAATCGCCGCATCTACCTCGCCGCCTGGGGCCAGGAGCGAACCGGCGGCGTGGACCTGGGGGGCGGGGTGTGGCTTTCCACCGACGGCGGCGAAAGCTGGCGCGCCATCTTCAGCAAGTCGCAGCACGTCTACGATGTGACGATCGATCCCAAGGCGCCGGATACGCTCTACATCAGCGGTTTCGATGCGGCGGCATACCGCTCGACCGACGCCGGGCTTCATTGGATGCGCATTCGGGGCTATAATTTCAAGTGGGGCCACCGCGTGATGATGGATCCCAACGACGCGTCCATGATTTACATCACTACCTATGGCGGAAGCGTATGGCATGGCCCGGCTGCCGGGGATCCGAGCGCATCTGAGGATAGTTTGACGCACGTACCGATTGCGCAATGAGTTATCCGCGTTGAAGGAATCTCAAACCAGCAAGCAGAACCCTCGCTGAATCACTTGGGAACGGATCAGCACGCTGAAGTCTTTCCGGTGCAGGCGTTGCCTGAATCTGCCTTCGAGCGAGCACCGCAAACTAACGACTGATTGCAATGCCGGTAAACCGGATCGCCGGGGACCCCGGAGAGGAAAAAGCCACTTGAGTGGTGGTGGTTTCCCTCGACAGCAACTGGAGCACCGCTTCAGCCGCTGTGTTGGTTCTACCTGCTATCATATAAAGGACTTGGACCCCCTCCTATGAATAAACTACTCGCCTTGAACCGCAGCGAAATTGCCATCCGCATTTTGCGCGCCGCCAACGAACTTGGCCTGCGCACCGTCGCCATCTACTCTCGAGAGGACCGCGTCGCCCTCCACCGCTTCAAGGCCGATGAGGCCTATCTGATTGGCGAAGGCAAGGGGCCGGTGGAAGCGTACCTCGACATCGAAGGCATCGTGGCGCTGGCCAAGGAAAAGGGCGTGGATGCCATTCACCCCGGCTATGGCTTTCTCTCGGAAAACCCCGAGTTACCACGGGCATGCCAGCGCGCGGGCATTTCCTTTATCGGCCCCAGCGCCGAACTGCTCGAGTTGCTGGGCGACAAGACCGCCGCACGCCGTCTGGCGATCAAGGCCGGCATCCCCGTCGTGCCCGGCACGGAGGAACCCGTCAGCGACCCTGAAATGGCGGAGAAGGCCGCTGCCGCGATCGGTTTTCCGCTGATTATCAAGGCTGCCTTCGGCGGCGGTGGCCGCGGCATGCGCGTGGTCGAGAAGCCCGAAGATTTTGCTGGAAAGCTGGAAGAGGCGAGGAGCGAGGCCGAGGCCAGCTTCGGCAACGGCGCCGTCTTCCTGGAGCGATTTGTGCGCCGCGCACGCCACATTGAAGTCCAGATTCTGGGTGACCGCCACGGCCATGTGCTGCATCTTTATGAGCGCGACTGCTCTGTGCAGCGCCGCCATCAGAAGGTGGTCGAGGTTGCGCCCGCCGTCGCGCTGGATCCATCGATCCGCTCCGCCCTGGCCGAGGCGGCGGTCAAGCTGGCCCGCTCCGCCAACTTCTCGAGCGCGGGCACCGTCGAATTTCTGGTGGATATCGACTCCGGCGAGTGGTACTTCATCGAGGTCAACCCGCGCATTCAGGTCGAGCACACCGTCACCGAGATGGTGACCGGCATCGATCTGGTGCGCGCCCAGATTCAGGTGGCGCAAGGCCTGGAACTGCACGGTCCGGAGATGAACCTGCCGCAGCAGGACAAAGTGCCGCTCTACGGCTACGCGCTGCAATGCCGCGTCACGACCGAGGATCCAACCAACAACTTCACTCCCGACTACGGCAAGATCTCCGCTTATCGTTCGCCGGCGGGCTTCGGCATCCGTCTGGACGCCGGCTCGGCCTATAACGGCGCCGTGATTACCCCCTATTATGATTCCCTGCTCGTCAAGACAACTGCCTGGGGCAGCGACTTCAAGCAGGCCTGCCAGCGCATGAATCGCGGCCTGCGCGAATTTCGTGTGAGCGGCGTCAAGAGCAATATTCCCTTCCTGGAAAACGTGGTCGGCCATCCGGATTTTCAGGCCGGCTGCGTTACCACGAGCTGGCTGGAAGAAACGCCGGCCTTATTCCACTTTGTTCCGCGACGCGATCGCGCCACTCGCCTGTTGCGCTACGTGGGCGACGTCATTGTGAATGGGAATCCCGCCGTTGAGGGCAAGCCCGTGCCCCAGCGGCTAAATCCCGCACCGATTCCGCCGCGTGTGGCCACGGCACCTCCGAGTGGAACCAAGCAGATTCTGGACGAGTCCGGTCCCGAGGGGCTGGCGCGCTGGGTGAACTCCCAGCAGCGCCTGCTGCTGACCGACTCGACCTTCCGGGATGCCCATCAGTCGCTGCTGGCCACGCGTGTGCGCACCTACGACATGATGGCCATCTCCAACTTTGTCGCTCACCGGATGCACAATCTCTTCAGCCTGGAGATGTGGGGCGGCGCCACCTTCGATGTCGCCATGCGCTTCCTGCATGAGGATCCTTTCGTCCGCCTGCGGCGCTTGCGCGAGGCGATTCCGAACATCTGCTTCCAGATGCTGTTGCGCGCCTCGAACGCGGTGGGCTATACGGCGTATCCCGACAATGTGGTGGAGGAGTTCATCAAGGAGGCCTCGGCGCAAGGCATCGACATTTTCCGAATTTTTGATTCGCTGAACTGGCTGCCGAACATGGAAGCGTCAATGGCGGCAGTGCGCAAGACACGTTCCGTCTGCGAAGCCAGCATCTGCTATACCGGAGACATCCTCGACCCCAGGCGCGACAAGTACTCGCTGCAGTACTACGTTCGCAAGGCCAAGGAACTGGAGCGGATGGGCGCGCACATAATCGCCATCAAGGACATGGCCGGCCTCTGCCGTCCCTACGCGGCCGAGAAGCTGGTGAAGGCGCTGCGCGAAGAAATTGGCATTCCCATTCACTTCCATACCCATGACACCAGCGGCGTCAACGCGGCTTCGATCCTGAAGGCCGCCGAAGCCGGAGTTCACATCTCCGACGCGGCCATTGCCTCCATGAGCGGCCAGACCAGCCATCCAAATCTGAACTCCATCGTGGCGGCCTTGGCGCATACGCCGCGCGATACCGAAATCGATCTCGAGGCGCTTAACCTCTGCTCCGATTACTGGGAGGCCGTGCGTGAGTACTATGCTCCCTTCGACACCAGCCCGCGCTCGGGCACGGCCGAGGTTTACTTCCACGAGATGCCGGGCGGGCAGTACACCAATCTGAAGCAGCAGGCGGAGTCCATGGGCCTGGGCGCGCGCTGGCATGAGATCACCCGCACCTATGCCGAGGTCAACCTGGCCTTTGGCGACATCGTCAAGGTCACGCCCTCCAGCAAGGTGGTGGGCGATATGGCCATCTTCCTGATCAATCACAATCTGACAATGGCGAAGTTTGAGCGGCTGAATGCCGATCACGAGCTGACTCTGCCCTCCTCCGTCATCGATATGTTCAAGGGCTCGCTGGGCGAACCCGAAGGCGGCTGGCCGGAGCATCTGCAAAAGATCATCCTGCGCGGCGCCACGCCGCAAACCGGCCGCCCCGGCGCCATTCTTCCGGTGATCGATCTGCAGGAGATGGCCCTGCTGCTCGAGAAGAAGATCGGCCGCAAACCGGCGCACGACGAAGTGCTGAGCTACCTGATGTATCCCGACGTCTTCGTGAAGTTCGCGCAGAATCATCAGAGCTGGGGCGACCTCGAGGTACTGCCCACTCCGCAGTTCTACTACGGCATGACCCCCGGCACCGAGATCAATATCGCGCTCGAACCGGGTAGGGTGTTAGTGCTGAAATTCCTCACCGTTGGCGAACCCCATCCCGATGGAACCCGCACGGTGTTTTTCGAGCTGAATGGCCAACCGCGGGAAGTCACCGTTCGCGACCGCAAGCTGGAAGTAAAGACTCCGCCCCGGCCGAAAGCCGATCTCAGCAAGCCTGGCCAGCTCGGCGCACCCATGCCCGGCGTGATTTCCAGCATCAGCGTGGAACCGGGCCAGACGATCCGCAAAGGCGACCGCCTGCTAGTTTTGGAGGCCATGAAGATGCAGAGTACGGTCTATGCAACCCATCCTGGCAAGGTCAAACAAATTCTGGCGCATCCAGGACAGCAAGTGGAGACGAAAGATTTACTGATGGTGATCGAATAGTCTTCGCTCGTCCTCTGGGTTTGAAGTGATGCGGGGCTTCATTGTTGAGGTTCCGTACACAAATACCCCCATTGAGACCCATGAGACTACAGCCTTAGACACGAACGCCCTGCAAATGCTTGCAGGGCGTGTTTTTATGGTTTTTTCTGAAGACTGTTCTTAACTTTTGGTGCGGAGGAGGGGACTTGAACCCCTACGCCTTGTGGGCGCCAGCACCTCAAGCTGGTGCGTCTGCCAATTTCGCCACCCCCGCACATGACGGACTCTATGAGTATAGCAAAGGTACGGACGCCGCGGGAAAAGCTGCCAGTGAATCACAGGGCAATCGCATTTGAAATTTGAGAGAAAAATGAAGGGTACGGGCTTTAGCCCGTACCCTTCAACGATTCAAATGCGATTGCCCTGCCAGTGAATCTCGCCCCTCCGTCAGACTTTTCCTCGCCCGATGGGGGAAAATGAAGCGAAATCCGGCCCGCTGTAGGGCTTATTGGGCTTTCTTCCCGGCCGGTTTGGCGGTTTTGGCCGTCTTGTTGGCCGTCCTGGCCTGAGCCCTCTTGGCCTTGGCCTCCTTGGCCTTGTCCTTTTTGGCTTCCTTGGCCTTGGCTTCCTCTGAATTGCCGGTGGGGATGGGCCCCAGGTCCGGGCCGACGCGCTTCACCTGTGTGTCGACCATCGCGTAGGTGATGGTGCGTGGAGCTGCCGGGCGGGTAATGCCGGTCGCCGCATCGGTGGTCAGATTTTCGCTGCTGGCAATCTGGAAGTTGAAGACCGGCACGCTGCCGCTCGGCACGGGCTGGTAGGCTATCCGCACCGGCAGATAGCCCTCGATGGGGTGCAGCCGGAAGGCGGTTTCGTAGCGATGACGCTTCACGCTCCAGGTGAAGACGCGCACCTGGTCGAAGTCGAAGGGCAGGCCAGCCTTGGCGGGCGAGAGCACGGTCAGAAACTGTGGAACCTCGTGGTTGGGCGTTGTGGCGTCGGGGTCGAAGACCTGGTTGAGCACATAGGCGCCCACAAACCGCTGCCCCTCGGCGTAGATGCCAATTTGGTCCGGCACATCCACGTCCAGGTTCCGGGCCAGCAGCCACCCGGCGTGCCCCTGGCCGTCGCGCACCAGCCACCAGTCCTCCATCGGCGGCGGCTCGACCGGCGGCTCAGAGGCCGTCTGGCCGGAAATCTGCTCCGTAGCGCCGGTTGAAGCCGGAGAAGCTGGTTTGGCGGCTGATTTAGCAGCCGATTTGGAGCCAGGAGCGGAGGTAGAAGCCTTTGCCGAGGGAGTCTTGGCCGTCGTTGTTGTGGCGGCTGCGGGGCCAGACTTGGGAGCCGGCGGCTTGGGGGCCGTTGCCGCGCCGGGCGCCGTCTTGACGATCGAAGAGCGGGTCAGAAGCTGGACCTTCGAGTTCGCCGCTAACAGGTAAAACCGCTCCGTCTCCCGGCCGGGAAGAATATGCAAATAAATGTCGTCGCGGAGGGTTGCAGTGGCCACCACCGGGTCTTGCTTGTGCTGGCTGGCAAGCTGGCCAAAGGCCAGAAAGGTGTTGCCGTCGATCACGGCGTGCTCTTCAATCCAGCCAATCTCCTTCTTTTCGGTCTTCACCTTGTAGAAGCGGCGGTCGTGTTCGAGCACTTCCAGCGGCTGGCCATTGACGACTTCCGCCACGCGATTGGAGACCGGAGCCACGCGGTCGTGCAGATACATCTGCCGCGCCGAGACGTAGACCATATCGTGCCCACCATGGCGGAGGCGGTTGCAGCCCGTTTCCAGCGTAAGGAAACAGAGCAGCAGCAGCATCCAGGACAGCGAGGCTCTGAAGCGCCTGACGAAAGTGGAGCACCTGACGAAAACGGAAAATGGGATGGGGGATCGCGTAAACAGGGCCTCTAGGGATCTTTTTGAGAATAGCACCACGCGGCATGAGGCAGCGAGCCGTTTCACCGGCAAGTCTTCCCGAACCACTGCACCTTGAACTCTGGCCGCAATCTCATTCTAATGCTGGGCGGCAATGCCACTGGCCGCAAAGGTCGAGGAGGTAATCGTGGTGTCCAACTGGCCAGCGGTGGTGGTGTCGAAGAAATAGGCGTCGAGGTAGGGGCTGCCACCTTCGCTGACCGCCAGCACGAACTGATCCGAGCTGTCTTCAACCAGGCCCACGGGTTCAATGCCGGTGGCCACCGAAGTGCTGAGCTTGGTCAGCGAGTAGCTGGAACCGTTCGCCGCAATCTCAAACCCGGTAATATTGCCGGTTGAAGTCCCGCTCCAGTTGGCGACATAGACGTAATCTCCGGTGGATTTGGGCAGAATGGTACGCGGCCCGGTGCCGCCGCTGGCAAGCGGAGAGCCGGTAATCTCGGTCAGCGCGCCGCCAGAGCCGATGGTGAAGGCGCGCAATCCGCCGCCGGAGTTGGAAACAGCGTCGGCCTCGCCAATGTACAGCAGGCGGTTGCTGGGGTCCACGGCTACGGAAAGCGCAGCCCCGGCTGATGAGGTCTCGACCCCGATGGTCGCGTAGGCGGCGGAGCCGAACGGGTCAGTGTTCCCTGCAGTGAAGGCAAAGGCCGCGGTGCCGCTGGTTCCCCCGGCCACGAAGATGTAGTCGTTGTCAGGCGCAATCGCCAACTGGTTGACCGTGCCGCCGGTCAGCGGAACATGGCACGCGCTGCACGAACCATTGAGCGCGCCGGTGCTGCTAATGGGAATGGCATAGAGGTAGCCCGAGCCGGAGGCCTCCACCAGCCAGGCGTCGGTAGAGTCCACCTGCATGGCCGTGGCCGGGTCGGCGGTAATGGGCGTCGACGAATACAGCGTCAGCGCGCCGCTGGAGATGGTGTAGAGGTAAATGCCATTGAGCGTGCTCACGTATAAAAACTCATTATTGGGAGCCACGGCGATGGCCAGCGGCGCTGAAGGCAGAGCGTAGGAGGCGACCTCGGTCAGCGTGCCGGAGACGATGTCGTATGCGATTACCTGGCCGGTCGCGCTGTCCAGAACGTAGAAGTAGCCGCTCGATAGAGTGGTCGGGGTAATGGTCGTGCTGCTGCTCGTGCCTGGCGCCTGCCAGAAATCTCCGCAACCGGCCACCAGCGGCGCTGCCGCCAGCAACAATCGCGCCCATTTTCCCATCTTCATCGCCACTCCTCTTGCACCCGGCTCCAGTTGTTGTTCTCGACTCCAGTTGAAGCCGTTCTCGGATTCTGCGTAGCGCCCAAGCCGCGCCCGGATTGCGCCGTCTTCCGGAACCTGCTCACAGGGTAGCGCCTGAGAGCTCATCCTGTCCTGCCGCTTCGCTTGAACGCACATGCCTTCAGCCCAACATTGTGCTAGACGCAGGCCGCCGGGAATTCGCTTGGCTTGAGCATTTGCAGCCAGCGCGGGGGCTCCTTCGGCTTCAATCAAGGCAGGCTTTCCGCAGTGCTGCGCCGCTCGGTAGAACAGCGCCTGGTGGCCGGAAAAACCTGAAGCCGTTGCGGCCAAAACCGCTATGATGGCTCCAGCGCGGAAGGTCGCGGCGCGAACGAGGAAGAGTATGCCCCCCACCATCTTCATTTCGGCCGGTGAGGCCAGCGGCGAACACTACGGAGCGCTGGTCGTCGAGGCGATCCAAAAGCGGCTGGCCGCCGCCGGCCAATCCGCCCGTTTCTACGGAATGGGCGGCGAGCGCATGGCCGCCGCCGGCCTCCAGTGCGTTGTCCATTCCGAGGAGATGGCGGTGATGGGGCTGACCGAGGTCGTCCGCCACCTGCCGCGCATCTGGCGCGAGTACCGCAAGCTGAAGCGGGCCATCCAGCTAGAGCCGCCCTCGGTGGCCGTGCTCATCGACTTCCCCGAGATTCACTTCCGGCTGGCCAGCGAGCTTCACCGTCTGGGCGTTCCCGTCGTCTACTTCGTCAGCCCGCAGTTGTGGGCCTGGAAGAAGAAGCGCATCCGGCTGGTGCAAAAGTACATTGACAAAATGCTGGTGATCTTCCCCTTCGAGGAGCCGTTTTACCGCGAACAGGGCGTCGAGGCCGAGTTTGTCGGCCATCCGCTGACCGAGTTGGCCGCATCCTCAGTGAGCCGGAAAGAATTTGCCGCCGAAAACGGCCTGCATCCCGAAAAAACCTGGATTGGCCTCCTGCCCGGCAGCCGTCCCAAGGAGATTCGTGACCTTCTGCCGAAGATTTTGCGGGCGGCGCGGGCGTTAGCGGCGCGGGCGAAAGAGCCGGCTGGCTTCGAGTTCATCGTTCCTTTGGCGCCGACGCTGAATGCGGTGCAGCGGGAGGAGGTGCGGCGGCTGGTCGAGGCGCATGGAGCAGGTCTGGCCCTGCGGCTGGCCGAGGATGCCCGCACCACGCTCCTGCACGCCCGCGCCTCGGTGGTGGCCAGCGGCACGGCCACGGTGGAAGCGGCGCTGGCCGGTAATCCCTTTGTCGTCGTCTACCGGGTCTCGCCCCTGACCTTCGCCATCGCCAAACGGGTGGTGAAGGTGCCCTTTGTGTCCATGGTCAACCTGATCGCCGGCAAACAGGTGGTGCCGGAGCTGATTCAGAGCGATTTCACGGCGGAGAAGATCGTCGGCGAGATCGAGCGGCTGCTCCCCGACGGCCCACCGCGCCAGTCCATGATCGAGGAACTGGCGCAGGTTCACGGCCTGCTGAACGCGCGGCCTACAGCAAGCGGCGCGGTATCAGCAGGCGGAGCCATCGCGCGGGTAGCGGCGGTTACGCTCGAGACCATGCGCGAGGATTCTGTTTAGTTGCTGGAACGTGAGCTGCCCAGCGAAATGACGTGCAGATCGACGCGAGCCAGGCCGGACTCGGTCATCTCCAACTTCTTCGCGGCGGCGTAAGAGAGGTCGATGATGCGCCTCTTCTCCACCAGGTCGCCACGGTCGGTGATGCGCACCACAACCGAGCGATTGTTGTCGCGGTTCACGACGCGGACCACGGTGCCAAAGGGAAGGGAGGGGTGGCAGGCAGTCATCGCGTTCATGTCAAAGCGTTCTCCACTGGCCGTGTAACGGCCGTTGAAAACGCCGCCGTACCAGGAGGCAATGCCGTGGAGCCTGCTGGCGGTTGCGGTTTTTGCGGGTTTCTGCGGCGCAAGCAATGCAGCAGGCGTCGCGCTCGCTGCCGGAACCGCGGAAGGTGCGGTTGCGGCCGGCCGGGAGGGCAGCACATCCGCCTGTACTGTCCGCGTGAAAACTTCTAC